>Ga0073934_10009834_pt1 | contig 12089 bp, 8 predicted proteins | sample LarsenN4metaG_FD_76834 | JGI IMG/M metagenome (GOLD analysis project Ga0073934, IMG submission 76834) | Hot spring sediment bacterial and archeal communities from British Columbia, Canada, to study Microbial Dark Matter (Phase II) - Larsen... ... | reverse complement strand
CGCGGCCGGGAGCATGCTGCTCTCGGCGTGCGAGGACGAGCTGCCTTCCGCAGCGTTCACGGACTTCAACGAGTTCGTGGTCGAGGTGGCGGACGCCCTGGCCGACCACGACGTCGAGCGCCTCGTCACCCAGACGGCGCGGGTGCAGGTGGTCTGCGACCAGGGACTCGTCACCTCCGCCCCGGTCTGCAAAGGACAAGCCGTGGGGGCAAAGGTGCAGGGCTTCGCGGTCGACTATCCCACGCGCGGGACGGTGCTCCTGGACGGCTCCGGCTTCCGCCAGCTGCTGGAGGGAATGGTCTTCGGCGAGGACCTGCAGGCCCCCGCCGACCAGTTCGGCAAGCCGGACGTCCAGGTGTATTCGACCCTCTACCCGGACAAGACGCCGTTCTTCCCGTCCGACAAGCCGGGCGCCGTACCGGACCGCGGCGATATCGCGATCACGTACGTGGGCCGAAGTCCCAGCGAGGACGCGTAGGTCAAACGCCGGCTCTGGGCGGCGATCGTCGAGAAGGACCTGGAAGGCTACTGGCGCGTCCGCATCTGGCTCGCCGGCTACTTCCGGCCCGACCACCCGGCCCTGAACCCGAGCGAGGCGAACGGCTTCAAACGCTGGACGCCGTAGCCGGCTTTCGCGAGGACGGAAGCGGCGTACGCCGCCTTCGCGTCCCAAGGCGCCGCGTCAAGGCCCTTTGGGGTGGGTTCGTCCCTACGATTCGCCCGGCGGCTCCACGCGCTCGATGACCTTGCGGACGAGGCGGCGGAGCTCGGCCCGCTCGTCCGGGGAGAGGGTGCTGCAGGAGTCGGTCATGAGCTCCATGATCGCGGGGACAAGGACGGAACAGCGCTCCTTGCCCGCCTCGGTCAGCTTGGCGTAGGTGACGCGGCGGTCGACGGTGCTGACCTCTCGCCTGATCCAACCGTCGGCGGCGAGCGCGTCCAGGAGCTGGGTGACGTTGGCGCCGGAAACGCCGAGCGCCTGGGCGATCTCGCCTTGGGCCAGCGCCTGCTCCGGCGAGAGGTAGAGCATGCGCACCACCGTGTAGCGCTGGCGGGTGAGCTCGAAGCCGAGGGCTTGGATGCGGGCCTCGATGGCGCGGGCGATGGGCTCGGAAGCTGCCGCCAAGGCGAGGTGAGTCGCCAGGGCGTCGGCGTCGGCGTCCGGGAATGCCCGGACGTAGCTTTCGACTGCCAGCTGGATGGCGCGGGCGCGGTCGGCGGGGATTTCTTGTCGAGTCTGAGTCATGCTGCCCCTTGGTCTGTTTTGAGGATGCAGCCTCTATTCTAGCCGCGTCCGGCCTTAGCGGCTTGACAAAGGCCGCAATTGCGGTATCATGGCTAACCGTTAAGCCTCTTAATGGTTAGCGGGCGGCTTGGGAAATGGACGCGAATGAATTCCGTGAAGCGCTCAAACATTTCGCTTCCGGCGTCACGATCGTGACCGCGGCCGACGAGGAAGGGAATCCCCTGGGGGCGACGGTCAGCTCCTTCGCCTCCCTGTCCCTTGACCCGCCTTTGGTCCTGGCCTGCCTGGCCGAACGCTCCCGCACGGTGAGGGCTATCCGCACCCGCCGCGCCTTCGCGGTCCACATCCTCGACCGCTCCCAGCACGGGCTGGCGCGCCTTTTCGCGACCGACCATGCGGACAAGTTCGAAGGCGCGTCCTACCGCGTCAACGCGGACGGCGTGCCGTGCCTGACGGACTGCCGCGCCGTGCTCGAGTGCCGCCTGGACGGCGAATACGCGGGCGGCGACCACCTCATCCTCGTCGGGAGGGTCGAACAGGCGCGTCAGTCTCCCGAATTCGAGCCGCTGGTCTACGCTGAGCGGGGCTTTTTCGGCCTGGGGACGCGATTAGTCGATAACTGAGAACTCAAGGCAACGGGCTAGAGGAGGACTCTTTCTTGGTCACATCAACGACGAACACCAAGCCGCTGGGCGCGATGACGGGCAAGCGCTACATCGAGAGCTTGCGCGACGGGCGCGAGGTCTGGATCGACGGGAAGCGCGTCGACGACGTCACCACCCACCCGGCCTTCCGGGACATGGTCAAGGCGCTGGCCGACGTCTACGACCTCCAGAACAGCGACGAGTACCGCGACCAGATGACGTACGTGGACCCGGAGTCCGGCGTGCGCACCAGCCTCTCCTGGCTCATCCCCAAGACCCTGGAAGACTCCGCCAAAAAGCGGCGCAACAGCCAGCTCTGGAATAAGTTCACGTGGGGCCAGCTGGGCCGCAGCCCGGACATCCTGGCGCCGTACATCGCCAACATGGTGCCGCGCCGCGACCAGTTTGCCGCCTTCAAACACCCGAAGTGCGACTTCGGCGAGAACATCCTCAACTACTACCGCTACTGCCGCGACAACGACCTCTTCCTGACCCATGCCCTGGGCGACCCGCAGGTCGACCGCAGCCAGCAGCCTCAAAACGAACGCCGCCAGGTCCCGGAGGACGAGGAGATCGCCCTGCGCGTCGTCGAGGAGACGGAGGAGGGCGTCATCGTCACCGGCGGCAAGCAGCTCTCGACGGCCGCCGCCCACAGCAACGAGACCTACGTCTCGCTTTCGGCGACGTTTTTCGCGCGCAACGACCCCCGCTTCGTCATCGCCTTCTCGATCCCCACGAACTCGAAGGGGCTCAAGGTCCTCTGCCGGGAGCCGGTGAACCGGTGGTTCGGCTCCTGGGGGCACCCGTTCCTCATGCTGGACGAGCAGGACTGCATGCTCTTCTTCGACCGCGTGCTCGTCCCCTGGGACCGCATCTTCTTCCTCTACCAGTCGCCGGCGCGCGTCTTCGCCTTCGCCGGGCCCGGCGGCGCCGATATCAACTTCGCGGGCTGGGCGAACCTGGAACGGGCCCTCTTCCGGTTCCGCCTCCTGACCGCCGTGGCGACGCTGGTGGCGGAGGCGATCGGCGTCATCGAGTACCGCGAGGTGGCTTCGAAGCTCGGCGAGATGGCCGCGAACTGCGAGATGCTGCGCCTGGCGATGGACGGCATCGAGCACTCGTCGCGCGTGATGCAGGGGATGGGGCCGATCACGGTCTGGATGGCCCAGACCACCTGGCGGATGACGGAGCTGCTGCGGGAGATCTGCGGCTCCGGCATCGTCATGCAGCCCAGCGAGAACGACCTCGCGAACCCGGAGCTGCGGCCGTTCCTGCACCGCTTCATGCGCGGCAAGGACGTGGACGTGGAGTACAAGTCGCGCCTCTTCCGGCTCGCCCACGAGCTGGCGATGTCGTCCTTCGGCATGCGGCAGGACATCTACGAGTACTGGCACGCGGGCGACCCGAGCCGCAACCGCATCAACCTCCTTCGCGCTTACGACCAGAGCGACATCATGGAGCAGATCAAGGAGCTAATCAGCAAGCCGCTCCCGCACGGCGAGGTGGACTGAGCACAAAGAGAGGGGGCTGACACGTAGATGACGCACAGTTACTGGGGGGCGCTTCGGACTCGGATAAGGAGGCGCCGGGCGCTGATCGCCGCGGGCGGGGCCGTTGCCGGCGCCGCCCTCGTCGCGGCTTGCGGCGGCGACGACGACGAGGCCGGGGAGGAAGGCCCGAAGGACACCTCCGGCCTCCTGACGAAGCCCGTCGATACTACTAAGCAGGCGCGGCGCGGCGGCGTCCTCAAGCGGAACGTATCCGCCGACGCCCCGAGCTTGGACCCCCACCAGAACTTCGCTCCTGTCGTGCCGTTCTATGAGACGGTCATGGGCCGTCTCGTTGGCTTCAAGCCTGGGATCATGGAATTCGCCACGGAAGAGGTCGAAGGCGACCTCGCCGAAGGCTGGGAGCTCAGCCCGGACAAACTCCAGATCACCTTCAAGCTGCGGCCCGGCACCAAATGGCACCCGGTCGCGCCGGTCAACGGCCGCGCCGTCGATGTCCAGGACATCATCTTCAGCTGGGAGCGGTTTAGCCGGATCGGCAGCCAGCGCGGCGGGTTGGTAAACGCGGTCAACCCTGCTGCGCCCGTGCTCTCGGTCAATGCGCCGGACTCTCAGACCGTTGTCGTCAAGCTGAACGAGCCGCTGGTCTACGCGCTTGCCCTTTTCGGGGCGCGGGAAAACTTCAACATCTTGCCGAGAGAGGCGGGAGACCAGTACGACCCGCGCTCGAAGATGATCGGGACGGGACCGTACTACATGGCCGACTATCAGCGGTCGGTAGCCATCACGCTCAAACGGCACCCGGACTACTACGACAAAAACGTCGCCTGGGTGGACGAAATCCAATACCCGATCATCCCGGAGTACGCGCAGATGGCCACGCAGTTCCGGGCCGGGAACATCTTCGTCCCCCTCGTGGGCACGGGCATCCAGCAGGAGGACGTCCTCCAGCTCAAGCGAGACGTCCCGGAGATATCGCTCTACCAGTCCGGCGCCCTATCGTTCGGGGTGCGGCTCATCTTCGGCTGGAAGACGGCGGCGCTAAGGGACGAGCGGGTGCGGCAGGCCCTCTCCATGGCCTACGACCGCGACTTGTGGATCGACGTCTTCAACAACGCCCCGGCGTTCGAGGCGGCGGGGCTGCCCGTCGAGCGGCGCTGGTTCTCCTCCATCAGCAGCATCGTCGAAGCGTACGATGGTTGGCGGCTTGACCCCCGTGACGAAAAGGGGTTCGGGCCGAACGCGAAGTACTACAAGCACGACATCGCAGAGGCGAAGAAGCTGCTGGCGGCCGCTGGCTTCGCTAACGGCCTGGAGCTCATGTCGTCTGGGCCGCGGGGGACCGAATACGGCGTCAACTTCCCGCGCGAGGTCGAGGTCCGCGAAGGCATGCAGGCTGAGATCGGCGTGCGCTTCGTTCCCAACCGGATCGATTACCAGACGGAGTTCATCCCTCGGTTTCGCGACGTGAACGGGCAGTTCGAGGGGATCGCGTACCGGTCCGGGCCGCCGCCGACGTCGTCCGACGCCGTCGGAGTGCTGACGTTCTGGTACTTCTCCAAGGCGGGGACCAGCTTCCTGGGCTTCGACGCCGGCGAAAAGGGGGACGGTTCCGGCGACCCGCACGTGGACCAGGAGATCAAGCGGGCCCAGCAGGAGTTCGATACGAACAAGCGCAAGGCGATCACGCAGGAGCTGGACCGCTACCTGGCCAAGAAGATGTACGCGATCATGGGCCTGGGAGGGGCGTCAGGCTTTTCGATGGCGTGGCCCGTGGTCCAGAACTTCGAAGCGTACAAGGGCGCCCAGCAGAACACGAACCGCATCCAGAACATGCACTGGTGGCTGGACGAGACCAAGCCGCCTTTGCGCAAAGTCTGAGGCACGCGACGCCGACATGGGAGGCGCCTGCCTCCCATGTCTTTCGCCCGGGCCGTCCGGGCAGCCGGCCCCGCGCCGCGCGCGGATTGACACGGCTCGCGTCGCGCGACAAAATCGCGGCGCCCTTGGATTCATGGCATCCTCCCGCGTAGGAGGCCGGCATGCTCATCGACATGCACGCCCACGTGGTCCCGGACTCGATCCGGCCGCCGTCCGCGGGCATCGCGACCGACCGCTGGCCGGTCATCGACAAGTCCGGCGACGTCCCCGTCCTGGTCATGGGCCAGACGCGCTTCAACGCGACGCCTTTGTGGTGGGACGTAGAGCAGCGGACCGCCGCTTCGGAGGCCGCGGGCGTCGACATGGAGGTCGTCTCCCCGCTGCCCACCTTCCTCAACTATGGGTTCCCGCCGCGGGCAGGCCTGGACTACTGCCGCGCGGTGAACGAATGGCTGGCGCGCTTCTGCGAGTACCGTCCCCGCCGCTTCTATCCCCTCGGCATCGTGCCCATGCAGGCGCCGGAGGCGGCTGCTGCGGAACTGGAAGGGCTGAAGCGCGAGGGCTTCGTCGGCGTGGAGGTCGCGTCCAACATCGCGGGCAAGTCCCTGGGCGAGCCGCAGTTCGTCGAGTTCTTCCAGGAGGCGGAGCGCACGGGCATGTGCGTCTTCGTCCACGGGCTCGGCCCCACGTTCGCGGAGCGCTACCCGCAGGCGGCCGGCGCGGGCTTCGGCATAGCGGCGGAGATCGGCGTGGCCGCGGTTTCGCTCGTGGCGAGCGGCCTGGCGGAGACGTGTCCGCGGCTGCGTCTCGCCTTCAGCCACGGCGCCGGCGGCTTCCCGCTGATGCTCACCCGCGCCCAGTATTTCTGGAGCGGCGCCTGGAACGAGGGACCCCAGCGGCCGGACTTCGCGGCCCGGCCCAACCAGGCGGCCGTTTCGCCCGCCGAGTCGGCGCGCAAGTTCTACTATGACAGCCTGGTCTTCGACCGCCGGGCGCTGCGCTACCTCGTCGACATGCTCGGCCCGGAGCGGCTGCTGATCGGCACCGACTTCCCGGCGATGCAGCGGGAGGAGCGCGCCGGCGATACGCTGCGGTCCCTGGGCCTGCCGCAGGCGCAGGTGGACGCCATTTGCTGGGACAACTGCTTCCGGTTCATCGGCGTGGAGCAGCCGGCGGGGAAGTAGAAGAGCGGCTAGACGGACGGCAGGCAGCACGGTGCAAGGATCGGCGGAGACCGCGTCTCAGTTCGCACTCCCGACTCTGCACTCCGCGCCGTCCCGCGGCCTGCCCTCGAGTCTGAATGCAGGGCGCGCCGGCCCCGCGGCCTGCCGTAGATGGGAGGTGTTTCCATGACAGACACCGCGCGCGCGGCGGTAAGGACGGGCCCCGGCGCCATGGAGGTGCGCCGCTTCCCGCGGCCGAAGATCGGCCCTGACGAGGCGCTGTTGCGGGTGGAGCGGTGCGGGATTTGCGGCAGCGACGTGGAGTCTTTCCGCGGCGAGCGGCCGCGGCCGGCCAGCATTCCCGGCCACGAGCCGCTGGGGATCATCGAGGAGATCGGGGAACGCGCGGCGGAGCGCTGGCGGGTGGCCGCGGGAGACCGGGTGGCCGTCGAGATCGTGGTCCCTTGCCGGAGCTGCGACCTCTGCCTTACCGGCCGCTACATGTCCTGCCGGAACAAGCCCGCCGGCTACGGCGGCAACACGCCCATCGAGCGCGAGCCCGCGCTATGGGGCGGCTACGCGGAGTACCTCTACCTCCACCCGAACGCGATCGTCCACAAGGTGGACAAGGACCTGCCCGCAGACGTGGCCGTCATGTTCAATCCGCTGGGCGCGGGGGTGCGCTGGGCCGTCCACCTCGGCGGCGCCAAGCTGGGCGAAACCGTCCTCATCCTGGGACCGGGACAGCGCGGCCTGATGGCCGTGATCGCGGCGAAGATGGCAGGCGCGTCCAGGGTGATCGTCACGGGGCTGGCGAAGGACGAACACAAGCTCGCGCTCGCTCGCGAGTTCGGCGCCGACTACACGATCGACGTCGACCGCGAGAACACCGTCAAGCGGGTGATGGAAATCACGGACGGTGCAGGAGCGGACGTGGTGCTGGACGTGACGCCGATGGCCCACCAGCCGGTCATCGACGCGATCGATTCGGTTACCCACGGCGGGCGGGTGGTGCTGGCGGGGCTAAAAGGACGGACCGCGATGTCGTTCGTGAGCGACTCGATCATCCAGAAAGGGGCGACGGTCGTCGGCGCCTATTCGGTGGATGCCCGCGCCTACATCGACGCGATCGGCATCATCGAGTCGCGGCGCTTCCCGCTCGAGAAGCTCCACACGCATACCTTCCCGCTGGAAGAGGCCGGTAGGGCGATCGAAGTCCTGGCCGGCGACGTGCCGGGCGAACGGGCGGTCCACGTGAGCATTGACCCCTGGGCCTAGGCAGCAGCCCGGCTCGGAATTTTGTTATCCGTACTTGGAAAATAGTGGCGTCCTACGCCGAGACGGGATTAGACTCTTAGCCGACAACTCAACCAAGCTTAAGTCTTGGAAGCGAGGCATCATTCTATGCCGCATTTTACCGTCCTGGATGGCCGGCTGGCAGAGCGGTCCGTGAGAGAGCTCGCGACCTGGTACAACAAGCGGTGCCCGCAGACGCCGGCGCTCACGTTCGAGACGCACCTCATGATCCTGCGCGCCTACGTGACGCTCGTCACGGACTCTCCCCTGGAGACGATCGCCGGCCTCAGCCGAGCGCGCTACAACATCCTGCGCATGCTCTACCAGCAGGAAGACCGGCGACTCTACATGAGCGACTTCGCTCACAGGCTGCAAGTGAGTCCCACGAACATCACGAAGCTTGTGGACGGGCTCGTCGCCGATGGCTTCGTCGCGCGCGGCGGCGACTCAGTGGACAAGCGCAAGCGGTGGGCGCAGCTGACCCCGAAGGGCGTCCAGGTGGTGGAGAAGGCGCTCCCCGCCGTGGCCGAGCACGTCAACAGCCTCTTGAGCTGCCTCACCGAGGAGGAGAAGCAGGTGCTCGTCCACCTGCTGGCGAAGCTGCGCCTGAACTGGCTTTCGCACGCATCGCCGGAGGTGGCCGAGCAGTTGCTGGAGCCGCCCGCGGCCGGGGAGGCGCGCGGTTTGATCCGGAGCCGCCTCAACTAGCCGCTGCCGTCTCCGGGCGTTGCGGCGCCAGCCCCACCCGTGCTCCCGCCCGCTAGAACCCTCGGCGCCTTATCCCGCCCGAATTCCCCGCCGCGGCGTCTCAGCAAGAGCGCATCATGCCCCCTGTCTCTTCGCCGGCCTCCCTTCCGGGAGGGAAGGGCCCCTGCGTCGCCCTAAGGCTCGGGGCGGCCGAAGTCCTGAACTTCGTTTAGATGTTGACGGATCAGGGATGATCAATAAGATTTGCTAAGACCAGAATAGGCCGCACCTTTAGCTTCAGGAGGCACTCGATGACCACGACGGGGAGCTATTGGGACCGGTTCAGCCGCAATCGACTGACCAGGAGGAAGGTGGTGGCCCTAGCCGGCGGCTCCGCTGCCGCGGCGGCGTTCCTCGCTGCCTGCGGCGGCGGCTCCAAGGAGTCCGAGAAAGAGAGCCTCGTCTTCACCCCGGCAGATACGTCCTCGGCGGGGAAGTCCGGGGGAAGCCTGCTCCACTACGCCACGACGGACATCGAACACTTCGATGCCGTGGCCGCGAACACCGCGTCGACCGTGAACCTCGGCTCGGTCTTCGCCTATAACCGGCTCCTGAAGTTCAAGTCCGGGTTCTACCCGAACGTTCCGGACGGGAGCTCGGAGCCGGAGATGGCGCGGTCGTACGAGGTCGCCCCGGATGGCCTGACGCTGACGATGAAGCTGCGCAGGGGGCCGGCCACGAAGTGGGACGACCGCCCGCCTACGAACGGCCGCGAGATGGACCAGGACGACATCCTGTTCAGCTATAACAAGTTCGCGCGCGTCAACCCCAGCGGCGCTAACGTGGACAACAACCGCAACCCGGCGGCGCCGGTGAAAAGCGTGGAGACGCCGGACCGGGAGACGCTGGTCTTCAAGCTGGCGAAGCCGGACGCGACGATCATCGGCCTCTTCTCGGCGACAGACCACCTCTACATCATGCCGAAGGAGTCCGAAAGCGCCTTCGATCCTCAGAAGGTGGTGCGGGGCAACGGCCCCTGGCTCCTGGACGACTACCAGCCATCGCTGCGGTTCGTCTGGAAGAGGAACCCCAACTACTACATGAGCAACCGGCCCTTCCCGGACAAGCTGGAAGTGCCGATCATCACGGAGGCAGCCCAGCGCCTGGCCCAGTTCCGGGCCGGAAACATCCTCACGGACGTGGTCAGCGGCGCCCAGGAAGAGGTGCTCCGCATGAAAGCGGACGTGCCCAAGACCATCCTCTATCAGCCGCGGACGCTCAACCCCAGCCTCAGCCCTTCCGTATGGTTCGGCTACGAAGGCAACTCGCCCTACAAGGACGTGCGCGTGCGCCAGGCGTTTTCGATGATGGTCGACCGCGACGCCTTCCATCTGGCGATGCACAACTCGGACGCCTTCGAAGCGGCGGGCCTGGAATCGCCCGGCTATGTGAACTCGGCGATCACGGCTGGGTGGGGACCTTACTGGCTCGACCCCACGACGGCGGAATTCGGGCCGGACGCGAAGTACCTCAAGTTCGACCTGGCGGAGGCGAAGAAGCTGCTCGCGGCGGCGGGCTTCGCCAACGGCTTCGAGACCACTCTGACCTTCAACGTCCAGGGCAACTACGGTCCGTACTACACGCGCGGCGTGGAGGTCTACGCGGGCTTCTTCCAGGCCGGCGGCATCAAGGTCAACCAGCAGCCGTTGCAGTACAACCAGTTCCTGAACGAGTACTACTTCGGCTACCGCGGCGGCGCGTCGACCCGCGGCAGCGGCGGCGCCGCGAAGGGCTACAGCGGCATTTCGGTGCAGGCGGAGCGTCCCTACGCGACCGCCGTCAACCTGATGCTTGGGTCCTGGCACCCAGGCGGCAGCTCCTTCCACGGCCTAACGCCGGACGGCAACAACCCAACGGAAGGCGACCCGAAGCTCACCCAGATGATCGAGGACATCCAGAAGACCTTCGACCAGAAGCAGCAGATCTCGAAGACGCACGACCTCATTCGCTACATGACGCGCCAGGCGTACTTCATCCCGCGGGCCGTGACCAACAAGCCCTTCGAGGTGTGGTGGCCGGCCGTGTCCGGACTGGGCTGGCGGGAACGCTGGCCGAACAACGCCATCTGGACGGAGACTGCCATCGACTGGTGGATCGACAAGTCGAAGCCGCCCTTTGCCGCCTAGGGGGCGGGACGGCCGCCGGGCCCGCTTTCGCCGGGCGCCTGGCCACGGCGCGTGCAGGCGCTGGTTGCCTATGATTGACGCCTGTGACTGAGCCTCGTCCCCTGCTGGCGGGCATCCGCGTCCTGGACCTCGCGAACGAGCGTGCGGAGCTGGCCGGCCGCCTCCTGGCCGACCTCGGCGCGGAGGTGCTGAAAGTGGAGCCGCCCGGAGGTACGCCTTCGCGCGCCCGCGGCCCCTTCGCCGAGGCCGACGGGGCGTCGCTGTACTGGGCGGCTGCCGGCGTTGGCAAGCTGAGCGCGGTGCTCGACCTCGAGGACGAGGGCGACAGAGACCGCTTCATCGAGCTGGCAAAACGGGCCGACATCCTCATCGAGTCCTTCGACCCGGGCTACATGGCCGGGCTCGGCCTGGACTACGAGCGCCTCCAGGCGGCGAATCCCCGGCTGGTCTACGTCTCGGTCACGCCCTACGGGCAGGAAGGGCCCAAAGCCGCCTGGCCGGCCGCCGACCTCACGCTGGAGGCAGCGGGCGGACGCCTGGGCCTCCAGGGGGACCACGACCGGCCGCCGGTCCCCGTGGGCTATCCGCAGGCGTCGTTCCACGCCGGCGCCCGCGCCGCCGCCGATGCGGTGATCGCCCTGAACGAGCGCGAGCTTTCCGGCCGCGGCCAGCACCTGGACACGTCCATGCAAGAAGCCGTCGTCTACGCCCTGAACGCGGCGGCCGGATTTCCCCACTACACGGGAGGAGACCCGCCCGGCGGCGGCGACGACCGCGCCCGGCCGCCCCGCCAGCGCCCCGGCAGCTTCCTCGGACGCGCCGCCTGCAAGGACGGCTACGTCGTCGTGACGGCGACAAGCAACCCGCAGCTCATCCGCTCGGTCCCGAAGACAGTTCTCCCGGCGCTCGAGGCTGCCGGCGGCTACGATCGCCGCCTGGACGAAATCGATTGGCAGCGGCTGGAGGAGGCGGAGCGGGCAAACGAGGCCGGCGAGACCGAGCTGGCGCTGGCCTTCGAGGCGGTGCGCCGCTTCTTCAAGCTGAAGACGAAGGCCGAGCTCATCGAATGGGCCTGGGCCAGCGACGTCCATCTCGGCCCCGCGAACACCACCGCCGACCTGCTCGCGAACCCGCACCTCCGGGAGCGCGGCTACTGGCGGATGGTGGGGCCGCGGCTGCACCCGGGGCATTCGGTGCGCCCTTCCCGCAGCCCCATGGCCGAGCTGAGGCCTGCGCCTGCCCTGGGCGAGCACCAGGGGCGGATCGACGCGTGGTTGAAGCAACCGACGCGGAGCGTGGCCCCGCCGGCCGCCGGCGAGCGGCTCGGAGAGGCGTTCGCGGGCCTGAAAGTGGCCGACTTCAGCTGGGTGGCCGTGGGGCCGATCACGGCGAAGGCGCTGGCAGACCACGGCGCCACGGTCGTCCGCGTCGAATCGGCGACCAGGGTGGACTATGTCCGCACCCTGCCGCCGTTCATG
>Ga0073934_10009833_pt1 | contig 12093 bp, 6 predicted proteins | sample LarsenN4metaG_FD_76834 | JGI IMG/M metagenome (GOLD analysis project Ga0073934, IMG submission 76834) | Hot spring sediment bacterial and archeal communities from British Columbia, Canada, to study Microbial Dark Matter (Phase II) - Larsen... ... | reverse complement strand
TGGGCTCGGTGGCGCTGGCGTCGGTGGCTTTAATGGTGTCCACCGGCAGTGCCGGAGCTTCCTTGACTTCGATCTTTACCGGCTCCGACTTTGTTTCCGCACCGTCATCATCGGTCGCTACCGCCGTCAGGACGTGAACCCCTTCGGGTGCGTTGCGCCAGATAAACCGGAAGGAGCGATCCAGCGGAAGGCACTCGCCCGACGCGTCAGGAAGGCACGGGAACACCGACGGATCCAGTTCCATCCGGGGATCGGCATCGATGCCGACCGGGATCGGCCAGGCTATCACCGGGTAATTCGTGATGATCCCCAGCGAAGTGCCGTCGGCAAAGAATTCGACGGTCACCACCCGGCCATCGAGGTCGAAGGCCCGCGCCCAGATCGGTACGGGATCGCCTTTCTCAAAGACAGCCCCGTTTTGCGGCCTGATGATTGAAACGTGCGGCGGCTGATTGGCGGGCGCAGGCTCGTTGTCCAGGATCTCCGCGTACGCCGTCGAGGGCCAGGTGAGGCCGTAGGCGCCCGGCACCGTCTCCGGTGGGATAAGCTCGATCCTCACCGATTCCGTGCCCTCGAAGAGCAGGTCGTCGATTGGGCTGACCTCGACCGGCACAAACCATGCCCCGCCCGGAATCACCACCGAACCCGGCAGTTTGGCATAGTCCAGGCCATTCGCTGCCGTTCCGGTGAGCCGGTAATGGACGCGCAAATCCGTGTTGCCGGGTCGCGTGCGAATGACCGCAAAGCTGGCGGTATCCCGGCCTGGCTCGCTTGCCACAGAATCGGTCGCCACGACCAGGACCGTTGGCATCAACGTGTCGGGGCCTTTCTGGCCGTGCAGTGATGTAGAAAACAAGAGCGGAATGAGTAGTGCCAAAGGCAGGACAAGACGGATGTGTTTCATAGCGTGAATTCTGGTTTAACTGCCATCCAGAAGCCCCATGCTAAAAGCGTGCCACCCGCCAAGAGCCAGAAAATCAATGATTTCCCTTCGAAATTAAGACAAGGCTTTCACCTCAGTGGCGGCAGTCACCCGACCGCCATCGGCAATCGGGTGAAAGCACCCAGCTAAATATTAATTGAAACGCTTCGCGCGGTGGCTCGATCCTTCCAAGGTCAGGGGGAAGGCACCGTGAAGCCTTCCGGAGCATTCAGTCATTCGCCTGAATCCCCCAGGACCTGGAACACGGACACTTTGTTGACCTTGCCTTTCACCTCGAGCAGACCGATTTCTTTGGTCCGGAAAAAGGAACCGGCCAGGTCGTGAGTCGGAGCGCCGACCAGGATCCGGCATCGCAGCGGCTCGAGGTCTGGGTCGGCGAAGGTCTTGTCATAGCTCTCAAGCCGGGCCGCGGTGTTGACGACGTCACCCACCACGGCGTACTCGAACCTTTCATCGCTGCCGATGCTGCCTGCCGCCACTTCCCCGGTGTAAATGCCCGCGCGCATGCTGACTGGGGGAAGGCCCACCTGCTGCCATTGCCGCACAAGCTCGACCAACCGCCGTCCCATGGCGAGCGCGCAATCCACGGCGGCCCGGGCGTCCGCAGCCTGTTCCTCCCGCGTCATATGAGGCACCGGCACCCCGAACAGCGCCAGGATTCCGTCTCCCGCGAACTGCTTGAGGACGCCCCCGTGAGCTTGAATGACCTGCGCCATCGCTCCGAGATACCCGTTCAACCATTCATACAATCTCGCCGCCTCCATCTTTTCCGAGATCGTGCTGAACCCCTTCAAGTCCGTGAAGAGCACCGTGACGATCAGCTTCTGAGCCAGCGGTCTCTGCCCCTGCAAGAACCTATCGCGGTTCGCCCAGGTCTCTTCGGCGATCTCCTTGGAGACGTGACGGGAATAGAGCTTCATCAGGACCGATCGCATCAGGCGTTCACGGGAAGAGGCATAGGATACCGCCAGCACAGCCCCACCCACAAAAGAGACCCCCGGAGCCACCACCGGAATCCACCAACCCAGGTTAAACGCCAGCCAGCCGAGGGCGGGCAGACTCGCGAGGCAACCGGTCGTTGCCGGGGCGATCCGCCAGGGCGACCGCACCAAGCCGCCGATGGCCGTGCCGGCCAGACACCAAAGCAGGACCCAGCCGTCCTCGATCCAATCGTCCCAGATTCGCAGGCTTGGCTCGCCCTCGAGGGCGCGGCGCACCAACTGGTTGATCGTCATGGCCTGCACGACCACTCCCCGGTGACGGCTGTTAATCGGTGTCACCCGCTCGTCAAAAACGCTGGCCGCGTTGATTCCCACCAGCACCACCTTGTCCCGCAGCGCGCCGGGCGGAATCCTGCCGTTCAGAACGTCCAGCACTGAAAACCGGGTGAACGGCTCCGGGCACCTGAAATCCAGCAGCATCTGCCACCCGTTGGCATCCGCCCGGACATAAGCACCGTCGTTTGGCTGGAAGCGCCGGAAGAGGGCCTTGCCGAGACGCAACGCCCCGGGATCCTCAGGGTCCGGTTCCGGTTCGATGCCGCGGGTTTCGAGGTACTTGAGAGCGCAGCGGTAGGGGAGCGAGTCGTAGGGTTTCCCGTCTTCGGCGTCCGCGAACAACAGGCTGCGGCGAACCTTGGGAACGGTGCGATCGACCTCCTTGTCGGGCGGGAAGTTGTCGTTGAAGGCAATCCGGTCGTGCCGTGACTTCAGCACCGCGGGCGGGGAGATCCCGTCCAGGGTGAAAATCGCGACGATATTCGAGCCTGCTTCCAGCACCTGGTTCAACTCGGCAAGCCCTTCGCCACTCCTGGGGACAGGCAGATCCCGCCAGATGTCCAGGCCGATCACAGCCGGCTCATGCTGCTGGAGGACGCGCAGCAACTCGGCCACTTTGCGGTCATGGAGCGGGTAGTCAAGCGTTGGACTTTGGATGTCCGACTCCACCATTTCGATGAGGACCAGCGGTTCATTCGAGGCCGCCTTGGGCTGCTTTCGGATGTAGAAATCGTAGGCCTGGAATTCGAGGAATTGCAGCGTGCCGAGGTGCTTCAGAGCCAAAGTGCACACCATGGCGACGATGACGATCAACGGCCCCGCCACCCGGGCTGAATGCTTCCACTTGAAGAAGCGGGTTAGGTCAAGCCAGCCTGCCCTCATTTCACAGCCAGTTGCCGATGACCAGGAAAGGCGCCCAGTAACACGGGTGCCGGTAGCGCCGATCCGCGAGCATTTTGATCTGCGCCGCCTGCAACGCCGCGGCTTTCGACACTGTGGGAGACTTGCGCAGTTGCGCGTAGACCTCGGAAATCAAGGCGGAGGTGGATTGGTCGTTGACGAACCACAGGCTTGCCAGGGCGCTGCGAGCCCCGGCTTTTACCGCGACGCCGGCGAGCCCAAGAGCGGCGCGGTCGTCCCCCGCGGCGGTCTGGCAGGCGCTGAGCACGAGAAGTTCCACCGGCCGGCCCCGATACTGGCTGGGCCGGATTAACGACTCCAGGACGTTCATGGTCAGTTTCGCGTCGTAAGTCAGCACGAAGGTGTTTCTCACCTCGGGGGCGAATTGGCCGTGGGAGGCAATATGAACAATCGAGTATTGTTCCTGTTCGAACTTTCGCTTGAGTTCGTCCAGGCTGAAGCTCTGGTTCATCAGCATTTCGCCCGGGTACAACGCCTCAAGCTGGCGCAGTTCCGAAGGGACAAAATCCAGCGGCGGAAAGCCCTGAACAGAATCCGAAAGGCCGCCCAGAAGCACCCGCACTTTGGCCTGCCCGAGCGATTGCGGAGCCACCAGCGAGAGCCCGGGCGCGACCGCGACTGCCAGGTCCTGGATCAAGAACCGCTCGCCGTCATGCAGGCTCGCGAACGGAATCGTCCGCAGCGCGCCGTCGGGCACGAACACCAGGGTGTTGATCCGGTTCGCGGCCAGCCATGGCCGCAGCGGCCGCATCAGCCAGTCGTAAAGCTGCCGCGCCTGCGCCAGGTAGGCGTAGCTGGTGCGCGTCTCCAGGTTGCGGCGAAACTGCGTCACTTCCCGGGTGAGTTCCTCCGCGCCCACGTTCGCCTCGATCCGCTTCAGCCCGGAACTCAGCCCCACCAGGATCTCCGTCCGGGTCGGCAGCGGAATCAGGTAGATCACCGCGGTGTGCTGGTCGATCGCTTCGAGGCGCCGCGTTCGCGACTTCTGAAGATCGACACAGTCGTCGCAAAAGTAATCGTGCAACTCCACGTTCCTCAGATGCTCCACCGTGTCGCGCGCTTCCCGGAGCAGGCTTTGTTCTTCTTCGGGGACCGCGGCCGACCTGGCCTGCTGCAGGAGCAGGTCCGCCAACTCGAGAAACAGGGGACCCTGCGCTTCCCGGAACGATTGGTGGTCTCCCGCCGTGGACAATCCGAGGGAGACATCGCTCCGAATCGGCTCCAGGGTCTGGACCGCCCGCCGATACGCTTCTGTGGCGGATTTCGTTTCGCCCAGTGCCTTGAGGATCCTGCCCTGCTGCCACTCCCAGCGATACAGGGCCTCCGGTCGCTGAGCCGCCTGCGCCGCAAAAGCGGCCCGGCGCGTTAGGCCCAACGCCGCTTCACGCTGCCCATCCTGCTCGTAGAGTTGAGCCAAATAGCCCAGGGCATAACTCTCGAGGCCGGGATCCTCAAGCTGCCCCGCCAGCTTCAGGGCCTGTTCGAATGACGCGTGCGCCCGCAACAACAGGCGCTGCCCGGAACCATCCGCCTGAATCTGCCGGTCCGTTTGCCCGGCTGTCAGCAGCAGGAACGCCTTGGCGCGGGTGGCGCCCAGAGGCGCAATTTCGGCAAGCGCTTTCGCATTCAGCTCATCGGCTCGCCGGTGTTCTCCGGCCCGCGCCGCTGCCAGGGCCGCGTTGCACAAGGCCTGCGCCAATTTCAGTCCGTTCCCGGATTGGCGTGCCAACGCAGCGCTCGCCTCATAGTGCGCCAGCGCCTCCGGGTATTTCCGCAGCGAGAAACACTGGTTCCCGAGGTCGTTGAGAATGTCCCCTTCCAAATTCACATCCCCTATGCCCCGGGCCGCCTCCAGGGCCTCCTTCAGAAGCACACCGCCGCGCTCCGGTTCGCGCGTGAGGGTCAGACACGCCCCCAGCCTGCTTTTCAGAAGCACAAGTTGCGCGGCCTCCAGGGACGCGGACTGCGAGCGGGCCAGTGCCGACTCCAGGACCTCGACCGCGCGCCGGTAATGCCCCGTCGCCTGGTAGGAACCCGCGAGCAAGGTCAGCGCTCGAATCTCGCCCCTGGTGTCGCCGCCCCGGCGATAGCTGTCCGCTGCCTTCAGCCACCTTTCGGCGGCTTCGTCATAGCGGCCCCGGTCAAACGCCCGCTGCCCTTCCTCGCTCAAGACCCGGTCGGCCAGCGCGCCGGGCGCGAAGGCTCCCAGGAGAGCCGCCAAAAACAGGACGCCGCGCGGCCCAGGCCGGCGGCGCGCCGCGGTCAGCGGCCTTCCAGGCATAATGTGGAGTGTCGAACTCACGAATGATATACAGCTATGTTAATCTTGCAAATAAGGGAAATCTATCGCATGGTAGCCCATGACACGGGTCTATTTCCGGGTTCATTGCCCTCTCCAGCGCGCGGTCCTCGTTTCCGCGATGGCCGTTTTGGTTTGCATTGGAGCGCCGCCGGCGTTTGCGCAAGCTGGCGCCCAGAAAGCCTCCACCAACGCCCCCGCGAAGATAAAGTTTCGTCCGCCGTCCACCGGCGCGCCCTCGGTGCGCCTGACCGGAGGGTCGCGGGGAAGCGGTGACAGCGCGGTCACCCTCGATGTGCTGGCGCCGGACGACGTGGGATTGACGACCCAGGAACAACCTTCGCTGTTCTGGCACCAATCCAAGCCGGCCAGCGCCCGGTTCGAAATGACCCTGCTGCAGGAGAACCAGGTGAAACCGCTGCTCGAGGTCAAGGGCGAACGCGCGCTCAAATCGGGCATCAATCGATTGCGCCTGTCCGAGCACGGCGTGAAGCTTAGCCCCGGCGTGGAATACCAGTGGGTGGTGGCCCTGATCCTCGATCCGGAGAACCGCTCGAACGATCTCGTAGCCAGCGGCATCATCAAGCGGGTGGAAGCCAGCGCGGACCTCAAGACCCGGTTGGCCGGCGCAACCCCCGAGTCCCTGCCGGCGGTATATGCCGAAGCCGGGATCTGGTATGATGCGTTGTCCCATCTCTCCGACCGGATCGAGGCGGACCCCGGCAACCAGGCCCTGCAGGAGGCGCGCGCCGATCTGCTTCGGCAGGCCGGCCTGAAGGCTGCGGTCGGCCCCACCGTGGCGGCCGCCCAGTGAGCCTCCCGTACTGCTTGGGCTGTGGGATGCACTGCACGCCGCTTGCGTTTCCGCTTTTCCCATCTCCAATTTCCCATCTCCCATCTCCCATTTCCCATTTCCAATTTCCAATTTCCCATCTCCCATCGTAGCCCAACCCACGGACTCCTCAGTACCGGTTTGTGTTTGCGAGTGCATTGCCGTCCCCGTCCGTGTCCGCCTCTAGAATGCGTTGATGTTGACCTTGATGCCGACCCCGTAATCCTGCAGGCCGGCGTTGTCGGGGATCTCCACTTCGCGGAACCGGTGCCCCCAGTAGATCTCCGCGTTGAAGTGCCTCGTGGCGGTCAACAGCAAACCGATGCCCGCGCTGCAGATCGTGGTCGGACTCGGCGAATCATCCGCGTTCCATCCCCCGCCAAAGTCGAAAAAGGGCGCCAGGTGCAGCATGCCGGCGCCGGACTTGTCGAAGAGGACGGGCACTCGAAATTCCACCGACGAGATCAACCCGGTGTCGCGCACCAATTGGTTTTCAATGTAGCCGCGGACTGTGTTGTAGCCGCCGACGCTGATTTGTTCCAGCGCCAGCAGACGCTCGGATGTCCATTGGCCGCTTAACCGGAGGATCACCTGGTTCTGCGTGTTGAACAGCCGCCGCACATATTGCGCCTGGCCGAGCCAGGAGAAAAACTCGGCATTGGGTTCCCCAGGGATTTTGCTGTCGGTGGCATCCCAAACGTCCAGGCCGAGGTTGAAGGTCGAGCGCAACGCCAGCACGTGATTTGGGCCGCGCCTTAACCATTCCTGCGACAAACGCAAAACCGAGACGATCATCTGGCCGTCCACGGCGCCCGGGGAAACATTGAAGCGCTCGTCCAACAGCCACGTGGTGTTGTCCCGATGATCGAAACCGACGGACAAGGCGATTTCCTGGCTGGCGGTCTGATATACCGGCTGGCGGAGAAAAACACCGTAGCTCGTGGTCAGGCTTTCGATATCCAGGGACCGGAAGGAATCCTCGATGATGCTTGTGTTCAGCCTGCTGCCGTGCACGCCGATGGCTGTTTCGTAGCGGTTCAAGGGGAAAACGTAGCTGCCTTCGAGGTTGTTCGCCCCGGAAAACTCAAGCCCGTCCGCGTCGGCGTTGGCGATGCCGTAGCGAAAGTGAAGCGGGTCGCTGTGCCCGGTGAGGTTCAGGTCGGCCAGCAGCAGTGAGATCTGCTCCGCACCCACAGTGGGGGGGCGTTGATTGTCGAACTGCAGACCAACTCTAAACGGGTGCTGATCCCTCACGGCCACGTCCAGCACGCCCTGGCCCGCAACCGTTCCGGGCGACAACTCGGCGTTGACTTGCCCCACATTGGGGTTCTGGCGAAGAAGCTGCAGCCCCTCCTGCAGTTCGCCCATGTTTAACGGTGGTCCGGATCGGCGCTCCAGCCGCGAGCGGATGTAGCCGTCCCGGACCCATTTGTTGCTGCGAATGTTGATCGCCGCCAGCTCGCCTTCAACAATCCGGATGAGAATGACGCCCGCCGCGGGATCCTGGTCGGGAATGACCGCCCCGGAATTGACGTAACCGTGGCGGACGTAGTGAAACGTTATCGCGCGGCGCGCCTCCTCGAGGCCGTCAGTGCCAAGCTCCCGCTGGGTGAACGGTTCAGTCACTTTGGCGAGTTCGGCGTCCGAAAACGCTTTGTTTCCCTCAAAGCGGTAACCTCGAACGAAGATTCGAGCCGCGGCGGCCAGGCTCTTGGCGGGTTCGGGGCCGGCTGGGGGCGGGGGCAGAACCTGCGCGGGGGTTGTCCAGGAGAGAATGCCCAGGACCAGCAACGCAACCGTCCGGTGCCCGCCCGGTACCCGATGGAAAAGAGACCTAGTCCTTTTCATCCGCGGAACTGGCTGGCCAGCTTGGAACAAAGCCTCCCGGCGCGAGAGGCAATCCGCCGCGGCCGAGAATCACAAAGCTGCTGACACCTTCGGTGGTTCTCACCGCACAGTCCGGCTGCAATTGCGATGCCGCGTCAAGCAAGTTGCCGGGAAGCGGGATCAGGCTCCCGGTGAGGTCCACGTCCGGCGCGGATACCTCAACCGTCCCCGGAATGCCAAAAGGCGCCGAGGCATCGATGATGCTGTCCGATTGCAGGAAGAGATCCGAGAGAAGAGTGATGTTGCCGCCGTTCGCGGAAGATGATTTCGATATCAACCCGCTGTGATTTATAACAAACGAGGACGTCTGGACCGAAAGATTGCCACCGTCACCCACCGCCTGGGCGTCCAGGGCGCCCCGCAGGATGTAGATTAACGAAGGGGCTCCCACTGTGATATTGCCGCCTCCGCCCGGACCGGCCAGCGCGCTGATCTCGCCCTCACTTATCCGGAGTTCGGACCCGGAGCTTACGAGGACATCACCGGCGCTGCTCAATGGCGCGGCGGTGCTAATTGAGGCCTGGCCCGTGATGACTGCGTCGCCGGTGGATTTCAGGGTAACCGTTCCCGCGCGGCCGGCCGCCTCCGAACTGGACTGAATCGAGGCCTGGCTGTCCAGCAGGACCGAACCCGTCTCGATGTGAATATTGCCGCCGTTGCCGGGCGTCGCTGTCGCCACCGAAATCATCATGCCTTCGCGCATCGACAGCGAACCCGCGGTGATAACAACGTTCCCGCCATTGCCCGTATTTTCGACGCCATCGAACGACAAACTGCTGGAGGATGAGATCCCGGGAACAAACCCGGGCTGAGGATGCCCGGCATCGAGAACGATGGAATCCGCGGTGATCTGAATGTTGCCGGCATTACCGTCTCCGTAAGTGCTTGCTGAAATGGCGGAGTCATTAAGCAATTGCAGCGAGCCGGTCGTGATATCGATGTTGCCGCCTTTCCCGGCCGGCAGTTGGCTGTTGAGCCCAACCGCCAGCGCGGTGATGGAACCGAACAGCCCGTCCAGAGCCAGGGTCTCGCTTTCGATCCGGATATCGCCCCCGTTGCCGGCGCCGGAGGAGTAAGTGGTGACCGAACTGTCGCGGATCGAGATGGACCTTGCGGTGATGTCAATCGAACCGGCATTGGGATCTCCCAGGGTGCTGGCGGAAATGGTCGCGAACTTCGCCAGTTCAACGGAATCGGCCCGGACCACGATCTTGCCTCCGGAGCCAAAGGCAACACCACTCACCGGGGCGGCGTTGGCGCTGATTTGCGTCGGAAACATGAAGGCGTCCGAGCCTTCCACGCGCATCGTTCCAGTGGTGATATCGACCTGGCCGGCGTCGGCTGCCCCAAAACTGGAGACCGAGATCTCCGCGCCTCGCAGCACGTCTACAGACTCGGAACGGATGATGATATCGCCACCAGCCCCGGAGACATCCTCGCTCGCCGTCTCGGCCGCCACGCGGGTCGGCAACGGCCCGTCCTGGCCGTCCACCACAAGCCTGGGCGCGTGAATGACAATGTCGCCGCCTTTGGTCGCGCCGGAACTCGCCGTGCTGAGATGGCCTCCGTTCAACACCTCCAGGCTGTCGCTCAGCGCCGCTTTGAGGTCACCCCCGGTGCCACTCACGGTCACCTGCGCATTCTCGATCACCAGCTTTCCTCCGCGGATCACCACCGTTCCCGGGGAATTCGCTCCAAGGTCGGCCAGGGGCCCGTCTGCCACCAGGGAAGGAATCGTGGGGGTCACTTCGCCCTCCCCGCTCACGCCCATCAGGTTGATTTGGCTGCCGAGTGCTTCGAGGCTGGCTCCATCCCTCACGTGGACGGTGGTGCCGATAACCGACAAGGGGTTGCCCGGCGCGGAGCGTAGCGAGCCCCGCACCTCCAGTTCACCCGCCGGGTCCGGCAGAAAACCAAACGCCGCCACCGGGGCGGAACTCAGCATCGAATCATCCGCGTCCAGCGCCGCGACAAACCGGGCATCGTCGGCCAGTTTCAAGTAATTGGCGGTGCTGGCTGCAAAGGCGCCGCTCACGTCAATCGACGCGTTCGGCCCAAAGAACACCCCGGCTGGATTGATGAAGTAAAAATTCGCTCCCGTGATCCCGGAGCGAATCGTTCCGTCGATGGAAGAAGCGCTACCCCCGGTCACCCGGCTGAGAATGTTGCGCACGCTGGCCGGGCCGGTGAAAGTTGCAACGTCCCCGGCCTTTAAATCAAACTGGGAAAAACTGTGAAACAGGTTGTTCCCACGCGTTAGGCCAGCCCCGGCCCCGATGTTGTAGTTCGGCCCGGGCAGCGCGCCGCTGGTCCCAAACTTGCCGTCCAGCACCACCTGCGCGCGAACCACAGCCGCACTGCACAGGAGTGCGATCCCAAACACCAACCAGACACGCACCAACTGTACCCGGCAGAACAAGAGCGTGTCCTGGAAAGTCATTCGGCCGCGCTCCCGGTCAGAGCCGTTCTGCTTCTACCTGAGTCGAAGGATGACATAGGGACTGTTGTCCGGGTCAATCCTTGGAGTCGTCATCGCCATCGTCATCGCGCCCGAGTTCAACAATAGCATAAGGATTCTCGCCCCCGTCCCCCAGGTCGGCTTCAATCCGGTAAAGGCCTTTGTCCGTGTCGAGGGTCCTCCAGTTGAAATGCCAGCGGTTCGCCACCCATTGGAAATACTTGTGGTCAACGGGTATTGAGATGACTTCACACGTGGCGGGATCGAGCTTCGTTATTGTCACCGTGGGCGGAGCCGCCATTGGGTAAGGAACACCGCAAATGGTCGTGTCAAACTTGATGGGGACTCTGCTCCCGGCTTTGATGCGCTTGAGCGGCTCAGCACAAGTCCCGCCGGTGCCATCAATCGGCGGGTAGAATCCACAGAATTCCAGGTATGGCCGCTTGACCGTGAACTGATGAGTGGCGGTGTTCCCCGCCTGGTCCGTCGCCGTGGCGGTGACCACGGATTCGCCCAGCGGAAGCCTCTCCAAGGAAGGACTGAAGGTAACCTTCACGGGTCCACAGCCGCCCCGGACCTTCAGGACGGGATAAAGCTGCCGATCGGAGCAATCGAATGTAACCGAGTCTGGCGGATTCACGAACTGCAAGTCCGTGATGCTCTCGGCGAGCGCGTCGGAAACAAAGTAAAGGTTCGGCCCATCATATTCGATGGGCACTTTCATCGCTTTGCAGCGGTCAGAGGATTCAATGTCGCCAAAGTCGAAGGGCCCCTTGAGCACCAGGTCATAGACTTTGATGCCATTTTGAATGATGGCGTCCGTCGTCAGTGGCGCACCCGGTGTGCCGTCATACACGAAGCCGCGAAACCATACCGCCACCCCCGCCGTGGCTTTGCCCAGCACTACCAGGTGGCGCTTTCCATCGATGATCTCCTCTCCGCTCGCGATCTCGTATCCCGCGCCGCACACGCCCGGGATCAGTTCGAATTTTTCGTCCGCGAGCTTCTTTTTCAATTCCGGGTTGTCAGCCGTGACTCCCGTGGTGACCCACGAACGCGCAACGGCCTTGTAGCCGCCGGTCATGAACACCGTGCTGACCGTCGAGGTGCAAACCAGCGGGGTTCCGGGAGGCTGGGGAACCTTGGCGGTCCAGGTTCCCAGTTGAGTCACTCCCGCGGAAGGCCGGGTAAAACCCTCCGGGGTTACCGCCTTGTTGGTGGTGGTGTAGGCAAGACTTGCCTCCACTTTTCCGATGCCGGCCGGGGACAGCGCGGATTTGTAGCCCGCCACTGCCGGTTGCAGGTAGCAAACGGCGGCCAGCGCGGCCGCGCCAAGGCCAACACCTTGCCTCTTGATGGAATTCTTCATATCTGACTTCTTTCTGCTCTGCCGCCCAGCCATTTAGCTCCTTCTTCCCTCGCGCTCGCGGAGGCGGTCTGTTCCGGGAGGTTTTGCGGCACCCCTCTGCAAACCTC
>Ga0073934_10009832_pt1 | contig 12094 bp, 12 predicted proteins | sample LarsenN4metaG_FD_76834 | JGI IMG/M metagenome (GOLD analysis project Ga0073934, IMG submission 76834) | Hot spring sediment bacterial and archeal communities from British Columbia, Canada, to study Microbial Dark Matter (Phase II) - Larsen... ... | reverse complement strand
TAAATACTCGCGAATCTCATCATCACCCGGATCCTGATTTTCGTTCAACAACGCCACCGTTGTCAAAATAAAACCCGGTGTGCAATAGGCGCACTGAAAGGCCCTCTCCTCGATAAATACCTGCTGAACTGGATGAAGCTCTCCATTTTCTGCAAGACCCTCCACGGTAAGAATTTGTTTTCCTGCAACCTGTTCTGCTAACGTCAAACAGCCGCTGACCGGTTTCCCATCGACCAGGATGGTGCATGCTCCACACATGCCGACGCCACAGCCTTCTTTCGTGCCGCCTAAACCCAGATCATCGCGCAGTACTTCGAGTACTGTTCTTGTGCCGCTTTGGACCTCAAAACTCTTTCCATTCACATTTAGAATCATAACTCCGATCGCTCCTTTATTCTGCCAGGGATTTCCCTGCCTCGATTGATTCATCTTTTCTACCAGCCTGAGGCACCTTCAATCCTAAGCGGGCTCGAGCATAAAGTCGTAATCAACGGTAAATAAGGGCACGTCTGATCGATCCGTATTTTCGTCTGAATTGTTCCCCACAAATGGGACAACCAGTGACTCCCTCACTCCGAAAACGGCATCCGAGTCAAGGTAAGGGTCACCCTCGACAAATAATTCAGTGGTTACTGATTTGTAGCCATCTGCCGAAATAATGAAGTGAATGTGTGCGGGGCGATATGGATGTCTTCCCATGGCGGAAAGCATTTGTCCCACAGGGCCATCATCAGGGATTGGATAATAGGCAGGCTTGATCGTACGAAAGATGTAGCGACCGTCCGCATCGGTGTGGAAAACGCCGCGCAAGACGGTTTCCTGTACATTCGGCATTTGCAGGTCGTAGAATCCCTCCGCGTCCGATTGCCATACCTCCAGCCTGGCATTGGCAATCGGAGATCCACTTGCCGAGAGCACCCGGCCTCTCACGATAGTCGGTTCACCGGGAAGATCGCCAGCGATATTAGCTGATAGTGGGAATTCCGGTACATCTGATCGTCGAAACGGCCCCAGGATCGTGTATTCGGTCACGCCGGGCGGTTTGCGATTGTTGATCAGATCTTTCATCGTGGTCGCACCTAGCGTATCAGAAAGCAGGATAAACTCCTGCCGCTTTTCATCGCACTTCTGACCCACCGCGGTAAGAAATTGAATCCCCGCCAACCACTCGGCCTCTGTGAGACCAACTTCCTGAATAAACGCGTGCAGATGTTTGATCAGACTGGTCATAATGGTTTTGAAGCGAGGGTTCTTCGCCCCAGCCATCGCGGCGATAACAACATTAGATAAATTCGTTTCGGTCAAATTTCGCATGGCACACCTCCATCAGTTCACTGGTGAGATTTATCTTTTAATAAGCGCAGGATTTTTTCTGCTGTGATCGGCAAATCTTTAATTCTCACTCCGAATGCATCTTCAATGGCATTCGCAACTGCCGGAGCAACCGGCGGCAGAGTCATCTCCCCGATACCATGCATCTCGCCTTCTTCCGATTCGATGCAGGTTGTAATTAGTTCTGCCGGGATATCACGGATAGACGGAATGGCATAATCCGCCAGGTTCGGGTTGGTTGGCTGTCCTCCATCAAACAGGATTTCTTCCATCAGCGTGGGTCCCAGCCCGAAGATGACATTGCCATCGTTTTGCAGCTTCGCTAAAGCGGGATTGACGACTCGCCCGGCAAACGAGGCCGCGGAGTATCGCAAAATCGTCACGCGACCTGTTTCCGTATCCACCTCCACCTCTGCGGCGCCCGCGCCCTGGTGCCAGTGGGGAGTCGAAATTCCCTGCCCGGTTTCAGGATCGATACCCAGGGATGTGGAATACTCGCCCGACTCTTCCAATGTTTCAAGATTGTTGCGCTTCAAAACATCTGCAAACGAAATGGAGACTCCACCGGCAACGACATAGCCATCTTCTATGCTCAGTTCATTGGGAGGTGTCTCAAGGAAGGGAGCGCTCAGTTCAAACAGTTTCTTTTTCATGGAGGCACAGGCTGCGATCACAGCGCTGCCCATCATGCTGGTAGAGCGGCTGGCGGAGGTCGTTGTATCGAAGGGTGTAACTGCGGTATCGGGCCCAACAATTTTTATCGCATGAAGCGGCAAACCTAATGTGTCTGCAGTAATTTGTGCCATCGCGGTATGTCCGCCCTGTCCCATTTCTACCGTGCTCGTATAGAGCGTGACCGTTCCATCATCCATCAGTTTCAATCGCGCCTGAGATTTTGACACGGCGACCGTACTCTTCATCATCACGCCGTAGCCGCGGCCGCGCTTCCCCTCTCCCTTCGGGAGAGGGCCGCCCGAAGGGCGGGGTGAGGGCGAACTCAGCCATTTGACCGCCTCCTCCAAACACTCCACAAAATGTACATCATGCAGTTCTTCGCCGGTTGCAAAATGATCCCCCGAGCGTAGGAGATTCTTCAAGCGAAAGTCCAGCGGATCCCACCCCATCCTGCGTGCAATGATGTCCATCTGCGATTCATAGGCCCACGTCGTTTGCGAGCTCATCGCGCCGCGATAGGCTCCTGCCGGAGGCAGATTGGTATAGATACCGTAAGAATCGACATGCACCACTGGGACTCGATACGGTCCCACCGAGCGCACCATCCCCGCTGGGACTAAACCTGGACTGGCATCTGCATATGCGCCGCCGTTCCAATAAATGGTGACCTGCCGCGCCGTGAACGTGCCATCACGTTTCACGCCGGTTTTCAGTGTGATCGAGGCGGCGTGCTTGGTCACGGTCACAAACTCTTCGGCACGCGAGAGCACGAACTTCACCGGACGACCATTCGTCTTGCGAGCCATCGCCGCGACCACGGGCTCGATGCGAATGTGACCTTTACCGCCATACGCCCCACCGACGGATGGAACGATCACCCGTACTGCATCAGGCGGAATCTCGAAGAGTTCGGACAATGTTTTCCGCACCATGAACGGCGCTTGCGTGGCAGTCCAGACCGTCAGACGATCCCCATCCCACTGCGCCGCGGCAACGTGCGGCTCGAGGGATGTCTGTTGGGCGACCGGGCTCGTAAATGTGTATTCGAAGATTTCATCGGCTTCGGCGAAGGCAGCCTCCAGATCGCCATGCCGTAATTTCGCATGTTTGAAAATATTGTTTGGAAATTTCTCATGCAAGATCGGCGCGCCAGGTTCTATCGCTTCTTGTGCATCGAATACGGCTGGTAATTCCTCATATTCGATATCCAGCAGCAGCGCGGCTTCCTCCGCAGCATCCAGACTTTCCGCCGCGATGGCCGCGACCGGCTCACCGACAAAACGGACGCGGTCCACGGCGACGACGCCCTGGTCTTTCATCATGGCACCGTAGAATGCGTTTGGCCCGAGATCCTTGCCAGTCAGGATGGCGACGACACCAGGGACATTTAAGGCATTGGAAACATCGACGTTCAATAATTTCGCATGGGGAGCCTGACTGCGCACGATCTTGCCAACGAGCATATCTGGCAAACGCAGGTTGACCATGTACTCCACCGTCCCTGTGACACGCGCGACCGAATCCAGCATCGGGACCGATTCACCAATTGCCATTTCGCACCTCCTGCAGCGCGCGCTTGACGAACACGCGGATCATCTCTTTACGATACCACGCCGAACCGCGGACATCTGTTAGTGGATCAATCGTCCTGGAATATTCATCGGCGATGGCAGCAATCAAGTCATCGGTCAACGCCTGACCAGGCGCCATCGCTTCTGCATCGCTGACACGCTGTGGGGTTTCCGTTGCTGCGCCGATAGCAACCCGCAAATTGGAGCATGTTCCATCTGTATCGAAATCGGCCACCGCGCCCACTGCCACACACGGACGTCCCTCGGCAGAAATGGATGTGTATTTATGATACGAGGCACGCGCAGTGTTGGGCAATGAAGGAACGATAACATCAGTGAGAATTTCGTTGGGCTGGAGGGCAGTTGTATAAAACCCGAGAAAGAATTCGCTGAGAGGAATTTTACGTATGCCCTGCGGACCCTGGACTTGCACGCGCGCATCCAGTGCGGTCAACATGGCTGGAGGGTCCGCGGCATAATCGGCCGCTGCGAGATTCCCACCAATGGTCCCCTGATTCCGCACACGGACATTTGCCACCACATGGAATGTATGTGCCAGCGCGGGAGAAAACCTTTGAACAACTTCTGAGCGCTCGATGTCGCGTATTTTCGTCAGCGCGCCAAGGTGCAAGCCGTCCTCTTGGAGGCGAATGTAGTCATGTCCGGACACGCGACCCAGGCTGATAAGCACAGAGGGTGCGATCAGTTTTTGCTGCAGCATCAACACAACCGACGTGCCGCCGGCGATGATTTTTGCATCGTCGGCGTATTGATCGAGCAGTGTGATGGCTTCGGAGAAATCTGTTGGTTCCAGAAACTTGGTTGGATACATATCCTGCTCATGTCGCCGTCCTCGGCGACGGTTAGGCTGTAAAAGCAGCGCCGAGGACGGCGCTGGGAGCGGTTTTAAACCTCAAGCCTCTCCCTCAAGCACTTTGCAAACTCCGCTGTGAGTTTTTTCGCGGTCGCCATGATGACGGGCCCGCCGAACTGCGCCAGCCGGCCGCGCAGATTTGCTTCCACTTCAAATGCAGCTTCGGTGCCGCCCTCAACCGATTTCAAGGTTCCCACAAAGGATGCCTTCACCGATGAAGCGCTCGATTTATCATCGCCTTCAACGTTACCGGCGATCCGATCAGGAGCGCTCACCTCTGTCAATGTAACTGTACCGCTGAAGGCAGATTTAATCGGTCCGACACGGACAACTAATTTTCCACGATAGTTTTTTTCGTCAACGATTTCGACCGATTCGATGCCCGGGATACACTCGCTCAGCCTGGGGACATCAAACAGAAAATCCCATACCTTTTCCTGAGAAGCATGGATCACAAAAGAATCTTTGATCAGCATCTCTTATTCCGTTGCGGGTGCCTGGCAGAAAAGAATCTCAAGCCCATCGGATCCTGCTTCCAGATAAAATCCATCTCCCGCCTCGAGCCAGAGCACAGCCTCCGTACTCAATGGGAATGCTCGCTCGTTTACATAGGCTTGGCCTCTGCCGCGAATCACATACACAAACCGTTCCTCATTCCTGGGAGGATAAGAAGCCGACTCCGCGCCGGGCTGCAGAAGGACTTTTTCTACCCTGAATGCGTTCGTTCCAAGCATAGCCTGATTTGCAAGCGTGGCGATATTCACACCATTCTTTTCAATCACAGAGAAATCTTTGGGGTCAAAAATGGTTGGCATATAACTCTCCAGTACGCAGTTCATTTTGCTGCCAGTTCTGAAACCTGCACAGGATTGGAAATCGTAAAGTAAGCAATTAATGCGCCGAGAGCCAGCAGCGTTGTCGCAAGACCATAACCGCTGGGAAGACCGACTCGATCAGCAAGAAAACCCGCCAGCGTTGGCGCAATGGTGGTGCCGATGAAGCGTGCAAAGAATTGCAGCGCGCCCGCGGTGCCGCGCATCGACGGGAAATAGTCCACCATGATGTTGAGCTGCGCGGCGAAGCCATAGCCAACCATGATTCCAAAGATCAGCAATGCAGCTGCGACCACAACCGCTGACGTGTTTGAAGTTGCCATGGCGCTAATGAGGGTAAGCGCAAACAATGACAGAGCTGCGCCAATCACACCTAAAATTAACGTAAAGCGCATTCCACGAGAATCAGAGGCGCGTCCGCCAAGATACGTGCCAGCAATGACTCCTAACGCGGTCATCGTGGTGACGGCACCGATCCCTGCCTCATCTAAATTCATCTTATCGGTCAGCAGGATGGGCGTTAGAGTATGAATGGTATAGATACTATAGAAACTGACAAAGCCGAGGATCAGCGCGCCGAACGTGGGAAGCGTGCGCGCGATGGACCACATATCCTTCAGCCCAACCTTCTGTCCATGGACCGGCTGGGCCGGAAGCTGCCAGAGCGTGAAAAGCAAAAGCACGACAGATACAATGGCAAGGATCAAAAAATCCGCGCGCCAGCTCAACCAAATCGCGATCAACCCTCCGAACGCGGGACCAGAAGCAGCACCGGCCGAATTGAACATGGAGAACACACCCATCGCGCGGCCACGCTCTTTTGGTGGAAAGAGATCGGTAATCAACGCGATACCGACGCCGGCTGCTGCCGCGATTCCGAGCGCCTGGAGACTGCGCGCCAGGAGCAGCAGGCCGATGCCGTTGGTGAAATAGGCGCCTAAATTGCCAAACAGATAGATCACAAGACCGATCAATAAAATGCGCTTGCTGTCGAAACGGTCCACGATGGGTCCATAGGCAATCTGCGCAAAGGCAAGGCATAAACCGTAGATAGAAAGCGTCAGGCCGATCATGGCCGTCGTGGTGTTCAAATCGACGCGCATGACGGCCAGCGACGGAACATAAATGACCTGCGCGAACGAACGCAGGAAGGCAGCGAGGCAAACGAGATATAAAACTTTGGTTTTTAAATTCATAATTCGTTTGCGTAGGTCGGATTGTGCGAAGCGGTCCGACCTACTTTCTTATAAACGTTCCCAGGTCACTTCGAAATCCGATACAGCAGCCCAGATCAGGCTTTGTACAGGACAATACCTTTCTGCGAGCTCGATCAGGCGCTGCACCCGTTCATCGCTTTCTGTCGTTTTGATCTTTACATGCAAACGAACCGAAGTGAAGTGGACCGGCACATTCGCTTCGCCTTTGCGACCGCGAACATCCAGCACACCTTCGGCAGCGGCTTCCAGATCTTGTAGATCGAATTTTATTTTTTCAGCCATCCTGGCTGTCGAGACACCTGTTCAGGCACACAATCCTGAGAGCGTGATCTCCAGCGGTGTGGGGCCGGTGTTTGTGCCCTCATTATGCGGCGGCTCGTCAGAACGCAGCACTGGAAAATCGCGGATATACAGATCGTTGACACGCCCGCCCAGCCAGTGACCTCGTGCGCGAATGATCCGAATATAGTCGGGTTGTTCCATGATCATCCTTTGGCTACTACAAACTTCATCGGATATTTCTGCAGAGGTACCGCGCCGTTTTTCGTTACGCGCGTCAACGCGCCGACTTGCAAGCCCATGCGTTCATCAGGCGTGATCGGGTTCGGCTGGACGACAATTGCCATGTCTTCCTCAAACGACCGGCCCGCAGGAATGGGCTTGGAGTCAATCCAATATTCGCAGCAGGATTGATCGATCAGCGGCGGATGGATATCTACGCCGTAGCCATGGATGAGGTCATCATAAACGCGATAGCCTGCCTCACCGATGACCGACGCGGCTCGGATGACATCGCCCTCCGTTGCGCCCGGGCATATCGTTTCACAGATCTGCTCGTACGCCTGCACGCCCACATCAAAGAGCTTTTGCCACTCCGGGGTGGGGTCCTGCCCCACTGTGATCGGCCGATGGATCTGTCCTGAGTAGCCCCAGTAACTGGCGCTGATCTCCATGATGATCACATCGCTTTTTTGAATAAGGCGGTCGGTCACATTCTGCGCGGGGACGCAGGCCGTTGGTGCATCCATCGGCATGGACCGTAAAAAGGCAATGTGCGGCTGCCCACCTTTGCGGCGATAGGAAGCCTCAATGATTCCGATCAAGTCATGTTCCGTCATGCCAATGCGGGTTTCATTTTCTAATGCCACAACCGTATCATCTGTAAACTCTGCGGCCTTTGCCAGCCAATCGAATTCCTCCTCGCTCTTGATTACACGCAAGCGGGCAAAATCGCGGGTGACATCGATCCACTCGATTTCGGGCAGGGACTCTCGCAAGGTCATGAAATGTCCATAGGGCATCCCCATCCCGAAAGTGGCGTTGATGCCGACCAAACCAACGCGACCTTTACCGATGCCATCTTTTCTCAGCGTTGCAGCGATCTCTTTGGCAGGTTCATAGGTTCCCCAGCGCGTATCCTGGATGACCGAAATCGCACGCGCATTGGGCACGTGATTGACGAGACCAGTCAATAATGTCGCCTCACCATCCAGCGGAACGATGAGATAGTTATGATGCAGGTCGAGGTAATTCGTTAGCCAGAAGACATTCGCCTGGTTGTGACGGTTGATCCCAGAGTTGCCGAAGATCACCAACGCGGATAAATCCTCGCGGCGCATCAGATCGCGGGCGAGTGCATTCCGACGTTGAAATTCAGCCTCCGAAAAACGCGGGTATGTCATCCGAGCTTTTCCTTCAACCAATCGGCATTCAACGGACGATACACGTACGGAATGTTGTTACAAACGTGATTGCCATTCTCGAACATGGCCAGCTCGGCATTCGGGCCCACGGCATCCACGATCTTGTGGGCCTGCTGCCAGGGGATCAATCGGTCGAGTTTTCCATGAATGATGAGTAGTGGCTGTTTGATCTTCTGTGCCACACCCTCTAATGAAAGCTTGTTTGCATTGGCCCTGGCTTCCTCTTCATCCTTCGCTCCTGAGTGATACTGGAACGCAGCACGCGTCAGAGATGGCAAATACTCCCAACATTCAGCAAAATTCCAGGGACCACAATTTCCCACGGCAGCCTTGACGCGCGGCTCGAAGGCCGCAGCACGCGGCGCGTAATAGCCGCCGAGACTCACGCCGGAAAGCCCGATACGGTTCGGGTCGATGTCATTTCGTTTGGTCAACACATCCAACGCGGTGGAAAGCGGGGCTTCATAGTCAGGACGAATATGGGAGTTGTATCCGCATTCCCCCTGACCCGGTCCATCGAGCGAGAACGTCGCGATACCGCGTTTGAGGAAGACATTTTCCCAATAGAAGAATTCTTCTTTGGTGGAGTCGAGACCACACAGGAGAAGAACAAGAGGTGGCCGATCGACACTGGGAGGACGACGCAGAGTCCCGACCATGGTCATGCCATCAAATGGAATCTCTATGCGTTCCCCCGTGGGATCGAGTAATTTCAATCCTTTGGCGAACGTCTCCACCGATCTCTTCGCAGTTGACATATATTCGTCGTGATAATCCTGAAAGAGGAACTTGCCGAAGTGGTAGCACAGCGCCGCGCCAATGTATGCCTCCCCTGCGCTCACATTATTGCCCTTCGCTTCTGCTTTCACAGCCAAGTCATAATGTACATAGCCGGTAGCAACCCATTCGCGGCACCAATCTTCCCACTTTTCGACGCGCGAGGTCGTGCGGAAGAAATCGTTATGGTCCACACCCTGCGATGTAAAACGCGGCGCCCAATTCTTGATGGCAGCTTCTACTCGTTCATCTCTTACACGTGGATCGGAGCTCACAGACATAATTTATCCTCCAATTGCTTCTTCAATGCTCAACCCAAAATCTTTCAACATCACCAGGGCGGCATTGCGGCCGGGTCCCGCGGAAACGGATCCGCCGGGATGAGTTGTTGCTCCGGTTTGATAGAGTCCGGGGATCGGCATGCGATGCTGTGCCCAGCCGGGCACCGGGCGCAGGTTTGCAACCTGTGAGGGAATTTGCGCGCCGCCATGACACGTCCCGTGCCAGTTGTGAGGATTCATCCGTTCGAGATCGAGCGGGCTTTCTACCACTTTGGCAAGGATTTTGTCGTCCGTAAGATTCGGGGCGAAGCGGCGCAGGTAATTGAGATGCGCAGCAGAGACTTCCTCCTTGATGTTGTCCCAGTGCTCGGGGCCTTCGGGCAGATCGTAGGGTTGAAAGCCGATGACCTTCAAGGTATGTTTCCCATCCGGCGCACGCGAGGGATCTGCGACCGTCGAACAAACAACGAGCAGCGGTGGATCTTCGAGGTTGACGGCGCGGCGGTTGTAGTCATAGCCGATGCGCAGGGCCCGGTCCACCGAGGCCATGGTGCCGGAGGCGATCGGTGCAAGAGCGCTGCCGTTGACCGGATACGTTGGCGGCTCAGAGGTCGCGTAATGCGTGACGAAAAGGGTCGGTCCGCCCTGCCACGTCTCCACGCCCTGTATGAAATCCTTGCCCCAAACTTCAGCAGGGGCCATATCCACCAGATGTTTGATATGAACCGTCGAAAGCACCGCCTTGCTGGCGCGATATTGTGAGCCGTCCGCACATTCCACGCCGACACATTTTCCATCTTCGATGATCAGCGACTTGATCCATTTATCGGTGAGTATGGTCCCGCCATAGGTTTCGATCAAACGCGCGAGCGCTTTCGGCAGTTCCCCCGAGCCGCCTTTCGGCACGGTCCAGCTCCAGTGTTGGCGGCCGTTGACCAACGAGTAGGCAAGACGACCGCTCATCGGCTGGTCAGGCGGAACAACGGTCATGAACGCCATCCACAGCATGAAAGCGCGCGTATGCTCATCTTCGAAGTTGTCGCGGATGATGTCCCAGGCGCTCTGGGCGATGCGGCGCTGCCAGAGCTTGCCATCCGGATGTTCCGCCAAACGATCGTTCAACGGTTTGCCAAACCCAACCGGTGTATAGCTCGCGGCGCTGAAGATATGCTTGACCGCGTCGTAATCCGCAATGATCCGCCGGTACGCCTCAGCATCCTTTTTCGAGAATTTTGCAAACTCATCACACGTTCGTTCGAGGTCGCGCCATTGTGTGATCCAGGTACCATCCGGGAAAGGAATATGAACGACAGGATCAGGGAAAATGTATTCAAGGCCATATTCACCCAGCTTGAGCTCATCACTGCGAAGTGTGGGACTGCTTTGAATGAGCACATGCGCCGATGAACACGAATCATGTTTGAAGCCCGGCAGAGTTAATTCTTCAGTCATTGTGTCACCACCGATGATCGGGCGGCCCTCCAGCACCAGGCATTTTAATCCTACCTTGGCGAGGTACGCCGCCGCGACGAGACTGTTGTGCCCTGCACCTGCTACGACAATATCAAATTGATCAGCCATTCTCTCTCCTCTTTTATTGCTCCAGCCGCCGTCCTCGGCGGCGTCTTCGATGAAGCATTCCCACGAACCGACGCCGGGGACGGCGTCGTGAGCAGGTCTTTGTTTGCCTGAAACTCAGGCGTGCTGTTCCCAAGTTCATATATCATCCGTGACCCAGATTGTCTCTTTGGGCGGCGGCCCCCAGAACTCGACAAAAGCAAAGTTTTCCTGAGTGTCATTCTCGAACCAGTGCACTTCACTGGGCGCGACCACCGCGACCATACCCGCATGTAGACGGTAATCGCCATCGTCCACGTGCAGGATGCCATTGCCATACAGCACATAAAAAAGATGGTGACAATCGGTGTGGTAGTGTCTGGCAGCCGTGTCGCCGGGATGATAGATGATACGGTCGGCACGGATGAACTGCGCGCCAAGCTTGACGTTATCGGTCACAAGATCGAGTCGGTCGCGCGTGTCGCGGGTCGAATGCAGACGGGGCAATTGATCGAAGGGGATCAGCTTTGCCATTCAGGCCTACCAGTTCAGCAACTTCATCGCGTTTTCATCGAGGATCTTCTTCTCGTTTTCCAATCCGAGATCCGCGGCGCGCACAAGATCAACAGGGTTTTCATTGCCCATGTCGAATGGATAATCTGAGCCGAGCAATACATGATCTGCACCGACAAGGTCAACGAGACTTTTCAATACTGCAGGATCATGCGTGATCGTATCGAAATAGAATTGTTTCAGATATTCCGTCGGCGGGCGCGAAATCACTTTATTGATCTCGGGTCGCTGCTTGAAGCCGCGATCCAGGCGGCCATGCAAGTAAGGCAGCGCACCACCGCCATGTGCCAGCAAAATTTTGAGCCGCCGATACGCGTCCATCACGCCGGACAAAATGAGATGCCCGGCAGCAACCGTTGTCTCCATCGGGTTGCCGATCACATTCCACATATAGTAATCTCGCAATTCGGCGCGCCCACCACCTTCCACGGGATGGATGAAGACAAACGCACCCAGCGACTCACACGCCTCCCAGAACGGTCGAAAGCGCGCGTCGCCGGGATAGACACCGTTAATGTGGGTACCGATTTCCACGCCCTTCAAGCCTAGCTTCATCAAGCGTTCAAGCTCGTGGATCGCCAGCGACACATCCTGCAATGGAATCATTCCCAGCGCCTCGATTTGTTGCGGATATTTTCTTACCAGCGCGCAGAGTGCGTCGTTCTGAACCTGACAGGCATCCAGCGACTCTTCTGGGGTCG
>Ga0073934_10009831_pt1 | contig 12094 bp, 11 predicted proteins | sample LarsenN4metaG_FD_76834 | JGI IMG/M metagenome (GOLD analysis project Ga0073934, IMG submission 76834) | Hot spring sediment bacterial and archeal communities from British Columbia, Canada, to study Microbial Dark Matter (Phase II) - Larsen... ... | reverse complement strand
TGGCGGCGATCGACCGGGCCGCGCTTGCGACCGGTCGCAAGATCAGCCGTAAGCTCGTGACCGAGGTGCTGCAGAGGAGCGCGCCTCAGGAGTGACGGCTACCCTTGGCTTTGGCCGTAACGCAAGTGATACAATTGTTGAGGTAACATCCGAGAACGCGCGATAGCGCCAATCGGCTTGGCCGACAAAAACGATTTATTTCAAGAGGTTGTCAATGAGCTTGCCAGAGCAGGTGCAGCGCGTCGAGCCGAGCCAGAGCATCGCCGCCTTTGGTCCAAGCCGCTTTTTCAATCGCGAGCTGTCCTGGCTTCACTTCAACCGCAGGGTCTTGGAGGAAGCTGAGAACGAGCGCCATCCGCTGCTCGAGCGTCTCCGCTTCCTCTCGATCTCCGCCTCCAATCTCGACGAGTTTTACATGGTGCGCGTGGCCGGATTGCGCGGCCAGGTCGTCGCCGGCATCGAGACGCCGAGCGTCGACGGCCTCACGCCCGCCGAGCAGCTCGATCGCATCAACCATTCGGTCGCCGAGCTTACCGCCGAGCAGCAGGAGAACTGGGTCACGCTCGAAGCTCTGCTCGCCGAGGCCGGAATTCACGTTTTAACCGCAGATCAGCTCACCGAGGCTGAGCGCGCTTGGCTTGAGGATCACTTCCTCGCGCATATTTTCCCGGTGCTGACGCCGATTGCAGTGGACCCGGCGCATCCCTTCCCCTTTATCCCGAATTTCGGCTTCACGCTCGGGCTTGAGCTGGTGCGCGAGGGCTCACTCCGCACCATGCACGCACTCATGCCGATCCCACCGCAGCTGGTCCGCTTCATCCGGTTGCCAAGCAAGGGAGAAGCCAAGGAGCCGATTCGCTTCATCAGACTCGAAACGGTGGTCGCCATCTTCGTCTCGCGCCTCTTTCCGGGCTACCGGGTGAGAAGCCAAGGCGCATTCCGGGTGCTGCGCGACAGCGATATCGAAGTACAGGAGGAGGCCGAAGACCTCGTGCGTCTGTTCGAATCGGCGCTCAAGCGGCGGCGGCGAGGATCGGTCATCAGGCTCGAGATCGAGGCATCGATGCCCTCGCGGCTCCAGCGCTTCGTCATGCAGGAGCTTAAGGTCTCCGAGCGCGAGAGCTTCGTGCAGAAGGGATTGATCGGGCTTGCCGACACCAACCAGCTCATCGTCGCCGATCGGCCCGACCTCAAATTCCAACCCTTCGTCAGCCGCTTCCCGGAACGCATCCGCGAATACCAGGGCGATTGCTTTGCTGCGATCCGCAAGAAAGACATCGTGGTGCATCATCCTTACGAGTCCTTCGATGTCGTCTTGCAATTTCTGAAGCAAGCGGCGGCCGACCCGGACGTTGTGGCGATCAAATGGACGCTCTATCGCACGTCGAAGAGCTCGCCCATCATCGATGCGCTAAAGGAAGCGGCGGAAGCGGGCAAATCGGTGACCGCTGTCGTCGAGCTGAAGGCCCGCTTCGACGAGGAGGCCAACATCAAATGGGCGCGCGATCTGGAAAGCGCGGGCGTACAGGTGGTGTACGGCTTCATCGAGCTCAAGACCCACGCCAAGCTTAGCCTGATCGTGCGGCGCGAACGCGGCGAACTGGTTACCTATTGCCATGTCGGAACCGGCAATTATCACCCGGTGACCGCCAAGATCTATACCGACCTCTCCTTCTTCACTGCCGACCGCGTCATCGGCAACGATCTTTCGCGCATCTTTAATTACGTGACGGGTTACGCGGAGCCTGCGGAGCTTGAGGCGATGGCGGTATCTCCCCATGGCATCAGGGCCCGCATCCTCGACCATATCCGCGAGGAGATGTATCACGCCAAGGCGGGCCGCCCGGCGGCCATCTGGATGAAGATGAATGCACTTGTCGACGCCGAGATTATCGACGCGCTCTACGAAGCAAGCCGGGCAGGGGTGGAGATCGATCTCGTGGTGCGCGGCATCTGCTGCCTCCGGCCCGGCGTGCCCGGCCTCTCGGAAAATATCCATGTGAAGAGCATCGTCGGGCGCTTCCTCGAACATTCGCGCATCTATTGCTTCGGGGCCGGGCACGGGCTTCCGAATCGGAAGGCGGTGGTCTATATCAGCTCCGCCGACATGATGCCGCGCAACCTCGATCGCCGCGTGGAGGCCATGGTGCCGATCAAGAACCCTACGGTGCACGAGCAGATTCTCGACCAGATCATGGTCGCCAATCTGAAGGATAATCTGCAAAGCTGGCGCGTGCGGCCAGACGGAAGCTCAGAGCGCATCCATCCAGGAAAGGACCAGGAAGCTTTCAGTGCTCAGGACTATTTCATGACCAACCCGAGCCTGTCCGGCCGCGGCAAGTCTCTCACCGAGAGCATGCCGCCGCGCTTCACGCGCCTGGTCGAGACGGGTTAGAGCGCGCCCTCCGCCATGATCCTGAAGCACGATCAGACCCCGGTTGCGGTGGTCGATATCGGCTCGAACTCGGTCCGGCTCATCGTCTACGAAAATTCCGGCCGCGCTCCGGCGCCGCTTTTCAACGAGAAGGTTCTCTGCGGGCTGGGGCGGTCGCTGGCTTCGACCGGCAGGCTCGCGCCCGATGCCATCAAGCGTGCGCTGAGAGCGCTCCGGCGTTTTCGCGCTCTCATCGACCAATTGGGAGTCGCGCATGTGGAGGTGATCGCCACGGCGGCGGCGCGCGAGGCCGAAAACGGGCCGGATTTCATCGTGCAAGCCGAGCGCATTCTCGATCGGGAGGTCACTGTTCTCTCCGGCACCAGGGAAGCCGAGCTTGCGGCGCTCGGGGTGGTTTCGGGTATCCATGCGGCCGACGGCTTCGCCGGCGATCTTGGCGGCGGCAGTCTCGAGTTGATCGACGTCAGGGGCGGCAGGCCGTCCGATGCGGCGACGCTTCCACTCGGGGGCTTAAGGCTCATCGATTCCTCCGGCGGGAACCTGAAGAAAGCCCGCGACATCGTCGATGCCGAAATTGCCAAGATTGACTGGCTGGAGAAGGGCAGGGGCCGCGATTTCTATGCCATCGGCGGAACCTGGCGGGCGCTCGCGCGGCTGCATATGGCGCAAACCAACTATCCTTTGAGCGTCATGCACAATTATCGGATCAGCGCCGACGATGCGCTGCGTTTCTCCGCCGTGCTCGACCATCAATCGCAAAGCTCGCTCGCCGGTATTCGCGATATCTCCAGCGCGCGGCGTGAAACCATTCCCTATGGCGCGCTGGTGCTGGAGCGGCTCATCAAGCAGATGAAGCCGCGCTCGATCGTGATCTCGGTGTTCGGCATTCGCGAAGGCCTGCTTTACAGCCTGCTCACCGAGGAGGAGCAGAAGAAGGACCCCCTAATCGCTGCCTGCGACGATATCGCCCGGCGCTGGTCGCGCTCGGTTGACAGTGCTTATGAGCTTTGCTTCTGGACCGATGCGCTGTTCCGCGCGCCGGGGCTGATCGAAACGCCAGAGCAGCGGCGGCTGCGCCATGCGGCATGCCTCCTGTCTGATATCGGTTGGCGGGCACATCCCGACTATCGCGGCATCCAGAGCCTCAATCTGGTGGCGCACGGCACCTTTGTCGGCGTGGATCATCCCGGCCGCGCCTTCCTCGCGCTTACCGTCTATTACCGCAACGAGGGGCTGGTGAGGGACGAACTCAGCCAAAGGCTGATCGAGCTGGTGGACAAGGACATGCTGAAGCGGGCGCGCATTCTCGGCGCTGCCTTTCGCGCCGCGCATATGGTCTCGGCGGCGATGCCGGGCGTCTTGACCAACACGCCGCTCAGCTACGAGGGCAACCGCCTGATCTGGACCTTGCCCGAGCCCTATTCGAGCCTCGAGGGCGAGAGGGTCGAACGCCGGTTCAAGGAACTCGCCAATCTGCTCGACCGTGAGCCCGAAATCAGGGTGGGTTCCGCCTATCAGCTCGCCGCCAGCTGAAGACATCCTTGTTGGATGACGGCAGCTTTCCCAAATCACTTTGTCATTCCCGCGAAAGCGGGAATCCAGTAACCACTAACTTGAATTATCCGGATGGCCGGGGTTACTGGATTGCCCGGTCAAGCCGGGCAATGACTAGTCTCACTACGACTTCAAGCCCACAGACTTTTAATGGCAGAAGACCTTTACTCCGTGCTTGGTGTGGCGAAGACGGCGAGCGCCGAGGAGATCACCAAGGCCTACCGCAAGCTCGCCAAGAAGCTGCACCCGGACCTCAATCCCGGCGACAAGGCGGCCGAGGAGAAGTTCAAGAAGGTCACCGCGGCCTACGGCATCATCGGCGACGAGGAGAAGCGCAAGCGCTACGACGCGGGCGAGATCGACGCCTCCGGCCAGGAGACTCCGAAATATCGCTACTACCGCGAATATGCCGGCGGACCTGAGGGCGCGCGCTATCGTACGACGGCAGGCTTTGAAGATATCGGCGCGTTCAGCGACCTGTTCGGCGATTTGTTCGGCGAGCGGGGAGCGCGTGCCGGTGCCCGGCGCTTCTCCATGCGTGGGGCGGACGCGCATTACCGGCTCGATGTCGGCTTCCTCGATGCCGTGAACGGCACCAAGACGCGCATCACCTTGCCGGAGGGCGGTACGCTCGACGTGACGATCCCGCCAGGGGTCACCGACGGACAGGTGCTCAGGCTGAAGGGGAAGGGCGGGCCAGGTTTCGGCGAAGGCGAACCGGGGGATGCGCTGATCGAAATCAGCATCAAACCGCACCCAGTGTTCAAGCGCGAGGGCGACGACATCATCGTCGAGGTGCCGATCACCATCGACGAAGCCGTGCTCGGCGGCAAGGTCGAGGTGCCGACTATTGGCGGGCGCGTCTCCGTCACGGTACCGCCCGGATCGAGCACCGGACAGACGCTGAGGCTGAAGGGCCGCGGCATCAAGCGGGCAGGCGCGGCCGGCGATCAGCTGGTCAAGCTGAGCGTCGTTCTGCCCGAACGGATCGACGACGACCTCAAGAGCTTCGCCGAGAAATGGCGCGAGAGACACCGCTACGATCCGCGGCGCAAGCGTAAGGAGCAGGCCTGATGCTCACGGAACGCGATCTTATCGCAAGAGTGCACCGGCTTACCCTGACAAGGCTCAGGGTGTGGGTCGAGCAGGGATGGATCAAGCCTGAGGATCGCGTGGCGCAAGGCTATTCGGAAGCTGATCTCGCCCGGGCGGCGCTGATCTGCAATCTCGAGGATGAGCTTGGCTTCTCCGAAGAAGACGTGCCGGTTTTGCTCAATCTCATCGACCAGATCCACGGGCTTAGAGCCGAGCTCAAGAGCCTGGTGGAGGCGCTCGAAGATCTGCCGCCGGACCTTCGCGCCACGGTCAGGATGCGCATCACGCAAAAGAGAGGCGGCGGTTCCCGATGAAAGGCGCTACCGGCATATTGCTTTTCATCGGCCTCGTCGCGCTCTTCACCTATTTGAGCGTGCGTTACGGGCTCGGGCGGCTTCCCGGCGACATCGTGATCGACCGCGGCAATTTCTATTTCTATCTGCCGATCACCACGGCGGTTTTGATCAGCCTATTGCTGTCGCTGCTGTTTTGGCTGTTCAACCGATTCGGCGGTTAGCTCGGCCGAAGGCTTGGTGGGGCGGACGGTGACTTCGCCCTTTTCGATGGCGAGCGCAAGCTCCCCGCGCTTCAACGCCAAAGCATCCTCGCCGAATAGCTTGCGGCGCCAGCCGCGCAGCACCGGGACATCGACCGCATCCGAACGGGCGATTTCCTCCAGTTCGTCGCTAGTGGCGATCAACTTGGGCGCCACGCCATGCCGGCCTGCCGTCGCCTTCAGAAGCACGCGCAGGAGATCGACCACAGCCTGCGCCTCGGGCGGCATGGGCTCGCCCCGCTCGATGGGCGGGATGGTCGATGGATCGCGCTCAAGCCCGCGCCCGACCGCTTCGAGCACGGCGCGGCCGCGCATGGAGCGGGCGAAGCCGTTGTGCAAGGTGCGCAAGGAGCCTAAGTCCTCGACCGTGCGCGGCGCTTGGCTGGCAATGTCGTAAAGCGCTTCGTCCTTCAGGATGCGCGAGCGCGGCACGTCCTGCGCCTGCGCCTCGCGCTCGCGCCAGGCGGCAAGCTCCATCAATACGGCAAGCGCCTTCGGCGTCTTGATGCGCATCTTGAGCCGCCGCCAAGCCTGTTCGGGGTGCAGCTGGTAGGTGGCGGGATCGGTCAGCACCGCCATCTCTTCTTTGAGCCAGCTCGCGCGCTCGGATTTGTCGAGCTGGCTCTTAAGCTTGGGATAGAGGTCGCGAAGATGCACGACATCGCCGAGCGCATAAGTGAGCTGACGCTCGGTAAGGGGGCGTCGGCTCCAGTCGGTGAAGCGCGAGGTCTTGTCCAGGTTGCGGTTCAGCAGCCGCTTCACCAGCATGGAATAGCTGACCGCCTCACCGAAGCCGCAGACCATGGCCGCGACCTGCGTGTCAAAGATCGGATGCGGGATGACGCCCGCAAGATGATGAACGATTTCAATGTCTTGGCGAGCAGAGTGGAAGACCTTCAGCACGCGCTCATTGACCATCAGCTCGAAGAAGGGGGTGAGGTCGAGGCCTGGCGCGAGCGAATCGATGAGCACCTCGGTGCCGTTGGCGGCGATCTGTACCAGGCAGAGCCGCGGCCAGAAGGTCTGCTCGCGCATGAACTCGGTATCGACCGCAATGAAGGGAGCGCCGCCCAGCCGCGCGCAGGCTTCGGCCAACTGGTCGTTGCGGGTGATGAGGTTCATGGTGCGCGGGTATAGCCTAACGCCACGCGCGAGGCCAAGAGGCGCTGCGGCGCAGCGCGAGCGTTGTTACCTCAGTCCGTCCTGTTTGCACGCCGAAGACTGTCGCCGGAGGTGTTTAGCCCCGCGCAGCCCAGATTTTGACCTTCTGGCAAGTTTCGCTTGTTTGGTGTCCCTGCTCTGCGCGCGGCGCGGCGTGCTTTGAAGGCGCCGTCGCCGCATGCAAGAGCGACGACGCGAGCGAAAGCACCGTGATCATGCCCGCCACGGCCCAAACCGCAAGTGGAACGCGCGTCCGCACGGGAAGCGTCGGGAGGAGCTTCAGCATGATTTTTTCCCTCAAATTGCTTGCCGAATAAACGCAAGCGCCCGCCCATCGTTCCCCCCGCTCTCGCCTGCCTTGACAAGGCGCGGCTGCCATGCGCTGTTCCCGCGCGTTTCAATGCTCCGTCCCGCCTCAGGCTTAACCATGCATGCTTATCGCAGCCATACTTGCGGCGCGCTCCGCAAAGGGGATGTCGGCCAGACGGTCCGGCTTTCGGGCTGGGTGCATCGCATCCGCGACCATGGCGGCCTGCTCTTCATCGATCTGCGCGACCATTACGGGCTCACGCAATGCGTGGCCGATCCGAAATCGCCGGCCTTTGCGCTGGCGGAAAAACTGAAGCCGGAATGGGTGGTGAAGGTCGACGGCGAGCTGGTCGCCCGCACGCCCGAGACGATCAACCCCAACCTCCCGACGGGCGAGGTGGAGGTCAGGATCAAGGACCTCGAGGTTCTGTCGGAGGCGAAAGAGCTGCCGCTGCCGGTGTTCGGCGAGCCGGACTATCCGGAAGAAACGCGCCTTAGATACCGCTTCCTCGATCTCCGCCGCGAGAGCTTGCATAACAACATCATGAAGCGGCAGGCGATCATCTGGTCGTTGCGCAATCGCATGCGCGAGGCAGGTTTCTTCGAGTTCCAGACGCCGATCCTCACCGCCTCTTCGCCGGAAGGCGCGCGCGACTATCTCGTGCCCTCGCGGCTGCATCCCGGCAAGTTCTACGCGCTGCCCCAGGCGCCGCAGCAATTCAAGCAACTGATCATGATCGCGGGCTTCGACCGCTATTTCCAGATCGCGCCCTGTTTCCGCGACGAGGATGCGCGCGCCGACCGCTCGCCCGGCGAGTTCTATCAGCTCGATCTGGAGATGAGCTTCGTCACGCAGGAGGACGTATTCGACGCGGTCGAGCCGATCCTGCGCGGGCTGTTCGAGGAGTTCGGCGGCGGCAAGAAGGTGACGCAGAGATTCCCGCGCATCCCTTACGCCGAGGCGATCCGCAAATACGGCACCGACAAGCCGGATTTGCGCAATCCCATCGAGATGCAAGACGTGACCGAGCATTTCAAAGGCTCGGGCTTCAAAGTGTTCGCCGGCATGATCGAGATGGACGCCAATACGCGCGTCTGGGCGATTCCGGCGAAAGGCGGCGGGTCGCGCGCGGTCTGCGACCGCATGAATGCCTGGGCGCAAAGCGAGGGTCAGCCCGGCCTAGGCTATATCTTCTGGCGCGAAGGCGAGGGGGCCGGACCCATAGCCAAGAATATCGGCGCGGAGCGAACGGATGCGATTCGAAAACAGCTTGGCCTTGCCGATGGCGATGCGGTGTTCTTCGTCGCCGGGCTGCCGGGCGAGTTCGCCGATTTCGCCGCGCGCGCGCGCGTGAAGATCGGCAACGAGCTGGGACTTACCGCGACCGACTGCTTCGAATTCTGCTGGATCGTTGACTTCCCGATGTTCGCGTGGAACGAGGAAGAGAAGCGGATCGACTTCTCGCACAATCCCTTCTCCATGCCGCAGGGCGGGCTCGAGGCGCTGGAAAGCAAAGAACCGCTCGACATCCTCGCCTATCAATACGACGTGGTGTGCAACGGCGTAGAGCTTTCCTCCGGGGCGATCCGCAACCACAAACCGGAAATCATGGAGAAGGCCTTCGCCATCGCCGGCTATTCCAAGGAAGAGCTTGAGAAGCGTTTCGGCGGCATGCTGCGCGCGCTGCAATATGGCGCCCCGCCCCATGGCGGCATTGCGCCAGGGATCGACCGCATGGTGATGCTGCTCTGCGGCGAGGAGAATTTGCGGGAGGTGGTGATGTTCCCGATGAATCAGCAGGCCGAGGATCTGCTCATGGGCGCGCCGTCGGAGGTTTCACCTAAGCAATTGAAAGAACTGCATATCCGCGTAGTCATGCCGCCCAAGGGTTGATTAACGGCGCATTATGCCAGAGCCGCAGATGCCGCCATGCGGCCACACCAACTGTTGCCCTAATGCCGAGTCATTCCTTACCCTTGGCGGCGTTCGCCTCAAGCAAGCTGATAACGACCTGGCGACGGGAGGGGCAGTCATGAACAATCTCCACATCATGCGCGTCAGCGCGCTCGGCGCCTTTGCCGCTCTTTGTCTCGGCGCCGCCGGGGCCGAAGCGGCCGATCTCAACACCGCCAATTTCATTGCCGCCTGCAGCACGAATATCGCCATCACCGACGATCCGGCTTTCGAGGAGGCTAATGTCGCGCCCAAGACCTATTGCGAGTGCGTAGCCGAGGAACTTACGAAGGCCAACGTCTCGCAAGCCGATATCGACATACTGACCAAGATGCACAAGGAAGAGCTCACCGACGAGGACGTGGAAAATTACCCGACGCTCGAAGACCTGATGAATACCAATGAAGGTTTTGAGGACACGTGCAGGCAGCGCCTTGGACTGCCGACCGATCTGGGGCCGGAGGAGTACGAAGAAGATATGGATGAGGGCATGTTCGAGGATGAGGAGGTCCCGGCCGAAGACGATAGCTCCCCACCCGAATGAACTCCGACGCCATTGTTGCAGTTTGCCGGCGCGACAGCGCTCGTAAGCGAGGCTTCGCTCCTGCCTTAGCCGCTCTCGCGTGCGCATATCATCATTTTCACAACAGCCCTCATCAGCGCTCCCATTTCGCGTTAAACATAGGAGGGGACCGTTGGAGGATGGGTCGCTGCCTAGCGAAGATCCGGCAGGCCAGCGGTGAAAGCTGCTGGCAAGGGAGGCTGCCGCCGAACGACGACAGGTCGAAAGGGTGAGGGTCATGACCTTTGGCGAGCATGTCTTCCTTTATTGCGAACGCGGCACGAATCCGGAGCTTCTGGCCGAGCCGCTCAATGCGCTGAGCAATATCGCCTTTCTGCTAGCAGGTTTGGCCGGGCTTCAACTCGTGCTGTGGCGTCCACAGGAGCAACGCAACGGCGATCATTTCCTGCTGCCGGTGTTGGTCCTGTTTATCGGGCTTGGCAGCCTTTCTTTCCATCTCTTTGCCGATCAGGGCACGGAGCTCGCCGACGTCGTGCCGATTTTTGTGTTCATGCTCGTCTATCTCGGCTTTGCGCTGAATCGCTTCCTGGGGGTGCCGCCCGGCACGACCGTGCTTCTGCTGATCGGCTTCACCGCCATCATGGCGATGACGGGCCAGGTGCAGTGCTCGGACAATGCCATCAGTTTCTTTGAGCCAGAGATGCAAGGCGCGAAGCCCTGCCTCAATGGCAGCGTCTTCTATCTGCCGGCACTGGCCGCGATGATCATCATCGGACTGCTTCTGCATGAGCGCGGGCACAAGGCCGCGCCCTGGGTGTTGTGGGCCGCGGCGATCTTCGCCGTCTCCCTCACGCTCCGCTCGCTCGATCTTGCGCTTTGCGACAAGATCCTGATTGACGGACGGAAGGCGGGTACCCATTTCGCCTGGCATCTGCTGAATGCGCTGGCTTTGTTCCTGCTGCTCAGGGCGAGCCTCGAAGCAGGGGCCGTCCCGGCGGCCACAGCGCCCTTAGGCGAGCCTGCCAAAGGCGAGGCAAAGCCCGAGGCGACGCCTGCGGAAGCCGCGCCGGCGCCGAAGCCGGCCGAAGCGCTTGCATCGTCAGGCGAAGAGGCGGCAAAGGAGAGCGAGACCGCCGGCGAGGAGGAGCCCAAGGCCAAGGAAGAGAAGCCAAAGGCCTTCTTCCCGGCTTAAGCGAAGCTCCAGCTCTTCGGGCTAGTGTCGGCGCGTCTTAAGCGGACGTGGTGGAACTGGTAGACACACAGGACTTAAAATCCTGAGGGGGAAACCCCGTGAGGGTTCGAGTCCCTCCGTCCGCACCAGTCGATCTTTCCCCGCATAATCAAAGTGATGCGATCCGGCCCTCGCAAAAGTACCGCCACGTCGCTGAGCCGATTGCTCGGCGTTGAGGCCCCCTGTGAGACCCTTAAGCGCGAAGCTGGGTGGGGTCCGCGCGGCGCACGGTCGGGCCAGCTTGCGATACCCGGTCGGAGGGGGCTGTAGGCTTTCCCCCACCGGGGGCCTTTACAAAATTCTCCAATAAAATCAATACCAACCCTGTCCCCTCTGAGCCAGTGCCAGGCGGGTCAGGTGTCTCGGACCCCCCTCTTGCCGCTGGGCCTCCCCCTCCACAGGCACACGCGTAGGGAGTGGGCTGTGCTCGAGCCGTCTGACCGTCGGCGTCGCGCGTGTGACGCGTGCCACACCCTGCTTTTGTGGCCCGGTTGACACTAGGACCGAAGCGCGGACACCCTAACCAAGTAGTGCGAGCCCCCACTGTACAACTCTATCGTAATTATTAATAATCTTCCCTGCGCGGGAGGTCCGCTTGGCGGGGGAGGGGGTTCATGGGGGGTAAAGTTGCGCCGTTGGTTGCGCTAGCTGGCGTCTGCGCCGTGGCCATGGGATGCGCCAAGCGATCCGAGGACGTCACAGCCGCTTACGTTTCTCCACTTCAATATCAACAGTATACATGCACGCAGCTCGCAGCTGAAGCTTCGCGGGTCTCGCAGCGAGCGGCCGAGCTTTCCGGCGTTCAAGATACAAAACGCACGCGCGATAAGGTGGCAACGGCAGCGGCTGTCATTGTGTTCTGGCCTGCCGCATTCCTGGTCAGCGGCGATGACGCTCAAACGGCCGAACTGGCTCGCCTAAAGGGCGAGTTCAACGCAATCCAAGAGGTTTCCATCCAGAAGAACTGTGGCATGCGGTTCGAAGCGCGCCCGCTGCCCCCGCGTGCCAGCTAGAGCTTAGTGCGCGATTTCGTGCGGAACAGTCAGGACGCCGAAGGCCTCCAAGACCATCCGCACCAGTCTCGAGCAGCGTGGGCCTCCCGCAAGGGGAGCAGGAACCTCCTCTCGGACCTTGACTAAGCTCAATGTGCATAACGAGGGTCTTGTTAGGTTTGCCGTTGAAAGAATCCGCGACAAGGGTCGACCATGAAACTTGACAATGAGATCGAGGAGGACGTTGAGCAGGAACTCAAGAGCGATCCTGAACTTGACGCCACGGATATCGCCGTCTCCGTCAAGGACGGGGTGGTTACCCTC
>Ga0073934_10009830_pt1 | contig 12096 bp, 8 predicted proteins | sample LarsenN4metaG_FD_76834 | JGI IMG/M metagenome (GOLD analysis project Ga0073934, IMG submission 76834) | Hot spring sediment bacterial and archeal communities from British Columbia, Canada, to study Microbial Dark Matter (Phase II) - Larsen... ... | reverse complement strand
TCCTGGACGACGGCGACATGGCCCGCGTGACCGCCGAAGGCGCCGTCTACAGCCGCATCAGCGGCGAGCCCCTGGAGCGGCAGCCGGTGCAGCTGACGGCGGGGTCGTTCGTTGCGGGCAAGGGGGCCTATGCGGACTACATGGCGAAGGAGATCGCCGAGCAGCCGGAGGCCGTGCTCAACACGCTGCGCGGCGCGGTGGAGTTCGAGCCGCCTGCCGTCGACCTCCCGGACCTGGGGCTCAACGCCGAGGAGATCGCCGGCCTGCGGCGGGTGGTGCTCATCGGCATGGGCACGAGCTGGAACGCCTGCGGCATCGGCCGGACGTTCATGGAGCGGCTGGCGGGCCTGCCGGCCGAGGTCGATAACGCCTCCGAGTATCGCTATCGCCAGCCCGTTTTGGACCCATCGACGCTCGTAGTGGCGCTGAGCCAGTCCGGCGAGAGCGTAGACACCCTGGGCGCGATGCACGAGGCGAAAATGCGCGGGGCCAGGCTCGTGGCGGTCTGCAACACGCCCGGGGCGCAGGCGACCCGCATCGGCGACGGCACGGTCTACATGCGCTGCGGCCCGGAAGTCGCGGTGGCCTCGACGAAGACGTACGTGGGGTCGCTCGTGGCGCTCTACCTCCTCGCCTGCCATATCGGCCATCGACGCGGCTTCCTGGACGGCGAGGCGCTGGCCTCGGCGCTTCACGATCTCGCGCGCATGCCGCAGCTCGTCGGCGAAGCCCTCAAGCTCGACGAGTCCGTCGCCCAGGTAGCCCGCCGCTATGCGGCCTGCGAGCACTTCCTCTTCCTGGGACGGGGCTTGCAGTACCCCATGGCCTTGGAGGGCGCCCTGAAGCTCAAAGAGGTGACCTACATCCACGCCGAAGGCTACGCCGCCGCCGAAATGAAGCACGGGCCGATAGCCCTGATCGACGACCGCATGCCTGTGGTCGCGATCGCGGTGCGGGACGAGCACTACACGAAGATGCTCAACAACATCGAGGAGGTGCGGGCGCGGGATGGCATCGTCATCGCCATCGCCACCGAGGGCGACGAGGCGGTGGTCGAGAAGGCCCGCGACGTGCTCTACCTGCCGGACGCGCCGCCCCTGCTGCAGCCGCTGGTCACGGCCGTGCCCATGCAGCTCCTCGCCTACCACATGGCCAAGGCGCGCGGCTGCGACGTGGACAAGCCGCGGAACCTGGCCAAGGTAGTGACCGTCGAATAGCAGCCGTCGCGAAATGAGGCAGTGCCGAAGTGGAGCGCTCGCTGCCCTGGGCTCCCAGGACGCTTGCGTAAGGGTTATGCTGTGGCGTACGGATAGGTGCTGCGTTCCTTAGTTTTCGATCAGGCGAGGAGAAAGGCCATGCTGAGCCAGGAAGACAACGAGCTGCTGTGTCGCGTAGGGCCGGGGACGCCCATGGGCGAATTCATGCGCCAGTATTGGATACCCGCCATCCGCTCGGACGAGCTGCCGGCGCCGGACTGCCCGCCGCTGCGGGTAAAGCTCCTGGGCGAGGAGCTCATCGGCTTCCGGACGACGTCCGGCAAAGTCGGGCTCATCCAGAACGCCTGCCCCCATCGCGGCGCGTCGCTCTTCTTCGGGCGCAATGAGGAGGAAGGGCTGCGCTGCGTCTACCACGGCTGGAAGTTCGACGTCGAAGGCCGCTGCACGGACATGCCCTCGGAGCCTGCCGAGAGCAACTTCAGGAACAAGGTCCGCGCCCGCGCCTACCCGTGCGTCGAGCGCAACGGCGTGATCTGGGCGTACATGGGCCCGCGCGAGGTGCCGCCGCCGCTGCCGGAGCTCGAAGGCAACATGCGGTCGGAGAACTACAGCGTCAGCGTCCTCTACCGCGCCAACAACTGGCTTCAGGGCATCGAAGGCGAGCTGGACACCATCCACGCCGCCTTCCTGCACAGCTCGCCCAACCGCATGGTCAAAGCGGAGCCCGGCACGTTCGCCTACTACACGGCGAAGTCGCGCGACGGCAAGTTCAGCGTGCGCGAGACGGAGTTCGGCACGTCTTACGGGATGTACCGGCCGGCGGAGGAAGACACCTACTACTGGCGCATCGGCCACCTCCTCTTCCCGTGCTTCGCCATGCCGCCGGGGGCCAGCGTGCTGGGCCAGGACGCCCGCTTCCTCGCCTACGTGCCCATGGACGACCACAACACGCTGGAGTGGGGCATCGGCATCCGGCCGCCGGAGGTGCAGTCCCAGGGAATGCTGGGCCGGGAGTACGTACCCAACGGCACGGGCTGGTTCGATCGCTTCCGGATCAAGCAGAACCTCCAGAACGACTTCCTCATCGACCGCGAGGAGCAGAAGCGCGGCGATAGCTACACGGGCATCCGCGGCATCCGCCAGCAGGACATGGCGATGACCGAGACCATGGGCCCGATCATGGACCGCACGAACGAGCACCTGGGGACGACGGACCAGATGATCATCCGGACGCGCCGGCGCTACCTGCAGGCCGTCAAGGCGCTGCGCGACCACGGCGTCACGCCGCCCGGAGTCGACAACCCGAAGGCGTACCACCAGCGTTCCGGGCAGGTGATCCTGCCGCGCAACGTCGATTGGTGGGAGGCCACGCGCGACCTGCGCGAGCGCTTCGAGGTAGAGGCGATGGCCGCGGCCACGCCGGAAAGCGCTCCGCGGCAATAACGCCCCTTGGGACGGCGAAGGCCCGCCCCTTGCACGGGGCGGGCCTTCTCGCGTGCGGCGCCGGCAGGCGCCGCGCGGGCCGTCGCGGCGCGGAGAGCGGCCCTCGCCTTCCGTCAAGATTTGTGCTTATCTGTGGCGAAATCCTGGGGGAAGGCCAAGCATGCGCCTGGGCATAGTCTCCGACATCCACTGCAACGCCGAAGCCCTGCGCCTGGCGCTCGCACGTCTGGGGCCGGTGGACGAGCTCCTGTGCGCCGGCGACGCCTTCTACGAGTACCGGTTCAGCAACGAAGTCGTCGAGCTGCTGCGGGAGCACAGGGCGCGCTACGTGCTCGGCAACCACGAGACGACGTTCCTGGGGCCGCCGGGCGTCAGGGCGCGCTCGGCGCCGGGCGTGCGGGCCGATAGCGTGGCCTACGTTGCGGCCCAACCGCTGCGCATCGAGACCACGATCGGCCGCCGCCGGCTGGTGATGGTCCACGGCAGCCCGTTCGAACCCTACAACCAGTACGTCTTCCCCGGCAGCCCGGAGCTTGCGCGCCTGGCGGCGCTCGATGCCGACTACGTGATCCTCGGGCACACGCACGCTCAGATGGTGGAGCGCGTGGGGCGGACGCTGGTGATCAATCCCGGCTCCACCGGCGAGGCGCGCGACCACTCCAACGGCCGCCGTCTCTCCTGCGCCCTGCTCGATACCTCGTCCGGCGAGGTCCTGCTCGACAACTTCGTGGTCGGCGACGCGCCCGTCCCGGACTTCGTCGTGGCGACGCCGCGGTAGCAGACTCTCCAGCACGGCGGAGCGGGCGCGGACCCCGCGGCGGCTCCGCAAGCCTTCGAGGCCGGACGGTCGGCGGAACAAGGGTGCCGCCGCGGTTGTTGGCCTTTGCCCGGGGAGATGGCAGCTGCGGCGGGCCGCTGGCGAAGATGAGGAGGAAACCGCTGCCCTGACACCCTCACCAGGACTGCACCGGTGCCGTGGAGCCGGCGGGGCAATAGATGGCTCCAAGGCGCCGCTGGAAGGGTGTGCTGCAACCCGCCACAGCTAGCGCGGAGTATAGCACATCTAGTCAAGCGTTTATCTCTTTCAGCAAGAACGCCCCCTGGAGCAAGAGGAGGGGTGGCGCCCCGGCCCCCGGCGGCCGCGGCTTTATACTTTCAGGGCGATGCAGGTCCTCACGGTCTCACAGACGCTTTCCTACCTGCGCGAGCTCATCGAAACGAACATCGTGCTGGGCGAGGTGTGGATCTCCGGCGAGGTGTCCGGGCCGCGGGTCCAGCCCTCCGGCCACGCCTACTTCACGCTCAAAGACCCATCGGCCCAGCTCCGGGGCGTCATGTTCAGGTCGTCGCTGCAGCGCCAGCCGCGGGCGGTCGACTACCTGACCCAGGGCTCGCAGGTCATGGTCCACGGGCGCGTGACCGTCTACGAGGCGCGCGGCGAGCTGCAGGTGGTGGCGGATTTCGTCCAGCCCGAAGGCGTGGGCCTGCGGCACGCACAGTTCGAGCGGCTGCGGCAGCAGCTCGAAGAGGAAGGGCTTTTCGACCCGAGCCGCAAACGGCCGCTGCCGCCCTTCCCGAAGCGGATCGGCGTCGTTACCTCGCCCGCCGGCGCCGTCTTCCACGACATCTGCAACGTCCTCCGCCGCCGCTGGCCGCTTGCCGAGGTGGTGCTGGCGCCGACGCCCGTCCAGGGCCCCGAAGCCGTCTACGGCGTCGTCGCCGGTATCGAGGCGCTGAACCTGCAGGGAGACGTGGACGCGATTATCGTGGCCCGGGGCGGCGGCTCGGTGGAAGAGCTGTGGACGTTCAACGAGGAGCCGGTGGCGCGCGCCGTGTTCGCCTCGGCCGTGCCGGTGATTTCCGCCGTCGGCCACGAGACCGACTACACGATCTGCGACTTCGTCGCCGACCTGAGGGCGCCGACGCCGTCGGCGGCGGCGGAGCTGGTGGCGCCGGACGGATACCAGCTGGCGGCGAAGCTGCACGCGGCGGCCGGCTACGCCGTGGGCGCGGCCCAGCAGCGCCTGGAGCGCGAGCGCGCGGCCGTGCAGGCGCTCCTGGGCCGCGCCGGGAGGGCCGCCGAAGGCGTCGATCGTTCCCGGCAGAGGCTGCGCGAGCTCGGCGAGCGGGCCCTGCGCGCCGTGGAGGCGTGCCGCCGGGAGCGCGCGGACGGCCTGCGGCGCTGTCGCGCCCAGCTCCAGGCGCTGGACCCCCAGGCAACGCTAGACCGCGGCTACGCTGTCGTGCACAAGGGCGGCCGGGTGGTGAGCAGCATTGCGGCGGTGGCCTCCGGCGACGACCTGGTGATCAAGGTCGCGGACGGCGGCTTCCCGGCGAGGGTCGCCGCGCCGGGGAGCCGCAGGGCGCGTTCGCGCCCGGAAAAACAGCGGCGCACCAACGGCGCTCGGCCCGCCGAGGGCGTGCAGCCGGTCCTCTTCCCCTGACGGTTACTGACGGCGCCCGCCCCCGCCCCGCCGCGGCCGAAGGATGCCGGGCGGACGCGAGCGGTAGGCCGCGCCGGCGCCACCCACGCTCCGCGGGGCTTTCTCGGCCGCGCCAGGACGAACGCTCAGGCCTCGTCGAGCAGGTCCGCCAGCAGCTCGAGCAGCCGCTCCACGTCGTCGACGCCGTGGACGGCGGCGTCGGCCGCCGCGAGCACGGCTGGGTCGGTCTCGCGGTCGATGACGGCGATGCAAAGGCCCGGCGCGCCCGTTTCGGCGCGGCGGCGGCGCAGCTCGCGGAACGCGGCGGCGTCGGCCAGGTCGTCGCCGATGAAGACGGCGCCGCGGATGCCGCGGCCGTCGAGCAGCGCCAGGAGGGCTTCGCCCTTGTCGGGGAGGGCGCGGGGGGCGACCTCGATCACCTGCTTGCCTTCGAGCAGCTTGGCCCCTTCCCGCGCTGCCAGCGGCTGGACGAGGGCGAGAAGGCGCAGGCGCATGGCCGGTCCGTCCTCGCAGTTGCGATAGTGGAGGGCAAAGCTGACGTCCTTCTCCTCCAGCTGGACGCAGGGCCAGGGGGCGAGCAGCGGCCCTACCTCGTCCCGCACGCGGAGCACCGCCCCGATGTCCGGCGGCGCCCGGCCGGCCGCACCGAGCGCGTAGCTGGCGACGAAGGTCAAGCCCTCTACGCCGACCATGCGGCGCGCGACGTCGAGCTCGCGGCCGGTAATCACGGCCAGGCAATCGAGCCGCGGCGCCAGGCGCCGCAACGCGTCGCGGGCGCGGCCGGAGACGGTCGCGTCCTGCGGCCGCGGCACGATGCGGCTAAGCGTGCCGTCGATGTCCGTGACGAGGGCGGAAGGCCGTTGCTGGAGGACTTCGAGGGCGCGCCGGGCGATGTCGAAGAGGCTCGAGGACATCGGCGTCGATCCTAGCACCGCTGAGCGGGGAAGGGCCGTCCTCGCCGCGAGGCGGCAGTGAGCCTAAGCCGGCGCGTTGCTATAATTCGCCGCGATGCCAGCCCTCCTCGTCGTTTCCTCGAAGCCGCTCGCCGGCAAGAGCACGCTGGCCGCCGGCATTGCCCGCGGCTTCGCGGAAGATGGAGCGCGGGTGCGGCTGGAGCGGGTGGGGGCTGGAGACGCGGCCGCCCAGGACGCGAAGACGTTCGCGACCCTTCCCTTCGCCAGCGCCAGCGGGCAAGCGCTGGCGCGGCCGCCCAGGGCCGCCGCCGGCGAGACGCTGATCGTGGAGCTGGACGCCGGGACGGCGCCGCCCGCGGGCGTGCCCGCCGTTATCGCCGTCCGGGGAGCGCCGGATGAGGCCGACAGGGCGCTGGCTGAGTCGCTGCGGGACCGCCTGGCGGGCTCGATAGCCGTGGCGGTCGACCCCGCCTCCGTCGAGGCCGTGGCGCGGCAACTGACCGACGGCGGGCTGCGGCCGCTGGCGATCCTGCCGGAGGACCTGGTCCTGGCGGCCCCGAGCGTCGGCGAAATCGGCGCGACCCTGAACGCGAAAGTCCTCTACGACGGCGAGAACGCGGACGAGGTGGTGGAGGACGTGGTCATCGCGCCGGTGTACGCGGACCCGGCCCGGCCGCACTTTCACCGCTTCGATTCGAAGGCCATCCTGGCGCCCTTCAACAAGACCGACCTGCACCTGGCGGCGCTGGAGGCGCGGGCGGCCTGCCTGGTGATCACCGGCGGCCGCGACCCGAGCCCCTACGTTATCGACCGCGCCCAGCACGAGCCGACGACGATCTTGCTCTCCAGCCATGACACGCCGGGGACGGTGAACGCGCTGGCGGAGGTGTGGACGGCGAACCGGTTCCGGGGCGGGCGCAAGGCGGAGGCGGCGTACGCTGCCCTCCGAGGCCGGCTCGACTTCGCCAGCCTGGCGCGGAAGCTGAACCCTTAGGCCGGGCTAGCGGCGGGCCGCGCGGGGCCGGCTCGGCGGCTCCGCCGTCTGGGGAGCCGCGCGCCGCCGGGGCGGGAGCATGTCACCCCCCTCTGGCGCCTGCGCGGGCTGAAGCGGCTGGGTCCGGGCTGCCACGCGCTCGACGGCGCAGTACGGGCAGGCCGCCCAGCTGGTGCGGACGGCGCGGCCGCAGTTGCGGCACGGCTCGCGCAGCGTGGTCCGGCAGTACGGGCAGACCACGAAGTCGTCCTCGATGGGGCGGCGGCAGCTCTGGCAGGCGTTGGCCGTGAGCTGGAGCTCGTGGAGGATCGCCTCCGCCTCGAGCGAGCGCTCGTAGGCGTCGGACATCGTGCTCTGCGGCCGGATCACCAGGTAGACGATGAGGCCGGGGAGGTTGAAGACGGCGACGAGGACGACGGCAATGACCTGCGAGGTCTGGTCCGTGGTGCGGGAGCGGATGTCGCGGTAGACCCAGACGATGGCGCTGAGCCAGAGGACCAGCCCGTAGGCGAGGAGTACGAGCGCGACGAGCTTGAGCGCGGACCCGAGGTCGCCTTCGGGCCAGCTGACGAGGAATTCAGTCATGTCACCTTCCGGGGGCCGAGCATCGGGGGAGATTGTAGCACGGGCTCCGTGACATAACTGACAGCGCGGGCTGTCCGCCGGGCGCGGACAAGCCGCGACAGTTTCATCACCGGCGTCCCGCCCGGGGCCTGGACGCGCTACATTCCAGGCTGTGAGGGCAATGCTCCTGGAGACGCGGGCGCCAGCCGAGAGCGCTCCCCTGCGGCGGGCGGAACTGCCGGACCCTCGCCCGGCCTCGGGAGAGCTGCTGCTGCGAGTCGAGGCGTGCGCCGTGTGCCGCACGGACCTGCAACTCGCCGAGGGCGACATCGAGTTGCGGAAGTCGCCGGTGGTGCCGGGGCACCAGGCGGTGGGCATCGTCGAAGCGGCGGGTGAGGGCGTCGAAGGCTGGCGGCCGGGCGACCGAGCGGGCGTGGCCTGGCTGGCGGGGACCTGCGGGCGCTGCGAATTCTGTCTCTCGGGCAGGGAGAACCTGTGCCTGGAGGCGCGCTTCACGGGCTGGGACCGCGACGGCGGCTTCGCTGAATCTTTGACGGTGCGGGCTGAGTTCGCCCTGCGCCTGCCGGAGGGGCTGGAGGCGGCCGCGGCGGCGCCGCTGCTCTGCGGCGGCGTCATCGGCTACCGGGCCCTCGAGCGAAGCGGCGTCCGGCCGGGAGGGAGGCTCGGGCTGTTCGGCTACGGGGCGTCGGCCCACCTCGCCCTGCAGGTCGCGCGCCACTGGGGCTGCGAGACCTACGTCTTCACGCGGTCGGCGAAGGAGCAGGCCCGCGCCCTGGCGACGGGCGCCGCGTGGGCCGGCGGCTACAACGACTTGCCGGGAGTGGAACTGGACGCCGCCGTGACCTTCGCGCCCGCCGGCGAGGTGGTCGTCGCGGCGCTGAAGGCCGTCGGCCGCGGCGGCGTGGTGGCCGTGAACGCCATCCACCTCGACCGGATACCGGAGTTCCCGTACGAGCTGCTCTGGTGGGAGCGGGAGCTGCGCAGCGTGGCGAACTTCACGCGCCGGGACGCGCATGAGTTCCTGCGCCTCGCTGCCGAGATCCCGGTCCGGACGGAGGTCCAGACGTTCGGCCTCGAGGAGGCGAACGAGGCGCTGCGGGCGCTGAAGGCAGGCAGCCTGACCGGCACGGCCGTCCTCGTCCCCTGAAGCCCCCCTTGCTCCGCCTGCCTGCCGTCCGGGAGGGCGGACGAGGCGAGGGGGCGCCGAGCGCCGGCCGCGTGCCTCGGCTAGAATTCAGCCAGATGTCGGTCCTGGAAGGCCTCAACCCCGCCCAGCGGGACGCCGTCGTCCACGCGGAAGGGCCCTTGCTGATCCTGGCCGGGCCGGGGTCGGGCAAGACCCGCGTCATGGCGCACCGCATCGCCTATCTCATCGGCGAGTTGGGGTTGCAGCCCGGCCGGATCATGGCCGTCACGTTCACCAACAAAGCGGCGCGGGAGCTGCGGAACCGCGTCGACGCGCTGCTGGGAGGGGCGGCGCGGGGCGTGACGCTGGGCACGTTCCACGCCGTCTGCTCGCGCATCCTGCGCGTCGACGGCGAGGCCGTCGGCGTGCCGCGAGGCTTCGCCATCTACGATGACGCCGACCAAATGACGCTGGTCAAGCGCGCCTGCGCCGAATATGCGCTGGACCCGAAGCAGTACCCGCCGCGGGCCATCCTCTCCGTTATCTCGCGGGCGAAGAGCGAGCTCATAGGGCCGGAGGCGTTTGGCAAGCGGGTCAACACCTATTTCGAGGAGATCGCGGCGCGCGTCTACCGGCGCTATCAGGCGATGCTGGCGGAGAACAGCGCTCTCGACTTCGACGACATCATCATGAAGACCGTCGAGCTCCTGCGCGACCACCAGGACGTGCAGGAGAAGTACATGGACCGACACCAGCACGTCCTCGTCGACGAGTTCCAGGACACCAACGTCGCCCAATACGTGCTCGCCAAGGCAATCGCGCCGCCGCCCGACGCCAATATCTGCGTCGTGGGCGACCCCGACCAGTCGATCTACTCCTGGCGCTCGGCCGACATCCGCAACATCCTCAACTTCGAACGCGACTACCCGAAGGCGGCGGTGGTGCGCCTGGAACAAAACTACCGCTCGACGCAGGCGATCCTGGACGGCGCTATGCGGATCATCGCGGCGAACAAGCAGCGCAAGGAGAAGACGCTGTGGACGGAGAAGGGCCGCGGCGACCCGATCGTCGTCTATGAGGCCTACAACCAGGAGGAGGAGGCCGCCTTCGTGGCGAATGAGGTCCGGCGGCTCACCCGCCAGGCCGGCCTCCGCCTGGGAGACGTCGCCGTCATGTACAGGACCAACGCGCAGTCGCGGGCGCTGGAGGAGCGGTTCGTGACGGACCGCATTCCCTACCGGCTGGTGGGCGGGACGCGGTTCTACGAGCGGCGCGAGATCAAAGACCTGCTGGCCTACCTCCGTCTCGTCCTCAACCCGTTCGACTCGATCAGCCTGGACCGCGTGCTGAACGTGCCGCCGCGGCGCATCGGCGAGCGCACGCAGCAGGAGCTGCGCAACTGGGCCGCGGCGCTGGAGGTGCCGGCCTACACGGCGCTGCAACTGCTGGCGGGGGAGATGAGCGAGCAGGCGGGCGGACGGGCGGACGGGCAAGCGGGCCTGGCCGCTAACGGAGGCGGTGTGCTGGCATCCCAGGCCCAGGCGGCCGTGGCGAGCCCGTTCGGCCCGGCGGCGAGGACGGCGCTCGTCGGCTTCCTGGCCATGCTCAACGAGCTCATCGCCGAGGCGCCGGTGAGGACTGCCTCCCAGCTCCTCACGCTCGTCATCGAGAAGACGCGCTACCGGGACTACCTGATGGAGGCGTTCCCCGCTGACGGCGAGGAGCGCTGGGAGAACGTCATGGAGCTTCGCAACTTCGCGGCCGAGTTCGACGAGTTCGAGCCCCAGCACGCGCTGATGCGCTTCCTCGAAGACGCCGCCCTCATGTCGGATACGGACGAATACGACGAACGCATCGACGCCGTGACCTTGATCACGCTGCACGCGGCCAAGGGCCTCGAGTTCCCGGTCGTGTTCATCGTCGGCATGGAGGAAGGGCTTTTGCCCCACATCCGCTCCTTCGACAGCCCGGAGCAGATGGAGGAGGAACGGCGGCTTTGCTACGTGGGCGTGACGCGGGCGAAGGACCGGCTCTACCTCGTGCGGGCGTTTCGGCGGGCGATGATGGGCGCCGGCGGCCACAACCCGCCTTCGCGCTTCCTCAAAGACCTGCCACCGGAGCTCGTGCACGTGGCGCAGCAGACCGTCGAGGGCGCCTACCAGCGGCCGCGGGAGCGGGCGCCGTGGGGGGACAGGGGCGTGGGGGACGCCGCCCCGCAGCGGGTGCGGCTGGGCGCCGAGGAGCCGCAGCCCAGGGCCGCCATCGCCTCGTTTTCGGCGGGCGACCACGTGCGTCACGCGCGCTTCGGGGAAGGCATTGTCGTCAACGCGGCGATGACGGCGAACGGGAACGACCAGGAAGTGACCGTGGCGTTCAAGGGCGAGTCCGGCGTGAAGCGGCTGCTGCTCTCGTTCGCGCCCCTCGAGAAGCTGGACTAGCCAGCGCCGACGCCCCGGCCGCGGCTTCGCTGCCATGCGGCAGTTCGTGCAGACCCTCGGGGCGGCCGGTCTGCGGATGGCGGGCGCACGAACGGATGGCCGCCCTGAGCGGCGGCGAGGCTAAGGAGCCGGCAGGTCCCGCGCGGTCCCGCGGACCAAGGGGCTACGGAGAAGGGAAAGCGCCGTCCAGCTGGCGCTCGAGCTCCGCCGGGTCGGCCGTCGGCGCCTGACAGACGAAGCCCTCGCAGAGGTAGGCCGTCGGCAGGGCGTCCAGGGCGGGCCGGTCGCGGAACAGGGGGCTGAGGCCGCCGCCGAGGCCTTCGGCGGCGCCGGCGAGGAGGAGGTTCGGGGCGTAGCGGAGGCGGACGGGATCGAGGAGGGGGCCCGCGCGGCCTGCGGCGGCGCCTCCTGCCTGCCCGCTAGCGCGTTTGCCCGCGCGCCCGCCCGCCGGTGAGACGATGACCAGCTCCTGCCTGGGCGCGAGGTGGAAGTCCAGGGCGGCGAGCAGGCGGCCGAAGGCCGTGGGCGCCTGCTCCACGAACGGCACGAGCGTGCGCAGGCAGGCCGTGGCCCGGCGCTCGTAGTCCGGGCTGCCGGTGAGGGCCGCCAGCTTCAGCAGAACGTCGACCGCCACCGACGTGCCCGCGGGCGTGGCGTTGTCGAAGAAGTCGCGCGGCCGCGTGACCAGCGCCTCGTGGTCGCGGCCGGTATCGAAAAAGCCCTGGACGGCATCGTCCCAGAAGAGGTCGATCATTTCGTCCGCCAGGCTTACGGCCGCTTCGAGGTAATCGACGTCGAATGTGGCGGCGTGGACGGCGAGGAGGCCGTCGATGAGGCAGGCGTAGTCCTCCAGGTAGCCTTTCAGCCGCGCCTCGCCCTGGTTCCAGGTGCGGAGAAGGCGGCCGTTGGGGCGCATTTCGCGCAGGAGGAAGTCG
>Ga0073934_10009829_pt1 | contig 12097 bp, 8 predicted proteins | sample LarsenN4metaG_FD_76834 | JGI IMG/M metagenome (GOLD analysis project Ga0073934, IMG submission 76834) | Hot spring sediment bacterial and archeal communities from British Columbia, Canada, to study Microbial Dark Matter (Phase II) - Larsen... ... | reverse complement strand
GAGATCATCATGATCGCCATCACGCCGATGCCGCCGACCATCAGCGCGACGGACGAGATCACGACCAGCGCGAGGAACACCGCCTGACTGATCTGATCCCAGAGCCGGAGGATCGCATCCTGACCGGCGATCTCGAAGTCGTTGGGTTCGTCCAGCTTGAGGCCGTGACGGATCCGCATGATCTGCTCGACCTCGGCCACCGTCTGCTCGCGTGTCGCATCCTCGTGGGGCACGATCGTGATGGTCGCGCTGCCGCCGCCGCCGAAGGCACGCCGCGCGTTGGTGCTGAAGACCACCTGGTGCGTGGTCTGCGGAATCACGACGAAGTCGTCTGCCTGCGGGAAAGGCGAGGGCCGCTTGCCCAGCACGCCGACGACGGTGTAGTCGATGGCGTCGATGCGCACCTTCTTGCCGATCGGATCGAGACCGGACGGCGCGAACAGCGCCTGATAGGGATTGTTCCCGAGGACCACGACCCGCCGCCGGCGCCGCACTTCGGATTCGGTGAAGAAACGCCCGAACGCGAGTTTCACGAAGTTCACCGCTGCGAACTGCTCGGTGGCGCCGAGCACGCCCAGCGTCGGGGTGCGTTGCCCTTCATACGAGACCCGGCCGACCGTCTGGCCGCCCACGCCCTGACCCATCCAGATGTCAACGACGCCGACCGATGGCGCCAGCTTCTCGATCGCCTTGGCGTCGTCAACGGTCAGATTCGGCCGGCGCATGATTTCGGCGAAGTCGGCGCCGGACGCCAGCGTCACGGCGCTCGCCTTGCTGAGCATGATGGTGTTGGGCCCGAGCTCGCGGATCATGTCGCGGAGCGATTCGTCGAAGCCGCGGATGAGCGACGTCATGCCGACGATCGACGTGATCCCGATCACGACTCCGAGAATGGTCAGCCCCGACCGCATCTTGTTGGTGCGCAGCGTGTCGAGCGCCATCGCGAAGACCTCGCGCCAGAGGCCCCTATTCACGGCGGAGTGCCTCGATGGGATCGAGCGCGGCCGCGCGCGATGCCGGGTAGACGCCGAAGAACAGTCCGACGGCGGCGGTGATGCCGATTCCGAGCACGACCGACCACCATTCCAACCGTGCCGGCAGCGGCGTGAGCGCTGCGATGCCGGTGGCGGCCAGCGACCCGAGCGCGATCCCGATCAACCCTCCAAACGTCGAGAGCGTGATCGACTCGGTCAGAACCTGGGACATGATGTCCTTGCGTCGTGCCCCGAGCGCTTTCCGGAGGCCGATCTCCCGCGTCCTCTCGCTCACCACCATCAACATGATGTTCATGATGACGATGCCGCCGACGACCAGCGAGAGGGCGACGATGCCGACGAGAACGGCGAAGATCCCGCTGGTGACGCGCCGGTAGATGTCGAGAATCGTGTCGGACGTGAAGATACCGAAGTTGTCCGGCTCGGAAGGCTTCAACCGGCGGCTCACGCGCAACGCCACGGTCGCATCGTCCATGGCTGCCGGCATCACGTCGGTCGTTACCGGCTTGACCATGAGCTGCAGCGACTGACGTGCCCCGAACAGACGCTCGTAGGCGCCGAGCGGAATCACCGCGAAGTTGTCCTGCGAGTTGCCGAAGAACGAGCCCTTCTGCTCGCTGACTCCGACGACGCGGAAGTTGACCCCGGCGATCTTGATCGTCTTGTCCAGCGGGTTGATGTCGCCGAACAGGCGATCTGCCAGGCTGTAGCCGAGCAGCGCCACCGGCTGGCTGCGCTCGACCTCGATCGGGCTCATCATGCGTCCGCGCTCGACGCTGAACGTCGAGAAGTCGATGTAGGAGCTCGTGACGCCCTGGATCTGCGCGTTGTTGACCTCCTCGGTGCGATAGGACACGTTGGCGCTGCGCTGGGCCTGCGCGGCCACCGACGCGATGATCGGACTGAACGTGCGAATGGCGTCGGCCTCGTCTAGCGTGATCAGCGGGTTGTTACGTGTCCGTTCCTCGTCGTCTTCATTGAGAATCGGCGGGCGCCGCTGAATCGTGAACGAATCGGCGCCGATGTCGCTCACGATGGCGTCAGCGACCATGCCGTTCATCCCTTGAATCAGCGTCACGACCGTCACGATCGAGGTCACCGCCACGATGTTGCCGAGCACCGTCATGAACGAGCGTAGCTTGTTGGCCCAGATGGCCTGCAACGCGATGACGATGGAGTCGAGGATCTGGTTCATCGCACCGGGAGATCGTTAACGGTTCGTCCTGCGCGTGTTCTGCTGCACGCGTACAGTCTCGCCGTCACTCAGCTCGCGCACCGACGAGAACGGTCCCGTAATCACCTGATCGCCGGCGTTGAGTCCCTCGAGGACCTCGAAGTACTGCTCACCGGCGATGCCAATCTTGACCGGGACGAAGATCGCCCGGCCATCACGGATCACGAAGACGCCTTCTGTTTCCTTGCGGCTGTGTCCGGGCGGCGGCTCGTTCGATGCGCTTACCGCTGGAAGCTCGACGCTGCTGCCGCGCCGGCGCCGGGTCGGTGTTTCGCGCACCATCTCGCCCTTGTCGTTGTAGAGCATCTCGCGCACGGTGAGCGCCTGAATCGGGACCGCGACGACGTCCTGTCGCTTCGCGGTCGTGATCTCGGCGGTGCACGTGAAGCCGGGCCGGATGTCGGGAACCTGCTCGTCGAGGGTGATCACCACCTTGAAGGTGGTGGCCTGGCGTTGTCCCGTGTTCTGCGTGTTGGTCTGGACCGGGCTGTTGCCGATCTCGGTGACGCGGCCGTGGAACGTGCGATCGGGAACCGCGTCGATGGTCACGCGCGCTTCCTGGCCGACGGCGACGGTGGGAATCTCCGTCTCATCGACCTCGACTTCGGCCTCGATGACCGACATGTCCGCGATAGTCAGCAGCACGGAGCCGGCATTGTTCATCGTGCCGAGGACAGCGGTTTCGCCTTCCTCGATGCTGCGCCGGGTCACCAGGCCGTCCATCGGCGCCGTGATGATGATCTGATTCAGGTTGTAGCGCGTCGTGGAGAGGCTGGCCTGTTCCTGCCGGATGCGGGCCTCGTTGGTCTCGATGTCCTGCTGCCGCGAGCGGAGCTCTACTTCGCGGACGGTGACGTCGTTCTGCGCGCGCTCGAGGTTCTCGCGCGTCGTGAGCCCTTCCTTCCACAGATCTTCCTGACGTTTCAGATTCTGGCGCGCCAGATCCAGGTTCGCCCGCCCTTGCTCGACGGCCGCGCGCGCCGATTGCAGCGCCGACTGCGCCGCGGCGACGCTCGCTTCGCCGCGCTGCAGTTGCCCCTCGAGTTGCTTGGGATCGATCTCGAGCAGGAACTGCCCTGCCTTCACCCGCTCGCCTTCTTCGACGGCAACACGCGTCACGCGCCCGGTGGTGTTTGCCGAGACGTTGACCTGCCGTTTGGGTTGAACCTTCCCGGACGCCGACACGATCGCTTCCAGGTCACGGTTTCGCAGCGCCTCGGCTGCGACGCTCAGTCCGGTCTCGCGGCGGTAATACAGATTTGCCGCGACGACCGCGGCGCCGACCAGAATGACTCCCAGTACGATGAGAACCTTCTTTCCTGTCATTACGCTCCCCTGGACATCTCCTCACACTGAACCGTGACGAACGAAGCAGATCCGGGCGATGGCGTGAGGAGATGTCTAGCCCCGCGGAGCGGGGCACAGCCAACGCTGTTTGCTGTGACACGTAATCGTCGTTTGAGACGGAACGTCACTGCGAACCGGACGTGAAGACCGCGATCAGCACAGCTACCACCACATAAAGCCCGATGAAGGTCGTCGCAATCGGTCCCGTACGACGTCGGTACAACACGCCAAGCCCGATCGCGAGTGTGACCATCCACCACAGGAGGAAGAGGTCGATCGAGCGGAACATCACGGCCAGGAACGATGTTTCTTCCAGCATCGGGAGAAACACTCCGAGGTTCGCGCCCGGGGGCCGTGCGCCGACCGGTGGCGCACCCAGTGCCAGCATCCCGGCTGTGAACAGACCCGAGATAGCCGGGATGACGCCGGCATGGCTCATGACAGCGAACACCTGTTTGAACGTGCCGTTGCCGCCCATCAGCGTCGAAAAGATCCCGGTGACGATCCAGGCCAGTACTGCGCCGAACAGCGGGCCGACCACGAATATGCCAATGCCGTAAATCACGGGGAGTCGCCCGATGAACCGCTCGATGCCGGCGACCTGCTCATCGGAGACGGTGTTGCCGCGGGACTCCATCGCGCTGATCTGCTGGTCGACGATCGCGTCCTGCATCTCCGGCGATGAGAGGATCGTGTACGACGCCGCTGACGTCATCACCATCGTCACGATCAGCACGCCCAGCCAGCGCGGTTGGGCAGCGATGGCGGCGAAGGTCTGCCGGGGTGACATCAGCACGCCGACAATCCGGGCGGCGAGCCCCGGGATTTTCTCCGGCACGACGTTAGGAACCGATGCAAGGTCGGTCACGGACGTTCCCCCTGAAGTAATGTCGGATTGGCCGCCAGACCGGTTGGCCGAGACGTTTTGAAGGGCCAAACCTCACCCCGTACGAGTCGAGTGTCAACCGGCCCTTCGAGACGTCTCGCCCGCGCGTTGCGCGGGCAGGAGATGCCGGGGCTAGCGAGGCGGAGCATCAGGCTCTGGGGCGCAGCCTCGCCAGCACTGCGGAGTCAACACAAACTCCTGATACGAAAGTTCTTGCCCGCGGTTCCCTATATCTTCCCTCATGATCGCTCGCTCGGCCATAACGTGCAAATATCGCGGCCGATACACTGAGCGTTTGTCCTGCGCGCGCCGAAGCCGCACAGCGGCGCAGGGTGCAGGCAGACACCATCTCGAGGTCACAGTGAACAACATCGCCGCCCGGCTCATCGTCATCGCAACTTTCGGCACAGGCTTCGCGCCTTCACCTGCCTCCGGGCAAATCGTCGAAGCCGTTGGCGGCAGGGCACTTGGCATGGGCGGGGCGTTCGTGGCGGTAGCCGATGACAGTACCGCGACCTGGTGGAATCCCGCTGGGCATGCGGCTGGACCATTCTTCGATCTCGCGGTCGGCTGGTCAGGTAGCGATATCGACGAGAGCCTCCCCGCACGCCACGAACGGGCGACCTGGGTTGCCGTCGCGATCCCTCCGCTTGGATTGAGTTTCTACCGCTTCGGGAGCACGAATATCGGCCAGTTTCGCACTATCGCCCCCGATGTGGGGGGCCGAGAAGATAGACGAGCCGCAGTGCCCGAATGGTCGCTCTCCGCCACCCAAGTTGGAGCCACCCTCGTTCACACGCTGGTCACCGGTGTTCACGTCGGCACGACGCTGAAATACGTGCGGGCAAGCGGGTTAGCAGGCGAGCTGACGGGGTCCGAGGTGACAACCGTGCACGAGTGGCTGGATCGGGCCGGCGACTTTCGTGGCAGCGATGCGGAGAACAACTTCGACTTGGACGTGGGTCTGATGGCCGTCAGGGGTCCGGCGCGGTTGGGTGCGGTTGTGCGCAACGTTCGTGAGACCGAGGTCGGCGTGGTGAAGGTGCCAACGCAGGCAAGGGTGGGCGTGGCATTCGATGCGTCGCAGGTCGCCGAGCGCGCTCTGATGGTTGCTCTGGATGCCGATGTGAAGACCTACGAAACGGGGTTCGGCGATCGCCGCGTCATCGCCGTGGGCGCGGAAACCTGGGGAACGGGGCGGCGATTCGGTATTCGGGCTGGCGCCCGATTCAATACAACGGGGGCGGAAGAGCGGGCATTTACGGCGGGCGCGAGCGCAGCGCTGAGGTCGACGGTGTTCGTGGACGGGTACGCAGTGTTCGGGGGATCGGAAGACGAGCGCGGCTGGGGCGTCACCGCTCGTGCGTCCTTCTGACGGTTGTCACGGGCATTCCGTGACTGGGTGAGGTAGCCCGGTTTCTTCTTCATGGCGGTTCGAATCGGAGAGCTGCTTCTCAAAGAGAAGCGCATTACACCGGAGCAACTCCAGGAGGCGCTGAACTACCAGCGCCAGAACGGGGGGAAGCTCGGCTTCAATCTGATCAAGCTGGGCTACGTCAAAGACGACGAGATCACGGCCCTCCTCAGCAAGCAGTACGGCGTTCCCTCCATCGCGCTCGGGCAGTTCGACGTTGACGCCACGGTCGTCAAACTCGTACCCGCCGAGACCGCGCAGAAGTACCAGATCATTCCGCTCTCGCGGTCAGGCGCGACGCTGACGATCGCGATGACCGACCCGACCAACGTGTTCGCCATGGACGACATCAAGTTCATGACGGGCTACAACGTCGAGCCGGTCGTTGCGTCGGAAACCGCGGTCGTCGAGGCGATCGCGAAGTACTACGGGAAGGTCGCCGGCAACGGCGCCGGCGGAAACGGCGCCGCGGCGAGCGGGCCGAGCGCACTCGAGATTGCGAGCAAGGCGCTCGACGATATGCCGGTGCTCGCCGACGCCGGCGACGTCGAGGTCCTCGAAGAGTTCGAAGAGATCAGCGCCGAGGCGCTCGCCAAGCAGGGTGAGGAAGCCCCCGTCATCAAGCTGGTGAACGTCATCCTGATGTCGGCGATTCAGAATGGCGCCAGCGACATCCACATCGAACCGTACGAGAAAGAGCTGCGGGTCCGGTACCGCATCGACGGCATCCTCTACAACATCATGCAGCCGCCGATGAAGTTCCGCGATGCGATCACCTCGCGCATCAAGATCATGTCCAAGCTGGACATCGCGGAAAAGCGGCTGCCGCAGGACGGCCGCATCAAGATTCGCTTCCAGGACAACGGCGAGATGCGCGACATCGATTTCCGCGTCTCCTGCCTGCCGACGCTGTTCGGGGAAAAGATCGTGCTTCGTCTCCTCGACAAGACGAAGTTGATGCTCGACATGACCAAGCTCGGGTTCGAGTCCGAGTCGCTCCACAAATTCGAGACGGCCATCTCGAAGCCGTGGGGCATGGTCCTCGTGACCGGGCCCACCGGGTCCGGCAAGACGAACACGCTGTACTCCTCGATTGCGCGCATCAACACGCCGGAAACGAACATCATGACGGCGGAGGATCCCGTCGAATTCAACCTGATGGGCGTCAACCAGGTTCAGGTGCGCGAGAACATCGGCCTGAACTTCGCCGCTGCACTCCGCAGCTTCCTCCGTCAGGACCCCAACATCATCCTGGTCGGAGAAATCCGCGACTTCGAAACGGCGGAAATCGCGGTGAAAGCCGCCTTGACCGGACACCTCGTGCTCTCGACTCTGCACACCAATGACGCGCCGAGCACGATCAACCGGTTGATGAACATGGGAATCGAGCCGTTCCTCGTGGCGAGCTCGCTCAACCTGGTCTGCGCGCAGCGGCTCGTGCGCAGAATCTGCAAGAACTGCACGGAACCGGACCCCACTCCGCCCCCCGCGCTGATGCAGGCCGGCTTCTCTGCCGAAGATGCAAAGAAGGTGGTCCCCAATCGAGGCAAAGGCTGCGAGAAGTGTAACAACACCGGCTACAAGGGCCGCGTGGGTCTCTACGAGGTGATGGAGATCACCGAGGAGATCCGTGAACTGGTCCTCGTCGGCGCCTCGGCGCTCGAACTGCGGCGCAAGGCCGTCGAGGAAGGCATGATCACCCTGCGGAACAGCGGGCTCAGAAAAGTGAAGGAAGGCGTCACGACGATCGAGGAGATCGTCAGGGAGACGGTGAAGTAATGCAGACACTGCCTGAACTGCTCCAGACGATGGTGCAGATGGAGGGATCGGACCTCCATATCACGACGAACACGCCGCCGCAGGTTCGAGTCCACGGTCACCTCACGCGCCTGGAAGGCGCGGCGATGACGCCCTCGGAGACGAAGCAGCTCGCCTACAGCGTGCTCACCGATGCGCAGAAGAAACGATTCGAAGAGACGATGGAGCTCGACTTCTCGTTCGGTATCAAAGGACTGGCCCGCTTCCGCGTGAACATGTTCAATCAGCGCGGGGCGGTGGGCGCCGTCTACCGGCTGATTCCGGAGCGCATCCGGAGCTTCCAGGAGCTCAGTCTTCCGCCTGTCCTGGCGACGCTCGCCGAGCGGCCGCGCGGACTCGTGCTGGTCACGGGACCCACCGGATCGGGCAAATCCACGACGCTCGCCGCCATGATCGACAAGATCAACAAGGAGCGGCACGATCACATCCTCACGATCGAGGATCCGATCGAATTCGTGCACCAGCACCAAAGCTGTCTCGTCAATCAGCGGGAGGTGCACAGCGACACCGAAAGCTTCTCGAACGCGCTGCGCGCCGCGCTCCGAGAAGACCCCGACATCGTGCTCATCGGTGAGATGCGCGACCTCGAGACGGTCGAGGCCGCGCTGCGCATCGCGGAGACGGGCCACCTGACGCTCGCGACGCTGCACACCAACTCCGCGTCGCAGACCATCAACCGCATCATCGATATCTTCCCGGCGCACCAGCAGAGCCAGATCCGCACGCAGTTGTCGCTCGTCCTCGAGGGGATCGTCTGTCAGGCGCTGTTGCCGAAGCTGGGCGGCGGCCGTGTCGTCGCGCTCGAGATCATGGTGCCGACGGCGGGCATCCGCAACCTGATTCGCGAGGACAAGATTCATCAGATCTACTCGGCGATGCAGACCGGTCAGGAAAAGATGGGCATGCAGACGATGAATCAGTCGCTGGCGACGCTGTACCAGAAGCGGCTGGTCACGCTCGAGACCGCGCTCATGGCCTCATCCAACCGCGACGAGTTGCAGGACCTGATCAACCGCGGCGTCGGCGTCGTGGCAGGTGCCGGGCTTCGGAACGGGACCACCGGGAGACCGGCGGGCAGATAGGGAGTGCTGAATGCGGAATGCTGAATGCGGAATGCTGAAAGTCACACGACAGCGGCAATGGGCATTCGGCATTTCGCATTCCAATTCAGCATGACTGCGAAAGCGAGCATTCGCGAGCGGAGTGAGTTAGATGGCCACATTCGCATATAGCGGACGGACGCGTCAGGGGCAGACGGTCACTGGCGAACGGGTCGCGGACACGATGGACGGCGCAGTCGCCGCGTTGCGGCGCGAGCAGATCCTCGTGACGCAGATCAGCCCGGTGAAGGAAGCGCCGGCGAAGGCGCCTGCCAAAGCGTCCGGCAAGAAGGTCTCGGCCAAGAGCCTGGCGGTGTTCACGCGCCAGTTCTCGGTGATGATCGACGCCGGCCTCCCGCTCGTTCAGTGTCTCGAGATCCTCGGCACCCAGGAAGAAGACAAGAACTTCTCCTCGGTCATCCTTGCCACCCGCACGGATGTCGAAAGCGGTGCGTCGCTCGCCGACGCCATGAAGAAGCATCCGAAAGCGTTCGATCCGCTCTTCACGAACATGATTGCCGCCGGCGAGGCGGGCGGTATCCTGGACACGATTCTGAAACGGCTGGCGACCTACATCGAAAAGGCCGTCAAGCTGAAGGGTCAGGTCAAGTCGGCGATGATCTACCCGGTCGCCGTCATCGTCATCGCGGCGCTCGTGGTCGGCGTCATTCTGTGGAAGGTCATCCCGACGTTCGCCAACCTGTTCGCCGGCCTCGGCGCCGAGCTGCCGCTGCCGACCCGCGTGGTCATCGCGCTGAGCAACGGCCTTGTCCGGTTCATGCCGTTCATCCTGGTCGGCATCGGCGCCTTTGTCTTTGCGTTCCGCTCGTACTACGCGTCGCCGAACGGCCGCAAAGTCATCGACGCCGCCACCCTGAAACTGCCCGTGCTCGGACCGTTGATGCGCAAGATCGCGGTGGCGCGCTTCTGCCGCACACTGTCCACGCTGCTGGCCTCCGGCGTGTCGATTCTCGAGGCGCTCGACATCACGGCCAGGACGGCCGGCAACGCCATCGTCGAAGAGGCGATCATGACCACCCGCAAGAGCATCGAGCGGGGCGAAACGATCGCGCAGCCCCTCAAGGAAACCAACGTGTTCCCGTCCATGGTGGTGCAGATGATCAGTGTCGGCGAGGCCACGGGCGCGCTCGACACTATGCTCTCGAAAATTGCCGACTTCTACGAGGAAGAGGTGGATGTCGCCGTGGCCGGGCTGCTGACCCTGCTCGAGCCCATCATGATCGCCTTCCTCGGCGTCGTCGTTGGCGGTATCGTGATCGCGATGTACCTGCCGATCTTCGACTTGATCAGCAAGTTGACCGGCTAAAGAAGCATTGCAGATTAGTGATTTATTGATTTGCGATTCGTTGGGGAATGGTGATTTTCGATTGACGAGTGAATGTATGGCAGCATTCAAGCCGCCAATCAATCAACAATCCCGCAATCAACAATCACCAACGAATCAATAATCACTAATCACAAATCAACAATGAACTTGCGCTCCCGACTGTCAACGCTGATCGCCGCGCGGGTCGTGCTCGTGACCCTGCTGATGGGCTCGGCGATCATGATCCAGATCAGTCGCCCGGGGGCGTTTCCAATCGACCCGTTCTTCGCGCTGATCGGTCTGACCTATGCGCTGAGCGTGTTCTACCTGGCTACGCTCAGGTTCACCGAACGTCACGTGTGGCTGGTCGATCTTCAGTTCGGCGCCGATGCCCTGCTCGTCTCGGCCTTCATCCACGTCACGGGCGGGATCACGAGCAACTTCTCGTCGCTCTATCTGCTCCCGATCATCGCTGCGAGCATGATTCGGTATCGTCGCGTCGCAGTTCAGCTGGCGGCGCTGAGTGCGGTCATGTACCTGGGACTCGTGGCCGTGCAATACGTCGATCTCGATTTCCCGCTGGCGCGGCGATTCTCGCCCGTCGTCGAGCTGCCGACCGTTCGTGTCGCGCAGTACACAGTCGCAATCAACCTCGGCGGCTTCATGGCCGTCGCGCTGCTCGCCGGATCCCTGGCGGACAGCCTGCGCTCCGCGGGCGCGCGCCTCGAAGATGCGTCGCATCGCATTCGCGATCTGCGCGCCTTCAACGAGTACGTCATCAACAGCCTTCTGAGCGGCCTGATCACGACCGATCACAACGGCCGGATTCTGACGTTCAACCGCGCGGCGTCCACCATCGTCGGCCTGCCCGCCGCGCAAGTAATCGGGCGCAACATCGTCGAGGTCATGCAGCTTCCCGAGCCGGTTCGGGCGAGGATGGCCGGCCTGACGACGGGCCGCAGCCTCAGAGTCGACTGCCAGTACCGGACTGCCAGCGGCCGCCTCATCGACGTCGGGTTGACCGCAAGCACGCTGGCGTTCCCGGAAGGCGGCACGGGCTACGTGTGGTCGTTCCAGGACGTCACCGACGTCCGCCGCCTCGAGCGAGAAGCGCGCTTGCGACAGCGGCTGGCCGCAGTGGGGGAGATGGCGGCCGGCATCGCGCACGAAATACGCAACCCGCTCGCTTCGATGTCGGGATCCATTCAGGTCCTCCGGCAGGAGCTTCCGCTCAGCGACGACCAGGCGCAACTGATGGATATCGTGCTGAAGGAGTCCGAGCGTCTCAACGACACCATCAAGTCGTTTCTCGCATACGCGCGGCCGCAGCGTTCATCGGTCGCGCGCCTGGATGTACGGAAGGCCCTTCAGGACACGGCTCTCCTGCTGCGAAACAGCGCCGAAGTGCACAGCCACCACGTGATTGATGTGGCGGTGCCCGATGATCCGGTCTGGTGTGAAGCGGACGAGAACCAGATTCGGCAAATCGTCTGGAACCTCGCGACCAACGGGCTGCGTGCGATGGCCAAAGGCGGCCGCCTCCGGATGGCGGTGACGTCCGAGCACGCGCCCGAAGGTGACGAGTGGACGGTGCTCACCGTGCAGGACGAAGGCTGTGGCATCCCTGCCGAAGATCTCGACGGGATCTTCCAGCCTTTCCGCAGCTCTTTCGATCGCGGCACCGGTCTCGGACTGGCCATCGTGCACCGCGTCGTCACCGACTACAACGGCACGATCCAGGTCTCGTCCGAGGTGGGCGTGGGGACCATCATGAGTGTGCGACTGCCGGCGGTCGCCGGCATCACGGCGACTCCGGTGGAGTCGGCACACCCGAGCATAGCCGTATGACGCGACCATCGACTGCCGCGCCGGCGCCAGACGCGCCGGGTAACGCCGAGAGCGTCGCAAAACCTCGAATCCTGATCGTGGATGACGAGCCGTCGATGCGCGAGATGCTGCGCATCGTGCTTCGTCGT
>Ga0073934_10009828_pt1 | contig 12098 bp, 15 predicted proteins | sample LarsenN4metaG_FD_76834 | JGI IMG/M metagenome (GOLD analysis project Ga0073934, IMG submission 76834) | Hot spring sediment bacterial and archeal communities from British Columbia, Canada, to study Microbial Dark Matter (Phase II) - Larsen... ... | reverse complement strand
TACGAGAACACGGAAACAATCGTTGTGGACAACTTTAGTGAAGATCAGACTGGGGAGATTGCTCACCGCTTCGCAGACAAGTTTTCAGAGGCGGGCCCAGAACGCTCCAGTCAACGAAACCTTGGAGCGAAACTCGCTTCGGGTTCCTTCCTCTTGTTCATCGATGCGGACATGGAGCTTACTAGGCGTCGTTGAGGACTGTCTCTCGCATGCGTCCCGTTACCACGCGCTCATCATCCCTGAGAAGACAGTTGGCGCCAACTGGTTAGCAAGAATCAGGAGTGTTGAGAGGGATGCCTACCAAGGCTCATTCCTTTTCGAGGCCGCGCGTTTCGTACACAAGGAAGTTTTCGAGTCCCTGGGCGGCTACGATACGAGACTGACAGGCCTAGAGGACTACGACATGGAAGCTAGACTTGAGGAGCGAGGTTTCCTCGTTGGGCGCGCCAGCGAACTCATACTTCACCATGAGGAGGACATGAGTCTCGTTCGCTATCTTCGAAAGCGGATGTACTACGCACAAGGTCTCCCATTGTACCGAAGCTTGCATCCAATCCGAGCTCGCAAGCAGTTCGGTTTGAGTAGAGCGATCTTCCTCCTCGAGAAGGCAGATTCGTCACCGCTAGCTGTCTCGATAGTATTCGCAATGAAGGCACTCGAATTCGCCGCGGCCCAAGAATCTCTTGCACTTACCCGACTGCGCAGGTTCGACTTGAACGGGGATATTTATCGCGCTGATTGACGTTTCCGCCGGTCGATTTCGGAGATGCAACCCTCTCCCAAGATTATGGAAATTGGCTGAGACCCGTGCTATGTCCTCCGGTGATATGCCTTTTCCTAGGGAAGCCTTCCTTTTCGTGGGCGACGGTCCTCTCGCTTCTGCGGTGCAATACGTCTCAAGAGATTGCGACAACATCGTATGGCTGGGAGAAATCGAGAATCACAAATTGCGCATTGCTTACGGGCTGCAGACTTAGTATGAGCCGGAATCGACGAGGATTATGTCGGTGGGATAGGCATGCAGGCCCCCTCATGTGCACGACCGCTGGTTGCTCTGGAGGAAGTGACGGAAACCGGGCCGACACGATACGCGAGGAAAAGCTTTCTTGATTCGAGGGTCATCCAGCTTGTACCGAAGAGCCGAGTCATTATGCGCCTGGCTATTCTTGGCCTGCGTGAACTCTGGTGGAACGGGGGAAGTCCGGGACTTCGATTGGGCTGGAATTACATCGACCTCTGCCGTAGCAAATTGGAGCGTAATCTTGAACTTGTATTGCAGGCTAATGAAACCCGCGGGCGAGTAAGATGCGCAACAATCTCTTTCGTGAAATTCCCTGCGTCGTTACGGGCGGCGCGGGTTTCATCGGCAGCCATCTCGCTGACAGACTCCTGGCTTTGGGCAGCGAGGTCCTCGTAATCGACAACTTGGCAACGGGTCGCATCGCAAACATTAGGCAACACGAAGGGAATCCAAGATTTCGCTTCGTCAAGGGAGACATTCGCGACAAAGCCATGGCCCGGATCATAGCGGAGTATGAACCAGACCTGGTTTTTCATATGGCAGCTCATTGGCAGACCCTTTCGGTCAAGGAGCCACTCACCGATGCCGAGGTAAACATAATGGGCATGTTGAACCTCCTCGAGGGGGTTCGTCAAAGCCGCAGCGATCCCTTCATCATCAACGGCAGCAGCGCGACTGTCTATGGGAGTCCGTCAAAGTTGCCAATGTCTGAAGATGACCTGCCGCTACCGCTCACGCCGTATGGTGCGGCTAAGCTGGCGTCAGAGCAATACCTGGTCATCTACGAAAGCCTTTATGGCCTGCGAGGCCTGAGCCTACGATACTTCAACATTTATGGTCCGAGGCAGTGGACCATGGGAGTTATATCTCAATGGGTTTGGGCGCTGCTGAACGGCGCCCAAATAGAGATTTACGGCAATTTCACTCGGGACTTCACGTTCGTCGACGATGCTGTAGCCGCTACCTTACTTGCTGGCGAAAGGAGAGTCAGTGGAGTCATAAATGTCGGGAGCGGCAAAGACGTGTCTCTCCGAGACCTAATTACTCTTGTGAGGACGATTGTGCCTTCCAACTCGACAGTAGTTAAACGCCCACCCCGATCGGTTGATGTTTACACAAAGCGGTTGGCCGATATCTCCAAGGCAAGGAAGATTCTCGGCTATGCACCGTCTGTGTCGCTTGAGGAAGGAATCCGCAGGGTTGCCGAATGGTGGAGGCAAGTACAATTGAAGCGCCCTAGAGATCCCAATGTTTCAGCCTCGTGACCTCAGCGCTGCGTGAACTAGCCTTCTCCGCAGAAATTGAGTAACGTTCCCCAGGGAAGCTCCGAGCCTCGAAGGGTACCTTCGAGGAGCTCCGGCCGACGCTGCATCCGTCGAAGGGAGCTGCGGACCTGACGGTGCAGGTCCTCGTCGTCCTCCGCGCACAGGTTCGCGAGGCCCCTCCCCTTCACCAAGTTCCAGACGGCCTCGTCGGGATTCAGCTCGGGGCAGTAAGGGGGCAGACGGACGGCCTCGAATCTCGCCTGCATCGCGAAGGAGGACCGCAAGGCCGGTCCGCGATGCTGCCTGGCGTTGTCCCCCACGACGAGGACGTGGCCGCGGAGGTGCCTTCGCCAGTTGCCGCAGGTAGTCCGCCATGTCGCCGTTCTCCGCCGCCTTCCTCAGGAGGAGGCGGAAGTACATCGCCGACTCGAGGCGGCCGTTCCGCAGGCGCACCGCGACGCCGCGGATCACGCTCCCCTTCGGCCACGCGCCGAAGGCATGCACGAGGACCGCCGGCATGCCGGCGGGGACCCACGCCTTCGCGATGGAGGGCGTGAGGCGGAATCCGCCCTCGTCCCCGAAGACCACCGTGGCCCCCGCTAGGAGTTTTTTCGGATCCGCCTCCATGTCGTCCGCAGCCACGTCCCCTGGACATCCTCGTCCTTCTCCCTCGCCTGGCGGCGCGGCTTGCGCCACGGGAAGCCGAGGGCCCGCAGGAGCCGGCCCACGGGGTTGTAGTGGTACCCCACGCCGAACTCCCGTTCGATCACCGTGGCCACGCGCTTCGTCGTCCAAAGGCCCGTGGACCCGCCGTAGGCCATCGGGCCCCGGGCTAGGAGCTCCGGCAGCCTCCGGAGGTCCTTCCGGTCCAGCTTCGGGCTCACCCCCGTCGCCTTCCTCGCCCTCAGGGCCTCCGGGCCGCCGTGGCGGAGGGCCTTTGCCCACCTCGACACGGAAGCCTCCCTCACGCCGTCCTTCCGGGCGACGTGGGCCTGGCGCAAGCCGGCCTGGAGGTCCCGGCCGGCCGCCCGGCGGCGTCGCTCCACCTGCTCCCGGCTCAATCGGAGCCAGGAGAATGCTTCCCATCCCATGAAGCCGAGGGATGCACGAGGGCGCCGATAACCCTTACTTAATCTCCGCTGATGACGTTAGCCACCTCGAATCTGCCCTTCACGACGATCCATCAAGAAATGGACTTCTCCGCATAATCGCAGCCTTAGTGCATAGTGAGTGATCCCGTGATAGTCGATGCGCACACCCACATTGGCACTTGGAGCCAGCGGTTCAAGGGTCGGACTTCCCTCCAGTCAGTCCTGGAAGCCATGGCCCAGGCCGACATTGATCAGGCCGTGGCCATGGGGACGGATGAATCGAACAACATCGCCTCAGTCGTCAAAGAGAACCGGGACAAGCTCTACCATTTCTACTTTGCAAGGCCAGATCTTGATGGAAGAAATCCGGGGGCAGACTTGGAAGTTTTCGAGCAAGAATTCGAACGTGGTTTGGTTGCTGGATTGAAGATCCATCCTTCCTTGATCAAGATGAGAGTCACGGATAGAAGGCTAGCACCATACCTCCGCTTCTGCGTAGAGCACAGCATGCCAACCTTGGTCCACTGTGGCGCTTGGCTGGAGATGTCCCACTTCAGGTTCCCTATCGAGGTTGCTGAACAATACGAGAGTCCGATCATCCTTGCACACATGGGAGGAAAATACCGCGACCTTCAGTTCCAGTGTCTCGACGCCCTCCAGGGTGCGCCTGAAAACGTATTTCTGGAGACTTCCAGTTGTTTCGTCCCTTGGATTGTGGAGAGAGCGGTGGAGATACTCGGCGGAGACCGCGTTGTCTTCGGCAGCGACTTTCCCTTCTATCATCCCGCAGTCTCGCTGAAGTGCGTGGAACTCGCAGACCTGTCATCTGAGACAAAATCAATGGTGCTTGGACGAACCATACGGCGACTATGCCGCCAGTGAGAGGGATTGGGAACTTGGTGAACAAGACGCACTGGATTGGTCCTCGCGTCACACTCGGGAGGAATGTGATCATCGAGGACTTTGTCCAGGTCGGGTACCCGAAGACGGACGAACCGACTGTAATCGAAGACGGAGTGTTTCTTGGTTCGGGAACCATTGTATACAGCGGCTGCAAGATCGGCGCGGATTCTCGGATCTACCACGGCGTGATCCTGCGCGAAAGGACGATTGTCGGTCGGAATACGAAAATCGGCTCCGGGGTAATGTGCGAAGGGGACACGCTCATCGGTGACGACGTCTCCGTCACGAGCCAATGCCATCTCACCTCCCATATGCGGATAGCAGACAAGGTGTTCATGGGGCCCAACTGCACCACCTTGAACACCAGGCACATCGTCCACGAGCGACCTTGGCTAGGCAAGCCCCAATTGAAAGGGCCCAGCCTAGAGCGAGGCGCCCGCATAGGAGGGCATGTGTGCATCTTGCCCGGAGTTGTCGTCGGCGAACAAGCATTCATCGGGGCTGGTTCGGTTGTGACAAGAGACGTACCTCCCTTCAAAATCGCCTATGGAGTGCCAGCCCGAGTTGTGGGAGAGGTTCCTCCGGAAGAGTGGCTGAAAGCCATGAACCAACCACAAAACGTTCGTCCCGACGAATCGCAAACGGAGTCCTCGCGACCTTGAGCACCTATCCTTGGATGGAGGAGAGTGGAATGAAACTGGCCGGAAAAGTCGCCATCGTTACAGGGGCCTCGCGCGGCATCGGACGCGCCATTGCCCGCTCTCTTGCCAGAGAGGGCGCTGATGTTGCTGTTAATTTTGTGGAACACAAGAATTCAGCGGAGGATGTTGCGCGTTGCATCAGGGAATCGGGGCGCAGAGCTTTCGCCATCAGGGCGGACGTCAGGGACTACAAGCAGGTCAAGGAAATGATTGAACGAGTTACTTCGGAATGGGGAACTATCGACATTCTTGTGAATAATGCCGGCATAGTCCGAGATCGAACGATATCCAAGATGACCCACGACGAATGGTATGACGTCCTAGCAGTCGACTTGACGGGCATTTTCAACTGCACACGAGCAGTGATCGGCAAGATGATCGAGCAAGGAAGCGGGAGAATCGTCAACATCGCATCCATTGTAGGCATGTATGGGAACTTTGGTCAGGTCAACTATGCAGCGGCAAAGGCAGGTGTTATGGGATTCACCAAGGCGCTTGCCAGGGAAGTTGCATCAAAGGGCATCACGGTAAACGCGGTCGCACCTGGCTTTATCGAAACGGGAATGCTAGAAGGCATCCCAGAGGAATACAAGAAGAAGATTCTGGCACGGATTCCCATGGGCAAGTTTGGCAAGCCGGAAGACGTTGCAGAAGTGGTAACTTTTCTTGTTTCGAGCAAGAGCACATATGCAACAGGCCAGGTCTTTTGCGTGGATGGTGGCTTCTACTGAATCCTACGATTCGCAGAAGTGAAGGCTGGAGGGGAGGAGCGCCTTGCGGATCCAAGTCTTCGCGCTGGTTATGAGCGGAGGAACTTCCGCCGTTGCGACGCAAGGAATGAGTGGCGGGGACCGGTTAACCATTAAATGCTCGGGGCGATGGGGCCGCGACGGGGTGAGCTTGACAAATAGCGAGAGCAGGCACGACGATCGAGACTGGAGGCGGTTTCGAGACTATTCAGCGGTCCTCCGCCCATCCCTCCCTCCGGGATGGCCCACGGGGCTAGCTTGATTTGGTTGGCGGATGGGCCACGGCGGAGGCTCGAACCTCCCCTCCCGAGGTGGAAGCCCTCGAAGAAGGGCGGCCGTCCTACGGCGGACCACCGCGCCGTCTTCGAGGAAATCCTCTGGATCCTCCGGAGGGGCGCGCGGTGGCGGGACCTTCCGGAAGGCTACGGGGTGAGCCCGGCCACGGGCCGGCGCTGCCTCCAGAGGTGGGAGGAGGACGGCGTCTGGGAGGACGTCTGGCAGGAGGATCTGGGACAGCTCGACGATGGGAACCTCCTGGGATGGCGGGAGGGGCTTCCTCGACGCCCCGTTCATGCCCGCCCACAGGGGGTCTCGCCGTCGGCCTCACCCGTAAGGGGAAAGGCGCGAAGCCCATGGCGTTGGCAGGCGGCACGGGCGTACCCACCGCGGTTCTCGCAGCGCCTGGGAGCCCTCACGGGTCGGCCCTCGCGGAGCCGACGCTCCGAGGCGTACGGGTACCTCGCCCGGGACGAGGCCGTCCCCCTCGAATCCTCCTAGGCTCCTAAGGGACAGGGCGTAGGAAGTGGACCCGCGGAGGGACCGGCTGAGGCCGGCGGGGGATCGAAGGGATTGCGCCGCACCGGACGAGCCTCACGCGGTCGCCGAGCCAGGACGGCCGCAGCTCCCACGCTACCGGCGCCCCTGGATCATCGAGCGCACGAGCAGCTGGCTCAACACCCCGTGCAGGAGGCTGACGACGCGCTGGGAGCGGAGCTTCACCGCGTTCCTGGGGTTCCTCTACGTGGCGATAATCATAATCTGCCTGAGGAGGCTTTGAAATTGTCCCTAGTCTCTCCCCGACCGCCCACGCGCCCGCTTACAGCAACAGGTTGTAGAGTGCGAACTTCGTCCATACCCCCATGGACATGAGATCTCCAGAGCATGCCATGGCCCCATCTGCCGACATTTCGCTTTTGCGGCAGGCATCCATTCTATGGCCCGTCGCCGAGCGTCGCCGCGGGCTCCAACCATCCCCCTCGCCCTAGACCAGGCAATGCCGACACCGCACGCGCGGCCGCGCGGGCGAGTCGAGGGATTCCCGGCTCAGCGCGTTCCTCGACCGACCCCTCCTACGCATGCGCGTATGCCGTCCCATCCCTTCTGACGACGCGGAGACGGGATCCCCACGGATATCTGGTGGTCTACTCGGCGCAGTAGCGAAAAAAGAACGAGAATCGAAAGGCCCCCAGGGGCGTGACGGACTCATGAGCTCAAAGCAAGGATCGGACAGACCAGCGGTGCTCCTCATCACCCCATTTTTCTCTCCGAACAAGGGAGGCGTCGAAACGCACCTCGACGACCTAGTTGCTGTGCTACGTGAGCAAGGATTACGGACATACGTGCTGACCTACCAGCCTCTGAATCTCGATGAACGTAGCAAAGCTCAAGAGGATGACGGGATAATCCAGGTCCGTAGGGTCCCTTGGCTTCAAGGTGGAACCTACAACCGTCTTGAGAAACACAGGCTGATTCAGCTCCTATTTACTACGACGGGGCTGCTTCTCTTCTCGACTTACTACATGATCCGGCACCGAAAGGTGATTCATCTCATCCACGCACAGGGCCTGTACGCTACTGTGGTGGGCTCGATCCTTAAAATCCTCTTCCATAGGAAGCTCCTGGTAAGCCTCCATATGATATACGGACTTGGGAGGCTGCATCCATTAGTTCTCAGAACCCTGGCCCTTGCAGATCGAATCTTGGTCCTCTCAGATCGTCTACTAAGCGACCTAGCTTGCTCTGGACTCTCCAGGGTGGTGAAATTCAGGTACTGGGTCAATCAAGAAGTGTTCCGCCCTGCCAACAAGATGCAATGTCGGAATGTCCTTGGGCTGCCCGCCAGGTTCACCGTGGCGTCTGTGGGACGACTCGTCGCCGACAAGGGCGTGCTACCCTTGCTGGAAGTCGCCTCTAGGGTACCGGATGTAACATTCCTCTTCGTGGGTAGCGGTCCCCTCGCGACCAGAGTCTGCCAAGCGTCGATTGGCAATAAGAACATTATCTGGCTTGGGGAAGTCGACAACCGAAAGTTGCCGGTCGTGTATGGAGCTGCCGATCTAGTTTGGGCGGCAATCGACGAGGACTACATCGGAAGAGTAGCGATGGAGGCCCTTTCCTGCGCGAGGCCGGTAATCGCTCTGGAGGAAATGACGATCGATCGCACTACGCGGTACGTTCGGAAGAATCTCTTCAACTCGCCGCTCATTCATTTGGTCCCCAACAATCCTGAACTCATTCGAAACGCCATAGTTCGATTGAGCCGGTGCTTGCCGGATATGGAGCAAGTTGACATAACGGCTTGGTCCAGTATCAGTAGGACCTTCTCAAAGGAGAATTCGAGAGCAATCTTGGAGTCCTATCGTCAACTAATCGGATAAAGCGTCTTGATAGATCCCCGAAGAGGATTGGTTGATGCGTTGAAAAGCAACCCTTCACGATCGTGATACCAACTAGGAGTCGGTTTCCCATGCGGTTCGCAACAGATGGATTCTGGACGACCATCCGGCGACGGGGACCAGATACCGCCGCGAAGACCGTGCACTAGAGGATGACCCCGTTGCGCAGCAGAGAAAGTTACGAAAATCTCGTTGGAAAACTCGTTGACAGGACGGTTCTCGTTACCGGGGGTGCCGGTTTTCTCGGCTCCAACATCGTCGAGCGAGTGCGCCAGCTTGGAAGCGAGGTTACGGTGTTGGATGACTTCTCCACCAGCAGGAGAGAACTCCTGCCCAATCACCCCAAGCTCCGCATAGTGAAGGGGGACTTAAGGGACGAAGAGATAGTCAGCCAATGCGTCAGGGACTAGGATTTCGTCATGAATGAAGCCGCGAGGAGCATCATCGTTTCATCCAGCAGACCCAGAGAAGATTTGGATATGAATGTCCGCGGAACGACAAGCGTCATGCTGGCGGCACGTGATGCCGATGTTGAGCGCATCGTTCATGCCTCCAGCGCCTCTGTCTATGGGAACCCGCGGGGTTTACTCCTGAGTGAGGATGATGTGTCGACGCCATTCTCCGCCTATCCGGCCGGAAAAGCTGCCGCCAAGCTGTATTGCATGGGCTTCGATGAGGCTTATAAGCTGCCGATCACAATATTGGGATATTTCAACGTCTACGGAAAGAACCAATCGCCATAGAGTCCTTACGCCGGTATAGTGGCCAAGTTCTCCCGGCGCGCTTTGGCTGGCCAACCGCCCGGGATCCACGGAAACGGTGAGCAGACTAGAGATTTCACGCACGTTTCCGATGCTGTTGATGGACTCTTTTGGCTCTCTTCTTGCCCCAGGCTGAGGGGGTGCGTGGGAACAGGTGTCGAGACATCGGTGACCTGACTCGCTGGGGGATCGTCCAGATTTGCGGCCTAAGCGGGCGCTTGCGGCCAATCTACATTGAGCGCGCCGATATCGATAATTTGAGACGACGCTGCGCCAATATAGAGAAGATACGGAGAGCTCTCCGTGGGGAGCCAAATGTCAACCCCCGTGACGGACTCCGCCTAACTGCCGCTTGGCGGGGCGTGATGAAGCATGAATCCGCGACAGCTTCTGCAAAGAGGGACGCTTGATGGGGTGTGTAAGCTGAGGAGACTAACATGGAAGTCCAAGTATTTGCATTAGTCATGGGGGGCGGAGCCACCGCGGCTCGCAAGCAAGGTATGAGCGGCGGGGATCGAATCATCATCGAGTGCTCGAGGCGGTGGGCCCGGCGTGGAGTGAGCTTAGCAATTCACACTACGGAAAATGGCCGCCTCGTTTATGCGAGGTACGTCACACGAGGAGTTCAAGGACCAAAAATCATCAGTCACGCGTCGGGCATCGCGACGGCGGGCACGGCGATTGCGACGGCTTTCTTTATTGCGAAAACGACTTTTGTCGTACCCGACGTGATGCAAAACATCCGACGAGCGAGCCGGGAAACAGTCTTCTATAGTGCGTCAGACCTCTGGCCCGATGTCTTGGCAGGTTATCTCGCGAAGAAGCGTGTGCCGCGCTGCAAGTGGATTGGCACACTCTACCAGTTCGCACCCAGCCCCTTGAATCCCGGGTTTCCTTACCGCACACGAAACCTCTTGCGGGGGTTGTTACTTTACCTTGCCCAGAGAGTTTCCTTGATGCTGCTGAAGAGAGCCGATATGATATGGGTTACGAATCCGTTGGATCAGAAGGCTGTGAGTTCGCTGCTAGGCTTGCCGCTCGGTCGTGTGATTGCGGTTAAGGGTGGGGTGGATCACGCTCTTTCGGCCGCAGTCCCTGAAACCAGCCAAAAACTTTACGATGCCGTCTTCATCGGCAGACTCCATCCGCAAAAAGGTGCCCTTGAATTGCTCGACATTTGGAAGATTGTCGTTGAGCGTCGACCAGGAGCGCGTCTTGCTATCATCGGCGACGGTTACTTGGAGGGTGTACTGCGGGAGAAGGCTCATAAGTTAGGCCTCGAATCGCTTGTCTCTTTTTGCGGCTTTGTCGATGGGGTCGAAAAGGTTCGGATTTTCAAAGCCAGCAGGATTGTCGTTCATCCGGCGATCTATGACAGCGGCGGGATGGCAGCATGCGAGGCGATGGTGTGCGGACTTCCGGGAGTCAGCTTCGACTTAGACACCCTGCGGGAGTACTACCCAGTTGGGATGCTCAAGGCCCCGGTCGGCAATTACAAGGAATTTGCTACTTTGATCATTCGACTACTCGAGGACGAGGTCCTTTACTCAAGACTCAGCCAAGAGGCGCGATCCTATGCCGAAACGTGGGATTGGGACGCGCGCGCAAGAGAACTCTTGCATTTCGTGGAGAGCTTATTGTCAGAGAAACCAGCATCGAGAACACTGTAGACATCCGGGGGGATAGAGTCGCTTCCACGAAAGCTGAGTCGTGAAGCCAACTCTAACCGTCCCAACCAAGTAGGGAAGGTGCGACTTCTTACAACAGGGGCGATTGGAACACAGTGTATCCCCTGCGCGATCCCGCGCTTTCATCTCCAGGGTTAGGCTGACGGAACCATTCAACTGGTCCGAAAAACAGAGGCTCTTCGTCCGAGGATCCAGATACGGTCGCTCGTACCGAGTCGAAAGCCTCGAGAAAAGGGAAGGAGTTCGTTGCTCGTTGCCGATCCCCCACTGCTGCTCCAGAAACTTCCCGGGACCCTGAGCGACAGGGTGGGACAGAAGCTGGGACCTGGCGATGCCGTCCTCGATGTGGGATGTGGAGCCGGAGCATTTGCCCAATCGCTCACAAACGCGAGCCACTTGGGCGGTAGGAGTCTTGTAGGTCTTGACGCGCATCTTCCGAGTCTCCTTATGGCGCGAAGCCAAGGAACATACAGGGATCTAGTCCGAGGGGATGTTACGCGCCTGCCTTTCAAGGATCGTTCGTTCGACATCGCTCTCTGTGCCGAAGTCATTGAACATCTTCGAAAGGACGACGGTCCTCGACTGGTCCATGAGCTTGAAAGGGTGGCCACGAAACGGATAGTGCTCACAACTCCAAACGGATTTGTGCCATACCGCTCACTCTTACACGACCGCTTTCAAGATGGAAATCCCCTGTCGATCCATCTTTCCGGATGGGAACCGGAAGAACTGAAAAGATTCGGCTACAGAATCTCGGGAAATGGCCTGGCACTGATCTGGGGAAGAAGAGGCGTGATTTTCAAGGCTCCTGCGATTTCCGGCCTTTCCTAGTGGCAATGTCATACGCGCTAAATCCGATCGCTGCCAGGATGCCGTGCTTCGCGGCAAGATTGATATGTTGGAAGGATCTTAATCACAGGCAGGTTCGAAGCGAATCGGCGAAGGTTTTCCCAGTGATGCCCGAGATGAGACGTCCTCGTGTCACGATAGTTATACCGACGTATAACCGAAAGGAGGATCTGGAGGAATGTCTCGCCTCGGTGATGCAGATCTCCTATCCGTCGTTTGACGTCCTGGTCGTGGATAACGCCTCGACCGACGGCACATCTGACTTGGTCGAGAGGAAATTCCCTCAAGTCAAACTGATACGCGCCGCACGGAACTTGGGGGCCGCGGGCGGACGCAACCTGGGCCTCGCGCATGCCGAAGGGGAGTACGTGCTACGTACTCCCCTTCGGCATGCG
>Ga0073934_10009827_pt1 | contig 12098 bp, 12 predicted proteins | sample LarsenN4metaG_FD_76834 | JGI IMG/M metagenome (GOLD analysis project Ga0073934, IMG submission 76834) | Hot spring sediment bacterial and archeal communities from British Columbia, Canada, to study Microbial Dark Matter (Phase II) - Larsen... ... | reverse complement strand
GTCGCCTCACGACGTGCTGGCGCTGGGCGACGCCGAGAATGACCTCGTGCTGTTCGATGCGTGCGGCTACGGGGCGTGCCTGCAGAGCGGCGTCCCCGAGCTTCGAGGGCGCGCCGACTGGATCCTCCCGGGCGACGACGGCGACGGCATCGCGCGTGCCATCGAGGGGCCCATCCTCGGCGGCGAGCTTCCCCTCGACCGCTCGCCCCGGCACCGCATCGAGCTCGGCTGGGCCCGCGGGACCGCTGAGCCTGTCAGTCTCCCCGCGCGCGGCGTCAACGTGCTCATTCACGGCGATCCGCTGTCGGGCAAGTCCTGGCTGGCCGGCGCGTTCGTCGAGCGCCTGGTGGGCCGGCAGTACAGCGTGTGTGTGATCGACCCGGAGGGTGACTACGGGGTGCTGGACGCGCTGCCCGGGACCCACCGGGAGGAGATTCGGGACGAAGCGGGGATGCGGTCGGCGCTCGACCGCACGATCGCGGATCCGACGGCCTCCGTCATCGTGGAGCTCTCGGGGCTCCCACACGCGCAGAAGCTGCAGGTCATCGAGGCCGGGCTCGGTCACATCCGGGGACTCCGGGCGCGGCTGGGTCGGCCTCACTGGGTGCTGCTCGACGAGGCCCACTACTCCCTCCACCGGGAGGGCATCCGCGAGGAGGCGATCGGGGCCGCGGCCAAGGGGCTCTGCCTCGCGACCTATCGGCCGAGCTGGCTGCGGCCGTCAGTGCTCGGCGCCCTGGACTTCCTCGTCCTGTCGCGGACGCGCCTTCCCGAGGAGCTGGCCTTCCTCCGGCGTTTCCTGGCCGGAGCCCCGGGGGACGGTCCGCAGATCGCGACGATCCTGCCGGAGCTCGTCCGAGGGGAGTTCCTCCTGATCCGGACCCGGCCCACGCCGGCCCGGAGCGCGATCACGTTCACCGCGACGCCCCGAGAGATCGCCCACGTCCGCCACCTCGCCAAGTACGTGGACTCGTCGGTCCCGGAACCGCAGCGCTTTCTGTTCCGTCGGTCCGACGGGCAGCTCGTGGCCACGGCGGACAGCCTCGCGAGCTTCCAGGAAGTCCTGGAGAGCGTCCCCGACGACGTGGTCGCCCATCACGCCCGACGGCACGACTTCTCCCGCTGGGTGCTCATCGTCTTCTCCGACCAGCCGCTGGCGGCCCAGCTCCGCAAGACCGAGGCGCGCTGGAACCGGGGCGAGATCACGGACGTCCGAACGGCCGTCGAGCGTTTGATCGCCGACCGCTACGGGCGAGTGCACGGCGGCTCCGGGTCGCCGGTCGGCGGCCCGGCTGGATGAGGGTGGCCGCGCCTGCCATGGGAGCCGGCCTCTACCGCTACGTCATCCGAAAGAGCCTCCGGCACCAGCTGGCGCTCACCGCCATCATCCTGGTCTCCACCGCGCTCGCGCTGGTGCCGATCGAGCTCCAGAAACGGATCGTGAACGTGGCCATCGAGGGGCGCGACCTCCGCGCGCTCGGTCTCTACTGCGCCGGCTTCCTCCTCGCCAGCCTCGCCGCCGGGACCCTGAAGTTCATCCTGAACACCTACGAGAGCCTGATCGGCGAGACGCTCGTGCGGGATCTCCGGGCCGAGCTGCTCGCGCGAATCCTCCGCTTGCCGCCGGAGCGGGCCCGGGCCCTGGCGCCCGGGCAGCTCAGCTCGATCATGCTCGCGGAGACCGAAGAGCTGAACCAGTTCTTTGCCCAGGCGTTCTCGGTCCCCCTGGTCGCCGGGTTGACCTTCGTCGCCATCACGGGCTACATCGCGCTTCTCAATCCCTGGCTCGCGCTGGCGGCGCTCCACCCGGTCCAGCTCTGGCTGATCCCGAAGCTCCAGCGCCGAGTCACTGCGCTGTCGCGCGAGCGTGTCGTCCACGTCCGCACTCTCTCGGATCACCTGCAGGACGTCGTCGGGCGCCCCGAGCGGCTCGGCATCGACGACCGCGCGACGGACGAGATGCGGCGCTTCGCGATCGAGCTCCACCGGATCTTCGCCACCCGGATGCGCACCAATGTCGTCAAGTACTCCGTCAAGTGGCTCTCGAACTTCCTCGCGAAGTTCCCGCCCTTCCTCCTCTTTCTCGTCGGGGGCTGGCTCATCATCGCCCGGCCCGGCGCCTTCGATCTCGGCAGCCTGGTCGCCTTCCTCGCGGCCTTCGAGCGGCTGAACGAGCCCTGGCACGAGCTGGTTCTCTACTACCAGCAGAAGGAGATCGCGCTGGCGCGGTACGACCAGGTGCTGACCTATTTCGACCGGCCAGACCTGGCGCGGGAACCCGTGGTCGCCTAGGACACTCGGAGGCGGGCTCCGCCCCCTTCGGATACCTCCCCCCGGGAGAGGAGTGCGCGGGCAAAGCCCGCCGCTCGGAGTGGACCACCTGACGCTCGGCGGCTCGTCATTCTCCGACAGGCTCCCGGGCCGTGGGGAGGCTCCTCCCCACTGGGGCGGGAGTGGGACACCCCCCGCCCTTCGCCCCGCCTCGCGCCCGGGGAACCGGCCTTCCGCCACGAACCGCGGCTCCGCGCGGTCCGGCACGCCGGGTGCAGGGATCGACCTGGGGGGACCCCGCATGATCCGAGTCCGGTTTCACGGGCGAGGGGGCCAGGGGATGAGGACGGCGAGCCGCGTCGTCGGCACGGCCGCGCTCCTCGACGGCTTCGCGGCGCAGGACTCGCCCGTGTACGGGGCGGAGCGGCGCGGTGCGCCCATGACGGCCCACGTCCGCATCGCGCGCGATCCCGGCCGCGCGTTCATCTGGGAGCGGGGGCCGATCCCTGCGCCAGACCTGGTGGTCGTCGCGGACGACACGCTGCTGGACGATCCGGGGGCGCGGCCGCTGGCCGGGCTGGGGCCGGCGGGGGCGCTGCTGATCGCCACCGCCCACGACGCCGAGGAGGTGCGCCAGCACACCGGCCATCCCGGGCCGATCGTCGCCCGCGATTTCCGCTCGCTCGGCCTCGAGCACGTGGGCAGCGCGGCCGGGGGCTCGGCGGCGCTGGCCGCCGCCGCTTGCGTCCTGCTCGGGCTGTCGGCCGCCGCCGCCAGCGCGGCGCTCCGATCGGAGCTGGAGGTCCTCGGCCTCCCCCCGGAGGTCGTCGCGGCCAACCTCCGTGTCGCCGAGCAGGGGCGGCGCGGACTCGTGCGCCTCGACCTCTCCACCGGGGACGGAGACGCGACGCGGCCGACGGGCCGGGTCGTCGACGTCGCCTACGCACCGCCCGAGGTCGGGTCGCCCACGGTCACCGCGAAGCCGAACACGCGGTCCCGCCGCACCGGGAACTGGCGGGTCTTCCGACCGGTCATCGTCCTGGAACGGTGCACCCGCTGCTGGATCTGCTTCGTCTACTGCCCTGAGGGCGCGATCGCGCTCGACGCCGACGACACGCCCCGCATCGACTACGAGGTCTGCAAGGGCTGCCTCGTCTGCCTCGAGGAGTGCCCGACGCACGCCATCGCGAAGGTGGCGGAGGGGCGCCGGTGGGACCCGGTGGGGGCCGTGTCGTGAGGCGGATGCTCACCGGAAACGCCGCGGCCGCGTGGGGAGCGCGCCTGGCAGACGTGGACTATGTCCCCGCGTTCCCCATCACGCCGCAGACGGAGATCATCGAGCAGCTCGCCGCGTGGGCAGCGGCGGGCGAGATCCCAGCGCGGTTCGTGACGCTGGACTCGGAGCATTCTATGCTCACCGCCGCGGGTGCGGCGGCGGCGGCGGGGGCCCGGGTGTTCACGGCGACCTCGAGCCAAGGGCTCCTCTACGGCTTCGAGCTCCTCTACACCGTGGCGGGCTGGCGGGTGCCGCTGGTGCTCGTCAACGTCTCGCGCGCCCTCGCCTCGCCGATCACGCTGGAGCCCGACCACAACGACGTCCTGGCGGCGCGGGACTCGGGCTGCCTCCAGCTCCACGCCGAGACCTGCCAGGAGGTGCTCGACTCGATCCTCCTCGCCTATCGGGTCGCCGAGGACCCGCGGGTGCTGCTTCCCGTGATCGTGAACCTCGACGGCTTCAGCCTCTCGTTCACCCGCGAGCCGGTCGAGCTGCCGGATCCCGAGGCCGTCCTCGGCTACGTCGGGACCTACAACCCGCGGCACGCCTACGTCCGCGGCGAGCGGCCCATGGCCCAGGGTGTGGCGGTCCTGGGAGGGGCCCCCTACTCCTACTTCCGGTACCAGGCGCACCTGGCCGCGCGGAACGCGCTCCGGGTTCACGAGGAGGCGGCGCGCGCCTTCGCGGACGCCTTCGGGCGTCCCTACGGCTTGACCGACGGTTACCGCCTCGACGACGCCGAGCTGGTGCTGGTCATGTCGAACTCCTGCGCGACCAAGGGACGGGCCCAGGTCGACCGGGCGCGACGCGCAGGGATCCCGCTCGGCCTCCTCCGTCTGCGCGTCCTCCGGCCGTTCCCGCACGACGCCGTCCGAGCCGCCCTGGCCGGCCGGCGGGCTGTCGCGGTCGTCGACCAGAACCTCTCCGTGGGCGCCGGCGGGATCACGGTGACCGAGGTCGCGCACGCCCTGTACCAGGACCCTTCGCGGCCGCCGCTCCTCTCGTACGTGGGCGGGCTCGGCGGCAAGGAGATCGGCGAGGTCGAGTTCGCACACATCCTCGCCGACCTCCGGCGAGCCGCCGCGACGGGCGAGACGCCGCCGCCGCGCCTGCTCTTCACCGATGCCGAGGCCGCCCAGGTCCGGACGCTCCTCGCCATCGCCGGCAAGGAGGTCGCGGGATGATCGGGGCGGGAGAGGTCGGGGGCGAGCGAGGGGCCCGGGTGACCCTCCGGAACCTGAAGGACCTGCCCCGGGACGAGTTCGTCCTTCCCGGGACGGCCCTCTGCGGAGGCTGCGGCGGGCTGGAAGCGCTGCGCCTCTTCGCCAAGGGGCTCGGGGAGCGGGTGGTCTGGGTGAATGCCGCGGGCTGCTTCACGATGCTGGCGGTGTTCCCCTACACGCCGTTCCGCGGCTCCTGGCTCTACACGACCATGGGGAGCGCAGCGGCCGGCGCCCAGGGAGTTCGGGACGCGCTCGACGTGCTGATCGCACGCGGCCGGGTCCGGCCCGAGGACGATGTCGAGGTCGTCGTCGTGGCGGGGGACGGCGCGACGTACGACATGGCGCTCTCGGCCACGTCCGGCGCCATCTGGCGGGGCCTCGACTTCTGGTACTTCTGCTACGACAACGAGGCGTACGGCAACACCGGCGTCCAGATGTCCAGCGCCACGCCGTACGGCGCGCGCACCCAGACCACGCCGGTGACCGCCCGGACGGCGGCTGGCACGGCCGGGCGGCGCAAGGACCTCTTCGAGATCTGGCGAGCCCACCGCCCGGCCTACGTCGCGACCGTCTCGCCGCGGTATCCGGTGGACCTCGCCCGCAAGGTCGAGACGGCGAAGGCGCTCCGCGGCCCCAAGCTCTTTCTCGCGGCCGCGCCGTGTCCCACCGGCTGGGAGTTCGACCCCGCCAGGACGAACGCGTACGCGCGCCTCCAGGTCGAGACCGGACTGTTCCCCCTGAAGGCGGCGCAAGGGGACGGACCGGTCGTCCACACCTACGCGCCCAGGGCGCGGCGCCCGGTCGAGCAGTACCTCCGGGGACAGGGGCGCTTCCGCCACCTCTTCGAACCGACCCGACAGGACACCGTTCTCGCGGAGATCCAGGCCGAGGTGGATCGCTACTGGGAGGCGGCATGAGTCGGGGAATGCGACGAATCGGGGTCCTCTCGTCAGGCGGCGACGCGCCGGGGGTCAACGCGGTCATCCGGGCCGTGGTCAAGACCGCGAGCCGCGTCTACGGCTGGACCGTGATCGGCATCGAGGACGGCTTCGAGGGCCTGCTCCCGCCGACCCGGACCCGCGCGCTGGCCCTCGACGACGTCCGCGGGTTCCTGCCCCGGGGCGGCTCCATGCTCGGGTGCTCGAGCCGCGGCCACTTCGCCGTGCGCCCGGACGACGGCCAGACGGTCCGCCACGAGAGGGCCTACCGGGAGGCGGTCGCGAGCACCGAGCGCCTCGGCCTCGACGCGCTGGTCGTCATCGGCGGGGAAGGCTCGCAGCGCATCGCCTACGAGCTCTCGCGCCTCGGTGTCCCCATTGTCGGCATCCCGAAGACTATCGACAACGACCTGCCGGGCACCGATCTCACGTTCGGCTTCGACACGGCCCTGGACATCGCCACCGAGGCCATCGACCGCCTGCACACCACCGCGGAGAGCCACCACCGGGTGCTCCTCGTGGAGGTGATGGGCCGACACGCCGGATGGATCGCGCTCCAGGCCGGCGTCGCCGGCGGCGCCGACATCATCCTGATTCCGGAGATCCCGTTCCACGTCGAGAAGGCGGCAGCCAAGGTGAAGGAGCGCGAGGCCCAGGGCCGCCTGTTCTCCATCCTGGTCGTCGCGGAGGGCGCGCGGCCGGCGGGTGGCGCCCTCGTCTACCAGGACCCGGGCGGCAGCGACCGCGCGCCCCGGCTCGGCGGGATCGCCGCCCGCGTGTCGGACGAGATCGAGCGGCTCACCGGCCGGGAGAGCCGCGTGGTCGTGCTCGGGCATCTCCAGCGGGGCGGGAGCCCCACGGCCTTCGACCGTCTCCTCGCGTCCTGCTACGGCTCGGCGGCGGTCCGGGCGGTGGCCGAGGGCCGGATCGGCCACATCGTGGCCTGGCAGGGGAACGAGCCGGTCACGGTCCCGTTCGAGCGGGTCATCCAGCAGGTCCGGGTGGTGCCGCCCGGGCACCACCTCCTCCGCGTCGCCCGCGACCTGGGGATCACGTTCGCCGGCGACGACGACTGAGACCGGAGGGATGCCAATGGCCATCGAGATCCGCGGGATTCCGATCGACACCGCGCTCCGAGCGCGGATCGACAGGCACCTCACCGCCCTGTTCCGTCGCCTCCGTGGCGGGCCGGTGACGGTCCAGGCGACGTTCTTCGACGAGAACGGCCCGAAGGGGGGCCTCGCCATCCGGTGCGCGCTGACCGTCCGGGTGCCGTATCGCGCGCCCATCCGAACGGAGCACGTCGCCGAGACGCCGCGCCTCGCCTACGACGGTGCCGTCCCGGGGCTCGAGCGCCTGCTCCAGCGGTATGAGGAGCGGGCGCGCGACGAGCGCCGGCACCCCAAGAAGTACTACGCGGCCAGGCGTGCCCGAGAAGCCGGGTAGGCGCCGCCGGGAGGGACAGGCCATGACGCGCGTGACCCGCAAGCGGCGACCGGGCGGTGGCCCGGCCGAAGACCCCGGATCCCAGCCCGAGCCCCGCGGCGAGACCGTCGAGTCGCTCGGGGAGCGACTGAGCCACACCGAGACCGATCCCTCGCTCTCGGGCGGCGATCTGGACGCGGACTGGCAGCGCGCCTACAGCGCGGGGGACGAGGCGGTGGGCGGCAGCGTCGCCACGCCGGACCAGGACGTCGTGGACGAGATCGGCCGCGCGGTCGGGGTCGAGCAGGCGCCCGACGCCGAGGTCCGGGCGGCCGAGGAGATCCTGAGAGAGCGCGATCGCCACTACTGGCACCTCGAGCGGCGGGCGACCGAAGAGGACGACGCGTGACCGCGAGCGACGGGATCGGCCGGATCCTCCTGCCCACGGACTTCTCCGTGTGTGCCGAACGCGCCTTCAGCCTGGCGCGAGGGCTCGCGGCGTCCCTCGGCGCCGAGCTCGTGCTGTTGCACGTCCTCGTCGAGACCTCGCCCTTCTCCGAGGGGCCCTTCTCCTCCGAGCGCGTCCGCGAAGTCTACGCCGCCGTTCGGCGCTGGGCCGAGGCGGAGCTCGCCAAGTGGGCAGACGCCGCCCGGGCGGCCGGGATCAAGGTTCGGACCGACCTGCGCGTGGGCGCGCCGTTCCAGGAGATCGTGGCCAGCGCCACCGAGGAGCGGGCCGATCTGGTGGTGATGGGTACCCACGGTCGCGGCGGCCTCGGCCGCTTTCTCCTCGGCAGCGTCGCCGACCGGGTGATTCGCCTCGCGCCGTGCCCGGTCCTCACCGTCCGCGCCGGGAACTGAAGACCAGGCCCACCACGCCGTGCCCGAGGGTACGCTCCGCGACGTCCGCTGGTCGGCGGTCTCCTGGCTCACGGGGAGTGGGGCAGCCCTGCCCCACCGGGGTATGCCTGTCTCCCCGGATTCGATCCGGGTTCCGGGAAGCCCGCGATTCTCGGGAGAATCATCCCCTGGGCACCCTGGCACCCGGATTGCTGCCTGGGGGCGGGGGGCTCAGGCAGACCCCAAGGAGGTTCTGCGATGAAGCTCGACACGATCCTGGTTCCGCTCGACGGCTCGTTCCTGGCCGAGGCGGCGCTCCCCCAGGCCATCGACCTGGCCGGCACCTCGGGTGCTCGCCTCTTGTTGCTGCGGGCAGCCGAGGCCCACACACTGCCCGGAGCGGACCCGACCGAGGCCCAGGTCCGTGTGGTCGAGGAGGCCGAGGCGTACCTCGCCGAGGTCGCCGGGCGTCTGGCGACGTACGGGCTTCGGAAGGTCGAGAGCTCGGTGTGGTACGGGCCGGCGGCCCGGGCCATCGTCGAGGCGGCTTCATTCCACAGCGTCGACCTGATCGTCATGACGACGCACGGACGGAGCGGGATCGGCCGCCTCATCCTCGGCAGCGTAGCCGAGTCGGTGCTTCGGGGGACCACGAGGCCGATCCTTCTGATCCGGGTGCCCGAGGCCCCCGTGGACGCTCCGTCAGGCTCGGGCCAAGCCGGACCCTGGGCGAGGGGTGGCTAAGCGGATCGTCGTTCCGCTCAATGGCTCGGCGGCAGCCGAGGCGCTTCTCGCGTTCGTCGAGGAGCTGGCCAGGCCGCTCGACGCCGAGGTCCTCCTGGTCCGCGTCGAGCCGCCGGCCTCCCGTGCGGTCCTGACCCCGCTGCCGGCCTTCGAGGAGGACGCCCTCCTGGCGCGTCATCACGAGGCCGAGCTCTACCTGGGTGGGCGGGTGAGCGCGCTCCGAGCCAAGGGGCTCCGGGCCGACGCGCTCGTGCGAATCGGGGACCCCGCGGGGGAGATCGTCGCGGTGGCGCGAGAGACCGGGGCCGATCTCATCGCCATGACCACCCGAGGTCAGCGCGCCCTCCGGCGGCTGCTCGTCGGGTCGACCGCCGACGCCGTCCTGCGCACGAGCCCGGTACCCGTCGTGCTCTTCCACGCGCCCGCGGGGCCCGACGCCTCGTGAGCCGGCGCGAGCGGTCGACGCCGCCGAACCGCGCGTCCCGTCTCCCCGGCGCCAGCCCGAGGCTCCGCGGCCTCCTCGACGCGATTCCCGACGCGCTCGTCGTCGTCGACGACGACGGCCGGATCGTCCTCGTCAACGCTCAGGCCGAGGCGCTGTTCGGCTACGCGCGGGGCGAGCTCCTCGGTCAGCCTGTCGAGCTCCTCGTCCCGGAGCGCTTCCGCGAGGCACACGCCGCCCACCGAGCGACGTACGCGACCCGGCCGCGCTTGCGGCCCATGGGGACCGCGCTCGAGCTCGTCGCCCGGCGCCGGGACGGCTCGGAGCTCCGGGTCGAGATCGGCCTGAGCCCCCTCCAGACGCCGGCCGACTTCCTCGTCGTGAGCGTCATCCGCGACGTCACCGAGCGGGTCCGGATGGAGGCCGAGCTCCGGCAGCACCGGGACCGCCTCGAGGAGCTCGTCGCCCGGCACACCGCCGAGCTGACCGCGTCCAACCGGGAGCTCCAGCGGGAGATCGCCGAGCGCCGGCTCGTCGAGGACGAGCTCCGGAAGCAGGCGTCGCTGCTGGCCCGGGAGCGGCAGGAGATCCTCACGCTTAATCAGAGCCTCGAGTCGAAGGAACGCTTCGTCCGGAACGTCGTCGAGAGTCTCCGCGACGGGATCGCGATCCTGGATCTCGACCGGCGGATCGTCGGCTGGAACCGGGCGCTGGCCCAGCACTCCGGCATCCCGCTCGACGAGATCCCGGGCCAACGGTTCTTCGACACGTTCCCCAACTTCAAGCGAGAGGGGCTCGAGCCCTACTTCGACCGGCTCTACGCGGGCGACGAGGACGCCTTCACGCTCGAGAGGTTCGAGCACGTCTCCCGTGTCACGGGGCCTATGACCGTCAACCTGCAGGGGAGCGTCATCAGAGGGCCTCACGGTCGCATCGAGGGCATCGTGCTGGTTCTCGAGAACATCACCGAGCGCGTGGCCCTCGAGCGGACGGTCCAGCAGTCGGAGAAGCTGGCCGCTGTCGGCACCCTCGCGGCCAGCCTGGCCCACGAGATCAACAATCCTATCGGCATCATGATCTCGCGGATCGAGCTCATGCTCGGCGAGGTCGAAGAGCTCGGGCTGCCCGGACCCCTTCAGGAAGATCTTCGGGTCCTCCAGCGGAACGCCCACCGGGTCAGCCGGATCACCCAGGGCCTCTTGACCTTCGCACGGCGGGCCCCGGGGGTGAAGGTGGCCATCGACCTCAACGCCGTGGTCGACGACACCCTGGTCCTGTTCGAGGGGCAGGCCGCCAAGGCCGGAATCAGGGTCACCCGCCGCCTGGCGCCGAACCTCCCGCTCGTACGAGGCGAGGCGAACGAGCTCCAGCAGGTGCTCCTCAACCTCCTCAAGAATGCCCGGGAGGCCGTGCGCGACGCCGGCGAGATCCGGGTCGAGACCGGCTCGCTGCCGGACCGTCCCGGCTGGGTGCGGATGGCCGTGGCTGACAGCGGGCCGGGCATCCCGGCCGAGATCCGCGCGAAGATCTTCGTGCCCTTCTTCACGACCAAAGAGGACGGCACGGGGCTGGGGCTCGCCGTGAGCTACCGGATCATCGAGGACCACGGCGGGACCCTGGACGTCGCCAGCGCCCCGGGCAGCGGCACCACGTTCACGGTGTTGCTCCCCACCCTGGACCCCGCTGCAACCTCGAGCGCCTGAGAGCCCCGGGGAGGGCCTGCCTCCCGCCGGGCCACCCCCAGGGCGGGCGCGGCCGGCCTCAGCAGACCGGAGCGTCCCGCGGGGCTCACGACCCGGGGGTCGCACCCATGGCGTGCTCGATGGTCACGAGCAGCTCGCGCGCGGTGAACGGCTTGGTGAGAAAGGCCGCCGCGCCCGCCTCGCGTGCCTGCTGGGCGGCCACGTCCGACGCATACGCCGTGATGATGACGACCGGCGCTCGCGGCACGTGTCGACGGGCATGCCGGAGGAGCGCCAGGCCATCGATTCCCGGCATCCGGAGGTCGGTGACGATCAGGTCGGGGGCGGCCCGCTCCAGCAGCGCCAGCGCCGCTTGGCCGCTGGCGGCGGTGAGGACCGTGTAGCGGTTCCGCCGGAGAATCCGGGCGAGGTTCTCCAGCATGTCGGCCTCGTCGTCGACCACCAGGAGCGTGAGAGGATGGACCTCGCCGGCCATCTTGGCCCCTTCCCTGCAACCCGGTTGCCACAGCACGACCGGAGCCGCAGGGGAGTCCCCCCGGGAATACGGGGGTGGGACGACGGGCCGATGGGGTCGGGCCGCCCCAGTGGGACAGCCCCGGGACACCTCAACCATCCTCAACGTACAGGAGCTCGACCCACTCCAGAAGCACGATCCCTTCGGCACCCCGGTTGCACCCTCGCGTCCGCGATGGCGTCATTTGAGCGCCGGGTAGCCAGCCCCGACTGGGGGCGAATGACGATCTCAAGGCCCGTCAGGAGATCGCGCCCTCGCTCGACGCGCCACCTCGCGACGTCATCTTGCCCCCACGCTGCGCCCCTGGGCCTCACGGCCTCGGAGTTCCGCTCCGAGCCGCGGCTTCGCCGCGGCCTCCTCCCCGGGCGGGGCTCGGGAGGGGGCCGCCCAGGCCCCCTCCCGCTCGTCTCAGGGCCGGTCTCCGACGACGAGGACCGGACGCCCCGCCCCCGCCGCCACCTGGCTCGACACCGAGCCGAGGAGCGCGGCGCTGAGGCGGCCCCGGCCCCGCGTGCCCATGACGATCAGGTCATAGTCGCCGTCGCGGGCCGCGGAGATGATGGTGTCGCTCGGTGGTCCCGCAAGCCATTCCACCTCCGGCTCCGGCCCGCCCCCCTCGACGGCGGCCCGCCGGGCGCGGTCGGCAATGGCGCGAGCCTCGTCAAGCGCCTGCGCGAGCGCGCTCGAGTAGTTCGGCTCGCCGAGCGCCGCCGACGGCCCGT
>Ga0073934_10009826_pt1 | contig 12098 bp, 11 predicted proteins | sample LarsenN4metaG_FD_76834 | JGI IMG/M metagenome (GOLD analysis project Ga0073934, IMG submission 76834) | Hot spring sediment bacterial and archeal communities from British Columbia, Canada, to study Microbial Dark Matter (Phase II) - Larsen... ... | reverse complement strand
TGCAGCGCTCGCCAGCCTGATGGAAGGCAGCGAGCGCTCCCTCAGCCTCGAAGGGGCAGAGTTGCCGGTGCGTCTTGGCCCCTACGAAATCCAGACGCTGAAGGTGAAGTTTTAATTCGCTTGCTGCCTGGCTGAGAGTCCGACAGAGTGTTCCGGCAGAACCGACAATGCTGTCGGTATATGCACAGCAATTCTCGATAGCAAAAAAAACTTCGGGAACAGTGACGGAATTATTTGCGTCGACAACCAGCCCAAGATTGGCCCCGTACCTGACATTTGCGGCTGTAACCTGGCCTGTGCCAGCCGATGCCATGCCGCGAGATTTTGCCAGTTCCCCTGTCGGCGGGAAAGGCAATCTGTCGTGCTAGCATCTCTTCAAGAATTACTGGACGAATGATGTCGATCCGAGTTGTTGTCGTCGACGACCATCCCGATGTCTTACTGGGGGCCGCCGCCTATCTGGGCAGCTGTCCTGACATCCGACTGGCTGGCCAGGCCCAGACGATCGCCGAGGCGGTCAACCTGATTCGCGAGGTGCAGCCCCAGGTTGCCCTCATCGACCTCGAACTGCCCCGTGCTCCGGGCGAAGTGGCGGAGTACCTCGGCGGTCTGACCATCGCCCGGGCCGTGCGGGCGAGCAATCTGCCCACCCGGCTCATCGTGATGACCGGGCATCAAGACCGCTCCGGTCTGGTGGCGATCCAGCCGTTCGTCGAGTGCAAACCGCGGGTGGTCTACGACTATCTGTTGAAGACGGCCACTCCCCAGGAGCGCATCGAAGCGATTCGCCGCACCGCCCAGGGAGTTGGTCGGCCGCTCAAACTTGACGTGCCGAAGCTCACCCCCCGCGAGCGCATCGTCCTGCGGTACATGGCTCTCGGCCTCGAGAACGCCGAAATCGCCCAGAAACTGGTGGTCGCCCCTTCGACGGTTGCTTCCCACGTCAAGTCGCTGATGGCCAAGATCCTCAGCGAGCCGAGCGTCGAAGACGGCCAGCTGCGCCGCACCCGCACCCTCTGCGTGCGCCGCGCCCTCGAATACGGAATCCTGCGCCCCGACCAGATCAACCGCAACCACCTCGGTCGCGATATCGCTGCCCGCTCCGGGGGATAGACCGCGCTTCCTCGGTGTGCCGCGACCGATTACCATGGAAGGGTCTCCGGAGGCTCCAGGATGGGTATTTCCTTCGCTCGCAGGTTCCCGGCGCTGGCGTTGGCCGGAATGATCGCCCTCGCCCCAGCGGCTCCGCTGCTTGCTGCCTCGCTGCCCCAGCTTGAGCAGGCCGTGCGCGATTCGGGGCTGGTGGGTGCTGCCTTTCGGGTGACGCGCAGGGGGCAGGCGCTGTTGGTGGAAACCAACCAGATCTATCCCAACCGCGACGAGCTGAAGCTTGCCCTGGTGCAACTCGCCGGGCTGCTGGAAACGACCGACAACAAGCTCCAGAAAGTGACCCTGCGGGCCAATCTGCTCAACAAGCCCGACCCGGTGGAGGGCAGTATTGCTCCGCGCACAGCCGTGCAACTCCAGCGCACCGGCGATCCCGACATGCTCGAAAAGGTACGCCTCGCCACGGTGAAGGGGCGCAGGCCCACCCTGGTGGCAGTGCGTCCGGCTCCTGACGGCAGCAACATTCCGGTACTGGGCGATCCGATCGAGAGGAACGGACAGCCGACCGGCCAGCCGCGCGCTGACCTCAACCTGCCGGTGCTGGGCGATCCGATCGTGCCTGGCCAGCGGGTCGCCGATCCGGCGCGTGGAACGGGGGACGAACCGCCGCCTGCGCCTGCCCTGCGCACCGGAATCGCCGTGCTGCGGGCCGGTAGCGCCCTGCCGATCCTGCTCGACCGCGATGTGAATGTCTCGGGCAATCAGCCCGCCCAGGTGAGTGCCGTCGTCCTGCAGGATATTCTCAACGAGAGTGGCGAACTGGTGATCCCGGGGGGGAGCCAGGTGCGCGGCCAGGTCGAGCCGACCCCCAGCGGTGCCCGCCTGGTGCTCACCGAACTCTCCATGAACGGCCGCACCTATCCGATCCGGGCGACCACCGCCGTGTTCCCGGCCCAGGTGCAGGGGGGCGGCGGCTTCGGCGGCGGCGCACTGGTGGGTGGTGTGCTCGGCGGCTTCGGCGGCTCGCTGCTCGGCCAATCGTTCGACCGGCGCAGCGGCGGCCTGTGGGGAGGGTTGCTCGGCGGCCTGCTCGGCAGCTTTTTGGGCGGGGCCGCGACCCCGCAGCCTCGCCGGGTAGTGGTGATCCCGGCCGGGGCCACCAACACCCAGTTGCTCGAAGACGTGGCGATCAGTCCCTGAGCGCTGCTCAGCGCCACACCCGCCTGTGCACGACCGCTCCGACGGTGCGAGGGCGAGGGTGCCCGCGAGAGAAGGACCCTCTGCACGGAGATGGAAAATCCTGGGGGCCGATGATGAAGCCCGACTTCGTGATTGCGCCAATGTCGGTTCTATTCTGGGAAAAAAGTGACTTTTCGATGGTTTTCGACTGGTTGCAAGCAAATAATGGGCCGGGGAGGCTCCCGGCCCATGGATTGAGAGAACGGTAGCTACTTTACTCAGGCGGTGCGGCGGCGGCGACGCAGCAGCAGCAGGGAGACGGCCATCGTGCCGAGGGCGGAAGAAGGCTCGGGGATGGCCTGGATCGTGGCCGAGTAGGAGAACTGGTTGGGGATGCCCGGAATTGTGAAGAACTGGGTGGTGAGGACCGCCTCGCCGGCGATGGTCGGCACACCGTTGTCCCAGGTGGTGAAGAAGCCCGAGCCGAGGATCAGGTTGACGCCCACGGGGAATGGCTCGAACTGGAACGTCTCCAGGCTGAAGCTGGTCAGGGAGAAGGTGACGTTGCGGATGAGTGTGCCCGCGCCGGGGTCGAGATCGACGGGGCCCAGTCGGATGAACTGCTCGCCGTTGAGCAGGGGATTGAGGGGATTGACTACCGCCAGCTGGCCGTTGGTGAGGTCGCGAATCTGAAAGAGTTGGTTGCTGGCCAGGCCGTTGAGACTGGCGAAGCTCAGAGTGTTGGAGTTGGTCGGGTCGAAGTTGCCGAAGTTCTGCTGAAACGCTGGTGCGGGCGGTGCAGGCGCGAAGGTGGCCAGGTAGTCGAGGCCGATGACATCGCCATTACTGTCGAAGGTCAGGGCGACGTCTCCCGCGAAGGACAACGTGCTGAGCGGCTGAATGGTCGCTGCCCTTGCTTCCTCGTAATGAACCGAGAGCACGCCACAGAGCACAACCGGAACAAGTGCCTGGGGAAGAAATTTATTCATGATCAGTCGACAGCTCCTGTTGTAGACATCGTGGTTGGCCTTCACAGAGACAAACGGTCAAAGCAAGACAAGCCCTTCGAACAACTGAAGGGCGAAAGCACCGGAAAATCGAACCAATCTCGATGGAGGGAATGGCCGAAACCTCTCCCATGTCCTTGGTAGGCAACCTACCTTGACCTGGATGTCAGCATAGGGACCGATGGTAAAAGCTATCCTGCTGACTTGAAAAAAGTGCGGTTAAGTTTCGGCTAAGCGCATCTTTTGGCACTCCCAGCTCAGCCCCGGGGCCGCAGGTAGGGTCGGCGACCAAGACCGTATACTGAGACACAACCGCACTATCGTTCGATTCGTGGCCCGCCTACTTCTCTACGACACCACCCTGCGCGACGGCAGTCAGCGGGAGGGCATCAGCTTCTCGGTCGAAGACAAACTGCGCATCGCCCGCAAGCTCGACGAACTGGGCATTCCGTTCATCGAAGGTGGCTGGCCGGGGGCCAACCCCAAAGACGACGCTTTCTTTGCCCAGGTGGGTGGCCAACTGCGCACTGCAGAGGTCGCGGCCTTCTGTTCGACCCGGCGGCCGGGGGTGAGCGCGGCGACCGATGCCATCCTGGCCCGGGCCCTCGCGGCGAATACCCGCTGGATCACGACCTTCGGCAAGTCGTGGGATCTGCACGTGCGCGAAGGGCTGCGCACCAGCGAAGAAGAAAACCTGGCGATGATCCGCGACACGGTCGCCTATCTGCGCGAGCACGATCGCAGGGTGATCTTCGACTGCGAGCATTTCTTCGACGGTTACTTCAAAAACCCCGCCTACGCCCTTGCCACACTCCAGGCGGCGGCCCTGGCCGGGGCCGAATGGGTGGTCCTGTGCGACACCAACGGCGGCATGTTGCCCCACCGGGTGAGCGAAGCGGTGACGGCAGCTATGCGCTACGCAGCAGAGCAGGGACTCGCCTGCCAGTTGGGCGTGCATACCCACAACGATTCGGAGACGGCGGTGGCCAACGCCCTCGCGGCCGTGCAGACCGGGGTACGCATGGTGCACGGCACGATCAACGGCTACGGCGAGCGCTGCGGCAACGCCAACCTCTGCTCGCTCATCCCCAACCTGCAGCTGAAGATGGGCTTCGAGTGCATCGACTCCGCCCAGCTTGCCACCCTCACTGCCGTCTCCCACTTCGTCTCGGAAGTGGCCAACCTCGCCCCCAACGAGAGCGCCCCCTACGTCGGCTTGTCGGCCTTCGCCCACAAGGGCGGCGTCCACGTCAGCGCCGTGCAGCGCAATCCCCAGACCTACGAGCACATCGTGCCCGAGAGCGTCGGCAACCAGCGCCGCATCGTCATCTCCGAGCAGGCGGGTCTCAGCAACGTCCTGCAGAAGCTGGAGGCGCTGGGCTATCTCTTCGACAGGCACGACCCACACCTCAAAGAGATCCTCGCCCGCCTCAAGCAACTGGAGGCCCAGGGCTACCAGTTCGAGGCCGCCGACGCCAGCTTCGAGCTACTGGTGCAGGAGTGTCTGGGCACCCGTACACCCCGCTTCGTGCTCGAAGGCATCTACACCAGCTGCCAGACCTTTCCCGACGGCTCGGTGTGCTCGGAGGCGACCGTGCGGGTGCGCGTCGGCGACGCCCGGCAGCACACCGCCGCCGACGGCAACGGTCCGGTCTCAGCCCTCGACGCTGCCCTGCGCAAAGCCCTGTGCGGCTTCTACCCGCAACTGGCCGGGGTGCACCTGGCCGACTACAAAGTGCGCATCCTCGACGGCGCCGCTGGCACCTCCGCCCGCACCCGCGTCCTGGTCGAGTTTGCCGACGGCCAGCGGCGCTGGACGACCATTGGCGTCTCGGGCAACATCATCGAGGCGAGCACCCAGGCCATCGTCGACGGCTACGAGTACGGCCTCGCCGATCCGCAGATTTCCTGCAGGTAGACCCGGCGGCGGCGTTCTATCTGCGAAGATTGCCTCACTGGGCAGTGTGTGTGTTTCGCATGTTCCGAGCACTCGGCTCGCGCAACTACCGTCTGTTTTTCTTCGGTCAGGGTGTGTCGCTGGTCGGCACCTGGATGACCCAGCTCGCCACCGTCTGGCTGGTCTACCAGTTGAGCGGCTCGCCCCTGTGGCTGGGAGTCGTCGGGTTCGCCGGTCAGGCGCCCTCGTTTTTCGTCGCACCCTTCTCAGGGCTGCTCGTCGATCGCTTCGACCGCCGCCGGATCCTGCTCCTCACCCAGGCCCTCGCCATGGCCCAGTCGCTGGCCCTCGCCGCCCTCACCTTCACAGGTGCGATCAACCTTTTCTGGTTGCTCGGCCTGGGCCTGTTCCAGGGACTGATCAATAGCGTCGACATGCCCACCCGGCAGGCGATGGTCGTCGACATGGTCGACCGCCGCGCAGACCTGGGCAACGCCATCGCCCTCAACTCTTCGCTGGTCAACGCCGCCCGCCTCGTCGGACCCGCCCTCGCCGGCATCATGATCGCAACCTTTGGGGCGGCGGCCTGCTTCCTCATCGACGGCCTGAGCTACCTGCCCGTACTCGCCTCGGTGGCGGCCCTGCGCTTTGCTCCCCGGCCCGTCAGCCGCGAAGCGTTCGCTCCCCTCACCCGCCTGCGTGAAGGTCTGGCCTACGCCTGGGGATTCGCGCCCATCCGGGCGGTGCTGGCCCTGCTCGCGGCGGTCAGCTTCTCGGGCATGCCCTACACCGTGCTCGCCCCGATCTTCGCACGCGATATTCTCGGGGGCGACGCCCGCACCCTCGGCTCGCTGATGTCGGCCGCCGGGATCGGTGCGCTCACCGGCGGCCTCTACCTCACCGCACGCACGGGCGTGCGCGGCCTGGGCAACCTCATCGCCCTCGGACCGCTCCTGGCGGGCTGCGGTCTGGTCGGCTTCTCGCTCTCGCGCAACTTCGGGTTGAGCCTGGCCTGCCTGTTTGCCGTCGGGCTCGGGATCATCCTGCTCATCGCCTCGTGCAACACCTTCTTGCAGACGATCGTTCCCGACGAGAAGCGCGGCCGGGTGATGAGCCTCTACACTGTCGCCTTCATCGGCACCGTCCCCTTCGGCAATCTCGTCGCCGGTGCCCTCGCCTCCCGCTTCGGCGCCCCCACCACCCTCGCGGCCGGTGGCCTCGTCTGTCTTGTCGCCAGTGGCTTGTTTACTGCCTATCGCCCCCGGCTCAAGCCGCTGGTGGGCGAGGTCTACCGCCGCCTGGGTCTCATCGACGATCCCCGCGCTCGCCAGACCCTTTCGCGCTGACAGAAGCGCTCCCGGACGGACAGTACCCTGGGATACCAGGAATTAGTGACATTCGTAGTCCGAAACCTGTTTTGCGGGCTACAAAACCTTAACCATTTGTCGCAACCGCTACTATTCCCTCCGCCCCAAGGGTGTTTACTCAAAGCTCAAAAGATACAAGGGCAGGCGCTGTGCCTGTCACTTCCGGAGCGAATTAGGTCATGGGTAGAAAAGTACAGTTTGGTCTACTGAGTGGGCTTATGGTCCTGGCGGCACTCCCGGCATTCGCAGCGGACGCACCCAAGTCCGACCCGGGTGACACGGCCTGGATCCTGACCTCTGCGGCGCTGGTGCTGCTGATGACGCCCGGTCTGGCATTCTTCTACGGCGGTCTGGTCCGGGGTAAGAATATGCTCAACACCCTGATGATGAGCTTCGTGGCCCTCGGTGTGATCGCCGTCGAATGGGTGGCGGTCGGCTATTCGCTGGCCTTCGACCCCGGCAACAAATTCGTGGGCGGCCTCACCTGGCTCGGGCTCGAGGGCGTCGGCCAGGAGCCTGCTGCCCAGTACATGTCCACGGTGCCCCATCTGGGCTTCATGATCTTCCAGGCAATGTTCGCGATCATCACCCCGGCCCTCATCTCCGGGGCGATCGTCGACCGCATGAAGTTCAAGGCCTACGTCGTCTTCATCATGCTCTGGTCGCTGGTGGTCTATGCACCCCTCGCCCACTGGGTCTGGAGCTTGAATCCTGACGCGAGCGCCGCCGGTTGGGTGGGTCAGATGGGCGCCCTCGACTTCGCGGGCGGCACCGTCGTCCACATCAGCGCCGGTGTCTCGGCCCTGGTGGCCTGCCTCATCCTCGGCAAGCGCAAGGGCTATCCGGACCAGGCGATGCCTCCCCACAACGTGCCCTTCGTGCTGCTGGGCGCTGGCCTGCTGTGGTTTGGCTGGTTCGGCTTCAACGCCGGTTCGGCCGGTGCTTCCAACGGCCTTGCCGCCCTCGCCTTCGTGACCACCAACACCGCGACGGCGACGGCGATGATCACCTGGTTGCTCATCGAAACCCTCGTCACCGGCCGCCCGACCGCCGTTGGCGCAGCGACGGGTGCGGTGGTCGGCCTGGTCGCCATCACCCCGGCCGCGGGCTTCGTGCTGCCCCTCGGCTCGATCGCCATCGGCGGCATCGCTGCTGCGATCAGCTACGGCGCGGTGCAGCTGCGCTCAAAGCTGAAGTACGACGACTCGCTCGACGTGTTTGGCTGCCACGGCGTCGGCGGTCTGAGCGGCGCTCTACTTACCGGCGTCTTCTGCACCAAGGCGGCCAACTCGGTGGTCGCCAACGAGGGTCTCGCCTACGGCGGCGGCTTCACCCAGCTGGGCATTCAGCTGGCGAGTGTCGGGGGCACGATTGTCCTTGCCGCAGTCGGCACGGGGATCATCCTCGTCGTGCTGAATCTGGTCTTCGGCGGTGTGCGCGTTGCTGAGACCGTCGAGCGCGACGGTCTTGACACCAGCGAGCACGGCGAAGAGGCCTACACCGGCCTGGTCGGCGGCTACTCGGTGATGGACGAGTCCGCCGATGCCCCCATGGCTCAGAAGATGGGCGTTCCGCGCCCTGCCCAGGAATAATCGGAGCCGCGTGCCCGAGTGTCAAAGAGCGGGGAGAGGCGATACCTCTCCCCGCTTTCTGATTTGAATCTGTCGGAAGTCGAGGGCAACCTCCCGGAAGGATCACTCCAGCAACCGTGATCCCGAAGTGGGCAAGTAGCGATCGAGCAGCGCATGCAGTTGTGCAGGGTCCACCGGCCGCATCAGAAAGTCAGCGATCCCGAACTGCAACCAGACCTGCTGCTCGTGCTCGGCATTCAGCAGGGCTGCGAGGGGAATGCTCAGGCAGTAACGGTTGAGAAGACTGAGCTGCTGGACGTTGATCCCGCCCTGCAGGACCCCGCCGTCGAGGATCACCAGCTCGTAACGGAAGGCCTGAACGGCAGCAAGTAATTCCTCGACATCTTCGACCCGATCGACGGGGATACCCCACGCTTCGATCTGACGGGCAAGCGAACGGCCAGAAGGCGGTTCTCCATCAAAAAGTAGAACCGTCCCGGGGGACAGCAGAGAAGAGGAAGGGGACATAAGAATCCGGGAAGGGAAGTCCGAGGTTTTATGATTTCACGAACTTCTCCCCGAACGCAAGGAGGATTCTACGAGGTGCCTCAGACCCTGGGCAGTACCACCCGCTGCTCCTGGGACTGGTACTTCCCTGGACCGCCGCGGCGGGTGGCGTAGGTGACCTCGGGAACGCTGTCGGTGGTGATGAACAGCACCTGGGCGATGCCTTCCCCGGCGTAGACCATCACGTCGCAGGGGGTGGGATTGGCGATCTCAAGCGTGAGCACACCCTGCCAGCCCGGTTCGAGGATGGTAATTGGAATATTGACCCCGGAGCGGATGTAGGTGGACTTGCAGGCGGTGATGCCGACCACGTCGTTGGGCATGGCGAAGCGTTCGACCGAATGGGCGAGGGCCAGGGAGTTGGCAGGCAAGATGAAGTACTCGCCATCGGGGCCGTGCATCAGCTCCATGTCTTCGAGCACGCGCCGCTCGAAGCGCTTCGGATTAATAGGCGGCGCTCCCGGGATGCGCCGGAAGACCTTGAACTCGCTGGCGGAAAGGCGGATGTCGTAACCGGCCGAGGAGAGGCCGAAGCTCAGCACCCGCTGCCAGCCGTCTTCGCCGTCTACCGAGCGCACCAGTTCGGGCTCGAACGGTTCGATCATGCCCGTGAGGGCCTGTGCCTTGATCCAGGTATCGCTCTTGAGCATGGCTGGGTGCGCGGAACTGATGAAATTTTAGGCGCGGCGAAGGGGTTTGCGCTCCTCGGTGACCAGGTCGGCCAGGTCGAGGACGGCTGCAGGCATCTGGGGGCCGGTGAGGATGACATCGACGTAGGAGGGACGGTTGGTGAGCAGTTCGAGCACCTCCGCCTCGGGGATGAGACCAAAGTGGACCGCGAGGCTCAGCTCGTCGAGCACCACCAGGGCGTAGCGCCCGCTGTGCACCGCCTTGCGCGTGTACTTCCACAGGTCGAGGAGGGCCTGCTGCTCCTCGGCGGAAAGCTGCGGCGTATCGATGCAGCGCCCGAGGTTGCAGCGCACCCAGCGCAGACCCTGGCAGAGCATCATCGGGTTGTCGGGCCCCTGGCCGATGCCCCCCTTGAGAAACTGAACGAGCAAGACGGGAGTGCCCTGGCCCGCCACCCGTAGCGCCTGGGCCATCACCGAGGCGCAGAACGTGCGCCCCGGGCCGGTGACCACCTGCACCACGCCCTGCAGGGCGAGCGTCGGCATCTGGCTCGTCGTGTCCACCTGGGCTACCATGCCGCGTCACTCCATCTAGCGTACTGGGCAAGATTCAAACACTATATGCGCGGGGTCGTCAAGCCTTCGGTAGGGCATGACCCGAATCGGGCACCCTGGCTGTGGCGGCTCGCAAAGCTGGACGGACGTACAATGGTAGGGATGGCGCAACCAGACTACTACCGGATTCTGGGTGTTTCTCCCTGGGCGAGTGAACGCGACATTCGCCAGGCTTACCGTCTGCTTTCGAAGCGGTACCATCCAGACATCTCGGATCTGGCTCCCGACGAGGCCCTTGAGAAGTTCAAGCTGATCAACGAGGCCTACGCCACCCTCACCCATCCGCTCAAGCGCACCCGCTACGACCAGAGCCTCGGGTTTTCGCGCCAGGCGATCGTCAGCCAGACGCCCGCACAGGTGGCGGCCAGGCGGCGACGCACGGTGCAGCCCCCCCGCACCGAGCTGACCGAACGGCCACTCTCGGCGACCGAGCTATTTGCCCTCTTTATTCTGGGGATCGCTTTTGTGGCCTCGATCCTGCTGGTTGTCTTCGTCAGTTTGATGCGACACTGACAGAAAGTGCGAGATAGTGCGCCCCCGGAGCCACCATGTCCCTGCCGCCCGCCGACGCGCCGCTGTACAACCACCCGCTCCACGAACTGGAGAACTGGCTGCGCGATTGCGGCTGCCAGCGCGATGAAGACGAGAAGCACCAGTGGCGGCTCGAACGCCCCGACTGGTCGGCGGTGCTCCACCTGGAGGAGACCGTGCTGCGGGTCGACTACGCCTATCCGCCCGCGGGGAGCAAGACCCTGTCGTTTCCCTACTCGCTCAGCCGCCGCGACGTCGAGCAGGCGGTGTTCGGCTTCGACCCCCACAGCTGACCTTTGCACCTGCCCTTTACACCCGGGTTCGCCACTGTCTATAATTAGAAACGCCAAGGACGCGTGCGGAACTGGCGGAATTGGTAGACGCGCATGATTCAGGTTCATGTGCCGCAAGGCGTGGAGGTTCAAGTCCTCTGTTCCGCACTGGAAAGCGGGTAGGCTGTACGACAGCCTGCCCGCTTTTTTTCGATCGATAATCGTGTAGAAATGTTTACAGACCTGTGTACAGACCGGGGATTTCAGGAGCCTGTCGATGTCGCACCCGTTCCTCGAACTGCTTGAGCGGAAGATCGTCGTCTTCGACGGCGCTATGGGCACGTCGATCCAGAAGTTGGGGTTAGGGCCCGACGATTTTGGCGGCAAAGATCTCGAAGGCTGCAACGAGATGCTGGTGCTCACCCGCCCCGACGTCATCGAGCAGATTCACGCAAGCTACTTCGAGGCCGGGGCCGACGTGGTCGAGACAGACACATTCGGCTGCAGCAAGATCGTCCTCGCCGAGTACGAGATCGCCGAGAAAGCCTACGAACTGTCGCGGCGGGCGGCCGAGATCGCCCGGCGGGCGGCCGATCGCTTCAGTACTCCCGAGCGGCCCCGCTTCGTGGCCGGTTCGATCGGTCCTGGCACGCGGATTGCCACCCTCGGCCAGATCGACTACGACGCGCTCAAAGAGGCCTACCTCGACAACGTGCGGGGGCTTGTCGACGGCGGTGCCGACGTGCTCATGATCGAGACCTGCCAGGACCTGTTGCAGATCAAGGCGGTGCTCGCGGCGGCTGAGATCGTCTTTGCCGAGCGGGGGGTGCGCCTGCCGATCGTCACCTCGGTCACCCTCGAAAAGGATGCCACCCGCGAGTACGCAGGCCGCATGCTGGTCGGTTCCGACATCGCCACGGTGGTCGCCGCCCTCGCGCCCTACACGATCGACGTGCTCGGGCTCAACTGCGCCACCGGCCCCGACCTGATGTCGGAGCACGTACGCTATCTGTCGCACAATTCGCCCTTTTATATCTCGGTGATCCCCAACGCCGGGCTACCGGAGAACGTCGGTGGCAGGGCCCACTATCACCTGTCGCCCGAGGAGATGGTGCGTCACGTGCGCGCCTTCGTCACCGATCTCGGCGTCAACATCGTCGGCGGCTGCTGCGGCACTACCCCGGCCCACATCCGCGCCCTCGCCGAGGCGGTGGAGGGCGTCGCGCCCCGGCACCGCCAGGTCGAACTGGTGGCCCAGGTGGCCTCGATCTACCAGCCGGTGCCCACCCAGATGGACCCGGCGCCGGTGCTCGTCGGCGAGCGCCTCAATGCCAACGGCTCCAAGAAGTTCCGCGA
>Ga0073934_10009825_pt1 | contig 12099 bp, 11 predicted proteins | sample LarsenN4metaG_FD_76834 | JGI IMG/M metagenome (GOLD analysis project Ga0073934, IMG submission 76834) | Hot spring sediment bacterial and archeal communities from British Columbia, Canada, to study Microbial Dark Matter (Phase II) - Larsen... ... | reverse complement strand
GCCGCGACATCCGGGCATCGGGCCCGCGCATCGAGGCCGCGCTGTGCCGGGGCCTCGCGGCCGAGGGCGTGCAGGCCAGCGCGCTCGGCGTGCTGCCCACGCCCGGGGTCGCGTACGTCGCCCAGCGCGAGGGGGCCCCTGCGGCGGTGATCTCGGCGAGCCACAACCGCTGGACCGACAACGGGATCAAGCTGCTCGGGCCCGGCGGCACGAAGCTGCGCGACGAGGCGGAGGCCGCCGTCGAGCGGGAGGTCGAGACCGTGCTCGCCGCCGGCGACGAGGTGCGCATCTGGATGGACCGGCCGGGGAGCTCCAGGGCGCGTCAGCTGCCAATCGAGCCGGGCGGTCTGGAGATTCTGTACGAAGACGACTCGCTCGTCGTCCTCAACAAGCCCGCCGGACTGCTGGCCGTTCCGCTGGCCCGGCGCGATCGCGCGCCGTCGGTGTACGGCTACGTGGCCGGCCACCTGCGCACGCGCGGGAAGCGCCGTCCGTTCGTCGTGCATCGCATCGATCGGGACACGTCGGGGCTCGTGGTGTTCGCCACCAGCCCGCGCGCGCAGGAGCGGATGAAGGATCAGTTCAGGCGCCGCGAGCCCGAGCGCGTGTACCTCGCCTTCGTCTACGGCCGCCCGGACCCGCCGGACGGCACGTGGCACGATTACCTGGTCTGGGACCCGGATGCGCTGATCCAGAAGGCGACTCACCCCCGCGACCCCCGGGCGAAGGAGGCCGTCAGTCATTACCACGTGCGCGAGGCGTTCGAAGGCGCATCCCTTCTGGAGGTGCGGCTGCACACCGGCAAGCGCAATCAGATCAGGCTGCAGGCCCGGCTGCGCGGGCACACGCTCATCGGCGAGCAGCGGTACGTCTTCGGCCCGGACATCCTCAGGCCGATCGCGTTTCCTCGACAGGCGCTCCACGCGTGGCGTCTGGCGTTCCGCCATCCGGAAACGGGGAAACCGCTGCGGTTCGAGGCGCCGCTTCCGCCGGACCTCGAGTCACTGCTCGCGCGGCTCCGCCGCGCGTGAAGAGCGAGAGGAGCCAGGCGGCGCCCGCCACGATGACGAGAACCATCAGCGCGCGCAGCAGCGCGGCGCCGAAGGCGGCATCGAGCGCCGGCCACTCGAAGCGGTACTGCGCCAGCGCGGCGCCGCGATCGATCATCCAGTGCCACCCCGTATGGGCGACGAGCGCCGAGAGGACGACCGTGCCGATCCGCTCGCGAATGACGTGGCGGAATCCGGCCTGCAGCACGGGCACGAGCAGCACGAGCACCAGGAGCTGTCCCAGTTCGACGCCGACGTTGAACGCGAGCAGCGATGTGAGCACGTGCGCGCCGGCGAGCTGCAGCGTCTCCCGCAGGGCAAACGAGAACCCGAAGCCGTGGATCAACCCGAAGCCGAAGGTGATCAGCCACCGCCGCTCGAGCTTCGGGGCCACGATGTTCTCGAGCGCCATGTAGACGATCGACAGCGCAATCAGCGTCTCCACCAGCGGCGGGAACCACAGCGCGCCGGGCGCCACGTCGTAGGCCGAGGCGATGAGCGTAATGGAGTGCGCGACCGTGAACGACGTCACGACGGCCACGAGCGCGCCCAGCCTGCGGAAGGGAATGACCAGGCAGAACAGGAACAGCAGGTGGTCGATCCCGTCGAGGATGTGCAGGAATCCTTCGCGCGTGAAGCGGAGTGCGGCCTGGTGCCACCGGGGATCGAGCCGCACGACCCCAGGGTCGCCGTGCAGGTCGAACAGGCGCTCGCGTCCGTCCGGCATCAGAAATCGGAGCACGACATTGACCCGCAGGCCCAGCCGGGTCAATCCGGGACGGATCGCGAACTGAGACGCCTCCGACGCAATCGGATAGACGAACGCGACGTCGAGCAGCCCCTGCTCCCAGTAAAGCTCCGTGTCGAGCGGAAGCGCCGCGCCGGTCACATGGCGGAACGCCTCGCCGTAGCCCTCCTGGAACGAACGGTCGGATGGCAGCGACACCCGGGCCGCCAGCACCTCCGGCTTCGGGAGCGGCAGGTCCCCTTCGTACAGGTGGACGAAGTCGCCAATCCACAGCATCGCTGCATCCCGCAGCACCGGGTCGATGCGCGAGAGGTCCAGGAACCCGGGCCCGCGGACCGGGACGTCCATGTCCCGCATGGCGGCCAGCGGCGCCCGGACGAGCAGAATCACGCGCGATCCCTCGGGCTTCAGGAACGCATGGATGGTGACCTCGTTCGGAATCTCGTGGGCGCCAAGCCCCACCGGCGCGACGAGCGCCACGAGGACCGCCAGGCCGGTGCGACGAAGGAACGGCAATGGCGATTGCAAGCGGTTACAAATGCCTCGCTGTAATGAAGTGCAAGTATACTGGCGCCTCCACGGGAGGGGACGGGATGGACCGTTTGAAGCGGAAGCACGTCGTCATAGGCGGAACACTGCTGGCCCTGCTGCTCGCGCTCGGGATCGTGCAGGGGCGGCTCGAGCAGGCCGCGGCGGCGCAGGCGAAGGGCACGGTGCAGGCGCCGGTGTTTGAAGTCGACCCGTTCTGGCCCAAGCCGATGCCGAACAACTGGGTACTCGGCCAGACCATCGGCCTCACGGTTGATGATCGCGACCACGTCTGGATCATCCACCGGGGCAACGATCCCGGGAACCTCGACCGCACGGAATACGCCGTGCCGCAGGCCGGTGGCCCGCGCGTGAGCGAGTGCTGCGACCCCGCGCCGCCCGTGCTGGAGTTCGATGCGGCAGGCAACCTCGTTGGCCACTGGGGCGGTCCGGGACCGGGCTACGACTGGCCGCAGTCGAACCACGGCATCGCCGTGGATCACAAGGGGAACGTCTGGATCGGCGGAAACGGACCCGATGACGCGCACGTCCTGAAGTTCACGCGGGACGGCAAGTTCCTCGCACAGTACGGGAAGTCAGGGTTCCACCGCGCCGCGGCGTGGACCAGGGAGAAGCCGGTCTACGAGGGGCACAGCAACAACCTCGAGAACTTCGGCCGCGTCGCGAAGATCTTCATCGATCCGAAAGCGAACGAGGCGTATCTGGCGGACGGGTATCTGAACAAGCGGGTGGCGGTCATCGACATGGACACCGGCGCCATCAAGCGGTACTGGGGCGCCTACGGCAACAAGCCGGATGACACGAACCTGGGGCGGTACAACCCCGATGCGCCGCCGGCGCAGCAGTTCCGGAATCCGGTCCACTGCGCCGAGCTGTCGCACGATGGGTACGTCTACGTATGCGACCGGCCCAACGATCGCATCCAGGTCTTCACGAAGGACGGGAAGTTCGTGAAGGAAGCGTTCATCGAGAAGCACACGCTGTCGGACGGGTCGGTGTGGGACATCGCGTTCTCCAAGGATCCGCAGCAGCGTTATCTGTTCGTCGCCGACGGCGCGAACGAGCACGTGTACATCATCGACCGCCAGTCGCTCCAGATCGTGACGCACTTCGGACAGGGGGGGCGCCAGCCCGGCATGTTCCTGGGCGTGCACAGCATTGCGACCGACTCGAAGGGGAACATCTACACGACCGAAACGTACACGGGGAAGCGTCTCCAGAAGTTCATCAACCGCGGCATGCGGGCGGTCACGCCGCGGCAGGGGGCACCCTGGCCGCGCTCGACCACCTCGACGGCACGCTGAGTCCCGGTCCGGGCCGCGGGCCGTCGAGCCCGCGGCCTGGCGCGCGCATGTAGAATCGATCCATGCGCGTCCTCCCGTTTGCAGCGGCCGCCATCCTGATCCTCGGGGCTCCCGGCGCAGCACAGGAGCCCATCTTCAAGTCCAGCGCGCGAATCGTACCGGTCATTGCCACGGTGTTCGATTCGCAGGGGCGGCTCGTGCCGAACCTCGAGCGGGACGACTTCACGATTCTGGACAACGGGAAGCCGCAGACCATCACGCTCTTCAACAGCGACGTGCAGCCGTTTACCGTGGTGGTCATGCTCGACCAGAGCGCGAGCATGACGGCCAACCTGGACCTGCTGAAAGCGGCGGCGGAGCAGTTCCTGATGCGGATGCTGCCGGCCGACAGGGGGCAGGTCGGGGGGTTCAGCGACAAGATCCAGCTGAGCGGCACATTCACCAGCGACCGCGACGACCTGATCGCTGCGCTCGACGACCTCCAGTTCGGGAATCCGACCCGGCTGTACGATGCGATCAATGAAAGCATGGCCGCGCTCCGGGGGGTGGAGGGGCGCCGGGTCGTGCTGGTCTTCACCGACGGCGACGACACGGCGAGCCGTCTGGATCTCGGCGACGTGCTGGAGCGCGCCCGCAGCGAAGAGGTGATGGTGTATGCGATCGGGATGGAATCGGAGTACTTCGATGGAGTGCGCCGGGTCCGGACGCGGCCCGATCGCGGGCTGAAGCGGTTGGCCGACGAAACGGGCGGCGGCTACTTCGAGCTGAAGAAGACCGACGAGCTCGCGCCGACGTTCACGCGCGTCGCGCAGGAGCTGCACAGCCAGTACACGCTCGGCTTCACCCCGGGGTCGCTCGACGGCAAGGAGCACAAGCTCGTGGTGCGCATGCGGCAGCCGGGCATGACCGCGCGCGCGCGCAAATCCTACATCGCCTCGCCCGAGGCGACGAGCGCCCCGTGAGTCGATGGCTCGATTGGCGCGCGCACGGCTTCGCCGGGCGCCGCCCCTTCGACGATCTTTCCGTCGCGCACGACGGCGACTCCCTTCAGCAGTACGTGCTGGATTCCCGCTGACGCGCGCGCCGGGCTCTCGTAGGTGGCCTGATCGATCACGCGTTCCGGGTCGAAGATCGCGACGTCGGCATCGGCGCCCAGCCGAAGACGTCCCTTCTGCCGCATGGCTGGAATCCGGCCTTCGAGCTGTCGCGCCGGCATGATCGTCATCTTTCGCAGCGCCTCCATGAGCGTCAGCGCCTTCTCTTCCCGCACGTAGCGGCCGAGCACGCGCGCAAACGTCCCGGAGCCCCGCGGATGCTGCAGCCCGCCGTCGCTGGCGATCATCGTGAGCGGATGAGCCGCCGCGCCGCGGACGACCTCTTCGGTGTTGCCGAAGGAGATGACCGTGCCGCCGATCGCGCGGTACTTCGCGAACGTCTCGCGCGTGAGACGCTCGCCGGTGGCGGGCCAGAGGAAATTCTGGAAGCGGCTGTCCGGGAATCGCTCCCAGTCGTCATAGAGCGCCGACTCGATTCGGGTCGCGCTGGCGGTGTACGGGTACATCTCGGTTGTGACCGCGACGCCGCGGTCGCGCGCCATCGCGATCAGCCTGAGCACGTGCGGCGTCTGACGGCCTCCCGTGCTCTGGACGTGCACGACGTGGACCGGCGCGCCGGTGGCCACCGAGAGCGCGAGCACCTCCTGCAGCGCGGCAACCGGATCGCCGTTCCGCATGTGGACGTAGGCGGGCGCCCGTGCGCGACCGGCCTCGGCGAACATCTCCAGGATCTCGACACGGCTCGCGCGCGGGGTGTAGGCGATCCCGAAGCCGACCCCGACCGCCCCGCGGGCCAGGCCGCGTGCGATCCCCGCTCTCATCTTGGCCACTTCCTCGTCGGTAGCCTCGCGCTCCGCCGCGGGACCGCTCGGGAGGAACTCGCCCGGATCCTGCATGACCGCCATGCGCACGGGGATATGTCCCACGCTCACGCCGTAATTGATGGCGCTCTTCCCCCGGCGCTCGTCATACCAGCGGTCCACGTCGGCGGTTCCGACCTCGAGCTCGAAGGCGCTCGTCACCCCGTCGCCAGCCTTCAGCACGTACGCATCAGGCGTGTGGCCGTGCTGGTGGAGGTCGATGAATCCCGGGGCGACCACGAGGCGGCTCGCGTCGATGACCGTCCTGCCGTGCAGCGGGGCCGCGTCGATTGCGCGAATGACGCCGCCGGTGATGCCGATGTGCCGCACGGCATCGAGTCCCGACTCCGGGTCCATGACGCGACCGTTCGCAATCACGAGGTCGTACTCCGTCTGCACCGCGCCTGCAAGAACGGGCAGCGCGGCAAGCGTGGCGAGCAGCAGCAGGCGTTTCATAGCGGGTGCATTCTACTCCCGCGCGCCTGAGGCGGAGCCGGCCTGCGGGAAGCGAACGTCGTGTCCTCGCTCCCGCAATCGCCGTGCGCAGCGACTGCAATTGCCCGCGTGTATCGTGGCAGAGGCTCGCCGTGCGGCCGCGGCGATGATTTCTCTCGCGCGGTCCGGCGGTCGTGTTGGCGAGCCTGCCCGCACCACGAACAGGCTCGCGATCTCGAGCGCTGTTTCGGTGTGGAGCCGCAGGGGGGATTCGGCGGCGCGGCGATCCCGGCGGGGAGTGCTGCGCTGCGCCGCGTTCACGCGCCCGCGCGGAGCTCGTGAACCCGGTGCGTTCACGGCGCGGCACGCGGGCCGAGGAGTGCTCGACCGCGGAGTGTCAGGCCTGCGGACTTCAGGCCAGCGACGACATCAATATGACGATCGCCAGCAGGCCGCCGACGACGTACTCCGCCGTCGAGGAAAAGGTCCAGTCGATGTACTTGAAGCGTTCCAGCATGAGATGTACTCCTGGCAATTTGCCCAATCCACAGTCTTAGACGCACAACCCCGCCGGAAGGTTTAGTGCCGCCTCGCGGCAATGACCGCGAATGGCGCCCGGCGGAACGGCACGTCCGGCACGAAGCCCGCACCCTCGAGCAGCGACAGCTCCCGTGCGAGCGGCACGTAGACGTCCTCCCGCGCCCAGGCCTCGAAGTACCCGTCGATCTCGCTCTCGGAGTACGTCGTCCGCAGGTGCGCGCGCCACGAGTCGCGCTCGAGCGCGGCCAGCGCCGCGTCGGTCGACGGGCAGCAATCGGCAATCACGAGCAGTCCGTTGTTCCGGAGAGCCGCGTGACAGTCGCGATACAGCCGCTGCTTCCGTTCCTCCGAGCGGATGTGGTGCAGCGCCAGGGATGCAACGACGGCGTCGCACCGTGGCAGAGGGACGTCGAGAAAGCTGCCCTGCACGAACGAGGCCATTCCGACGTGTGCCGACAGCCGCTGCCGGGCCATGTCGAGAATGGCGGAATCCTCGTCGATCGCGGTCACGGATGCTCCCGGAACGACGCGCAGACACGCGGCTGCGAGCGCTCCGGTGCCGGTACCAAGGTCCACGACGTGCGCCGGCGCGCCGTCCAGCGCACGCAGCGCGCCCGCCGCGGCGGCCAGCAGCTGTTCGTATCCGGGAATGAACGTCCGGATACGGGAATCGTACTCATCGAGGCGAATGTGCAGATGGGCGCCAACGCTCACGACGCACCTCCGTGCGGAGTAGGCTACGTCAGCCCGTCGCGTCCGTGCAGGCGCGAACGGCAGCGGTGGACAGCGCCGCGAATGCCGGGGAGCTGACCGCGCGTTGGTAAGGGGGTCACCCCATGACGGGGGTCGAGACCGATGATCCGCCCCCCGAGATGGCAGGCACGATCTCGACGCGGTCGCCCGGCCTGACGGGATGCTGCCGAACACCGTGCAGCAACATTTCATCGTTCACCGCGAAATTGAACACCGCGTCGTCGAGCTGCGCGGCGACGCCGGGCGCCTGCCGATCCAGCGCCGTCACCAGCTCGGCTATCGTCGCAACGGGGGCCGTCACCGCGATGGAATCGGCGCCCGCGGCATACGCACGCAGCATCGGCGGAAGGTGAACGAGGATCACGCTGACAGCGCGAGCGTCGACTCCAGCTCACGGCGCCAGCGCTCGATCGGCACGCCCTCTTCAGTCAGGTCCGAGATGTCGTAGAAGCGCGAGAGCATCGCGTCGAATTCCGCGCGGTCGATGCGCTCGCCGTGATACCGGCCGGGCGACGGATTGGGTTCGTCGAACCAGCGATCGGGCAGCGTGTCGTCCTTCCGGCGCACGCCGAGCCGGTAATTGATCATCCGCTCGACCCCCATGATGTTCAAGCCGATCCGGTCGAGACGCTCGGGCGGCAGCGACAGCCCGGTCACGTTCGCGATCTGGCTCGAGAACTCCTCCAGCCCCGGCAGCGACGGGCTGTTGAACAGCTTCGTCGTGAAGCGGCACATGCCGACGGCATCGCCGACGGCGAAGAGGTTCTCGCAGACGCGGACGGCGCGCTCCTTGCCCCGATAGCTGGTCGGCTCCGCACTCACCGGTCCGCCGTAGAGCCGCTCCTTGAATGCCGGGTCGTCGTTGATCCTGGCGTTGATCTCGAGCGTGACCCGGTTGCGCAGGTGATCCATGCCGCGCGTCGCGACCGCGAGGCCGAGCGCGAACGCCTTCAGGATGCGCGCGTCGTGCGGATCGCTCTGCATGAGCCCCTTCACCGCCATGCGATAGCGGAGCGCCTCGGCCGGATAATGCCCCTTCTCCACGGCGCGCGTGCTGTCGGCGAGCACCGTGCCGAAGCCCTCGCGGCGCGCCGTCATGAAGAGCAGCCGTTCGACCATCTCGGGATCGCCCCAGCGGAGAGCCAGACCGCCGGTGTGGGCGGTCGTGATGATCCCGCGCTGGAACAACTCGATCGCCCAGCCGATCGCAGATCCCATGGACGCCGTGTCGAATCCGAGATCGTTGCAGATGTTGTTCAGCCGGATCACCGGCTCGATGCGATCGATCCCGAGATTGGGACCGAACTTGCCGAGCGTGACGTATTCGGGGCCGTCTCCGCGGCCGTAGCGATCCGACGCGTCAGCGTGGAGATCGTTCAGCGGCCTGCAGTTCACGGGACAGCGGAAGCAGCCTTCCATCCCGGGGCGATACGGATCGATGCGGTCGGCGTCGAGCCGATCGGTCCACGTCGTCTCCTGGTTGTTCTTCGTGCCCATCGCGCCGAGGAGACGGCTCGGCTTGTAGAGAAACGGCGTGCCGGTCACCGACAGCGCATGCTTCACGACCGAGGTGCCGAGCAGCTTGCCGGCGATCTCCCGGTTGTATCCCTTGTACGGGAGAGCGGTCGCGAAGTCCTTCGTCGCGCCGAGCGTGACGATCGCCTTGAGCCGCATCGATCCCATCTTGGCGCCCGGGGCGCCCCGCGCGAAGATTGCCTTCGGCCCGCCCATGATGCCCGCGGTGAGCACGAGGTTCTCTCCGGCGCGAGTGATGTTCGCCATCGACATGTTGCGCGTCCACGTGCCGCCGAGATCGGCCTCGACGCGGGCGCGCATGTCGATGTTGTCGAGCCCCACGTACGGCCGGGCGTCCCGCCACTCGACGTGCCCTTCGCGGATCAGCAGCATCGTCCAGTCGGCGCAGCGGCCGTACAGCACCAGGTGGTCGATGCCGTTCATCCGAAGAAAAGAGGGGAAGTAGTCGCCGACGTTCGAATCGAGGATCACGCCCGATTCAGGCGACCACGACGTGCAGTTGCCGCGGGCCGCGCTCGGCACGAGGGCGGTGAGCACGCCGGCGCCGAAGATCAGCGGAATGTCGGGGTGGAGGGGATACAGCGATTCATCCAGCAGCCGGTAGAGGTAGAACATGTTGGCGCCGCGGCCCGACAGCAGCGCCTCGACGATCCGGCGCGGCGTGTACGCGGCGCAGGTCGTCTGCCGCGCCAGATCCACGAACACCGTCCGCCCCTGCGTCGGGAACTGCGGTTCCCGCGGCAGCTCCTCCAGCAGGCGGGCCACCCGCTCGTGAATCGGCAGCATCGGGTCGAGTATAGCCCGCTGAACGGCCGTTCAAAACATCAGATGGCGTGAGACATGTACGCCCCGGTATACGCCCGGTACACCTGCATGGTCCATGCGCCCAGCCCGCACGCGGCGCCGAGGGCGACGACGAGGGCTCCGATTCCGGGAACCGCGCGAAGGAGCGCCAGCACGACCACACCCGCGACGAAGTACCAGAGCGACTGTCCGGCGGTCAGCTCGGCCGGCGCCCGCCGGAAGCGTGCGACGACATCCCCGATGGCAAAAGCCGACGTGGCGAGCTTGAGGAAGAGGAAGACGACGAACGTCGCGGCCAGCGCAGTCATCCTCCTCGTTTCGGTACTGGGCCTGCCGCTGGCGCTCACGTTGGCGAACGCAGCCGCCGGCCCGCGAGCGCGGGAAAAAGTCCCTTGACGGCCGGAAAACACCCGCGCAGGATTGGCTCCCGTGATCACGCGCCGCGCCTTCCTCGCCGCTGCAGCAGCCGCCGCCCCCCTCCGCCCGGGGTCAGACCGGGGTCAGACCGGGGTCGGACCGGGGTCAGAGTCGACTCTGACCCCGGTTAAGTCTTTCTACGACCCGTGGATAGAGGTCAGCGCGCAGAATCTGCGGCACAACGTGGCGGAAATTGCACGGCGTGTGGACGGACGGCCCATCCTCGCGGTCATCAAGAACAACGGCTACGGGCTCGGCCTCGCGAACGTCGCCACGCTGCTCGACGACGACGCCCGCATCGCGGGGTTCGCGGTCGTCAAGCTGCACGAGGCGATGACACTGCGCGACGCCGGCGTCCGCAAACCGATCCTGCTCATGGGGCCGTTCTCCGACGACGAGCTGATGGACCTCGCGGCGCGCGACATCATGCCGATGGTCTACCGCGATCACGGCCGCGCATTCGACCGCGCGGCCGAAGCCACGGGACGGCCCGTTCGCGTGCACGTGAAGATCGATACCGACATGGGGCGCGGAGGAATCCCGCACGACGAAGCCCCGCAGCTCGTGAAGGAGCTCGCCGCCCGCCGATCGGTACGTCTCGACGGCCTGATGACCGTGCTCACGGAAGACGAGGCGTTCGATCGCGAGCAGGTGGAGCGCTTGTCATCCCTCTCCCGCGCGCTGGAACGCGGCGGCATCCGCCCGGGCCGGCGCCACGCCGCCTCGAGTTTCGCGCTGTTTCAGAACCCCGGCGCTTTCCTCGACCTGGTCCGCCCGGGCATGGCGATGTTCGGCATTTACTCCGAACCGCCCTTCCGCAGGCTTGGCGTCCTCGATCTCCGCCCCGCCGTCGCTTTCCGGACGCGCGTGATCCTGGTCAAGCAGCTCCAGCCGGGCGAGAGCGCAGGCTACAATCGCGCGTACACCGCCAGCTCGCCCGTCTGGATTGCGACGCTCCCCGTCGGCCACGCCGACGGTTGGCCGCGCGCAGCCGCGAAAGGAGCCCGCATCCGCATCGGCGCCGCGCTGTATCCCGTCATCGCCTCGGTCAGCGCGAGCCATACGATCGTCGAAATCGGCCCGCGGAAGACGGTTGAGACCGGCGACGTCGCGACGCTGTTCGACTGGACCGACGGGTCGCGTCCGGAAGACGTCGCGGCAGCCTGCGGCGCCTCGGTGTACGACCTCACGATGCACCTCGGAGCGCTGCTGCCAAGGCGACTCGTCTGACCTTTTTGCGTTACGATCACTCCCTTATGCCGGAGCTGACCGAGCAGGAATTCCGCGTCAGAGCGGACGAGGCGCTCGAACGCACGCGACGGGCGCTGCTGCCGCTGGCGGACGAGGAGGGTTTCGAAGTCGAGCTGCAGAACGGCGTCTTGCAGATCCTGTTCGAGGAGCCGGTGGAGTCGAAATTCGTCGTGAGCCCCAACGCCCCGGTGCGCCAGATCTGGGTCTCCGCCCGGTCGCGTTCGTTCAAGCTGCCCTGGTCGCCCGGCGCCTCCACGTTCGCCCTCGACGGCGAACCGCTGGACGCCCTGCTGGCGCGCCTGATTCGCGAACATCTGGGAGGATGACATGCGACGTCATGTCGCGACCGCGTTCCTGAGTCTCACCGCGATGACGATACTTTCCGCACAGCTTCCGGGCGATCGCCCTGCGGGAAACCCCCGCGGCACTCGCTCGCCCGTCCTGGCCCGCAACGGCGTCATCGCCACGAGCCAGCCGCTGGCGTCGGCGGCCGGCCTGCAGGTGCTGCAGGAAGGCGGGAACGCCATCGATGCCGCCGTCACGGCCGCCGCCGTCCTCGCGGTGGTCGAACCGACGATGACCGGCATCGGAGGCGACGTCTTCGCGATCGTGTACGACGGCCGGACCCGGCAGCTTCGCGGGCTCAATTCGAGCGGCCGCGCGGGCTCGAAGGCCGATGCCGACATGCTCGTCGCGAACGGGCACAGGACCATGCCGGGACGAGGGCCGCATCCGGTCACCGTACCAGGCGCACTTGCCGGCTGGGTGGAGCTGCTCGAGAAGCACGGCACGATTTCG
>Ga0073934_10009824_pt1 | contig 12100 bp, 11 predicted proteins | sample LarsenN4metaG_FD_76834 | JGI IMG/M metagenome (GOLD analysis project Ga0073934, IMG submission 76834) | Hot spring sediment bacterial and archeal communities from British Columbia, Canada, to study Microbial Dark Matter (Phase II) - Larsen... ... | reverse complement strand
ATCGGCACGAGCGGTCAGGGTCGCAGAGGGCCCCGTCCTGGATGGCCGTGTCGCGGACGACCCGACATGGATGTCGATCGATCCGCTCGTCGATTTCTGGCAAACGGCGCCGGACGCCGGCGCTGCCTCCTCTGAACGGACCGAGGTCCGGATCCTCTACACGGCCGACACGCTCTACTTCGGCGTCGTGCTATGGGACAGGGATCCCTCGGGTCTCACCGTCTCCGATGCGCGGCGTGACTCACCGCTGGACGACAGCGACAGCTTCCGTATCCTGCTGGACACGTATCGCGACCGGCAGAACGGCTTCGTCTTCGCCACCAATCCTGCGGCGCTCGAATACGACGGTCAGGTCACCGCGGAAGGCAACAATAATCCGTTTGGCGGGGGCGGAGGCGGCGGAGGGGGCGGCAGCGGCCGCCAGCTCTCCGGATCGGGCGGCGGCTTCAACCTCAACTGGGACGGCGCGTGGGAGGTCCGGACCGCTACGCTCGAATCAGGCTGGTCCGCTGAGTTTGCGATTCCGTTCCGCACCTTACGCTACGAACCAGGCTCGGACCGCGAGTGGGGCGTCAACTTCCAGCGCACGATTCGGCGGCGCAAAGAGACCGCTTTCTGGGCGCCGCTGCCGATTCAGTTCGACCTGATGCGCGTGTCGCTGGCGGGTACGCTGACCGGCCTCGATCTGCCGGCGCCGCGAAACCTGAAGCTCGTGCCGTACGCGCTCGGCGAGGCACGTCGGCGCGCACTGTCGGGACCGGCGACGAAGTACTTCGGAGACGCCGGCATCGATGCCAAGTACAGCGTCACCCCCAGTCTCACCCTGGACGCAACGATCAATACCGACTTCGCGCAGGTCGAGGTGGACGAGCAACAGATCAATCTCGATCGATTCAACCTGTTCTTTCCAGAGAAGCGCCCATTCTTCCTCGAAAACGCCGGTCTCTTCTCTGTCGGAAGCCCGGGCGAGGTCGAAGTGTTCTTCAGCCGCCGGATCGGCATCGCTCGAAACGGACAGGAGATCCCGATCTATGGCGGTGCGCGTCTGTCGGGACGCGCCGGTCCCGTCAACATCGGACTCCTGAATATGCAGACCGGAGATGGACCGGACGGCGAACCACCGGACAATTTCACCGTCGCGCGCGTGCGTAAAGACCTGGCGAACCGTTCGAGTCTCGGTGCGATCGTGGTCGGCCGGGTAGCGACAGGCGACCGCGCTCTCGACGACGACCGAAACGGCGCGTTCGCGGCGGACGGACGATGGGGGATCGGCGAGACGGGGATGGTGAGCGGCTATCTTGCGAGGTCGGCGACTGCGGGGGTGTCGGGGAGCCAGCACGCGTATCAGGTTCAGGCGCGCAACGATACGCAGCCGCTGACGCTCAGCCTCACCTTTCTGGAGACCGGCGAGCACTTCAACCCCGAAGTCGGATTTCTCAGTCGGACCGGAGGATTCAGGAAAGTCGAGGGCCTGATGTTCTCGCGCCTGCGTCCGCAGTCGTGGTCGAAGTTTCAGGAGATCCGGCCTCACTCGAACTACCGTTCCTATTGGAATCACTCAGGCTTCTGGGAAACCGGCTATTGGCACATCGACTCCTCCTGGGAGCTCAAGTCGGCGTGGGAATTCAGCACCGGCATGAACCTGACGCACGAAGGCGTCGTGAGCGGATTCGAGATCTATCCCGGTGTTCTGGTTCCACCGGGTGCCTACGATCACGCCGAGAGCCAGTTGGCGATCCAGAGCAACGACGGCGCCCCGGTCTCGGGAAGGCTACAGGTCACCGCAGGTGGCTTCTTCGGCGGCAGCCGCGTGCGCCTGAACCCGCAGTTCCGCGTGCGCGTCGGCGATCGTTTCAATACCGAGATCGCCTGGGATCGGAACGACGTGGACCTGCCGTCAGGGCAGTTCGTGACCAACCTGGGCCGGACGCGGGTCTCGTATTCCTTTTCACCCCGCGTGTTCGTGCAAGGGCTCGTGCAGTACAACGATCGCGCGAACGTGTGGTCGAGCAACTTTCGATTCGGGTGGCTACAGCAGGCCAACACCGGATTGTTCGTCGTGTACACGGACTCGCAACTGGTTGACGATCGCGGTCTGGGCACCGAGATCGCCGATCGCAGCCTCATCATCAAGTTCAGTCAGATGTTCGACGCGCTGAACTAGAGGCCTCGGTCCGCAGTTGAACGCTGGCAGGCCGCGATCCTGGCAGGGTGGGCGACCGGGGACAAAGGGACCAACGCTGCAGCCCAGTCAGTCTTCGGCCGGGGCGCAGTGCGCCATGACAGCAGACGTGACTGACAGCCGCGCGGAAGCGCAGGTCCGGAGCATTCACGCGGCAGGGACCTCAGCACTTCCTGCCGTGCCCAGCGCGGTGTGCGGCCGCGGCCGCCGGGCGACTGCACGTTCAGCTTGAACGCCATCAGCAGGCCAAGCGTTGCAGGCGCGAGCAGGACGCGGCCGGTCAGCGCTTGACCTTCGCTGACGGCTACAGCGACGTCGAAGCCGGCCGCGTCGTCGTCCGGGACCGCGGCAGCGACTTCACGTTCCTCGTCACCGACGGGATCATGCCGGGCGGAAGCACGCGTCAACTGATCGACGATCTCACCGTAGGAGCTCGTCGCACGCCTGGCAGCCGCCGAGGCGCCAACCCGCCCGCGAGCGCAGGCGTAAACGGCGGCTCGAGGCAGGCAGAGTCCACGCACGGCGCTGACGGTGCGAGCTCGTTCGAGCCGCCATCTCATGGCGGGCTGACGATCGCTCGCGCGCTCAACTCCTCCAGCATCCGGCGCTGCCACACCAGCGTCTCCTCTACCTGGTTCATCGTGAACACGTGGAGGGCGCCTACCTGAGCGTGCGGAAGAACGAGCGACGGAGCCAGGTCTCGCAGAAACGCGTCGGCTCCGAACGAGCCGCGGTGCGCGAGGTGACCGAGCAGCGAGCGATGCTTCAGCAGGTAGCGTGCCGAGTCAGCGACTCCGATCCGCGAGGCGATCGCCACCAGCTTGCGCAGCGCCACCGCTCCCGGGATGCCGAGATGGATCGGCAGCGTGATTCCCTCGCGGCGAATTCGATCGATCCAGGCTGCGACCGCATCGGGGTTGAACGACATCTGCGTCGTCATCACGTGGGCGTACGGCTGTTTCTCGCGCAGGTCCCTCATGAGCACGTCGTCGGAAATCCTGACGTGCCCTTCGGGATATGCCGGCACACCGATCTCGTCGAAGGTGTGCCCCAGCTCGCGAATCATGCGGATCAGCGCGAGACCGTCGGGCACGTCGCCTGCCGGGGGACCATCGCCGCCGACCACGAAGATCCTGCGGACGCGAGCGTCGCGCAGGCGGCCGAGGAGTTCGGCCAGGTGCGCGCGATCGCGAACGAGCCGAGCCGCGACGTGCGGCGCGACGTCGTGCCCACGCAACGACAACCACTCGGCGAGATCGAGCGTAGCCTCGAGACCGAGGCGAACGGACGTGGTGATGGTGACGGGCGCACCGGCAGGCAGCGCGGCGGCGCGAAGGCGAGCGTTGTCGAGCGGAATCAGCTCGAAGATCGGCGTGGCCACCACGCCAGCGAGTGCCTTGCGCTCGTCCTCGGACAGCCCACGCCGGCCAGATCTCATGTCCAGGCGTCGTGCAAGAAACGGGTCAGTCTGGGCAATTGCCCGCCTGTGTCAGGCCGGCTTCAGCGCGAAACGGGCAAACCAGGCGCCTTCGGAATCAATCGGCGATCGCCTGCACCACCATCGTCTTCACCAGCTCCCGGTAATGTCGGCGTATAGGACCTGGCGTGTTGGCGAGGAATACGACCGCGAGCTCTTCTTTCGGATCAACCCAGAACATCGTGCCCTGCGCACCGCTCCACAGGAACTCGCCTGGCGTTCCGGGAACGCCGGCGATACCGGCGTAACGCCGCACCGCGACGCCGAGGCCGAACCCGAAACCATCGATGTGTTCGACCGCGAACTCGTGGAGGCGCGAGACATCGACCGTCGATCCGAGGTGATCCGCCGTCATGTATTCCACCGTCTTCCGGCTCAGGACGCGTGTGCCGTTGAACACTCCCTTGTTCAGCAACATCAGCGCGAACCGCATGTAGTCGCCAGCGGTGCCGGATGCGCAGCCGCCGCCGCAGTCGTATTGCCACGGCTTGACCGGCTCCCGAAATGCGGGAGGCTTTCCGCTGTCGGGGTCGATCGGCAGCGGCTTCGCGATGCGTGCGGCTTTGCCGGCCGGCACCACGAAGCCGGTATCGTCCATGCCGAGTGGGTCGAACAGACGCTCCTTCAGGAACTCACCCAGCCGCTTGCCGGTGACTCTCTCCACGGCAAGCGCCGCGACGTCGAGACCGTAGCTGTAGTCCCAAGCGGCGCCTGGCTGGTAGTGCAGCGGAAGCTTGCCGAGCTCTTCGAGAAACTGCGCGCCGCTCTGACCGTCAGCGTTCTTCAAACGGGTCTGGTAGAGCTGATGCAGCGGTGTGTCGCCGCGATTGCCGTAGCTCACGCCAGCCGTGTGGCGCAACATGTCCTGCAACGTCGGCTGGCGACGCGCCGGTTCAATGCCGGTGGCGGTCGCCACCTTCATGTCCTTCAGCGCCGGAAGGTAGTTGCCGATCGGATCGTTCAGGAGCAGCTCGCCCTGCTCCACGAGCATCAGCGTCGCGACTGCCGCCATCGGCTTGGTCATCGACGCGAGCGCGAAGATGGCGTCCTTCGGCATCGGCTTCATCGCCGCCTTGTCCACGAAGCCGAACGCCTCGTGATAGACCAGCTTGCCCTTGCGCGAGATTGCGATGACGGCGCCCGGCATCCGGCCGCGATCGACGTCGGTTCGAATCGCGTGCGCGAGACGCTCGAGCCGCGCACTCGAGAGCCCGACGCTCTCAGGGCTTCCCGCAGGCAACTCGTCGGCGAGAGTCGAGGCAACCAGGGTTGCGGCCAGCACGAATGTCAACGCCACTCGAAATCTCATGATGCTCCTCAATCGAGGCACATCATAGCGCGGTGAGTACCCGAGTGGAGTGTCCGAGCTGGCCGCTCAGCGCCCACAGACTGCAGCCGGCAAGCTATGTGTTCTGCTTCTCGCGCCGGACGTCGGCGAGCACCACGGGCGCTTTCGAGTAGTCGGACAAGACCACGCCGAACGTGTCGTCGCGCGTGACCGGAACGTCGAGCGACAGGCGTCCCTCGCCCTTGCCGTCCTTGCCGAGCCGAAGCTGCACCACGGTGTATCGATACTTCGTCGCGGCCTCCTTCGACTCCCACCATCGCCACAGCGGTCGATCGACGACGAGGACGACGTCGGTGCCGCCGTCGGGACGACCGTTGCTGCGAGCGTAGAGCACCGCGTATTCGAGACCACCCGGCCAGTGCAGTGTGCCAAGACGCGACACGTCGCGGAACGCGTCCAGCAGTTTCTCGTCGCCGCCTTCAGTCAATGTGGCGAGCAGGCGATCACGGTCCGCATCGGTTGACCAGCGATCGATGTCAACGCTCATGCGATCTTTCGGATCCACCGTGCTCTCAGGCGCCGGCGGACGGGCAAACGTGAACCGATCCACAGAGAGCATGTTCGCGGACATGACGGATGTAGACCCCAGCACGATCAGTGACAAGCAGATGCTGAAGTAGGTGCGCATACAGCTATCTCCTCGTTATGACGATGTTCTTGCAGGTTTGCGGGCGCCGCCGCGGTGAAGCGCTTCCCAGAAGGAGCCGCGCCCGTCAGGAAAGTCCACGCGAACCTCGAGCATCCCGGGATCATCGGTGAACGTGGTGACCGAGACTTTCAGGCCGTCGATCGCCCACGTCCCCTCCGGTTCATCCGGATAGCGGCGCTCGGCGTTTTTGACGGTCACGGCGTGCTCCGCCCGGACGCCCATCGTGCTCTCGACCTCGCCAATCGAGAGATCGGCGCGCTCGATCGATGTCGAACCCGCCACCGTGCGCCCACGCGCGTCCACGACTCTGCGAGTGATCGTCAGCGTCGCCTCCCCGCCCTGGCGGACGGTCATTTCTACGGTGCGAATCGATTTCGCGTCCTTGCCCCACACGGACTCGTCGAAGGCCGACGTGAGTCGCATTTCATCGGGTGCCGATCGCCAGGTGCCGTTCAGGACAAATGCGGCCTGATTAGAAGCGGGCAACGCCAGCGTCAGCGTCGTCAGTGCAATCAGATGTAGAGACATGGGTGGCCCTCCGGGTGACGTCAGTGCCCGATGCGCGCCGCGGCGTCGCGGGCCCACAGGGCCAGCGTGCGGATGCGTTCGAGCTCTTCTCGCGAAATCTCAGTGCGATCGCCAGGCTTCTGCGCCGCAGCGGTCGTCAGCAGCGCGCGATCCACGATTGCGGTCACGCAATCGAGATAGTGGTAGGCGTGCAGGCGCCAGCGCCAGCGTGCGTCCTCGTGATCTGGTGGCGGCTGGGTCGTGCAGGTCGCGGGATCGATCGAGGCATGCTCGGGCGAGCGTGCTGCGATCGTCAGCGCGGGCAAGGCGAATGCCATGCCCAGCGCGATCAACGTGAGTCGAACGCGGGACATTGGAATCCTCCTGCAGGCCGGGGCCGGCGGCACGCCGGCCCTGAGCCTGGCGCGCTGTTACGCGGTCGTGAGTTGTTTGTTCGTCTCAGCGACGCCGTCGATCTGAATGCGGCGCGGCTTGACACTGTCCTTGAGCGGCAGCGTCAACTCCAGCATGCCGTAGCGATGCGCGGCGTGAATCCGGTCGAGATCGAGGAACTGCGGCACCGTCACGGTCTGGTCGAAGCGGGCCTCCCCATCACGTCGGCCGCCGTTCTGCTCGGCGCGGACAGAAATCGAATTGCCAGCGACCTCAATCGAGACGTCCTTCGGGTCGATCCCCGGCATGGGAATCTCGAGACGCCAGTTGTCTTCGGAAGTGTGAACCTGGAACCAGGGGTTGGTGACCGGACGAACGGAACGGGCCGGGATCTCGTTCCAGAAATGGTTCAACAGCCGATCCGTCTCACGGTGGAAATTGAAGATGTCCTCAAACGGGTTCCAACGAGTCTGACCAAACATCTCGAACCTCCTTACATTCCTCCTGTCGGCGTATTCAAGCATATGCCTTTTAGGATGTCAAGTAATATGAGTGCTACATAGTCATATTCTGCCCGAGTTGTGACCGACGCCGTAAGTGGCCTACGGCATCCGTTCTTCGCTTCAGACGGAATACCGCGCCAAGCGGTCGGTCCCGTTACGGAACGTCGAGGTGTGCTGCCTGATCAATTGGTGCAAGTCCACCCATGGCCGATAGACAGGCTCCTGCGTGAACGACAAACGGCGAGCCAGGTATGACGTTGCGACTGTCGATGTGTGGCGATACGATTCGATTCCCCTCGGCAGTAGCAGTGAGGCTACTGCTCGGCTGGCAGCCTGACGTTCGCGACTGTTACAGTCCTCGTCCAGGAGTTCATTGATGCCTGGAGATCGTGTTTCTCTCGCGCGCGAGCGGCCGGATGCATACGGTGCCTTTCGCGTGCACCCCGAGCTCGGCGCGCCCCCTTCCGATTCGGCGTCTCTCGCGCTCGACCCATCGACCAACGCGACCGTCCTCGTGCAGACACTCCACCTGCGTGACGAGCGCCAGCGTAAGGACGCGGCGATCCTCAGCGCTCTCAGCAGCGTGACCGCAGTCAACGCGCCGCATCGCAGCGTGGCTCTTCCGATCGCTGCGGGGCTCGAAGAGCGAGTTCCCTACGTCGTGTATTCCAATCCTGCCGGCGTCACGATAGACGCGCTCGTTCACGATCGCGGGGCCCAGCCGTTGGCCGCGGTCGTGCGATCGCTGCTTCCCGTCGCCTCAGCCATTGATCTGGCCGCCGCCGCCGGAATGCACCACGGCGCGCTCACACCGTCGGACATCTTCGTCACCGGCGATGGTGCGGTGACCGTAACGCGCTTCGGCCTGGTTGACTCATTGAAGCAGGTGGAGCTCGACATCGCGGTGGAGCCCTCGTTTTTTGCGTCGCACGATCGGGCAGATGGGGCCGCACCGGCGCTGGCCGACGATGTCTATTCGCTTGCGGCTATCGCGCTCTACATGATCGCCGGTCATACGCGCGATATGAACGCGTCGCGCGAAGAGGACCGGTTCCGCGACGTCGGACCTGAGTGGACTCCGCCGCTCTCACACGCCGAAGAACAGATCCTCAAGACGATTGCGGGTGCGGACTCCAGGCTGCTGCAATCGGCGCTGGCGCGTGCGCTGTCGCCCGACCCTGCGGCGCGTCAGCCGCGCGCGATCGAACTGGTGAACGAACTGCGCCATGCGATCGTGGAGGAACGTCCGCGCCGCGAAGCTGTCAACAACTCGCTGCGCGGGTTCGTCAGCGAGAGGCCGGAGCATTCCGCACGGCCGAAGGTCGCTCACATGATTCGGCCGACGGCTCCGCCCGTCGTGCCCCGGCCACCTGCTGCGCCGACGGCGCCACTTGCGCTGCGGCCTCCAGGGCCCCCGGCACGCGAGCCGATGCGGCGACCCGCAACGTTGATGAGCGACGCCGTGCCGGTCGTTCATCCGAGGCGGCTCAAGCGAAATATCGCGCTCGCGCTGCTCGTCGCCGGGAGCATCGGAGCGGCCTTCGCAAGCGGGGTGCTGGTGGGCACACCGGATGACGTGATTCCATCGTTTCCTGCAACGCGAACGGACGCACCGGTTCGAAAGACGCCGCCGCCACCGCAGGAGCCGCTGACGAACCAGAGTCCAACCGATCCTCGAGCGACGATGCGAAGCGGGGCGCCTGTCGCGGAGTCCCCGGCTGCCGTGGCGGCGGGTGAGACCGGCGTACAGCCGCCGCCGGTGCCATCGCGCGGGGAGCCAGCGACTTCCGTCCAATCCACCATCGAGCCAGGCGCGTCAAGGGCTGCGCCGGCCGAACAGCGACCCGGCCGGCCCGCGGCACCTCCGGCCGCCGCGGTTGATCCGAACACGCCGGGCACTCTGTTCGCCACATCGCGTCCGACTCACGCGCAACTCTTCGTGGACGATCTGCTCGTGGGAACGATGCCGTTGCTGATGTCCGGCCTGTCTCCCGGCACGCACCGGATTCGCGTCGAGCTCGCCGGATGGAATGCCTGGTCCAGCTCCGTGCAGATCGAGCCCGGCCAACGATTCAACCTCGAGGTGACGCTGGATCGATCCGCCAATTGACCGGGCGGTAATGCCCGAACCGCAACTCCCGACTCTCGAGCGATGCCGGTGCTCGGGGAGTCGGGAATTGGAGTTGGGAGTTGAGGAGCGCGTTCAGTTGCCGCGTCCCCCCGGGGCGCCTGCCGGCGCCGGCGGATTGATCACCGCCCCATCCCAGTGCTCGACCAGCTTGCCGTTCCGCACGCGGAACGTGTCGAACGTGAAGACCTCATAGAAGGTGCCGGGCGGCGCTGTCGGGTCCTGACGGAAGTTCTTGTGGATGATGGTGACCAGGTCGCATTCGGCCATCACGATCTCGAGCGGGTTGCCGGCAGGCGGCTGAGGACCCTCAGCGGTGCCCCGACCACCTCCCGCTGCGCCGCCGCCAGGGCCGCCGGCGCGAGGGCCGCCAAAACGTGACTTGAAGTACTCGTAGTCACTCAGCTTCGCTTCACGCCCGCCTTTCACGAACGCAGGGTTGTGCTGCTTGTAGCTCGGATCGGCGAGCGCCACGCGATCGACACCGGGCTTGAAGAACTCGCTGGCCACCTTCTTGTTGGCTTCGAGCTGCGCGGGCGTGGCGGTACAGCCGGGAGCAAGCACGGGTTGCTGTGCGAATGCCGGGGCCGCCATCACGACGAGAGCAGCAGCCAGACCTGTGGATGTTTTCATCACGGTCATGTGGTGTCTCCTTCTCGATCTGCGACGAGGGACTGCACGCCAGGACTCGGCCGGAGATCAGGGGCACTATTGTGCTGCATTTCTGACATCCAGAGCCGCTGATGATCCTCGGGAGGCGTGAGCCGCCTTTGACAGTAGCCTTTTGACCTTTGCCCCTTGCCCTTTGTCTACTTCTTGGCGGCCGCTTCTGCCTGTGCGCGTGAGGTGTAGCCCGCTTCGAGCCATTTCCGCCAGTTCGCTTCATTCGCCCGGCAGCCGCCGTCGGCGGGGTTGTACCAGGTGCCGTCCTTCGTGACGATGAAGCCGATGGCGCCGCCCGAACGGCCATCCCGCAGCGGGCAGTGAATCATCGTGATGCGATCGCCCGGCTTGAACGTGAAGCCGTCGATTCGGGGCGTGCGCGCGACAATTGCCGGCGGCGCCGCACCTTCGAAGCCCCACGTGGTTCCTTTGGCGTCCTTCATGTACATAAGCGTGTGCGGACTGTTGAACCCCCAGCGCACCACCTCGCCGACTATGACCTCTTCTCTCGTGTTGTCGAACATGCTGAAGCTGTGATGCGCCTTGACGGAGATCGTTGTCGCGACTGCAAGTGCGGCACACGCCAGCATGCGAGGAGTGTTCATGTTCGCTTCTCCTTTTACTTGACCTTCAGCGCTTCGTCGAAGATCGGGTTCTTTGCCTGCCCGGGCAAATCGGGTGGCAGGTCCGGGTTGCGCCGCGGGTCCACGCCACGCGCATCGTCGAAACCGGGCTCGCCAGGCAGACGGAACTGCGTCGCCGGCCGGCCCTTGTCGTCGATGACGAGGTACGAGTTCTCGTTGCTCTCACACTCCCAGTGACGCATGCGGTAGCCGGCATCCTCGAGCTCGGTGTTGCGGCGGAACGTGTAGGTGGCGGTCACGGGCCGCGTCAACGAGAGCTTGTCGTAGAACGTCACGTTGACGCTGATCCGCCGCTCACCGTTGGCGAGCGGGATCATGCGCCACACCTCGACGCTCTCGAACTGGTTGCTCGTCGGCGGCTGGCCACGGAAGTAGTCGCCCGGATAGACCTGGATCGTGTGCACGATCAGCATGTCGTCCACCCAGAAGCCGATGCTGTCGCCCTCGGGCGAGTGCGTGCCGTCGATGTTCTTGTGCTCCTGACCGATGTAGATGCGCCGGGTGTCGTTGCCGAGATCGTTCAGCCACCACGACTGCGTGGGCGTATTCACGAACTCGCGGACGTACGGCTCGAGGAGCCAGCGCGGATACCCGGCCGGCTCGCACGTGGTCAACCGGTCGTAGTCGGCGTTCAACGCACGCCGCTTCTTGAACGCTTCCTCGTACGCGGGAGTGAGCACGCCGGGAATGAGCTCACCCGACACGCCTGCTCCGGCGGTACCTCCCTTCACGAACAGCGATGACGAGGTGTTGCCGGCTGCGGACCACAAGCCCTCCCACTTCGGGACCGACTCGTAGGTGTGTCGCGTGCCGCCTTTGTGCAGGCGATACAGGAAGTCGTAGTGCTCCTTCGACGTGGCGAAGTTCTGCGGGGGCGGCACAGGTTCAGGGACGAAGTTGCCGCGACCGCCGCCACCCGCGGGCGGAGCCGGGGCCGCCGCGCCCGCACTCTGACCGCCGGTGGCTTGTCCTGCCGGCGTCTGTGCGACCGCGAGCGTCGTCACCCACGCCATCAGGCACAGCCCGGCGCCACACGCCGCCAGCCGATTCCGATACGCCATCGATTCACCTCGTTGCAATGACGGACAGACGATACTGATACGTCAGTGTCAGCGCAAGCCTGCGACTCGCCCGCGCCGGGAGCGTCTGGCTCGCTCAGGCCCCAGTCCCGCGAACCGCCCGGAGCAAAAACCTTCGGGCTCAGGCCGAAAGCCGGGCGGCGATGGTATAGTTCGCGCCGCGAACAAGAGCCCGAGATCGGGAGGACGCCATGAAACGAGCGGTATGTGTCGCGGTTGCGTTGGTTTCCGCCGCCTTTCTTCACGCGCGGATGACACCGCACGCGGTGATGGCCCAGCAGTCCAGGCCCCCGGCGCAGGCACCTGTCTTCGAGGTCGATCCGTTCTGGCCGAAACCGCTGCCCAATCACTGGGTGACCGGCTCGACGATCGGCCTCTCGGTCGATGCCCAGGACCGCGTGTGGACGATTCACCGGCCGGGCAGCGTCGAGGCGAACTTCAAGGCCGCGGATCTCACGGTTGCCGAGGCCGTTGATGACGAGGTGCAGCCGGGCGCAAAAGGAAATGCGCCCGCCACGGATCCGATT
>Ga0073934_10009823_pt1 | contig 12100 bp, 12 predicted proteins | sample LarsenN4metaG_FD_76834 | JGI IMG/M metagenome (GOLD analysis project Ga0073934, IMG submission 76834) | Hot spring sediment bacterial and archeal communities from British Columbia, Canada, to study Microbial Dark Matter (Phase II) - Larsen... ... | reverse complement strand
TGGGGCTCTCCGCTCAGGTACACGACAAATACTCTGTCAAAATAGGATTCATAATGCCTGACATACCAGACGTTACCCTTCCTCAGCATTTCATCCAGACGGCTAAACCCGAACAACAGGAGGACCTTCTTACCGCTCGCTTCTTCTGTTTTGGTCACATTGCGCATATTGTCGGGGTTAATCAATTGGACCTGAGGCTTCAATTGGCCTACTGGTTAACTTAGAGCAGCGAGCAGAATTACTGCCGTATTGTCTGAATCAACTAACTGCGGTGGTACGGATTCGCGGTGGTCTCGTTCATTCCCAACAGCAACTCATTGTTGTAGACCTCGCGAACCTTTGTATGGCCCTTGCCTAGCAGTACAGAAGTGTTACCGCGCAGGTCGCCGCGCCCTCGCCTAAGATCTTGTCTCTTCACCAATTTGAGTGCGAACAAGTAGAGGTCGCAGAGGAAGCGCTGAATACGCAGGTCAACCATGAAGCTGTACCACTGCTTCCTAATGCGGTACCGGAGCAAGGCCGCAAAGCCGTTCTTGATCCAGGCGAGGGGTCTGATTGGGTGATAGGCCTTCCGAATGTAGATGGATCGCGAGAGCTGCTGCGTCATCTCGATATTCCGATCATCCTCCTCCGTAAACCACTTGAGCCATGTAATTCGATAGTCGTCCACCTGAGGATCGACTCTTCGCCATTCCTCCGTGGTCTTTGGCGCTTCGAATCCATCCGCCACAGCTTGCCGGAAAAGCTTGGTGCCAGGCAGTGGCATATAGCGCCACAAACTCACTGTCGCATTAGGGAGAATCTTGTGCAGGTCCATCGCCCCATTGATCGTCTGGTACATTTCCTCTCTGGTTTCTGTCGGCACTGCTACCATTCCCGACATCCAGAACGAGATCTTGGGATATTTCGAAAGCAGTTTGGCACACTGTTTTGTTTCTTCAAATGTCAGTCCCTTGTCCATGAACTTGAGCAGCCGGTCAGAGCCAGATTCCCACCCGATAAAGATCCCCGATGTCCCATACTCCGTAAACCGCTGGAGCATCTCGTCATCGATCATGTTGACTCGAACGTCGAGCGTTCCGCATGTAATCCCTTTGTCGCAGAGCCGCTCCAAGATGTTATACGCTCTCCGCTTCTGGACCATGAACAGATCGTCGGAGAAATAAACGCTATTGATTCCGTAACTTTCTTTGAGGTATGAGATATGCTCCACACAGTAGTCCGGCGAGTGCGCGCGCCAGGATCGTCCCGAGTACTCGAACGTGCTGCAAAACCCACAGATGTAGGGGCATCCCCGAGAGCTGAAGAAACTCAGCACTACGCCTCCGTTCGTTTGGTGGATCTTGTAGTCCTCCAGACGAAGCAGCGACCAATCCAATAGGCTTCAGCAACGCATTGCTCGGCCATAATCGTCGGATGATGGCCTCCCCAGACGATCTTGATAGCGGGATCCAGTTGCTTGAGCCTTTGACTGAACTTGGCGGCACAGTAAGTCGTCATACCGCTCAGAACTGAAACCCCGACAAAGAGAGGGTTCCCCTTTGCAATCCTCTGACAAGTCTGTTCCATTTCCTCTTCATTGGTTCCCAAAACGTGATGAATCCGAACATCAAAGCCAGCCTGCCTCAGGCTGCTTCCTATATAGAGGAGCCCCATAGGCGGATGCTTCTTGTCGATGTCCCCCTGAGTCCCCGCGGTGACCATCACCAGATCTATCATGGCGTTAGCCCTTTCGTTCTCTAAGGAATCCTCGTTTCTCGTTTCAGGCCCTTACCATACAGCCACTTCCCGGACCACCCCAATGCCGCTCCTCCGCGGCTCCCACCGAAGTGCTCGATGGGTGACGCAATGCAGCAAGTCCTTCACCTTATTTCGCTCACACCGTATCCGGAACACAGGCTGCAAATTCCGATCTTGCCCTGATCCCTATGCAACTGCCTGCGGAAGTCCATGTACCGATTTCCATTCCATATATCCGCAAAACTCTCGGTCAAGAGATTGCCCATGACTTGCTCACCTTTCGGATCTCGGCAACACGGTACGACATCTCCGTTCACATGTACGGCCATCGAATAATAGATCCACGGGCATTCGTTGTTGGGAACAAGCTTCGGCTTCAATTCGCCTCGTTCGAAAGCTACTGGATCGTAGAACCAATGCACTTGATCGGTCGGAAGCATTTGCCGTCCCTGCTCGATCGTGCGGACACACGGATCGATGATTTCTGCTTCGTCAACGCCCATCTGCGAGAGCACCGACTTGAACTCTTCGATCTGGTGCTCATTGTGCTTCATCAGAATGAAGCCAGAAACGATCCGCAGCCTCGACCGACGTTCGTTTCGAATTCGTATAGTTTCCCGCAGGTTTCTGAAAATACGGTCGAGATTGCTCCCGATCCGATACACTTGGTGGGTTTGCTGGGTCATGCCGCCAATCTGAAATCGGACTTCATCGAGTCCGCACTCCACGAGCTTGTCCGGATTCACTGCGTCCCCGTTCGTACACGTCGTGACAAAGGGAATGCCGACGTCCTTGGCATAGCGGATCATCTGGTAGGCATTCTTATTCAAGAACGGCTCACCCATGAAGTAGAACATCAACGTATTCGCATGGGGCGCGACCTTGTCAATTATTGTCTTGAACTGCTCCAGGGTCATGTGCCCTTCCGGTCGCCCGAGCACTCCAGCTCCCGTCTCGCACACCGGACACTGGAGATTGCACATGTTAGTGGGCTCGATTGTGATATTCATCGGCCGACCAGCAACGAACGGCGACCGTTTCAACAGAGAAACCGTGGAGCGAACATGGTCCCCTGCTCCTCTACGCCTGTTGAGGATACCAACGCTGCCTCGCCACAAGGCCTGCAACCCGACCGCGGCGCGATAGGTGTGCGGATGCTGTTTCACCAGCATCTTTACCCGGTCAATCACCTTGCACTCCTCCCACCATCATGCTTCCCCCTTAACCGACCCATGGGCAAGTTTCAGGCTGGCCTCTGCCAAACAGTTCGCGCCACTTTTTCTGACGGACCTTCACGAAACCGGAAGAGAAGTCGCTTGCCGAATCCTTGCGCGAAATCACTATGTACTCTGCCTTCCAGCAGCCTCCTCATACGGTTCCTTTTCATTATGCCGCCTAGCGTCTGCAAAATATTGGAGAGACACCGCGCCTGCCTGGTCTACGGTTACCTTTCCAACAATCCGACATGGTGCTCCAAAGGCGATAGAGAAGGAAGGAATATCTCTATTGACGAAGGAGCCGGCCCCAATAAGGCAGTGGTCACCGACTTGAACTCCTCTCGTAATGATCGTCTCCGCGCCAATGTAGCAGCAACTTCCAATTCTTACAGGTTGCCGTTCGTACTCGGCCTTGCCCCCAGACAGAGTCCACTTGACGGTATCATGGGTATAGATGTGAACGCCGGCGCTGATGCTACAATAGTCGCCAATGACCAAACCGCCTGATCCATCGAGAAGGGTGTAAGGGCCTATCCAGGTGTTCTTGCCTACTGTCACATCACCGTACACATAACTATTCTGGTAGATACTCGATCCCTCGCCAAAGCCCAAGCTCTTCGCCCGCTCCCAGCGGTCAAACAGAAGTTCCTCAAAGGGCAAATCGCGCTTCCATTGTTTCCGTATTGCGGCGCGCAGTTTTTCGTACAAGCCAATCAGCGAAACCGATAACGGGTCCATGCCACTCATACCATTAGCGTCTCACGACGCGCTGCTGCACACGATAGGGTCTAGCCGGAGGGTTTCCCAAGAAATTTTGGCACCACCATTCAAAGCTGAGCAACGACCAAATTAACAACCGTCTGTTTACTCGTCCAGAGCAGTGTTCATCAAGGATCCCAGCAACGTAACTCGGAGACAAGAACTCGTAAATCATGGCCTTGCGATTTCTGAGCAACCGATTGATGTAATCAATACTCTCTCCGCGGAACCAACTCGCGTCCGGTGCACTAAACCCTTGCTTCGTCCTCTCGGTGATTTCCTTGGGAATCAACCGGCTCATCGCCTTCCGAAGCACAGCCTTGCCCTCGTTGGTCTCACGCTCGAATGATAAGCGCTTGCCCGGCAGGTTCTCATCCAATCGGTCGGCTGCGTCCAAGTCACGGAGTTTGTAACGGACAGGAACAGCCGTCCCAAATTCAACCAACAGATCATCGAGGAATGGCACCCGGCTTTCCAAGGAGTGGGCCATCGTAATTTTATCCTCGACTACGAGCAGACCATGAAGGAACGTCTTTAGTTCAAAATAGAGGGAGGCATTGACGTAATCTTCCCTGTCCTGAAATTCCCCGGGCCAGCCGGTGAAGACACTGCGAAAGACTTCGAATGTCGAGTGGTCTCTCACTCGTTGGTACGTTTGGGCATTGAATAATTGGGCTTTGTGCTCATCCAGCACTAACCGCTGCCAGAATTCATAATACCGCCTCAGGTAGTCCTCGCGACCCGAACTCTGGACACCACGATAATAGCGCCAGGGGTACCCACCAAACAGTTCGTCCCCACCAGCGCCAGACAGCACCACTTTGACGAACTTGCTCGCCAGGCGAGCCGCATAATAATTCGGATAGCATTGGCCTACCCGCAGGTCCTCGAGGTGCCAAATTAACTCGGGCAGGATCCACTCCATGTCCCCTGCGTGGAGGACCACCTCATAATGCTCCGTTTTGAACAGATTCGCCATGATCTCCGCGCTTGGCCGCTCATCGAACCCGAGTTCCAAACCAGAGACCGAAGTGAGATCGAAGCCTCCGGTAAACGTGGCCAACCGAGGCAAGTGACGAACGGCCACGGCCGTGATAGATCCGGAGTCCATCCCTCCACTCAGGTAAGAGCCAATCGGCACATCACTCACGAGCTGACGAGTCACTGCCTGGATGAAGAGGTGATAGAGCCTGTCCGCACTTTCCTCTTCAGAGAGATTGTGTGAACTCTTGAGGAACGGATAGTCCCAGTACCGGTGACACACGACATCACCAGGTACATCCGCACGTACTGTCATGTGATGGGCTGGAGCAAGCAGTTTGATGCCCTCGAAGAGAGTGAGATCGCTGAAGATGTTCTGGAAGGTGAAGTATTCGTTCAGCGCTGGATAACACACGGTGCGCGAAACGTGGGGATGCTCCAGGACGGCCTTAATCTCTGATGCGAAAACAAAGTGACCGTCCTTGCAGTACCAGTAGAGGGGCTTCACCCCGTATCGGTCCCTTGCCAAGAAGAGCGAGCGTGCGCGCCGATCAAGGATCGCAAACGCAAACATCCCGTTGAAACGATCGAGACAAGCGTCTCCCCACTCGGCAAACGAGTTCAGGACAACCTCGGTATCTGTTCGCGAATGAAACCGATACCCCATTGCCTCAAGCTCTGCGCGTAGCTCTTGGTAGTTATAGATTTCGCCATTATAGGTGATCACATACCGGCCGCAGGCCGACATCATGGGCTGGTGACCAGCCTCAGAGAGATCGATGATGGCTAAGCGCCGATGGCCAAGCCCAACGGACCCCTCGACATACAACCCTTCTCCGTCCGGCCCACGATGCTCGATCATGTCGGTCATCCGCTTGATAAGCGAATGCGCCACTGGCGCTCCGTCAAGCTCCACTATGCCAACGATGCCGCACACTTAGGCCCTCATGCTTTCTTGGCGATGATAGTGATTCCCGATTCCTCAATCCGCTCGCGCTCGATGATGAGACCCGCCTTTGCACACCATGCGCGCACTTCCTCAGGTGTATAGCGATGGGCGTTTTTCGGCGCATACCAGTCAAAGTTAATGTGTTGCATCTCGTCGAGTGTATAGTCGGCGCGATAGAAGGCCTTAGCCACATGCCAGTAGAAGAACCGCTGCAGGTTGATCCGACCGGCCGGAATCCTGAGCATGTCGATTGGCTCCGGCACTTCGATTTCGACGTTAAGCTCGCCGAGCACCTTGCCGAGTCGAGTCAGCGGAAGAAGGGCTTGCCAAGCAGCCTCGGGTGCCAGTGTTTGAAGTTTTTCTCTAATGTAGTCATCCGTGAACTCACGGATCGGACCTTTTTTTCGGTACACATAGAAAAGGAACCGTCCGTCCCGCTTCAGGAGACCTGTCAAGGCCTCAAAAGTGGATTGGGGCGAATCCGTGTGGTGCAGCACGCCCTCGGCAAAGATCACGTCAACCGAGGCCAAAGGCACCGGGATCGAGGTCACATCCGTTTGGAGAAAGGCGCCCCCGAAACCTCTTTCAGCGAAACGCGCGGCAGCTATCTCGACCGCTGATGACACATCCACCCCCAGATAGCGAAGACGCTTGAGTGCCGATCCGAATAGTTCGATGGCCGACATGCCACCACCGCATCCCGCATCCAGTACCAAGGGCGCTGGACCTAGCGCCAGAAACCATTTCTCGCGCGTGACATCCCCATAGCGCTCCAGAAGCCACTCCCGTACACAATGGAGTTGCTCCGGTCGTTCGAACGTCTCTCGTTGATGCCATTTGTAACAAAAGGCTTCGGCAGTCTGGGACTGCGCAGATGAGAGAAGGCACACGCTACGCAAAATGCCTCCTCGCATAACAAATGGTTGGCCCTGCAAGCTCACGTTGCCGCCTTCCGGAGGAAGAGAGACGCCAATGTACTCAGCGAACCAGGCCGGCATCCAAACGACCGGCATATCAGAGGCCGCGGAAGGCCTTGACGACATAGTCATGGTCTGCATCGCTCATGCGATTATGAAGAGGAATCGCCATGCTATAGCGGTCACAGTCGCGCGCGGCCGGGAAATCCTCGGGGCGCAAACCAAACCGCTTCCGATAATACCCCAGCATGTGCACCGCATGTGTGCCCGGCCGAGTGGAAATGCCCTGCTTCTGCAATTCCTCCATGATCTCGTTTCGCGGTCTCGGCGCGGTGCCTGGATCGACGTAGGTGACAAACGCTTGCCACGCGTGCCGACCATCGGCTGGATCCTCTGGGAGTTTCAGCCACTGAAGATCCGCCAATTTCTTTCGATAGCGTGCCGCCAGCCGAGCGCGCTCATCAATGAATCTGTCCAACTTTGCCAGTTGCACAAGGCCGACCGCTCCTTGAAGATCGGTCATGCGGTAGTTGAAACCCAGCAGGTCAAAATCGGGCAACAAGTATGGTCGAGGGCCCAGGTGCCGTTCCTCTTCCGAGACCGACGCGCCATGGTTACGCATTTTCTTCACACGCTCGGCCAGCTTGTCGTCATTGGTCGTCACCATGCCACCCTCGCCAGTCGTGATCGACTTGCGCGGGTGGAAAGAAAACACTCCAACCTCGCCCAACGTCCCGGCCGGGCGCCCGCGAGATTCCGCCCCCGCGGCACAAGCTGCGTCTTCAACAACGGCGACACCAGGTCCTAGCACCTTTCGGAGTGCCTCAATATCCGCACAGAGTCCGAAGAGATGGACAGGGATAATCGCCTTGGTGCGCGGCGTCATACGACGTTCCACGTCTTGGGGATCAACGTTAAACGTAAGACGGTTGATATCCGCAAATACCGGCGTGCCACCGCAATAGATGACCGCATTCGCAGTCGAGACCCATGTGAATGCCGGCACGATGACCTCATCTCCAGGGCCGATTTCCAATGCAGCAAGCGCAAGATGCAGTCCTGTCGTCGCCGACGTCACTGCGATGGCATGTTTGACTTTGTGACGGCGCGCGAACGCCTGTTCAAAGGCAGCAACCTTAGGACCTTGCGTCAGCCAACCGCTCTCGATCGGCTCTCGGAGCGCTTTCCATTCCTCTTCCCCGAGGCTCGGCGCTGCGATCGGGATCTGACGGCGCTGAGTCATGTGGACTTGATCAATAGCCAGCCGCAGCGCGCCGCGCGGCAACTTCTTCTTTATGGGCCGATCTCCAAGCGATGAGCCTCTCCAATCCTTCCCGCAGATCGACCTCTGCCTCGAAACCGATTTCTCGCTTCGCTTTCTCCGGACACCCGACCCGATTTTTGACGAACGTTAACCCTGCCGGTTCATAGTGGATCTTCTGGTCCGATTTTGTGATCTCCAGAATCAGTTGTGTGAGCTCCTTGATGGAGGTGCGCACTCCCTTCCCCACGTTATAGAACCTGTCAGTTGTGTCGGCCTTGGCTGCGCAGACATTGGCCCTTGCGCAGTCACTGACATAGATAAAGTCGTAGACCTGAGAGCCATCGCCATAGACCACCGGCGGTTTCCCTTGGTCCAGGTTATCCAGGATCTTCATAATCACGGCGATATACGCGCCGCGATAATCCTGCCGCGCGCCGTACACATTCATGTACCGGAGGCCCACATAATTAAGCCCATACCGGTGATGGAATGCGCGGCACATCTGCTCGCCGGCAACCTTCGTGGCCCCGTAAAAATTCGTGTTATTGAACGGATGGGCCTCCGTCATCGGTTCCTCGACCGCATCGCCATAGACTGAGGCCGAGGAGGAGTAGACCAGGCGCTGCACCCGATTGGCAACGCACGCTTCCAGGACATTGAACGTACCGCGGATATTCACCTCGAACGCGGAGCGAGGGTAGTTATGGCAGTGAAGAAGCCAGAGGGCAGCCAAATGGAAGACACATTCCACGCCCTTCGTGGCGTCATTCAGAATGTCAGCATGCAGGATGTCTCCGCCCAACTCGAAGATCTTGACCCGTGGGTCCCTGAGTGCCAATTCGAGATTCTCAATCCTCCCACGCGTGAAATTGTCGTAGACGACGACCTGGGATACATCCTCCTTCAACAGCTCCTCGGTCACATGGGACCCGATGAAGCCAGCTCCCCCGATCACCAGTACTTTCTTGCCACTCAAGTCCATGCTCATGCTCCTGGCTTCATGCTGTTGACGACATGCTCTGCAAAAGGCAGCGCACACGTAAATCCGGGCGACACGGCGTTTAGTACATGGGTGGAGTGAGGCCCGGACTCCACCAGGAAATCCTGAACCAGTTCACCGGTGAGCGTATTCACGAGTTGCGCCCGGATTCCCGGTTTCTTCCCCGGAATCAGATCGGTGAGCTTCAAACCGGTTACGAGCCGAGCCGCTTCCCAATAGAACCCCCGGCGCAATATCTTCATCATCTCGCGCCAGGCCAGCGACCGAAAATGATCTGCATTGGCGACACTCAAGCGAGCGAGATACCAAACCATGGTGGAGGCGTCCGCCAGCGTGGCCCCCTTCAACCCGACGTATTGTTCCCTTCCGGCAAGCGGAAGCGCATTAGGGCCAACGGTCACTTTGCCATCAGGCTGGCGCGTGAAATGCACTCCCAGAAACGGGTTTCGCAGATCGGGAACTGGGTAAATATTCCCTCTCACGCGGACCGACGAACTCGGCCTCAGTTGGTAGTAGCCGCCACGGAAAGGGAGTACCTTGTACTGCGTCCCAACGCCAAAGGCATGCGCCACTCGGTCGGCGTGGAGGCCTGCGCAGTTCACAAGGTGCGCGAACCGGACCGGGCCCCGAGTCGTTCGGGCCTCACGGTCTGGGCCGACACCGAGCCACTGGCAGCCGAAAGCGAACTCGACCCCCTCTTTCACGGCATCGCAGACAAGCGCCTCCATCACGATAAGGGGATCAACAACCGCCGTGTCCTGGACATAGAGCGCCTTCCTTGCCCCAAGCGCACAGGGCTCGACTTCGCGGAGGTTGGTCTCATTCAGCCATCCGACACGAACACCGTTCGCCGTTCCTCGTAGATGGAGCTCCTCCAGAGAGGGTACGTCCTTCTCGCCTTGGGCAATAATTACCTTCCCGGCGGCATTAATCGGAATCTTCTTCGACTCGCAGTAGGTCCGCAGGCGGCGATTGCCTTCGACACAAAACCTGGCCTTGAGTGAGCCAGCTTTGTAATAAACGCCCGCATGGAGCACACCGCTGTTGCGACCGCTCGCATGCTCGCCGGCGTGCCACTCCTTGTCAATCACCAGTACCTTTACGCCATGCCGCCGCCGTAGCTCCAGTGCAACGGACACCCCTATGATTCCTGCACCCACGACTAGGAAATCAGCACCGTGCATAGGGGCGCTCCGCTCATGGTTCCATTACCCGTGCACGTAGAAGTCGCGAATCCTATTGCCGACCTCTCCCTGCTGGGCGAGCGCGGGCTCCGGATAAATGAGCAGGGCCGGCATCTCGGCTTGCTCACGTTGGGCCTCCGGGAACTCGCCTGTCTTCTATCCCAGATCGGGGAAACGCTCCGGGAGATGAATGGCACAGGCTAATGGATCTCTGCACCGATCCTCTACTGCTTAAGGAGATAGGGCATCAACCGGATCGCCACTATAAGGGCCGCAGCCCAGTGCTGCTCTTGGCGTACCGCTTGCCGCATGTTGGACACACTCCGCGAATCCCTTTCAGTAACAACTTCACGCCACATGCGCACGCCCAGCCGGTTTGGCGCGCGGGGCTCCCCACCATCAACGCGTAGTCCGGGACATCCTTTGTCACCACCGCGCCGGCGCCGATGAAGGCATAGCCGCCGATGGTGATGCCGCAAAGAATCGTGCAATTGGCCCCCAGAGTGGCGCCGCGCTTGACGAGTGTCGGCCTTAATTCCTTTCTGCGGGGGATCTCGCTCCGCGGGTTGATGACGTTCGTAAAGACCATGGACGGGCCGCAAAACACGTAGTCTTCGAGCGTCACGCCCTCATAAACCGACACATTGTTCTGGATCTTGACGCCGTTGCCAACGGTCACATTTGGGCCGATCACGACATTTTGTCCGATCTTGCAGTTTTTCCCGATTCTGGTGCCCCTCAGGACATGGCTTACGTGCCAGATACTGGCCCTTCGCCGATCTCCACCCCGTCATGAATGAAGGCAGACTCGTGGGCGAAGTATGGATTTGGCGTTGCCGGCACCGGCCCGGACAGAGTCATGGCCTTGTTGGCCAACGAATCCTGGCAACGCTGGAGGACAGACAGGACACGCACGCCCTCCTCACCGTCGGTGCGGGGCGGCCTGCGGGTCGACACGCACTCCAGGAAGTGCTCGCATTCTGCCCGGAGCGGCTCTGTAGAATCGAGGGGCACCGGTTGCGCCTCGGCCCTGTTGGCGATGGGTAGGCGGTCTTTCCAGGCAATCGAGTGCGGGTAGAGGAGGAGCTTGTCCTTTTTCTCTAGGTCGTTGAAGACCGCCATTTTTCGGTCGCCCACCACAACCAGCTTCTGCTCCTTGAACGGGTGCAACCAGGACACGAAGACGTGGGCCTTGACGCCGCTGGGGAACGACAGAAGGCTGACCGTCACATCCGCGATCTGCTGATGCAGGTAGTTGCCACCCTGGGCCTGCACGCTGTCCGGCATCTCGCCGAGCAAACCCAGAATGACAGAGATATCATGTGGGGCGAAGGACCACAGAATGTTTTCCTCCCGACGGATTTTCCCCAGGTTGAGGCGATTCGAGTAGATGTATTGGATCCTGCCCAGCTCCCCGTTCACTATCAGCTCTTTGAGCTTCAGGATGGCCGGGTGATACCAAAGCAAGTGGCCCACCATGAGAATCCGACCTCGTTTCAGCGCCAAATCAACCAGCGCGCGGCCTTCCTCCACAGAAAGACACAAGGGTTTCTCGACATAGACATCCTTGCCCGCCAGCAGTGCTTCCCGTACCAGAGCCCCATGTGTCTCAGCAGGGGTCGCAATAACGACCGCTGGCAGATTCGTATCCTGGAGCACATCGGCATAGGAACCCACACATCTGCATTCCGGATACTGGGCCTTTAGGTCTGCTAGCGAATCAACGTTGCTATCACAGATGGCCCCGAGTGCACCAAGCTCATGAAGGTTTCTGACCAGATTCTTCCCCCAATATCCAGCTCCGACCATCGCCACCCTCGCAGCCGGTGGCTCCATAAACGTTTTGGCGGCGATGCCTTGTCCCTGCATACTCATGCCGTCGCTCCTTTGCGGATGTCACTCACATTACTGGCAAAGGTGTCCAAAGCGCGTGGGATGCGTTCGACAACAAACATAGCTTCGCCCCCTCACTTACATGCGGGCGTCAGAAGAGGCGCCGCTTCAAGGCCGGGGGCCAGGTTCCTGAAATGTCGTCGCGTCGTCGCTCGTCAGGCCTTCGGAAGCAGGCTGACGATTTTCTCAGACGGTA
>Ga0073934_10009821_pt1 | contig 12101 bp, 11 predicted proteins | sample LarsenN4metaG_FD_76834 | JGI IMG/M metagenome (GOLD analysis project Ga0073934, IMG submission 76834) | Hot spring sediment bacterial and archeal communities from British Columbia, Canada, to study Microbial Dark Matter (Phase II) - Larsen... ... | reverse complement strand
GCCGTGGAGGTCGGTCGTCCCGAGGATGGTAAGGGTGAGAGTCTCGGCAGCTGCCGGCGTTCCCCACAGGGCAAGGAAAAGAATGATCGACTGCGTGGCCACACGAGCGATGCGGGACAGAGAGGACAATAGGGTTCCAGCTCGACTCAGGATTTCTTGAATCCCCGGGCAAGAACCGCGGCAGCCTGGACAAGCTCCTGCAAGTCCCTGGCTGTGAAGTCGGGACCTGCGGCTCCTGCCCCCTTCCCTTTGCGAGAAACCTGAATGACCCCGACGGCCTTTCCCTCCAGCAAGATGGGAACGCTCATGATCTTCTGAATCGGCACCGCACCTTTGTCGCCGAGGGAGACGGCTTCAAACACGGTCTGGTGGCGCGTGGTCGTGAAGCTGTTGATCATTTCCGGACGACGGTCGCGGACGGTGCGAACGGCGAGGGCGCTGGTGCTGCTCATTGGGATGTTGCCGACTTTGGCGAGTTTCTCGGGTACCAGGAAGTTGAGCTGCTTGCCCGACGGCGCGAGTTCTAGGATCGCCACTTCTCCCACCGTCACCTTGAACCCTTCTGCGATCTCGGCGGCAATCTGGGTGAAGTCAGAAGCCTCCAGTCCTTTCTTGCTTTTCAGAGCTTGCTCAACAAGCTGCGTCACACTGGCAGTGAGTCCCTCCGGCATACGTCCGCTCCTTGAACCTCCCCGCCCCGGCGTCAAGCTTACGCTGGATTCTCTCCGCGGGCAACCCTGCCTGCCGGGCCTAGCGACCTCCCAACAAGATGGCTTTCTTGATCTCACCGATGGCGCGCGTGATATCGATACCGCGGGGGCAAGCATCCACACAGTTGAAAATCGTGCGGCAGCGCCAAACACCATCGCGCACGCCCAACAGGGTCAACCGCTCGGCTGTGGCCAGGTCACGGCTGTCAAAGACAAAGCGGTGAGCATTCACGATGGCCGCGGGGCCGACGTAGTCCGGATTCGACCAGAAGGACGGGCACGCAGTGGTGCAGGCCGCACAGTGGATACACTTGGTGGTATCGTCGTAGCGGTGGCGCTCGGGGGGTGACTGTCGCCGCTCCGCCCTAGGTTCAGGGTCGCCAGCCATCAGGTAGGGGTGGAGGGAGCGGTACTTGGCAAAAAAGCCTTCCATGTCCACGACCAGATCTTTGATAACCGCAAAGCCCCGCAGCGGCTCGACGGTGACGTGCTCCCCTACGTCCTTCAGCAAGACCTTGCAGGCCAGGCGATTGCGGCCGTTAATCAACATCGCGTCCGAACCACAGATGCCGTGTTCACAGGAACGGCGCATAGCCAGGGTGCCATCCAGGTACCACTTGACGTGATTGAGGGCATCGAGCACCCGGTCGGTGGGTTCCATCTCAAGCTGGTACTCGTCCCAGTGCGGCTCGCGGTCGCGTTCCGGGTCGAAGCGTTTGATCTTCAGGCTGATGCGCATCGGGTAATTCCCTTGCATTCTTCTCGAATTCAACTTCAACTCAATACTTGCGCTCCTGCGGCTGGAAGCGGGTAAGGGTCACCGGCTTGTATTTCAGCTCAATCGCGCCAGTGACCGTGCGGCAGGCGAGCGAATGTTTCAACCAGTTGGCATCGTCACGCTTGGGAAAGTCTTCCCGAAAATGGGCGCCGCGACTCTCTGTGCGCACCAGACCGGCTGTGGCGGTGGCCTCTGCCACGTCCAGCAGGTAGCCGAGTTCGATAGCCTCGACCAAGTCGGTATTAAAGACGTGGCCACGATCCTGGATGCGGACCTCTTGGTAGCGCTGCTGCAGGTCACGCATCAGGTCGACCATCTGCGTAAGGCTTGATTCATCGCGGAAGACAGAGGCCTTGTCCATCATTTCGCGCCGGAGGTCGTCGCGCACGGCCGAGGCGGTCACGCCGCGTCCGTTTGGGGAAGCGCGCAGGCGGGAGAGCAGGAGTTGAGCGGCCTCAGCCGGCTTGGCGGGCAGACGCGGGAAGTCATTCTCGCGAACGTAGCGCTGCATGTCCTGCCCGGAGCGTCGTCCAAAGACCAGGATGTCAACCAGCGAGTTTGTGCCCAGGCGATTGGCTCCGTGAACGGAGACACAGGCACACTCCCCGGCTGCATAGAGGCCCGGAAGTGGAGTGTTCTTCTCATCTACCACGACACGGCCCCCGACATCGGTGGGGATGCCGCCCATGGCGTAGTGGGCCGTGGGCTGCACCGGGATGGGCTCGCGGATGGGGTCAATGCCAAGATAGGTGCGGACAAAATCGGTAATATCGGGCAACTTCGTCTCAATCACCTCGCGGCCCAAGTGGGTGAGGTCGAGATGGACGTACCATTTGCCGTTCACGCCGTGTCCCTGGCGCAGTTCGCGGTAGATGGCGCGGGAGATGATGTCGCGCGGCGCCAGGTCAAGGAGGGTAGGCGCATACTTTTGCATGAACCGCTCGCCTCGCCCGTTGAGCAACTTACCGCCTTCTCCACGGGCGCCCTCGGTGATGAGGATGCCAAGTTTGTAGATGCCGGTCGGGTGGAACTGAAAGAATTCCATGTCCTCCAGAGGAATGCCGCGCCGGAACGCCACCGCCATGGCGTCCCCCGTCAGGGCATGGGCATTGGACGTGGTCTGGTAGATGCGCCCGCAACCGCCGGTGGCGAGGAGTACGGCTTTGGCATGGAATACGTGGAGTTGCCCGTCGGCAATCGAGAGCGCCACAACGCCCGCTGCGCGTCCCTCCTCGATCAGCAAGTCCAAGAGAAAATACTCATTGAAAAACTGGACGTTGTTCTTGATGCACTGTTGGAAGAGGGTCTGGAGAATCATGTGGCCCGTGCGGTCGGCCGCATAGCAGGAGCGGCGAACAGGTCCTTGGCCGAACTCGCGGGTGTGGCCGCCGAATCGGCGCTGGTCAATCTTGCCGTCGGGGGTGCGACTGAAGGGCAGGCCCCAGTGCTCGAGGTCATAGACCACCTCGATGGCTTCACGGGTGAGGATTTCGACCGCATCCTGGTCGGCGAGGTAGTCACTGCCCTTGACGGTGTCAAACATGTGCCATTCCCAATGGTCTTCCTCGGTATTGCCCAGAGCAGCGCCGATGCCGCCCTGCGCGGTGCCGGTATGGGAGCGGGTGGGATAGAGTTTGCTGAGAACGGCCACGTCACGGCCCGCCAGATACACAGCCGCCATGAGGCCGGCGCCCCCGGCACCGACGATGACAATCTCATGCTGGTGATAGACGGGAGCCTGGGCCACAACTATCCCCCGGGATTGAAGGCCAGAATCACGTACGAGCCGACAGCAAAGAAGAAGAAAGTAAAGAAATAGAGCACTACCAAGGAGAGCACGCGCAGCCCGGAGGGGCGCAGGTAGTCGTCAATCAGCACGCGGAGCCCGTTCATTCCGTGCACCAGGGCAAGCATCAACAGGAACCAGTCGTACATCCGCCAGAGCGGGTTCCGGTAGCGGGTGGCGACAAAAGCGAAATCGATTTCATCCACGTTGTGCACAAGGTGCATGATGGCAAGATGCCCCAGGGCCAGCAGCAGGAGCAGGACTCCCGAGACACGCATAAACAGCCACAGGTAGAGCTCAAAGCCGCCGACAGGGCGCAGGCGACCTCCACTGGGGCTGGGCGTTTCCACGAGCAATCCTCAGAACAGGGGTCTCAACATCCAATATGCGCCCGGGAGAAACAGCAGGAAAAACAGCCCGAGAACGCCATAAAAGAGGCGCCGGTGATGGACGCCCCATTCAGGAAAAAAATCGACCAGCGTGATCCGGATGCCATTGAGGGCATGGTAGAGCACGGCGGCGGCCAGGCCGACCTCGCCGAGGCGGAAGAGGGGGTGACGGTAGAGCACGACGACGGCGTCATAGATGCGCGCACCGAAGACAATCAGCGCTGTGTCCAAGATGTGGAGCAAAAGGAAGAGGAGCACCGCCACGCCGGTAACGCGGTGGAGGATCCAGGCCCAGTGTCCAGTGCCGCCCCGATACATCGTCCGCTCGCGGAAGAAGACCAGAAAGGAAACACTGCCAAGACCCTGGCAGGATCGGCTGCCGCGTCATCAGCCGGCAGCCGCTATGCTAGCGGAGGTTCGAGCGCTTGGCAATAAGGAGGCACAGACAAGAAATCCTTCTTGATTTTTGGAGCAAAATAGGGTCTGATGCCTTCATTCGGAACGTGCGGGTACTGGTGGAGTCAGGGCGAACAACTCAGGGTCGCCACCCGGAGCCGCGGTTCCCGGCCAGTGGTATCCAGCACACACATTGATGGCAGGAAAGGAGAAAGCCTTTGACGAACGGGAGCAAGAAAGCAGTAGGGCTTGGCTTGACGCTCGTGGCGGCGGTGGTGCTGAGCACGCCACGGACGTACGGGCAAGCGAAGCCTGAGAAAGCGAAAGGCGACTGCAACGCCTACCGGGTCGACAACCAGAAGAATCGCGTCCATTTCAACGCGCCGGAACCGTGGATTGCGATCCCTACCAAGGACGAACGCAGCCAACTGCGGACACAGGGTGAACTTGGGCAGGTGTTCGTAATGGAGAATTGCGACACACCCGACCTGATTTCCCGGGTTAAGGTATATGGCAGCCCGGAAGAAGGAGAGAAAAACGGCGTGGCGTTGACCGAGATTACCTCCGGCCAGCCGGTGCTCATCCTCGAGCAACGCAGCGGGTGGTATCGAATCAAAGGGCGTGCCGCCAACGTGGGCTCGCCCGTGATCTGGAATGGCGAAGGATGGATCAAGCCAGATAATAAGACGATCGTCATCAAGTACTGACAGCTTATCTCCGACGCACCGACGCTTCCCCTGTGGCCCGCAGTGAACTGCGCGGTGCGATTCTTATTTTCCGAGTCTCTCTGAGGTGCGTGGATGAAGTACTCAGCCGCCTGCCGTCGATTCGCGTTCTGGACAGCTTTCCTGCTACTCCTGAACTTGGCTGCGTGGGGCGCGAGCGACGTCAGCCCGCGCGCAACGAAGCTCCAGCGAGACGCAATCGTTGTGGACCTCCACATCGACACACCGCAGCGCTTGCTGGACGAAGGGTTCGACCTGGAGCCACGGGACGCCAAGGGGCACATTGACCTCCCACGGATGCGCGCCGGAGGCCTAGATGCAGGCTTCATGTCCATCTGGGTAGATATGCGGCGATACCAGGGCGAGGCCGCTACCAAGCGAGCACTACAACTAATCGACACGGTTTACCAGCAAGTCCAACGCCATCCAAGCCAGCTCGCGCTGGCGACGAGTGCGGGAGACATTCGCCGCGCTCACAAGCAAGGTAAGATTTCCCTGCTGATGGGGATGGAAGGCGGGACGCCGATTGCCGATGACCTGGGGCTGCTGCGCGTTTTCCACCGCCTAGGCATTCGCTACATGACGCTAACGCATTCGCTCAACAATAACTGGGCAGACTCCTCCACGGACGAGCAACGGCACAACGGGCTCACGGAATTCGGCAAGCAAGTGGTGCGGGAAATGAACCGGCTGGGGATGCTGGTGGACATCTCCCACGTCTCGGACAAGGCGTTCTACGACGCGCTCGAAGTCGCACAGGCGCCGGTCATCGCCTCGCATTCTTCCGCCCGGGCGTTGTGCAATGTTCCGCGCAACATGGACGACGACATGATAAGCGCGGTGGCGAAGAACGGTGGGGTCATTCACGTCAACTACCACATCGGCTTTCTCGATCAAGCCTACGTGGATGCGTTCGACAAGGTTCGCGACGAATTCCGCGCCCGGATGCAGGCCTTGAGCGAACAATACAAGGAAGACTATAAAGCCCGACAGGAGGCGGTGGACAGCCTCTACAAGGAATACAACGCCCGGATGCCACGCGTCTCCTGGGAACGCATCCTGGACCACATTGACCATATGGTGAAGATTGCGGGTGTGGATCACGTCGGGCTGGGCTCGGACTTTGACGGTGCGTTCATGCCGGAGGGGATGGACGATGCGAGCTTCCTGCCACAACTCACACAGGGGTTGCTCGACCGCGGGTACAAAGAGGCAGACATCAGGAAGATTCTCGGAGGCAACACGCTGCGGGTAATGGAGGAAGCGGAGCATGTGGCTGCCCGTCTGAGCGGACGCTAGTGCCTTGCTGCTTCTGCTTGCCACGACTGGTTTGAATCCGTTACCTTTATCATCCGAAACTACCTGGTGGGGAATGATGATGCGAAATCAACACTGGCTGGCCCTTGTTCTTGCCCTGACCATGCCGTCCGGGCTTGCCGGACAGGAGAAACCCGTGCCGGAACTCGAACGCGACCCGGGCCTGTACGCCACGCTGGAAACCTCGATGGGAAAGATTGTCATTCAGCTTTTCGAGAAATCCGCGCCCAAGACGGTGGAGAACTTCGTCGGCTTGGCCACAGGGAAAAAAGCCTGGACCCACCTGCGGACGGGGGAGCGGATGGTCAACAAACCCTTCTTCGACGGGGTCATTTTCCACCGGGTGATTCCCGATTTCATGATTCAGACCGGTGACCCGCTCGGCACCGGCACGGGCGGTCCGGGCTACACGATTCCCGATGAGTTCAAACCGGATCTGAAGTTCGACCGGCCGGGGCGTGTGGGGATGGCCAATGCGGGGCCGAACACGGGCGGCTCGCAGTTCTTCATCACCCACCGCGCCACGCCTCACCTGAACAACAAACACACCATCTTCGGCCAGGTAATTGAGGGGCAAGAGGTGGTGACCGCGATTGCGCAGGTGCCCCGGGACAGGAGCGACAGGCCGCTGCAGCCGGTGACTATCCTGAAGCTGACGATTGAGCGGGTTGGGGCGACTGCGCCTTAGACCTTGATAATGTCCACCAGTTCCTTGACTGCCGCGGCCGACTTCTTCAACCCGGCAGCCTCTTCCGCTGTGAGCTTGATTTCGATGATCTTCTCGATGCCGCGAGCGCCGAGCTTCGCCGGGACGCCGACGAAGAGGCCGTTGATTCCGTACTCACCCTCCAGATAAGCTGCGCAGGGAAGAATCTTTTTCTTATCCTTCACGATAGCCTCGACCATTTCGACAATGGCGGCTGAGGGGGCATAGAAAGCACTGCCGGTCTTGAGCAGGTTGACGATCTCGGCGCCGCCCTCGCGGGTGCGCTTGACGATGGCGTCAATCTTCTCCTTCGGCAACAGGTCAGGGAGCGGAATGCCGGCCACCGTTGAGTAACGCGGCAGCGGCACCATGGTGTCGCCGTGGCCCCCGAGGACAAAGGCGGTAACGTTTTCGACCGATACATCCAGTTCCCAGGCAATAAACGTGCGCATCCGGGCCGAATCGAGCACGCCCGCCATTCCGATGACGCGATTCTTAGAGAAACCGCTGACGCGGTAGGCGGTCTGCGCCATCGCATCCAGCGGGTTGGTGACGACAATCAGAATGGAGTTCGGAGAATACTTGACCACCTGCTCGGTGGTTTGCTTGACGATGTCGTAGTTGGCTTTGAGCAGGTCGTCGCGGCTCATGCCGGGCTTGCGGGGAAACCCGGCGGTGATGACCACGATGTCTGAGTTGGCCGTGTCCTTGTACTCCTGGGTGCCGAGCACACGGCTGTCATAGCCCTCGATGGGTGCCGATTCGGCCAGGTCGAGTCCTTTGCCCTGCGGGAGGCCTTCGATGACATCTATCAAGACAACGTCAGCCAATTCCTTGTCTGCAAGCCGATGGGCGGTGGTGCCGCCTACCATGCCCGCCCCCACTACAGTTATCTTCTTGCGCATAGCTCACCTCGAAGCAAGACTCTCATCGTGCGGGAGACTCCGGAGCCGTCCACGCTGCCGGAGACCTAGAGATTGTTGATGATGGCCGTAGCGAACTCGCTCGTGCGCACCTTGCGGGCACCCTCCATCAGGCGCTCAAGATCGTAGGTTACAGTCTTCTGCTCGATAGTGCGCGCAATGGCGTGCTCGATGAGTTCGGCCACATCCTTCCAACCGATGAAGGAGAACATCAATGCCCCCGAGAGCATCACGGAGCTGGGATTGATGACATCCTTGTCGGCATATTTAGGGGCCGTGCCGTGCGTGGCCTCAAAAAGGCCATACCCATCGCCAATGTTGGCGCCGGGCGCCATGCCGAGTCCACCGACCTGAGCGGCGCAGGCATCCGAGAGGTAGTCACCGTTCAGGTTGGGGGTGCAGACAACGTCGTATTCATCGGCACGCGTCAGAACCTGTTGGAACATCGAGTCCGCGATCCGGTCGTTGACGAGAATCTTCTTCTTCCACGCCCCGTTGCCGTGCGTGCGGCCGATACTTTCCAGGCACTCACGCACCTCGGTATAGATTTTCTCCTTGAAGGCCTGCGGCGCGCTCTCCAAGCCCGGCTCAATCATGGCGGCGTTGGCTTCGACCGAAAGCGACGGGTTCTTGTCCTTGTTGTCCAGGATCCAGCTTTCCCGCTCGGTGACGATCTGGCTGCGGAACTCCTCCTTCGCCAGCTCGTAGCCCCAGTCGCGGAAGGCGCCCTCGGTGAACTTCATGATGTTCCCTTTGTGGACCAGGGTCACGGTCTTGCGACCCTTTTCCAGCGCGTACCGCAGCGCCTTCCGCACGAGCCTCTTGGTGCCCGTGGAGCTGATGGGTTTGATGCCGATGCCACTATCGGAACGAATTGTCTTGCCCAGTTGTTGCACAAGCTCAATTAGTTTCCGGGCTTCCGTGGAGGCCATCGGCCACTCGATGCCGGCATAGACATCCTCGGTGTTTTCGCGAAAGATGATGATGTTCATGCGCTCGGGATGGCAGACGGGCGAGGGGACGCCCGCATACCACTTCACCGGACGCACGCAGGCGTAGAGGTCGAGAATCTGCCGCAGGGTAACGTTCAGGCTGCGGATGCCGCCGCCCACCGGCGTGGTGAGCGGGCCCTTGATGGCGATGCGGAAATCGCGGATGGCTTCGACGGTGTCATCCGGGAGCCAGGTGCCGAGGGTATTGAAAGCCTTTTCGCCCGCGAGCACTTCCAACCAGGCAATGCGGCGTTTGCCGCTGCAGGATTTCTGAACGGCAGCGTCAAAGACGCGCCGGGAGGCTTTCCAGATATCGCGGCCGGTACCGTCACCCTCGATGAAAGGAATGATGGGATTGTCGGGGACAATCAACTGATTGTTTTCGAAACGAATGGGCTGGCCGTCTGCGGGAGTCGGCACACCGTTGTAGGACGAGCGCATTACGGGTCTCCTTCTCCTGCGCCACGGGCCATCATACTGGCGGGTTGGAAGGAACGCAAGGCATGGAGGGCAGCAAGGGGCGGCGGGACGAGCTAGGCGGCTTGTTCGCGGACGGAATTGAGCAGGCCCCCGGCAAGCAGGATCTCGCGCTGGCGCTCGGTCAGGCCGTGCTTGACGTTGATGGTGGCTCCCTTGTTGAGGTTCTTGACCACGAGCGGCTTGTCATTCTTGAGTGCAGCGCCGACGTCAGGAATTTCCAGGCGGTCGCCCTGTTCGATGGAGCTGTAATCCGCCTCGTCCACAAACGTGAGCGGCAGGATGCCGAAGTTGACCAGGTTGGCCCAGTGGATGCGGGCAAAGGACTTGGCCAGCACGGCCTTGATGCCGAGATACATGGGGGCGAGGGCAGCGTGCTCGCGGCTGGAGCCCTGGCCATAATTGCTACCGCCGACGACGAAGCCGCCGCCTTTCTCCTTAGCGCGCGCAACGAATTTTTCGTCCACCCGGTAAAAGACAAACTCGGCAATGGCGGGGATGTTGGAGCGCAGGGGGAGGATTTTTGCGCCCGCAGGCATGATGTGGTCGGTGGTGACGTTGTCCCCAACTTTGATGAGGACTTCGCCTGTGAGTTTCTCCTCCAGGGAGCCGCGCGTGGGCAGGGGCTTGATATTGGGCCCGCGGAGGACTTCAACTTGGTCGGGGTTCTCGGCCGGCGAGAGAATCATGCGGTCGTCAATGAGGAATCTCTTGGGCCAGCGGATTTCGGGGGGAGCGCCGAGATCGCGCGGGTCTGTGATGACGCCACGGACGGCACAGGCGGCGGCGGTTTCCGGGCTGGAGAGGTACACCTTCGCGTCGGGCGTGCCGCTGCGGCCCTCAAAGTTGCGGTTGAAGCTGCGCACGGAGACTCCGCCTGAGGGGGGCGCCTGCCCCATACCGATACAGGGACCGCAGGCAGACTCCAGAATGCGCGCGCCGGAGGCAATCAGGCTCGTGAGGCCGCCGGCCTTGCCCACCATCTCGAAAACCTGGCGCGAACCTGGTGTGACGACCATGCTGACGTTCGGGTGGACGACCTTGTCCTCGAGGATGGCAGCCACAGTCATCAGGTCGCGGAAAGAAGAATTGGTGCAGCTACCGACCGCCACTTGATCCACCTTGGTTCCCGCCACCTCGCGCACGGGACAAACGTTGTCGGGACTGTGGGGCCGGGCGATGAGCGGTTCCAGTTGGTTGAGGTCAATCTCCATCTGCTCGTCGTATTCGGCGTCGGGGTCGGGGGCGAAGGATTTGTAGGCACGGCCGCGCCCCTGGGCACGCAGGTAGGCGTGGGTATTCTCGTCACTCGGGAAAATCGAAGTAGTAGCACCCAACTCAGCGCCCATGTTGGTAATGGTGGCGCGTTCGGGCACAGTAAGCGAAGCAGCCCCCTCGCCGTAATACTCGATAACCTTCCCCACACCGCCTTTGACCGTCAGCCGGCGGAGCATCTCGAGGATGATGTCTTTGGCCGAAACCCAGGGCTGGAGAGTTCCCTTCAGGTGGACGCCCAAGACTTTCGGCATCGTCAGGTAGAAGGGTCGGCCAGCCATGGCCACGGCGACGTCCAGGCCGCCAGCCCCGATGGCGATCATTCCGGCGCCACCGCAGGTAGGCGTGTGGCTGTCGGAGCCAAGCAGAACCTGGCCCGGGCGGCTGAAGCGCTCCAAGTGCACCTGGTGGCAGATGCCATTGCCGGGACGCGAGAAATAAACGCCGTACTTGGAGGCGATGGTCTGCAGGAAGCGGTGGTCGTCGGCATTCTCAAAACCGGTCTGCAGGGTATTGTGATCCACGTAGCTGACCGAAAGCTTGGTGCGGACGCGGGGCAGACCCATCGCTTCAAACTGGAGATAGGCCATGGTGCCGGTCGCATCCTGGGTGAGGGTCTGATCCACCTTGATGGCGATTTCCGAACCAGCTCGGAGCTCACCCTCTGCCAAGTGCGCTTCCAAGATCTTGCAGGTCAGGCTTTTGCCCACAGGGATCTACACCTCTTATAAGCAAACCGGAGTTCACACTCCGACAATACACGATAGCACGCCGGTCTCGAACTCGCAACCGCGCTCACCGGCAAACTGACCGAGCCCGCTACGAGAAGAACTTGTTGTAGACGGATCGAACGTGCTGGCAGGTTTGGTCAAGACGGATCAGAAGATCACCTGTGCTGACGTCCTCGCCCAGGACGCGACCGAGCAGAACCGAGACGGATTCCAGGTGGCTGCGCGGAGGCAGCGTGGGGAGGGCGCGACCCGTGGCGAGCCGAATAGAGTGATCCAAGGCCCGGAAGAAGAAGGCGTCCCGCGCCAGTGTATCGAGATCGTGCTCGCCGAGCCGCTGGTCTGTGGGTGCGGTCTGAATCTGCGCTGCCAGGTGTTTCCCCGCCATCGGCAGTGCGCCGGCAGCCAGAGCCAACGCCGAAGCAAGGAAATCGAGATCGTAGACACCACCGGGTCCGGCCTTGAAGTTGGGCTGGCCGCGGGAGGCCTTCCGCGCCTCTTCCTCCAGGCGCCGCCGCATCTGCGCCAGTGTCGGGCTGATCTGCTCGAAGGAGCCGAAGCGACGGGCCAGGATCGGCCGCAAGCGATCACACCACTCGTTAGCGAATTCGAGGTCACCAGCCATCGGGCGGACTTTCAAGTAGGTGATGGCCTCCCAGGCTTCGGCTGATGAGGCAAAGTACTCTAGAACCGTTGCGGCGTTCTGAACCAGCTCCCCTTCCCCGCCCCGCGGGCGGAGGCGCGCGTCCACCGGGAAGAGCGTACCCTCGCGGGTGTAGCTGGAGAGGATATCAATGAGTTTTTCTGCGATGCGGCGCCAGGTAGTGACCTCACGGCGGCTGGCGGGGGCGTCCACAAGAAAGATGAGGTCGGCATCCGAACCAAGGTCCATTTCACAG
>Ga0073934_10009820_pt1 | contig 12102 bp, 9 predicted proteins | sample LarsenN4metaG_FD_76834 | JGI IMG/M metagenome (GOLD analysis project Ga0073934, IMG submission 76834) | Hot spring sediment bacterial and archeal communities from British Columbia, Canada, to study Microbial Dark Matter (Phase II) - Larsen... ... | reverse complement strand
TCCCGACACCGTGCAGCCAGCGTCGGATCGAGCCGAACCAAATCCTGATAGGTCGCCTCGCCGACGAGGATCCGGCCGTGGCCGGACAGGCCCTCCAACCGGCTGGCCAGGTTCACCTCGCGGCGCAGGATGGTGTAGTCCATGCGCGATTCGGCACCGAAGTTGCCGACCGTGCAGACGCCGGTGTTGATGCCGATGCGGATTTCCAGCGGCGTGTTGATGCCCTGTTCCTGCCAGTGCTGGCGCATCACCTGCATTTGCCGCTGCATCTCGATGGCCATGGAGACGCAGGCGAGGGCGTCTTCCTTGCTGCCTTTCGAGGCCGGGTCGCCGAAGAAGATCATGATGCCGTCGCCCATGAACTTGTCGATGGTGCCGCCGTGCTTGAGCGCGATCCGCGTCATCTCGTTCAGGTAGGAATTCAGGACGTTGGTGAGTTGCTCGAGCCCGATTTCGTCGGACAGGTTGGTGAAGCCGCGCACGTCGGAGAAGAACACGGTCAGACGCTTGCGACGGGTCTCCAGCTTGGCGTCGCGGCGGCCGGAGAAGAGGGCGCCGTAGACCTGCGGCGGCAGGTACTTCGAGAGGCGACGCGCCATGGCCAGCGCCTGTTCGCGCTGTGCCCGGATTTCCTGCTGCGCCTTGATCAGGATGTCGCGCTGCTCCTGGCTGAAGTAGGCGTTGATCGACAGGTAGATGAACATGCCCATGATCGGCACGACGGTGAGCACGGCCGGCGTCTCGCCGTACTTGAGCAGCGCGAATCCGCAGAGCAGGGCGCCGAGCAGGCTGCCGAGCAAGGAGAACGCAATGCTCATCATGAAGGTCTGCACGCCGCCGAGCGCCATCGCGTTCGAGGCGACAATCATCATCACCATCAGGCTCGGCACGACGGCAAACTGCATCGCGGCGATCGCGACACCGAGCATGACGGCGTCGGCGACGAACAGGGTGGCGTTGACGGTGCCCACCGGGCGGGACCGGCGCAGCATCTGTTCGGCGAGCCAGTGCGCCGCGCCGGGGTAGAGGAACATCGCCACCATGATGATGGCGACGCTCTTCGGGTAGACGCGCATGGCCATGCCGGCGGCGAGCGTGGCAATGACCACGAGGAACGCGAGATAACGGATGTAGCGGGCCTGCTTGGTGCCGACGTCGGCGCCCTGGATCTTGGGCGGGTCGTAGTAGGTCTCAGGCATGGGCGGGGACGGTCTACCTTGTTGTTTTTCTTCGGGCGGGGCCGGCGGTGGCGGGTATTCTACCCCGGCACCCTGACGGTGCATCCCTCTGCTCCGCCATTCTTCGTATGGCTTTCGTTCCCCCGGAGACCTCCGCATGGACGTCATCAGTGCCCTGCGCGCCCGCGTGTCCTGCCCGAAGTTGCGCGACCCGGGTCCCTCGGATGCCGACCTCGACCTGATGCTGCGCTGCGCACTGCGCGCGCCGGATCACGGCCTGTTGCGTCCCTGGCGCTTTGTGCTGTTCCGCGGCGACGACCGTCGTGCCCTCGGCGACGTGTTCGTCGAGGCGGAGCGGTTGCGCAACCCGGGCGCGTCGGAAGAGGCGCTGCAGAAACTGCGCAACAACCCCTTGCGTGCGCCGCTGGTCATGGCCTGCGTCTCCGTCACCGTGCCTGGCCACAAGGTGCCGGTGATCGAACAGGTGGCGAGCATGGCGGCGGCGGTGCAGAACCTGCAGCTGGCGGCCGACGCACTCGGCTTCGGCGCCATGTGGCGCACCGGTGCCATGGCCGATGATGTGCACGTCAAGGCGCGGCTCGGCTTCGAGGCAAAGGACGAGATCGTTGCCTGGCTCTATGTCGGCACCCCCGACGGCCCGCGTCGTGTGGCGACTGAACCCGATCCGGCCGCGTTCGTGCGCTTCGGTGGCCTGGTGTGAGCGCGACGGGCCTCGTGACCACGCCGCAACAGCGAGGCGAGGAACTGGAAGCACGCATTCATCGCCACATCGCGCTGGCGCGCGCGATGCAGGTGCGGGTTGCGTCCTTTGATGGCGAGCGCCTGGTGCTCACGGCGCCTCTGGCGGCCAACCTCAACGACAAGGGCACCGGCTTTGCCGGCAGCCTCGCGACGCTGGTGACGCTGTCGGGATGGGCGTTGGCCACGTTGCTGGGCGAGGCCTGTGGCGACGCCTGCGAGGCCGCGGTGTACCACTCCGAACTGGATTTCCTGCGGCCAGTGCGCGAGGAATTGCGTGCCGAGGCCTGGCTGGCCGGGGAAGGCACGCCGGCGGCGGGCAACGAGCCGGCCGCTGCCGGCGATGCAGGGGCCGTTGCGCGATTGCATGAGCGTCTGCAGGCCGGCAAGCGCGCAAAACTTGCCATCCGCGCGCGGCTGGGCGACGCGGACAACCCGGCGGTGGTGTTTGCCGGCAACTACGCGGTGTGGCGGGTGGGTACACAACCCATTTGACGGTGCCTGCCGCTGCGTGCGGCGCGGCATGCCGAAGCGGGTGCCACTGATGCCACGGCTTTCGCGTTGCCTCACCCGGGGGGCTGGTATACCCTACGCGCCCGCTCAAAAAGCGGTCCCGGAGGACAAACGCGCTGAGGCTGGCTTACCGGCTCCCCTGGCGCCCTCCGGTTCAAATCCCAAGCGAGTTTCCGGTGAGATGTCCGAGTGGCCGAAGGAGCACGCCTGGAAAGTGTGTATACCGCAAGGTATCGAGGGTTCGACTCCCTCTCTCACCGCCAAATAGAAAAGGCCCCGACAAGGGGCCTTTTTCGTTTCCCGTCACCCTGCCTTGTCCACCTGCATCACCAGTTCGCCGTGCGTTTCCACCTGCACCGCCAGGCCGTGCGAATTCACCGCGAGTTGCGTCAGTTTCACGCCGGCGGCCTTGCCGAAAAGCTTTACGCCGTCGCCGAGCACGATGCCGGCAGCGAGCCGGGTGTTTGCTTCGTCGAGCAGGCGCTGGGCATGCGGCCCCAGCGGCATTTCCAGCCAGGGTTCCAGCAAGCGCCCGGCGAATGGCCGCAGCAACGACGCCAGGAAGTTGAGCAGGCGGCTGTCGGTCTGGGCGTCGTAGCGGAAGCCTTCGAGCGACAGGTGCTGGCGTTCGATGTCCAGTTTCGGCTGGCCGCTGGCGGAGAGCGTGGCTTCCACGTCAAAGCCGCCGCCTTCAGTGGTGACGGAAATCCCGACGCGCGCATTCAGCTCGCCGTCGTCCTTGCCGGACAGTTCCACCGTGCGCAGCACCACCTTGCGTCCCTCGATGTGCCAGGGATGCCCGGTGATGTTGTCGCGCAGCGCGTTTTCCAGCGCGGCGTAACCGATGTCGAGCGGCAGCACCAGCGTGACGCCTTCCGGTGGCGGCCCCTCGCTGATGGAAGGCAGCGGCATCGCCACCAGCGTGCCGGCACCGATGGCTTGTGCATGCACGCGGGCCACCACCGCGAGCCCGATCACGCCGGTGTTGCCTTCGCTGTGGAAAGGCAGGGCAAACACGCCTTCCGGCGTGACTGACAGGCGCAGCTGGTGGCCTGGCGAAAGGTTCACGGGTTGCTGGATCGCGTGCCAGCCGCGCGCGATCTGCTCACGGAAGTTCAGGTAGTGGAACTTGTCGCTGTTCAGCCAGTTGCAGAGGCTGTGCAGCGCTTCCTCGGCGGCACGCCGTGCGGCGCCGCCGAAGGTGATGCCGATGTCGAGACCAACGGCCTCCACGCCGACGGCGCGGTCGACGCTGTATTCGAAGGTCGCGTTGAGGCGCAGGTTGTAGTCGCGGTCGAGCACTGGCCGCGACATCAGCCGCACGGTGTACTCGGCGCTGATTTCCATCGGCAGGTTGATGTCGATGGGCAGCGACAGCGGGCCGATGCCGGGTTTCCATGCCGGCTTCAGCACCACGCGCACCGGCAGCGTGGCGACGATGGCGTCGCCGGCCATCACCACGTGGGTGCCGCCACGGCGCCAGACCTGGGCGATGCCGGTCAGGCCGCCGCCGATGTCGAGGCTGTCGTGCTGGTAAAGCAGGCCGGGCTCGTCACGCAGGCGCTCGAGGACGTGGTCGAGCGAGCGCTCGATGTAGAGCGCGCTGACGCGGATGGGCACCGCCAGCGTGGAGGAGGGCAATTCGCGCGGTGCGGGGCTGGAGACTGCGGACATCCAGGAGCTTCCACGACGGTGGGCGGGAGGAGGGCGGCGCGGCGCGATCCGGTGGATGGCGCACGCCCGTGCCGATGCACGCCGGAGGATAGCGGAGGCCGGCGCGGCTGCGCGTGCGGCTGGCGGCAAACGGCCGGCGGCAGGGGACTGCCGCGCTGCGGCGATTCGGGTATGATGCGCGCCCGCATTCACCGGCCGGTTCGCCACCGGTGTTTGCCAGACCCCCACGGAGAGGTGCCGGAGTGGTCGATCGGGCCGGTCTCGAAAACCGGAGTGCGCGCAAGTGCACCGAGGGTTCAAATCCCTCCTTCTCCGCCAGATGCAAACGAAAACGCGCCGATGAGGCGCGTTTTTCGTTTCCGGCCCCGTCGCGGATGCCGGCCGGCGTGGCGGCGGTGGTGTCAGGTGCCCGCGTGGGCCAGTACCGCCTGCTCCATCTGCCGGTGCCCGATCAGCCCCGCCTGCTGCCAGCGCAGTTCGCCGCCGTTGAAGACCGCAAAGTTCGGGATGCTGCGCACGCCGTACTGCGCGGCCAGTGCCGGGTTGTCCTCGGTGTTCACCTTCAGCACCACGGCCTTGCCGGCGAGGTTGCCGGCGGCGCGTTTCACGTCCGGCGCCGCCATCCGGCAAGGCCCGCACCAGGCGGCCCAGAAATCCACCAGCACCGGCACGCGGGCATTGCGGATGATGTCGGCGAACTCCGCGGCATTCACGTCCAGCGGTTCCGACAGCGGCGGCAACGCCTGCCTGCAGGCGCCGCAGCGGCCGCTGTCGGCGAGGTGGCGGGCGGGAACGCGGTTGCCGGAACCGCAGTGGGGGCAGGATCGGATCATGGCGTGGCTCCTGGTCTCGCGGGCGCATCGGCCGCTCGGGTGTCCGCGGATCTGGGGGCGGCAGTCTGCTGGCCAAGTAGGTAGTTACGCGGTGCTGCATGCGACACAAGCGGTCGCTGCCGGGGTTGACGCTGGCGCCTGCCCACGACCGCGGAGGTCCCGATGGCATCGACAACGTTCGCTGACGCCGCGCCGTTTGCCGTGGGCGATGCAGTGCGGGTGGAGGCACCCACGGCCTGTCCGGTGGCGGATGCCGCCGTGATTGCCGGCCACTGGTCACACCGCGTGAACATCACCGGCTACAGCGGCGTGGTGACGGCCTTGTGCCGCGGCGGCGATGGCCGCTGGCGGGTCACGCTCGCCTGGGACAGCCGGACCTTGCTGCGGGTGTCGTCGGCCTGGCAGCGCTTCTGGGCCGCGCAGGCGGACGGCGACCGCCACTTCGGCGAGGTCACGCTCGACAGCCGTCGGTTGCAGGCCATCGCGCCGGTGGACGACGCCGGGGCGCGCCGGCAGGCGCACCTGGGCATGCGGATTGACCTCCGGCGCATGCATGCATTGCAGGCGCTCGGCGACGCCGCGCACCTGCCGGCGTCACGGCGCGACGCCGGCCGCGTGCAGGCGACGGTGTTGCGCTACCCGCCGGCGGTGGCAGGCCAGGAATGGCGCATCGTCGAGTGCGACAGTCTCGAGGACCTGCTGCAACTGTCCGCGCACAGCGAGTTGCGTTTCTTCACCGGCAGCCTGCGCCGTGACCACGCCGGGGTGGGCGTGCCGCGAACGCGCCGTGCACTCGACCGTCTGCGCCCGCGCTGTGCTGAAACCGCGCGCGTGATCCTGGAGTGGTTCGAGGCCGGCGCGCTGACCGAAGCGGAGGTGGTGGTGGCCATACAACCCCGCGTGCCTGCGCAGGGTATTCCCGCCTTTACACTCCCGGCATAACCGACTAAAAACGTCGGGATTTTCGCCGCGGCATTTTTTTCGTTGACGCCCCCCCTGTTTGCGGGGGTGACGAGCGGCCTTCCTTCACTGACGTCCTCGACGGGGCATCCCATGCATCTTTCCCGCGTTTTCCTGCGCCCGGCCGCACTGTGTCTGGCGGCCGCGTTCCTTGCGTCCTGTGGTGGCGACGGTGGTGGCTGGACGATGCCGCCACCACCGGTTTCCGTGCTGGAGGCGAAGACGGTCGACGTGCCGATGACCTTCACCTACGCGGCGCGCGTGTCCAATTCGCAGGACGTCGAGGTGCGCGCACGCGTCAGCGGCATCCTGCAGAAACGTGCTTACGTCGAAGGCGCCTACGTCCGCCAGGGTGACCTGCTGTACGTCATCGACCCCGCACCGCTGCGTGCGGAACAGGAAGCGGCGAATGCCGCGCTGGCGCAGGCGAAGGCGGCCGCCGCGCAGGCGGAGGCGGACGCCGTGCGCGCCGAGGATGTCTACGCCAAGGGTGTCATCAGCGTGCGCGACCGCGACCTCGCCGTCAGCAACCGTGACCAGGCCCGCGCCGCGCTGGCCCGCGCCCGGGCGGAGGCGGATCGCCGCGCCATCGAACTCGGCTACACGCGCGTCACCGCGCCGGTGTCCGGCATCACCAGCATCGGCACCATGCCGGAAGGCAGCTACATCAACGCGCAGCAGGGCGGCGAGACGCTGCTCACGCGCATCACGCCCATCGACCCGGTCACCGTCGATTTCTCGGTTTCCGAAGGCGACATGGTGAAACTGCGCAAGCTGACCACGTCTGGCCGCCTGCTCGGGCCGAAGCGCGGACAGGGCACCGCCGCGCTGGTGATGAGCAACGGCGATCCGTATCCGCACACCGGTCGCGTCGAATACCTCGACGTGGTCCTCGACCGCGCCACCGGCAGCCTGCTCGGCCGTGCGCAATTCCCGAACCCGGAGCAGACGTTGTTGCCCGGCATGTTCGTGCGCCTGGTGCTGCAGGGTTACGTGCTGAAGAACGCGATCATCGTGCCGGAGAAATCGGTGCAGCAGGGGCCAATGGGCGCCTTCGTCTACGTCGTCGGGGCAGAGAACAAGGCCGAGCCGCGGCCGGTGAAGCCCGGCCTGCCGGTGCCCGGCGGCCGCGCCATCGACGAGGGCCTGGCGCCGGGTGACCGCGTGATCATCGACAACCTGATGAAAGTGCAGCCGGGCGGCGTGGTGGAACTGGCGCAGGCCGGTGCACCGGCCGCCGCCGCGGGCGATGCGAAAGCGGCGGCGGGCAAGTAAGCCATGAACATCCGCACTTTCATCGAACGGCCGGTGCTGTCCACGGTCATCGCGATCGTCATCGTGGTGGCTGGCCTGGCGGCCATGCGCGAATTGCCGATCGAGCAATACCCGGAAATCGTGCCGCCGGAAGTGAACGTCACCGCGATCCTGCCCGGCGCCAGTTCGGACACCATCGCCAACACGGTGGCAGCGCCGCTGGAACAGGCGGTCAACGGCATCGAGAACATGCTGTACGTGAAGAGCTCGAACGCCAACGGCCAGATGGCGATGACGGTCACCTTCGACGTCGGCACCGATCCGGACCAGGCCACCATCGACGTCAACAACCGCGTGCAGGCGGCACTGGCGAAACTGCCGGAGGAAACGCGGCGCCTCGGCGTGCTGGTGGAGAAACAGTCCAGCGCCATCCTGATGGCGGTGTTCATCTTTTCGCCGGACGACAGCCGCGACCCGGTGTTCGTGTCCAACTACGCGCTGTTCAATATCATCGACGAGATCAAGCGCATTCCCGGCGTCGGCAACGCGATGCTGTTCGGCGCGCGCGACTATTCGATGCGCATCTGGCTGCGCCCCGAGCAGCTGGTGCGCTTCGGCCTGACGCCGAACGACGTCGCCAACGCGATCCGCGAGCAGAACGCGCAGTACGCCGCCGGCGCCATCGGCCAGGAGCCGATGAGCCTCGACGCGCCCTTCACCTACAACATCACCACGCGTGGCCGTTACACCTCGCCGGAGGAGTTCGGCAACATCATCCTGCGCGCCAACGACAACGCCGCCGCGCTGCGCCTGAAGGACGTCGCGCGCATCGAGCTGGGCGCCCAGGACTATTCGCTGAACGCCACCTACGACGGCAAGACCGGCGTCGGCATCGGCATCTTCCTGGCGCCCGGCGCCAATGCCATGCAGACCTCCGACGAGATCAACGCGGTGCTGTCGCGGCTGGAGAAGAAGTTCCCGTCCGGCATCGACTGGGAGATCCCGTTCGATACGTCCACCTACGTGCGCGTGTCCATCAACGAGGTGGTGAAGACCTTCGTCGAGGCGCTGCTGCTGGTGGTGCTGGTGGTCTACCTGTTCCTGCAGAGCTGGCGCGCGACGCTGATCCCGGTGCTGGCGATCCCGGTGTCCATCGTCGGCACCTTCGCCGGCCTCTACCTGATGGGTTTCTCCATCAACCTACTGACGCTGTTCGCCATGGTGCTGTCGATCGGCATCGTCGTCGACGACGCCATCGTGGTGCTGGAGAACACCGAGCGGATCATGCGCGAGGAGGGCAAGGACGCGAAGCAGGCCGCGATCCAGTCCATGGAGGAGGTGGCCAGCCCGATCGTCGCCATCGTACTGGTGCTGTGCGCGGTGTTCGTGCCGGTGGGCTTCCTCTCCGGCCTGACCGGCGTGATGTACGCGCAGTTCGCCATCACCATTGCCGTTTCCGTGGTGATCTCCGGCATCGTTGCGCTGACGCTGACGCCGGCCCTGTGCGCGCTGTTGCTGGACCAGGAACACCTGCAGCACAAGCCGCACCGGTTCTTCGAGTGGTTCAACACGCGGTTCGATCGCGTGCGTGACCGCTTCGTGCGCGGCTCGGCCTTCCTGATCCGCCGCGCCGCCCTCGGCCTGGTGTTGTTCGTGGCGCTCGGCGCCCTCGGCGGCGCGTTGTTCTGGAAGCTGCCGGGCGCACTGGTGCCGGACGAGGACACCGGCTGGCTGATGGCAGCGCCGATCCTGCCCTCGGCGTCTTCGCTGGACAGCACGCGCAAGGTCACCGACGACGCCACCGCCACGCTGATGAAGAACGAGAACGTGGCGCACGTCGTCGCGTTCTCCGGTTACGACTTCCTCAGCAATTCGCTGAAGACCAGCACCGGCATCATGTTCATCCCGCTGAAGGACTGGGAGGAGCGCCAGCGCCCCGACCAGGACGCGCGCATGCTGGCCGGCTCGTTCATGGGCGAGATGATGGGCAATCGCGACGCCTTCGTGTTCGTGCTGAACCCGCCGCCGATCATGGGCATCTCCGTCACCGGCGGCTTCGAGATGTACGTGCAGCAGCGCGGCGACGCCGACCCGGCGGCGCTGGCGGAAGCGGTGAACCGCATCGTCGCGAAGGCGCAGGAGCGCAAGGACATCTTCGCCGACGTGCGTTCCACCTTTGATGCCAACGTGCCGCAGTACCGCGCGGAAGTGGACATCGAGAAAGCGAAGATGCTCGGCGTCAACCTGCAGGAGCTCTACGGCACGCTGCAGGCCACGTTCGGTTCGCTCTACGTCAATGACTTCACCCTCGGCGGCCGCCCCTTCCGCGTCACGCTGCAGGCCGACGAGCACTACCGCTCGAAGCCGGAAGACCTGCGCTTCATCTACGTGAAGACCGACAAGGGCGCCTTCCTGCCCATCGAGTCGGTGGTGACGGTCACGCGCGTGTCCGGGCCGGAGCTGATCGAGCGCCTCAACCTGTTCAGCGGCGCGCGCATCATGGGTTCGCCGTTGCCCGGCGTGAGTTCCGGCGACGCCATCCGTGCGATGGAGCAGGCGGTGGAACAGGCGGCCGGCGAGGGCTACTCCTACGGCTGGACCGGCGCGGCGTTCCACGAGATCCGCGCCGGCAACACGGCGCCGCTGATGTACATGCTCGGCCTGCTGATGGTGTTCCTCATCCTCGCCGCGCAGTACGAGCGCTGGACGATGCCGCTGGCGGTGGTGACGGCGGTGCCGTTCGCGCTGCTGGGCGCGGTGCTGGCCGTGTACGCGCGCAACTACTTTGATTTCGGCGCCTGGCTGTTCGGCATGATGGTTCTCGGCAACCCGCCGGGCCCGCCGCCGCCACAACTGGCGAACGACGTCTATTTCCAGGTCGGGATGCTGACGCTGATCGGCCTGGCGGCGAAGAACGCGATCCTCATCGTCGAGTTCGCGGCGATGCGCTACCGCGAGGGGATGGATGCCGCGGCCGCCGCGCTCGAGGGCATGAAGCTGCGCTTCCGCCCGATCGTGATGACCTCGATCGCGTTCGTGTTCGGATGCATCCCGCTGGCGATCGCCACCGGCGCCGGCTCGGCCAGCCGGCACTCGATCGGCACGGCGGTAATCGGCGGCATGCTGGCGGCAACGTTCATCGCCACGCTGTTCGTGCCTTTGTTCTACTGGCTGATCGAACGCTGGCGCGAACGCAGCGGCCGCGCACCGGCGCGGGATGACGGGCCGAAGCCGCACAACGCCGAGTGATCCGGGAGCGGAACAGGAAAGGGCAGCGCAGGCTGCCCTTTCTGTTCAATGGGTGCCGGGTTGGCAAGCGCGACGCGGGCGCGGCGTCAGAACACCTCGCAGGTGTAGCGCTCGACGCGCAGCGTGTCGCTCCAGTAGTTCGCCGGCAGGCCGGCCTTGCGCTTCAGCTGCGCAAGGAAATCGCGCCGGTCGGGCAATTGCTCCCAGACGCTCGGCAGGAAGGTGCCGCGTCGCGCGCCTTCGCTGAGCACGACGCCGTCGATGCCGGGCCTGAGCATGCCGAGCAAGTCGGCTTCGCTGCGCACCGGCACCGGTTCGGGTTTGCCCAGCACCGAGATGTGGATGTCGAGGCGGCTTTCCTCGTGCGCGCTCAGTGGCGGAAAGCGCGGGTCGCGGAAGGCGGCGCTGAAAGCATTGGCGGCGACGTCGCTGACCAGCGCGCGATGCGCTTCCAGCGTGCCGATGCAGCCGCGCAGGGCCCCGAGGATCTCCAGCGTCACGAAACTGGCACCAGACTGCTGCAGCGCGGCGGTGTAGTCGGCCGGATTCACCGTCAGCGCGCGGCCGTGCGCCAGGCCGTGGCGGATCGCGTTGCGCGCGACGGCGCGCAGGGTGGTGCGTTCCGTGGTGTTCAGCATGCGGGGCTGCCCGGGTAGAAGGCCCAGGCGCCGTAGCCGACGACGCGCCCGCGGTCGCCGGCGGTGTCGCCGGAATTGCACAGCTGCAGCGTGACGGGCACCAGGCCGTGCCGTTGCGCCGCGAGCAGCAGGCCTTTCACCGGAATGCGTCCGCAGGCCTGCTCGTCGGCGATGAGTTCGCCGGCCAGTTGTTCGATGGCCTGGCAGGTGACGCCGTCGAGTCGGCGCGCGGTGTCGTAGTCGAGGTAATGCGAGAGATCGGAGCTGATCACGAACAGCGTGTGCTCGTCGCCCCAGAGCGCATCGAGCACGCCGGCAACCTGCGCCGGCGTGGCCTGGCCGACGACGATGGGCAGCAGCGTGAAATCCTCCAGCACGTGCTGCAGGAAGGGCAGCTGCACCTCGAGGCTGTGCTCGCGGGCGTGCGCGTCGTCGTGCAGCACCACGCCGGGCAGCGCGGCGATGCTGCGCGCCGCCGCGATGTCCAGCGGCACGTCGCCGAGCGGGGTGCGCCAGGCGCCGGCGCCGCTGACCGCGAGGCCGCGAAACGCCACCCGGTGCGCCGGGCCGAGCAGCACCACGCGGCGGATGCGCCTGCGATGCGGGCACAACTGCGCGTAGGCGCCGGCCGCGACCTTGCCGGAATAGACGTAGCCGGCGTGCGGCACGATCAGGGCTTTCGGGCAGACGGCGGATTCGTCCTCGATGCAGCGGCCGTCCAGGCACGCCTGCACCAGCGCGTCCAGTTGCTGCGTGTCGGCCGGATAGAACAGCCCGGCCACCGCCGGCGGGCGAATGCGCAACGGCACGCCGGGCGTGCCCTGGTCCTGCATTGCGTCATGCATGGCGTCCCCTCCGGACTGCGGTGTGCGGACGATATGGGCGGCCCGCGACGGTCTTCAACGCCGCCGCCGATGTACGCCGCTGATCCCGTGACGCGCGTCAAGCAACGGCGCATCGTCCTGCGTAGATACCGAGACGGGACCTTGCGCGCGCCGGTGGCGGCCCCATGCCCGCGCTCCAGCCATCCGTTTCCGGGAGTAC
>Ga0073934_10009819_pt1 | contig 12105 bp, 11 predicted proteins | sample LarsenN4metaG_FD_76834 | JGI IMG/M metagenome (GOLD analysis project Ga0073934, IMG submission 76834) | Hot spring sediment bacterial and archeal communities from British Columbia, Canada, to study Microbial Dark Matter (Phase II) - Larsen... ... | reverse complement strand
GTAGAAGTCGAAACCTTTGTCCCGTCCGCCGGCGATGAGCCAGACGTTGGGCTTGCCCCCTTCGGCGGCGGGCATGGTTTGCACCGCTTTGGCGACGGCATCCAGGTTCGTGGCTTTCGAGTCGTTGACGAACTTCACCCCGTTGATCTCGGCGACCGGTTCGCAACGATGCGCGGCGGGTTGGTAAGAGCACAACGCCGTGCGCGTCTCTTCCAGCGGTATCCGCAGCACCCGTCCGACCGCGAGCGCGGCCATGAGGTTCTCGGCGTTATGCGGCCCGCGCAGTTGCGTCCTCTCCAGGTCCAGCAGCACGCCCTCCCAGCCGGGCACCCGACTAATGAGCAGCGTGCGGTCGAGGTAAAGTTCCGCGCGCTGGTTCACCGCGCTGAACGTGATGACCTTCGACGGCAACTTCACGCCCTGCGCGCGCAGCATCGCCAGCGCCTCGCTCTGCACAATGGCCCAATCGAACGGCTGCTGGTTTTCGAAAACGCGCGACTTGGCCCGCGCGTAATCCGCCATGCCCGCGTAGCGGTCCAGGTGGTCTGGCGTGATGTTCAGCAACACCGCGATGGCCGGGCGGAAAAACCGGATGCGCTCCAACTGGAACGAGCTGACCTCCAGGGTGAGAAAGTCCAGGTCGCGCGTCTCCGCCGCCACGTGGCACAAGGGCAGGCCGATGTTGCCGGCGGCGATGGTCTTGCGCTGGGTTTCCTTCAGCAAATGCGCGATCAGCTCGGTGGTCGTGGTTTTGCCGTTCGTGCCGGTGACGGCGATGCTCAGGCACAGCGACCGCTGCCAGCCCAGTTCCAGTTCGCTGACCACGGGCACAACCGCCACGTCCAGCGGCCTGACCAGCGGGCTTCCGGGCGGCACGCCGGGGCTGACCACGGCCAGCGAGAAATCCACGCGCTCCAGCGACCGCGCACCCAACTGGACTTCCGCGCCCAGCTTGCGCAACTCCGCCGCCTTCACGCGCAAGGCCGGCGTGTCGCCCTGATCCACCACCGTGACCCGCGCGCCTTCGCCCAGCAGCAGCAACGCCGCCGCCTCGCCGCTGGCGCCAAGGCCAACCACCAGCACCCGTTTGTTTTCCAGCGTCTGCATGACTCAGCATCAAAACCGCAAATAAACACGGGACGACACGGATGGGAAAGCCCTTCGTCGCGTCCCAGCCGCTCGCCAGGAGCGCCCGGCTGCTTCCATTTTCACCACCGCTGTCTCATTCGCATTCATCCGAGCGCATCCCTTGTCCATCGGCGGTCCAACTCACCGCAGTTTCAGCGTCGCCAGCGCCAGCACAGCACAAAGCACGCCCAGAATGTAAAAGCGCGTCACCACCTGGGACTCGTACCAGTTCAATTTCTCGAAGTGATGGTGCAGGGGCGCCATCAGGAAGAGCCTTCGTCCCTGGCCATACTTGCGCCGGGTGTACTTGAACCAGCCCGTCTGCAAGATCACCGACCCCGCCTCGGCCACAAACACGCCGCCCGCGATCACCAGCACGAATGGCTGGTGAATCAGCACCGCGATGATGCCCAGCGTGCCGCCCAAAGCCAGCGATCCGGTGTCGCCCATGAACACCCGCGCGGGATGGCAGTTGTACCACAGAAAGCCCAGCCCCGCGCCGATCATCGCGGCGCAAAAGACCGTCAGCTCGCCCGCGCCCGGCACATGCGGCACCAACAGGTAGCGCGAGTAAATGGCGTTGCCCGCGAGGTAGGTCATGATGAGAAAGACGATGGCCACGATCACTGTCAGTCCGATGGCCAGGCCGTCCAGGCCGTCGGTGAGGTTGACCGCGTTCGAGCTGCCCACGATGGCCAGCACGGTGATGAGGAGGCCGAGGATGCCCGCGCCCTGAAACAGCGGGTCCTTGAGCAACGGCACCATCACGTCGGTCACGAGGCGGCTGAGTTCCGGCTTGGGTGACTGCCACAAATAGATGCCGACAAAGAGCGCGAGCACCGTTTGCACGGTCAGTTTCACCCGCGAGGTCGCGCCACCGGCGTTCTGCTTGGTGATCTTCGCGTAGTCGTCGTAAAAGCCCAGGGCCGCGAGCACGATCATCGAGAGCAGCGCGAGCAGCACCAGTTCGTTCCATTGCGCCCAGAGCAGCGCGGACAAATCGATCACCAGCACGATCATCAATCCGCCCATCGTCGGCGTGCCGCGCTTGTCCAGTAGTCGCGCCTTGAGGTCCCCCTGCTGGTGCGCGCGGTCCACGTAGTTCTGGCCGAACTTCAACTCCTTCAGCCAGGCGATGATCTTTGGCCCCAGCCACCAGCTCAACACCAGCGCCGTCACCGCCGCGCCCGCGCTCCGCACCGTGATGTAGCGGAACACGCGCAGCGCCGAGAGCCGCTCGGCCCATTCGGTGCCGGACGCCAGCTCCAACAGGTACTGGCTGAGGTGGTAGATCATTCATCAGTCCCAGCGGTATGTGATGCGGCCGTCGGCGGGCAGCCGCCGCGCCGCGCGCTTGCCGATCAGCCGCTCCACGAACGCCGGCAGCTCGCGCAACTCCACCTCCTGGCGCGGACGCCGCGCCGTCGCGGCGCGGGTGTCCGCCGCCAGTTCGTATTCGATCGTCGGTTTGGTTTTCATGCTTCGTTCAATGCCTTCACGATCCGTTCCAGCTTGGCGGCGCGCGATGCCTTCACCAGCACCACGTCGCCTGCCTTCGCCAAATCCTTCACCGCCGCGCCCGCCAGTTCCACCGATTCCAGCGCGACCACCGTCTTCAAGCCCGCCTTCCGCGCCGCCTCCGCCGTCACTCCGGCGAACGCGCCTACCGCGATCAGATCATCCACGCCGCACTCCGCCGCCACGCGCCCGGCCTCGGCATGCGCCGCCTCGGTGTGCGGCCCCAGTTCCGCCATGTCACCCAGCACGGCGATGCGGCGGCCCTGGCACTCCAGTTCGCCCAGCGTGCGGAGCGCGGCGGCCATCGAATCCGCGTTCGCGTTGTAGGCGTCGTTCAAAATCCACACGCCGCGCGCCTGCTCCAGGCGCGAACGCATCGCCAGCGGCTCGCACTCTCGCAAGCCGCTCTCGATCTCGTCGTGTTTCAATCCGAGTTCCATGCCCAGCGCGATGGCGAACAGCGCGTTGACCGCGTGATGACGGCCCGGCATCCGCACGCGATAGACGCCCGAGCAGCCGCGGGGCAAATGGCTGGCCCGAAACTCAGTGCCCTGCGCGCTCACGCGAATGTCCGTCGCACGCCAGTCGCAGCCTTCACCACAGCCGGCCTTCGCCACTCTGCATTTTGCCCGGCCAATCACGCGTTCCATCTCCGGGCTGTCGCCATTCACCAACAAAAAACCTTCTGAGGGGATCGACTCCGCCATCGCCCCCTCTTCATCCGCCACACCGGCGAGATCGCCGAAATACTCCAGGTGCTCGCGCCCGAGGCTGGTCACCACGCCGTAGCGTGGGGCGATCATCCGCAGCAGCGGCGCGAGTTCGCCGGGGTGGTTCGTGCCGGCTTCCAGCACGGCCGCCTGGTGACGTCGTTCCAGCCGGAGCAACGTCAGCGGCACGCCGATGTCGTTGTTGAAGCTCGCCTCGCTCTTGAGCGTGGTGAAACGCCGCCCCAACACCGCCGCGATCAAATCCTTCGTCGTCGTCTTGCCGTTGCTGCCGCCCACGCCAATCACTGGCAGGTCGAACTCCCGGCGATAGGCCGCGCCCAGTTGCCCCAGTGCCGTCCTGGTGTTGTCCACAGCGATGACGGCGACTTCGGGCAGTTGCGCGGGCAGGCGTTTCTGCTCCGCCAGCACCGCCGATGCGCCCCTGGCCGCGGCTTCCGCGAGGAAGTGGTGGCCGTCGAACCGCTCACCGCTCAACGCGACGAACAAATCCCCCGGTTGCGCGGTTCGGGAATCCGTGTTGACCCGCCGCACCAGCGTTTCCGGCTGGCCGCGCAGGAAAGTCCCGCCGCAAGCCGCGGCAATGAATGTCAAAGAACGCGCTTCCATCGGCTACCGCCGCTGGCGTTCCAGCGCCTCGCGCGCGTGTTCGCGGTCGTCGAACGGCACGACGGTGTTTTCAAATTCCTGGTACGTCTCGTGACCCTTGCCCGCGAGCAGCACGGTGTCGCCGGGCCGCGCCATGCGCAGAACCGTCTCGATGGCGCGCTGGCGGTCGAGTTCCATCCCGAAACCGTCCCGGCGGACGGCGGTGAACCCTTGCTCGATTTGCGCGGCGATGGCCTCCGGCGACTCCTTGCGCGGATTGTCGGTCGTGATGAGCGTGTGGTCGGCCAGCTCAGCGGCGACACGGCCCATCTTGGCGCGCTTGCCGGTGTCGCGGTTGCCGCCGCAGCCGAACAGCAGCAGCAGGCGTCCGCCGGTGACTTCGCGCAGGGCGGTGAGGACATTGCGGAGCGCGTCGTCCGTGTGCGCGTAGTCCACGAAGACGTTGAACGGCTGGCCGGCGTCCACGCGCTCGAGACGGCCGGGCACGGGCGGCATCGCGGCCAGCGCGGAGGTGATTTGCGCGGGTTCAATTTTGAGTGCCAGCGCCGCGCCGAAAGCGGCGAGGGCGTTGTAAATGTTATGCCGGCCGATGAGCGGCAGGGCGCATTCGAGACGTCGGCCCTCCCATTCAATGGTGAAGCGGGTTTCGGCCGCGCCCAGGCGGATGTCCACGGCGCGGAGGCGGGCGGCCTGGCAAACTCCGTAGGAGAAGGTGACGGTGGGCGCGGAGTCGGCGGCCAGGCGCTGGCCGTATTGATCGTCAATGTTGATGACGGCGCTGCCGGACTTGTTGCCGAGATACTCCGGCGTGAAGAGCCGCTGCTTGGCGGCGAAGTAGTCTTCCATCGTGCCGTGGTAGTCGAGATGGTCTTGGGTCAGGTTGGTGAAGATGGCGGTGTCAAAGTGGACGCCGCGCACGCGATGCTGGTCCAGCGCGTGGGAGCTGACCTCCATCACACAGGCGCGACAGTGATCCCGCACCATGCTCGCGAGCATCTGCTGGGTCTCCAGCGACTCGGGCGTGGTGCGGTGGGCGGGAATGACGCGCTCGCCGATTTCATAGCGCACCGTTCCGATCAGGCCGGTCTTCAGCCCCGCCGTCTCCAAGATGCGTTTGAGCATGAAGGTCACGGTGGTCTTGCCGTTCGTGCCGGTGACACCGATGACCTTGAGCCGGGCGCTGGGTTCGCCATGGAATTTGGCGGCGACTTCCGCCAGCGCGGCGCGGGTGTCGGCGACCTTGACCCGCGTGGCCTTGCGCGCGTGAAAGCCGTTTTGCTCGCAAAGAATGGCGGCGGCGCCACGCTCAATGGCCGCGTCAATGAAGGCGTGGCCGTCATGCTGCGCGCCGCGAATGGCGACGAACATCGCGCCCGGCGTGACCCGGCGCGAGTCATACACGATGCCCGTGATGTCGCGGTCCACCGGGCCCTCGACTTTCAAGGGCTGCATCCCGGCGACAAGTTCCTTCAACTTCATGGGGCTGGCGGCGTTCATGGCCTGCGGGCGCCGGCCAGGCGCGCCTTGCCCGCCGCCCGCGTCAGCTCGGTGCTGTCGAAACGGTCGGGCGGGATGTTCAGGTAACGTGCCGTCTGGTCGGCGATGGCATGGAAGATGGGCGCGGCGGTCGAGCCGCCGTAGTAGCCGTTGTGCGGCTCGTCGAGCACGACGGAAATGCACAGCTCGGGGTGGTCCGCCGGGAAGAAGCCGATGAACGAGGAGAAATACTTGCCGGGCAGATAACCACCCGCGCCGGCCTTTTGCGCGGTGCCGGTTTTCCCGGCAACGGTCCAATGTTCGAGCGCGGCGCCCGGCGCGGTGCCGTCCTTCGTGGTCACGGTCTTGAGCGCCTGGACCATTTCCCGCGCGGCTTCGGGGCCGACGGCGAGGCGCGTTAGTTCGGGTTGATATTGGGCGACGACATTGCCCTCGGCGTCCTCCAGGCGGTGGACGATCATGGGGCGCATCAAGCGGCCCTCGTTGGCGATGGCGGACATGGCCATGACCATTTGCAAGGGTGTGGCGGCGATCTCGTGGCCCATGGGAATGCGCGAGATGGAGAGCTTGGTCCAGTTGGTGAGCGGGTGGACGATGCCCGCCACCTCGCCCGGCAGCGGGATGCCGGTGCGGGAGCCGAAGCCGAAGCCGCGGATGTAGTCGTGAAGCTTTTGTTCGCCGAGCTGGATGCCGATCTTGGCCGAGCCGATGTTCGAGGACTTGGTGATGATGCCCTCGACGCTCAGAACGCCGTAGGCGTGATGGTCGCGCAGGCGGCGGCCCGCGTAGGTGAACGAGCCGTTCTCACAGTGGAAATGGTCGTTCAAGGAGACGATGCCTTCGTTCAACGCGCCGGACACCACGACGATCTTGAAGGTCGAGCCGGGTTCAATGATGTCGCTGATAACGCGGTTCTTCCAATGGGCGACGGGAGACATGCCCGGCGCGTTCGGGTCGAAGCCGGGCAACGTGGCCAGGGCCAGGATTTCACCAGTCCTGGGCCGGACGACGATGGCCGAGGCGCTGACGGGATTATGTTTGGCCATCGCCTCGGCCAGGGCCTGTTCGGCGATCTGCTGGATGCGGGCATCAAGCGTGAGCACGACGTTCAAACCGGGCCGGGCTTCCACGTCATGCGCGCGGTAGGCGACCAGTTCGCGGCGGTAACGGTCGGTCTCGGTCAGCCGCCAGCCGGCGACGCCGTTGAGCTTGGCGTCAAAGACACGCTCGATGCCGTCCGCGCCCTTCATGCCGCGTCCGTCGGATTCGGTGTTGACGAAACCGACGACATGCGCGGCGAGGGACTGGTTGGGATACACACGCAACATGTCTTCCTCGGTGAAGACGGCGCGCTGGCGAAGATTGCGGAGGAAAGCGGTCTGCTTCTTGTTGAGGCGGTTGGTGTCGAAGCCGAAGGTGGCGCTGGCCAGGGCGGCTTGGATGCTCTCCCATTCCTCGATGGGCACCTTGTGCTTGAGCACGACGTACTTGCTGAACACCGGCTCGCCATTGGTTTCCGTGCGGATGAGGCGCGGCACAAGGCGCTCGTTCAGCCACGCTTCGTTGGTGCGCAAGAGCGGCGCGAGCACCCGCGCCATGTGCGGGGTCATCGGATGGATGAGCGTGGGGTCGGCCACGATGGTTTTGACCGAGATCGTGGTGGCCAGCTTGTGGCCGCGGATGTCGCGGATTTCACCGCGTGGGGGCTCGCGGTGAAAGGCGCGCTCGGTGTTGTGACGGGCCTTGGCCAGCAGCTCCTCGTGGCGCAGCACCTGGATGTCCACCAAGCGGTAGCCAAGCGCGCAGAAGGCCGCCACCAGCAGGAATGCCAGGGCCGCCAGCCGCCGGGAGGATGGAGTCACGGGTTGCATGTCCGTCAATCGCCGCCGCGCACCCGCGCCGACCGGCTCCTCCCAGAGCATCGGCGCGGGGGCGGCGGCCTGTTTAGTCCGCCAGAGAATCGTCGTGCATCGCCGTCCGGCGCTCGCCACCGTCCGGCAGGGTCAAATGCGGGGCGTCCCATAGCCGCAGAATCTGCCGCGGCTCGGGCTGCACCAGGCCGAGGTTCAGTTCGCGCACGCGGTTTTCCAGATTGCGCGGCGAGGCGAGGAACGCGAGTTGGTCGGCCGCCTGCTTGTTGTCGCGCCGGGCCTTTTCCAGATCCTGCTCCAGCTTGCGGATGCGCTGGCCGAGGTCGTGAATTTGATCCTTCTGCCACACGTAGCCCAGCCCCGCGCCGCCTATAGCCATGCACAGGGCGAAGGCCGCAATTGCCGGCCCGAACCTCACGCCCGTCTGATTTTTCCGGTTTCGCGCCATGTCAAATCTTCTCCATCACCCGCAGTTGCGCGCTGCGCGCCCGCGGATTCTCCGCCACTTCCACTTCGCCGGGCGGGATCGCCTTCCGCGTCACCCGCCGCAGCAGGGGCGGCCTCGGCTGCCGCAACTCCGGCACGTCCGCTCCCCCGACCGCCGTATAATAATCCCGCTCGCCATCCCGCCCGAATTTCTTCACCAGCCGGTCCTCACCGCTGTGGAACGTGATGACCGCCAGCCGCCCACCGGGCTTGAGCACGGCCATTGCCGCCTGCAACCCGCGCCGCAGCGAACCCAGTTCGTCGTTCACCGCCATCCGCAGGGCCTGAAAAACTTTCGTCGCCGGATGCGCCCGCGCGCCGTGCCGCGGGCAAACCCGCTCAATCAACGCCGCCAGCCGCCCCGTCGTCACGATCCGGCCCTGCGCCCTTTCGCGCTCGATGGCCCGCGCGATGCGCCGCGAGTCCCGTTCGCCGCCCAGTTCCCAAAAGAGCCTGGCCAGTTCATCGGTATCGGTGTCGTTCACCAAATCCGCCGCCGTCAGCGCCTGGCGCGTGTCCATGCGCATGTCCAGGGGCGCGTCGCGCTGGAAACTGAACCCGCGCTCCGCCGTATCCAACTGGGGCGAACTCACGCCCAAATCCAGCAACACACCGTCGCAACTGTCCCGGCCCACCCACTCCGCCATGTCCGCGAAATTCCCGCGCCGCAACTCGAACCGTCCGGCAAATTCCGCCAGCCGCGCCCGTGCCGCCTCAATCGCGGCGCCATCGCGATCGCAGCCAAGCAACCATCCAGTCGGGGCGCTCGCCCGCAAGATGGCCGCCGCGTGCGAACCGCCACCCAGCGTGCCGTCCACGTAGCGGCCCCCGTCCCTCGGGAGCAGCGCCGCCAGCACTTCCTCCAGCATCACCGGCCTGTGGATGTAGGGAGCCACGTTTCATGCTCAGGTTTTGAACCAGCCAAGGCTCAGGCTCATCAGCCGGGCGGTGAACCGGTTCCACATTCCCGCCGCCCGGCCGGCAACCGGCAGGGGCCGCTGGCGCGGAGCCGGCGGCGGTTTCACCGGCAAAACCTCAAAGTCCGTCTCGGAAAGATCGTTCCGCTCCACCCGGACGCAGTCGGGCAACGCAACGGCGCGGCTCGCCGAACGGCGACGATTCCGGTTCTCCGCCAGCGAACTCCAACGCCCCGGCAACACCGGTTCCACCGGCAAACCCGCCTTGCCTGCCACTGGAGAGGGCTGCCTTCCGCCCGACGGTTCAGCTTGTTCCGTCTCCGGCACCGCCGATGCGGAGGAACTCAGCCTCACCGATGCCCCCCGGCGGACGGGAAACTCCGGCACCAAGCGGTCCTTGGTCATGGCGAACGGATTCGGCCCGCCGGGCTTGTGCTTCAGCGATTCATTGACGACCAGCAACTGGCTCAGGCTCATGGCTAGATCAATTGAAAAGCCTCGTTTTGCAGCGCGGCGTCCACTTCGTTCACGATGGCGTGCCGCTCCGGGTTCCAAATCTCGAAATGATCCACGCAGCCGACCATCACGGCTTCGTTTGTGATACCCACCGCCGCCGCCATCGCCTCCGGCAGACAAACGCGCCCCCCCTTATCCACCGTGACCGTGGCGGACTTGCTGCCCAGCAGGCGGCGCAGGCTCACCGCTTTGGTGTCGGACAGGGGCATGGTTTTCAGCTTCAACGCCAGCGCCTCCATCTGCTCCGGCGGCAGGGCGACGAGGCAGGCTTCGTTCCATTTCCCAAAGGGCCAGAGAATCAAGGTGAATTCGCCCTCCGGTTCGGCGGGGCACCACTTGGAAGGCACCTGTACTCGGCGTTTCACGTCAACCCCGTGACGGAAAACGGAGCAGTAGAACTTAGGCTTGCTGGAGTCGGTTGATGCCATTGCAACGGCGGAATGGGCGGTTCGATCCACACTCTGCCACACAACGACCCACTTTGTGCCACTTCAACCCTCCAATGGTCAATCAAGAAACGTGAAAAAGTGTTCACAAGGGAAAATTCCCAGCTCCAAATCCAAAACATCTCAGCCGGAGCCATGGCGTGGAACCGGTTGGATAAACGCTGAAATGCTGAGGCGCAGGGACATCCAGAGATTCCGTGAAGCGCCGCATTCACCTTCGGGTGTCTCTCGTTTCAACTGGCTTTGCGTGCCTTGGTATTTTTGCGTCTCTGCGTTTGGATCCGTTCCCCTTTTCCATCGCATGATTCCGGTTCAAAGCCGGCTTCCATGAGAAACAGCCCGATGGTCGCAGCTTGCCATCCACGTCACTGAATCTGTTTGAGGTTTGGTTCTTGGAACTTCCTTGGACATTGGGATTTGGAATTTGGGACTTGAGTCATCCACTTCCCTCTTGCCCGGCTGGCGGAACTGCCCTTGCATGAAGCGACATGCGGCGCAAAGCGGACATCCTGCCCCTGCTCACCAATCCCGGCGTCATCGCGGTGGTGCGCGCCTTGCGGCGGGAACAGGTCATCCCGCTCTCCGAAGCGCTGGTCGCCGGAGGCGTCATCGCAGTGGAAGTGACCTTGAGCACGCCGGATGCGATTCCCGCCCTCCGCGAGGCGAGGCAGATGCTAGGCGACCGTGCCGTGATCGGCGTGGGCACGGTGCTGGACGCGGACACCTGCCGCCGGGCCTGCGAGGCGGGCGCGGAGTTTGTCGTCAGCCCGATCCTGCGACCGGAGATCGCGGCGGCGGCACGCGAATTCGACCGGCCGGTCATGCTGGGCGCCTACACGCCCACCGAGGCGCAGCTCGCCCATGAGGCCGGCTCGGACTTCATCAAGATATTCCCGTCTGATGGACTCGGTGCGCCTTACATCAAGGCCATCCGCGCGCCGTTACCGCACTTGAAGATCATCCCCACCGGCATTGCGCGCGCGGAAGACATCACGGCGCTAATCCAGGCGGGATGCGTGGCCGTCGGACTCGGCTCGATACTTTTGACGAAAGAAATCTTGAGCACCGACAACTGGCCGGAACTGACAAAACTCGCCCGGCGTTTCGTCGCCCAAGTCCACGAAGCGCGCAAGGCATAATCACACTTCACGTTTCGAGGACGAGATCGAGAACGAATACGACGACGAGGACAAACCATCGCTAACACTGATAATCGCTCACTGATTACTTCCCCATGGCTCGCACCCCTTCCACCATGCTCCCGCTCGGCACGACTGCGCCGGATTTCCGCCTGCTGGAGCCGGCGACTGGAAAGACGGTTTCCCTCGCGGACTTCGCCGCCGCGCCCGCGTTGCTGGTGATGTTCATCTGCAACCATTGCCCCTACGTGATTCATATCCGGTCGCGGTTGGCGGAAGTTTGCCGCGATTATCAGACGCGCGGCGCGGCCATCGTCGCCATCAACTCGAATGACGCCTCGGCCTATCCCGCCGACAGTCCGGAAGCCATGATTACCGAGGTGCGCTCCGCCGGATACACCTTCCCGTATCTTTATGACGAGTCGCAGGCCGTCGCCCGCGCCTATCGTGCGGCCTGCACGCCGGATTTCTTCCTCTTCGGCCGCGACCGACGTCTGTTCTATCGCGGCCAGTTCGATGACAGCCGGCCGCGTGTCGAGCACCCGCTGCCAGTCACCGGCAAGGACCTCTGCGCGGCGATGGATGCCGTGCTGGCAGGCCGGCCCGCGCCCGACACTCAGAAGCCAAGCCTGGGCTGCAACATCAAATGGAGGCCCGGCAACGAGCCGGAGTATTTCCAGCTCGGCTGACGGAGAACTGGGTAATCGAGCGTTGAGACCAAGTGATCGTCACTGAATCCGGCCATGTCCCGTCACTCCACCACCCCATCACTTCATCCCGCCGCCACTACGCCGCTGCTCGCCATCGAAATCGGCGGCACCAAACTGCAAATCGTTGGCGGCGATTCCACAGGCGACATTGCGCATCGGATCCGCTTTACTGTGGATCCCGCGCGGGGCGGCGAGGACATCCGCGCCCGCATTGCCGAAGCCCTGCCCGCCCTGCTGGAGCAGGTGAAACCCGCCGCCATTGGCGTTGGCTTTGGCGGTCCGGTGGACTGGCGCACCGGCCGCATTTGCTGTTCGCACCAGGTGCCGGGATGGCACGACTTTCCGTTCGCCGCCTGGCTCGAAGCGCAGAGCAGCCTGCCGGTTGCCTTGGAAAACGATTCCAACTGTGCCGCCCTCGCCGAAGCCACCCTGGGCGCGGGCCAGGGCGGCAACCCCGTCTTCTATTTCAACCTGGGCAGCGGCGTGGGCGGTGGACTGGTCGTGGATGGAAACATTTACCACGGCGCCAGGCCCGGCGAG
>Ga0073934_10009817_pt1 | contig 12109 bp, 9 predicted proteins | sample LarsenN4metaG_FD_76834 | JGI IMG/M metagenome (GOLD analysis project Ga0073934, IMG submission 76834) | Hot spring sediment bacterial and archeal communities from British Columbia, Canada, to study Microbial Dark Matter (Phase II) - Larsen... ... | reverse complement strand
GCTCGGCGTGCTGGCGTCGATTCCGCTGGTGGCGCGGGTCCTGTTCCCCCATCTGGCGGCACGATTCCGCCGCACGGCATCGCAACTGCTGGCGCCCCCACAGGTCACACGGCTAGAGTTGGAGCGCACTGCACCCGACCCCGGGCCGGACGAAGGCCACCGCGGCTACTCGGTGCCGGAAATGGCCAACGTCTGCGAACGGTTGCTGCGGGATACCGGGCTGACGAGTGGCTTTGCCAGGCTCGTGGTACTGTTTGGACACGGTTCGAGCAGCCTTAACAATCCGCACCGGTCCGCCTACGACTGCGGCGCGTGCGGCGGCAGTCACGGCCATCCCAATGCCCGTGCCGTCTCGCAGATGCTCAACGATGTTCGCGTGCGGGACATTCTGTTTCAGCGCGGGATTGCGATCCCCAGCGACAGCGTATTTGTGGGCGGCTTTCACAACACGTGCGCCGATATCACACCGTTCTTCGACCTCGAGCGCCTGCCGAAGTCGCACGAAGCCGAATTTGCCGAGTTCGCCGCTGCTTTACGAAAGGCGTGCGAGCGAAACGCACACGAGCGGTGTCGTCGGTTCATGTCGGCGCCCTTGAACCTGTCGTTTGCGGCCGCGCACCGCCATGTGGCGGAGCGTTCGGAGGACCTCGCGCAGACGCGGCCCGAGCTGGGCCACGCCACCAACGCCATCTCTGTCGTCGGCCGTCGGTCGCGGACCCGCGGGCTGTTCCTCGATCGCCGCGCCTTCCTCACCTCGTACGATCCCACGCAGGACACGCCGGATTCGGCCATCCTGCTCCGCATCCTCAGCGCCATCTTCCCGGTGTGCGCCGGCATCAACCTCGAATACTACTTTTCGCGCGTCGATTCGACCGGCTGGGGCTGCGGCACCAAGCTCCCCCACAATGTGAGCGCGCTGCTGGGTGTGATGGATGGCCCGGCGAGCGACCTGCGGACCGGGTTGCCGTGGCAAATGGTCGAGATCCACGAACCGGTGCGATTGCTGTGGGTCATCGAGACCACGCCCGAGGCGATGCTGTCCATCTTCGAGCGGAACGAGTTCATCCGACGGATGTGCGTCAATGAGTGGGTGCAACTGGCAACGCTGTCGCCGGACTCGGATGTGATCCACCTGTTTCGCAAGGGACGCTTCGAGGTCTACGTGCCAGAGGCAAAGTCCCTGCCGACGGCGACGTCGTCAACCGACTGGTATCGCGGCTGGCGAGACCATTTGGAGTTTGCGGAGATTGTGCCGGGTTAAACGGCCGCAAAAACCACCATGGCATCCCAATCCATTTTTTACGGCCTGGCGTTGATCGTGGTCGGCGCGCCGATGTTGCTCGTCGCGGTGCTGGGGATTTCGTCGCTCGTTGACCGCCGCCTGAACGAAGACACGATCAGCCGCAGCATGTTGGCCACGACGTGGATTGGCCTGGTGGCATCGCTGGCAATCCTGGCCGTGATGCTTGTCGTCGATACCCGCCGGGTGGCCGTCCCATTCGGCAACTGGGTGGCAATAGCCGACTCCCAGCACCACGTGCATTACCACATGTTTTTGAAAGTGGAGTTTGACCGGCTGTCGATCCCCTTCCTGATCCTGTCATTTCTGTTGTGCGGAACCATTGGCTCGTTCGCCGGCAAGTACATGCACCGCGAGCCGGGGTTCAACCGGTTCTACATGCTGTACGCGATTTTTCTGCTGGGAATGGTGACGACGTCCATTGCGGGGACCATCGAAACGCTGTTTACGGGGTGGGAACTGGTGGGGCTGTCGTCGGCGCTGCTCGTGGCGTTCTTTCACGAGCGTCCCGCCCCGGTGCGGAACGGGCTGCGCGTCTGGACGGTGTACCGCATCTCGGATGCGGCGCTGCTGATGGCCGCCGTGGCCCTGCACCACCTGAAGGGGGAAGGCAACTTCGACGTCTTCCTGGGCGATGCCCCGTGGCCGGAAGGGCACACGCTGCTCACCTCTTCGCAAGCGTTCTGGGTAGGGATGTTGCTGCTGGCGGCAGCGGCGGGAAAGTCGGCGCTGGTGCCGTTCTCGGGCTGGCTGCCGCGAGCAATGGAAGGTCCAACGCCTTCCAGCGCCGTGTTCTACGGGGCGCTGTCGGTGCATCTGGGGGCCTTCCTGTTGCTCCGAGTGAGCCCGCTGCTGGAGGCATCGCCGGCGCTGTGCATCGTGGTGCTGTTGATCGGCCTGGCGACGGCCTTGGTGGGAACGCTCTCAGCCCGTGTTCAGACGGACATCAAGTCGGCGTTATCGTTCGCGTCGCTCACGCAAGTGGGGATCATCGTGGCGGAGATCGGCGGACTGCGGTTGTTGCCGGGCCACTCGCCCGAATGGGTGAGCTATGTCCCGTTGGTCCATATTCTGGGACACGGTTGCCTGCGCACGCTGCAGTTCGTGCGGGCCCCGTCGCTGCTGCTGGATTACAAAGAACTCGAAAACGCGATTGGCGGCCGCTTGAGCACTGCACAAGCCAGTGGCCCACGCCGTCTGTCCGACGGCCTGTGGTTGTGGCTGTATCGGTTTGCGTTCGACCGCGGGTATCTCGATGTGTTGCTGGACCGGTGCGCCGCCGCGGTCCGGTCCGCCCTGCGGCGCTGCGATGCCTGGGAACACCGGTGGATTTCGTTCCTGTCGGGCGAGGAGTTGCGGCGCAGCGAGCAGGTAGACCACATGGCCGCCCCGATTGAAGAGCTGACATGAGCCAGTTGCATTTTTCGTGGCTGGAGTTGGGCATTCTGATCCCGCTGGCGGGCTGGCTGGTTGTCGGCCGCCTGCGGGATGCCGTGGTCGCGCGCCATTGGTGTCTTGTCTTCACGGGTGCAGCCCTTGTCTGTACCTTCGCCGAGTGGCAAGACTTTCAGACCCTGAAGACGTTCGAAGCGGAAGATCGTTGGCAGCCGTTGGCGCAGCTGTTCGGACCGGATCTGTTCGTCGTCGACGAGCTGAGCGCCCCGTTGCTGCCTCACGTCGCCCTCTTGTTCTTTCTGACCACCCTGGCAACGCTGCGGACCAAGATCCGGCGATTCTCGTTCTCCTGGACGCTGTTGTCCGAAGCGATCCTGCTGGCCACGTTCAGTTGCAAAGAGCCATGGCTGCTCATCGCGTTGCTGGCACTGGGGACGCTGCGACCCTATTGGGAATTGCGCGCCCGCGGCAAGCCCACGCGCGTCTACACCCTGCACATGGGGCTGTATGTCGCGCTGCTGGTCTTCGGCCAGGCGTTTGTCTCGCTGGAGGACGATCAGCGCGTGCACACCTTGTGGGCCATCGTGCCCCTGATGGCGGCGGTGCTCGTCCGCAGCGGCATTGTCCCTTTCCATTGCTGGGTGACGGAACTCTTTGAGCACGCGACGTTCGGCACGGCGCTGTTGTACGTGGCGCCGCTAACCGGGGCCTATGCCGCCATGCGGCTCGTGTTGCCGATCGCGCCCGACTGGGTGCTGCGAGGACTGGGGTTGATCTCGCTGGTGACGGCCGTCTATGCCGCGGCGCTGACGCTGATCCAGACCGACGCGCGGCGGTTCTTTGCGTTGCTGTTTCTGAGCCACTCGGCGCTGGTGCTGGTGGGGTTGGAGATCGTGACGCCGATCGGCCTCACGGGCGCTTTGTGCCTGTGGCTGTCGGTGGGCCTGTCGCTGGGCGGATTCGGGCTGATGCTGCGGGCGCTGGAATCCCGCCACGGCCGAATCTCGCTGGTCGAGTTCCAGGGGCTGTACGAGCACATGCCCATACTGGCCATTTGCTTCATCATCACCGGGCTGGCGAGCGTGGGATTCCCCGGCACGAGCGGATTCATCGGCACCGAACTGCTGGTCGATGGCGCGGTCGCGGCCTATCCGTATACCGGTGTCGCGGTGGTGATCGCTGCGGCGCTCAACGGCATTGCCCTGGTGCAGACCTATTTTCGGCTGTTCACCGGCACGCAGTACGCGTCGATGATCTCGCTGCGGCTCGGCGGCCGGGAACGCGCGGCAGTGCTGACGCTGATGGCGCTGATCCTGCTGGGCGGCCTGGCGCCGCAGTTCAGCGTCAGCGGACGGTATCATGCCGCGTTGGCGCTGTTGAAGCAGCGCGGCGTGCTCTCGAACAACACCGAGCACGTGTCGGCGAGCGAGGCGGAGTCACTGGTCTCGCCGGAAATGTAGGACGGCCCTTTCGGGCCGTCGCAAGGTCTTCCAGGGACCGAAACGGCGGTCTTGCCGGTCATTCCACTTCGGAAGTCACCGGCACGACTTCCACGTCGAGGCTGGCGCGGCGGAACGGGGCGTCGGCGGCCGATTCCTCGACGGAAGGCCGCGGTGCGGGGGGCGCCTCGCTGGGCACCTGCTGCAGTGGCTGCGGCGCCGGAGGCACCGCCGTCCCGTTTGCCGGCGTGCCTTCAACCACCGGACAATAGCCGGCATCAAACGCGTAGCCGCGCCATCCGCCGCCGTGAAACGCCGACGCCGGAACCGCCGGGGCATAGTGATGCCACTGTGCCGGCAACGGCCGTTGCGGCAGCGGGTTCGGTTGAGGCATCCAGAACGGCACGTGCTGGTAGTAGAAGCCGAGCTGTGTGGTGTCGGTCGGCTGGTACACCATGGGATAGGCCACCGCGGGCGCTGCCGCACCCGATCCGTACCACGCCGCGGGGAAGTAGTTCACGTATTGCACACCCCGGCGCTCGATGGGGTACTTGCCTGGAATCGAGTAGCCGTAATCGGGCGCGTTGGTGCAGTAATGTTCGCAGAACTTGCCCGCGAGACAATGACCGAACAGGCATCCATGTCCGTGGCAGTGCGGGCAGCCCACACCGTGGCACTCGGGACACGGGCAGCTCCCGGTGTCGACCCCCACGTAGCCGCCGTGCTTGTGATGCCCGGCCTGTTGCACACCGGTCTTGGGACCATCGGAAATGCGCACCATACCGATGTTCTGATCCTGCGCCAACAACGGGCTCAGCGCCACGCAGCAGGCCACCGCGGTCCAGCGGGGGATTGTCCATCCTGACATGACCGTCGCCTTATTCTGTAGTAGGCACACTCTGTGTGCCGTTCGTCGTCACTCATCAACTGCTTAAAGGACGGCACACGGAGTGTGCCTGCTACTTTTGAAGATCAGTACGGCGCGATGCGCGAAACGGGCGTCAACCGGCTGGCCGGCGTGCCCCAACTGTAGTTCCACTGGTGTGCGACGGTAGGGGCGAGCGGCACCGCGACGGGCGTGCCGTAGCCTTGGGCTCCCCACAGTTGTCCGTCGCGTTGGTCAAAGTAACCGGGATCGACCGGATAGACGCGGGCGTATTTGCCGAAGTGAGGCGTGCCCGCGCCGCCGTTGCCGGTGGGAATGAAATAACCGAACTTGCAGCGGAAGTAGTTGATCATGTCTTGCCCGGTGGCGTCGTGGTAATAGAGGCCCGGGCAGTGATGGCAGTGATTGGCCATCCAGCTTTCCATCGCCAGACTGTGAGCCTGAGTTCGTTGGTGGAACGGATAGCCGGTCCAATCCGTGGTCCGCCAGTCGGTGCGATTGGGCGCGTAACCCCCGATGTAAAGCCCGTTGCATTCGGGACAGTTGCCGGCCGTGTGTGTAATGGCCGCGGGTGCGGCGACGCAATTCGCCGGGGAGAGGGCCTCGCCCTGGGCGCGCACGGTGGGTTCGCTCGACTTGGAGATGCGGACCATGCCGGCCGGCTCCTGCTCTTGGGCCGCCAGTGGTGCTGCCGCCACCACCAGGCCACAGGCCAGCAGTCGGGCCGCGGTGAATCGGACGCGGATCATGTTGACTTCCTTCCCTTCGGTCGAGAGGCTATCGCACTCCCGGACCGCACACCTTGTCGTCCGGAATGAATTCGCTGATCACAATTTTGAACCACGGCTCGCGCGACGGTTTCGCGGGCTGCACGTACTTCTCTTCGAACTGCAAACTGTGGGCTTGCGTCACGCGGTGGACACCGTGTCCGAATCCCGGGCCGCTCCAATCGATGCTTCGCCAGTCCGGTTCCCGCGGCGCCCACACTCCGGCCGGCGCCACTCGGTACGGCCTTTCGTACATCCACGGGGGCATGGCGGGAGGGGCACCGTGTACCGGCATGCGGTTCTGGTGCTTATCGCCCGCCGACGCCGTTGCCGTCGTCGACAGCACCACGGCCAGACCGCACCCCAGTTGTCGCCAGTTCATGGTGTCCTCGCCGTTGGGGCCAGTCACAATGCGACCACTATTCCCACGGTCCGCCGTTGGTCGAGACCTTCGGCGGATGGAACAGGTGCGGATAGTGCGAGCGGTACTTCACCTGCACCATCGTGCCTTGCAACTCCCACTTCTCGTGCGATTTGATACCGAACGGCGTCCAGTAGTAGTGCCCCTTCACGCGGTGATAGTACGGCGGGAACAAGGCGCGGTAGGTGTGCGGATAGAGCATCTCGTGCGGCGCCAGCGCCGGCGTGGGAACAAACGTCGCGCCGGTCCAGATGGGGATGTTCGGCTGGGGCGACGGATACATCGACGAGCCGACGTACACGTAGCCCGGCTGCGACGGCACCCCCGGCGTTGGCTCCTGGGCCTGGACCGACGGCATCATCAACGTCGCCAACACCACCGTCGAGAACGGGATGTGGCTGAGCCAGCGCGGCATGGTGGATCCCTCCTTGGATCGCGATCACTTCCTCACCGTCTCGCAACGAGGCCGTGATAATTCGCGACCTGGTGCCAACGGCAGTAGAAAGATTCGGCCGGTATCGATCATTACATTCACTCTATTTGCGCCTCGCGCGCCAGTCTCACAGCCTTTCACAACTCTATGGCCTTTAACGCCTTAAGGTGTGTTGCAAATCCGACAGAATCGTTGTATCTGATACATCCCCGATTGTCCCACTGCCGGGAAAACTTCGCCCTTACGGAAGACTCCATCACAAGTTCCCCGGTTTAGCCCGCGGTCCGAGGACCGCGACCTTTCCTCGCACTGAAAGTCCCCTCGTGGCCAAACGATCGAAGCCCCCCGACAACGGCGCCCCGGAACTCACCGACCGCATTCAGTACGTCCCGATCAGCCAGGAGACTCGGAGGCGGTACCTCAATTACGCCATGTCGGTCATCACGTCGCGCGCCCTGCCCGACGTCCGCGACGGACTCAAGCCCGTCCAACGCCGCATCCTGTACGTCATGTTTGACGACTTGCGGCTCACTACGGATAGCAAGCCGCGCAAATGCGCGAAAATCTCCGGCGACACTACGGGCAATTATCACCCTCACGGCACGCTCGCCGTCTACGATGCCCTGGTCCGCATGGCTCAGGATTTCACGTTGCGTTATCCGCTGATCCTTGGCCAGGGTAACTTCGGCTCGATCATGGGGATGCCACCTGCTGCCGAACGTTACACCGAGGCCAAGCTCACGCCCGCCGCCGAGCAGCTTATGAACGAGCTGCGGTTCGAGACGGTCGATATGCGGCCCAACTATGACGGCACGCGGACCGAGCCCACCGTCCTGCCTGCGCGGTTTCCCAACTTGCTGGTGAACGGCGCGGCGGGCATTGCCGTCGGCATGGCGACCAACATTCCCCCGCACAACCTGGGCGAAGTGATCGAAGCCTGCAAGGCCCTCATCGACGATCCGGAGCTCGATACCCGCGGCGTGTTGAAGCACATCAAAGGCCCCGACTTCCCCCTCGGCGGCCGACTCGTCACCGATCGCAAAGAGCTGCGCACGATTTACGAGGAAGGCAAAGGGGCTATCAAGACCCGCGGCGAATGGAGGCACGACCGCGACCGCAAGGGCGAGATTTCCGACCGGCTGGTGGTGTATTCCGTCCCCTACGGCGTGGATACCGGGCCGCTCCTGTCGCAGATCGGCGAGATCGTCAACGGCCGCAAGCTGCCCCAGCTCATCGCCGCCAACGACGAAACCGACGAGAAGCACGGCCTGCGGCTGGTCCTCGATCTCAAGCCCGGCGTCGATCCGAACGCCGTGATGGCGTATCTGTTCAAGCACACCGCGCTCGAACAGAACTTCGCCTACAACAGCACGTGCCTCGTGCCCGACGAGCACGGCGCCCTCGTGCCCGCCCGGCTCAACCTGGCCGACATGCTGAGGCACTTCCTGAAGTTCCGCCTCGCAACGGTGCGGCGACGCTGCGAATACCAGTTGCGGCAACTGGAACATCGCATCCATATCCTCGAAGGCTTCGCGACCGTCTTCAACGACCTGGAACGTGCCCTGAAGATCATCCGCAACAGCGACGGCAAGCGCGACGCCGCCGACAAACTGATGAAAGTCTTCCCGCTCGACGAGCCGCAGACAATGGCGATCCTGGAACTGCAGCTCTACAAGATCTCGAAGCTGGAGATCAACTCGATCCTGGAAGAGCTGGAAGAGAAGCGGTCCGAGGCGGAGAGAATCCGCAAGCTGCTGGCGTCCGAAAAGAAGTTGTGGAGCGTGGTGCGGACCGAGTTGGACGAGGTCGTTCAACTTCTCGGCGACAAGCGCCGCACGAGTTTAGGTTCGAGCGAGGAAATCACCGAGTTCGATCCGTCGGCGTACATCGTCCGCGAGAACACCAATGTAGTGCTCACGCGCGAAGGCTGGATCAAGCGCGTCGGGCGCTTGCAGAGCATCGAGACCACCCGCGTGCGCGAAGGGGACGCAGTGCTCGACGTCGTCCCTGCCAGCACCCTCGACACCGTGGTGTTCTTCGCCAGCGACGGCGCAGCGTTTACGCTCTCGGCGGCCGACGTGCCACCGAGTTCCGGCTATGGCGACCCGATCTCCAAATACGTGAAGCTCTCCGATGGCGCCAGCATCGTGGCAGTGGTCACGACCGATGCCCGGTTCACGCCGGCGGACAAGGAACAAAAAGAAGTGCCGCCGACGCCGCACCTGCTCGTCGCCACTGCCCGCGGACAGGTGCTGCGCATTCCCCTGGGACCGTTCCGCCTGCCGTCCACCAAAGCGGGCCGGCGGTACTGCAAGCTCGCCCCGGGCGACCGCGTGGTGTCGGTGAACCTCGTCGGCGAAGCCACCAGCGTATTCCTGGCCAGCAAGGGCGCCCGGCTGATTCACTTCAGCATCGACGACGTGCCGGTACTCTCCGGCGCGGGCCGCGGCGTACGCGGCATGAAGCTCGATCCTAAGGACGAACTGCTCGGTATGGCGCTGATGGCCCGCCCCAGCGACTGCCTGCACGTGCGCACCAGCGGCGACAAGACTCTTACCTGTGGGCAGCACAAGTATGTCACCACCTCCCGGGGTGGCAAGGGCTTCCGCGCCGCCCACCGCAGCACGTTCGTTGAAATCGTCCGCCCGGACATCGTTCTCATCGACTGGACCGCGTTGGAGGCAGAAAAGAACTGACCTGAACCCCAGGGATAGCATCCCTGGGTCTCCTCTTGTTCGAGTGCGCGAACTGCCGAAAACCGGGAAATTGCTCTCAACCGATGGCGGCGATTGGAGTAGACTGCGCGCCGCAGGGGAGCGTGGCAGAGGCGCTGCGCCGTGCGCAAGACCGACTGCAAAGGAGTGCCGGGCATGAGCCGGTGGGGGCGTCATTCAAGTGGCAAGGTCGAAGGTGGAACCGCAAAGCCGGCGTTCCTTCTGTGGGTCATCGGCACACTGGTGCTCATCGGCACCTCCGACGCGGCGGCGCAGAACTACTCGCCGCAGGACTTGCTGGTTTACAAGCCCAAGCAGCCGTTCGTCGACTACGAGACGCCCACAGCCGAGCAGCTACCACGGTGCAAGGTCGAAAAGGACGCCCGACGCCTGATCCTGCTCGGCCCTGAAGGCCAGATTCTGCGGCAGTTCCTCGACGCCAACGGCGACAAGGCGACCAAGGTCGACCAGTGGCGGTACTACCAGCACGGCCTGGAGGTCTACCGCGAGATCGACACCAACGACAACCAGAAGCCCGACCAGTTCCGCTGGCTGAATCTCGGCGGCTCGCGGTGGGGCATCGACGACAACGAAGACGGCCGCATCGACCGCTGGAAGACCCTCTCCGCCGCCGAAGCCTCACGGGAGGCCATCCTCTCCATGACCGCCGGCGACATGGCGTCGCTGCAACTGCTGATGGTCACCGCAGACGACCTCAAAGCGCTCGGCGTTTCGCCGGCCGTCTCGCAGAAGGTCATCGAATCGACGTCCGACGTCGCTACCAAAGCACAAGCCATCCTGCGGAAGTCGAAGGTGCTCACCCCGCGCGCCAAGTGGCTGCGGTTCGATGCACAGATGCCCGGGTCGATCCCCGCGGACGACGGCAAGGCCTCGCAGGACCTGCAGGTGTACGAGGCGGCGATGGCCGTCATTGAAGTGCCGGGCGGCAAGGAGCCGGTGACCGCGCTGGTGCAGATCGGCGAGATGATCCGCGTGGGCGAAGTGTGGAAGCTCACTCAGGTCCCGCAGCCCATTGAAGGGGAAGGGGTCATCACGAGCTCGGGCCTCCTCATGCAGCCGCTGCTGACGAACAGCACCGCCGACATCCAGGCGCCGTCTCCCGCGCTGCAGAAGGTGATCGAGGCGCTGCAGAAGCTCGATGCGAACCCGCCGCAGTTCGGAACCGACAAGCCCGAAAAGCTCGAGGAGTACAACCGCCGCCGCGCCGACCTGCTCTACGAGGCCTACATGCTGGCCGAGGGCGCGGAAGAGAAATCGCAGCTCCTTAAGCAATACGTGGACGGCCTGGCTGCCGCCGTGCAGATCGACACCTATCCCGCGGGCCTCGCACGGATCAAGAAGATCGAAGGGGACATCGAAACGACCTCTCCCAAATCGCCGCTCCTGGCATACATCACTTATCGCCGCATCATGTCGCAGTACGCAGTCGATATGAAAGCGGCAGAGCAGGGCCAGCAGCAGAAAGTGCAGGCAGACTGGCTGGAGTCGCTGTCGGACTTCGTGAAGGACTACCCCGACGCGGAGGACGTCGCAGAGGCCATGTGGCAACTCGCCACGGCCGAGGAGTTCGGCGGCAACCAGACCGCCGCGGTCAACTGGTACCAGCGACTGGCGAAGGAGAAGCGCGGCTCGCTCGCGGCGAACAAGGCGGAAGGCGCCCTCCGCCGGCTCAATCTCAAGGGGCAGCCGTTTGTGCTGACTGGATCGGGACTCAACGGCGAAGGCATCAATACCGCGGCGTATCGAGGCAAGGTGTTGCTGGTCGTGTATTGGGCCTCGTGGTCGAACCTGTTTATTTCCGACCTGCCCCAACTGCGGGCCTTGCATCAGCAATATAAGGCCAAGGGCTTCGAAGTGGTCGGCGTATGCCTGGATATGCCCGGCGGCACGCGGACGCAGCAAGTCGCCGCGATCCAGAACTTCCTGAAGCAGAACAACGTCCCTTGGCCGCAAATTTTCGAACCGGGCGGCCTCGACAGTCCCGCGGCGGTGCAGTACGGGGTCATCGCGCTGCCCACCATGATTCTCGTCGACCAGCGCGGCGCGGTGGAAAGCCGGCAGGCCACGGTCGCTGAATTGAAGCAGCTTCTGCCAACATTGCTCAAGTGAGCATGTCGCGATCCCCAGGTGCGCGGTGAGGCTGCTTGATGAACGCGCAGCCTGCGTCCCTCACGATCGGGGGAACGCTGCTGCAAGTTTTTTGCAGGGACTGACCGGCGGCGCAACCGATTATGGATCAAGCAATTGCGCCACCGGGCTCGCAGTGCGGCACGTGGATTGCATTATCTCCTCGTGGCGTATGCGACGACCAGAAGCCGCAGACCGGCCGGCGTCGCTGCGGCCATTCACGAGGAGACAACCATGTGGAAGGCGTGTGCATGGACGGCGATGCTGGCCTCGGCCGTCACCTTCGCGACCCCATCCACAGCGGATGCTCGAGTCCGCGTGTACGTGGGTCCGCAGGGTGGAGTGGCGGTCCGAGCCCGTCGACCGTGGTACGGCTACGGCTATAGATATCCGTATTACGGGTATCGTTATCAATAATATGGATATAGCTACGGCTACTATCACTATTATTGATACACATATAGATACCCGTACTACAGCTATAGTATCCGTTCACGGCGCGTACCGTCAGCGTGATGGTGAGAGCGGGTTGGAGTTGAGCCGGTTTTCGCTGGCGGGTTACGACGATTCGGGCAGCAGTGAGGGGCCGGCGCTGTGCGTGAAGAG
>Ga0073934_10009816_pt1 | contig 12110 bp, 9 predicted proteins | sample LarsenN4metaG_FD_76834 | JGI IMG/M metagenome (GOLD analysis project Ga0073934, IMG submission 76834) | Hot spring sediment bacterial and archeal communities from British Columbia, Canada, to study Microbial Dark Matter (Phase II) - Larsen... ... | reverse complement strand
CGCTGGCGTGTTTCAAGTGCGTTTTGAGTCAGGTGGTGAATCTTCAGCCCATGCGCAATGCCCGTGCCGATAGACATGCGGGGATTCATGCTGGCAAACGGGTCCTGGAAGATTGGCTGCATCCTGCGGCGCAGCTTACGAAGCTGGCTTTCTTTCAGATGAGTAATACGCATTCCATCAAAGAAAATGTCGCCAGAGGTAGGTTCGAGCAGCCGAATCGCCAGCCGTCCAGTGGTGGTCTTGCCACTGCCGCTTTCTCCGGCCAGCCCAAAGACCTCACCCCGCCGAACTTCAAAACTCACGTCATCTACTGCACGAACATATTGTTTTTCACCGAAGAGGCTTTCAAAAAATTCCTGTTTGACCGGAAAATATTTTTTTACATGCTGCAAACTGAGCAGCACATCGGTATTACTTTCGGCGATGCTTTCAGGAGTGGTGACGTTCTGAACCTGGATTTGATCAGTCATCGCGTTTCTCCCTGTGCCTGATAGAGGCAGCAGTGGACAAGCTGCTGATATACTGAGCTAGTATTGTTATTGATTTGCAGCAGCGCTGGCTCTTCCATCGAACACGTCGTCATAGCTACCGGGCAGCGCGGATGAAAACGGCAGCCGGACGGTGGACTGATCAAGTTGGGTGGGTTGCCGGGCATCCGATAAAGCTCATCCCCTTCCAGATCAATGTTTGGCACAGATTTCAAAAGACCCCGCGTGTACGGATGCTTGGGGTCGTGGAATAACGTTTCGACATCGGCAACTTCGGCTACCTGCCCTGCGTACATGACGACTACTCGGTCCGCCAGTTCGGCCACGATGCCGATATTATGTGTGATCAGGATGATCGTCAGGTTGAATTCATCCTTCAACTCGCGCAGCAGATCAAGAAATTTGGCCTCGACGATCACATCCAGTGAGGTGGTTGCTTCATCCGCAATGATGATATCGGCTTTGAGCGCCAGAGCCAGCCCAATCATCACCCGTTGGCGCATTCCACCGCTAAGCTGGTGCGGGTAGTCTTCTAGCCGTTTTGCCCCGATCCCCAGCCGTTCGATCAGTTCGATGGCCCGCTGCCGCGCCTCTTTGGGTGTGACATGCGGTTGGTGGACACGGATTGCTTCGATGATGTGATCATCGATCCGTTGGACCGGGTTGAGCGAGGTCATCGGGTCCTGAAAGATCATACTGATCCGCGCGCCTCGAATCTGACGCATTTCCCGTTCTGAGAGGGTCATCAAGTCTGTGCCATCGAAAACCAACTGCCCTTCGGTGATCTCGCCAGGCGGCTGGATCATACGCATCATGGCCTTGCCCAGCGTAGATTTACCGCAGCCGCTTTCGCCGACCAGCCCCAGAATTTCGCCTTTGTAAATATCCAGTGATAGGTTTTCTACAGCGCTGAGGGGTCCGCGCCGGGTTTGATAACTCACGCTCAGATCGCGGATTTGCATGATGATGTCTTGCTGCGCTGGCGAGGGTTGAGTCGTTATTGAAGTTTGAGGTTGCATGTTTCAGGCTTTCTACCTGTTTATGGTTTATGTTCAATACGCCTGATGCTTATTGGCGGTTCAGGCGCGGGTTGAGAATCTCAGAAATACTTTCACCGAGCAGGCTAAAGGCCAGAGTGAGCAGCGCTATCGCCAGACCAGGAAAGGTTACCAGCCACCACGCCGAACGCATACTCTCCTGGCCGCGTGCCAGGTCTACGCCCCAGTCAGGAATGGTTTCGGGCAGCCCCAGGCCGATAAATGACAGGCCCGCTCCGGTGAGAATTGCGTCGGCGACATTGACCGAAAAAATCACGACTACAGATGAGATCACATTCGGAAAGATATACAGCGCCAGAGTCGCCGTCCGGCTGGCTCCCAGGCTGCGAGCCGCTTCAACATATAGTTCCTCTTTGATTGAGAGTGTTTGCCCGCGCACAATACGGAAATAGGTTGGGATGTAGATCACAGCAATCGCCAGGATAATGTTGCCGATTCCAGGACTCAATACTGCCGCAATTGCGATTGCCAGGATCAGGCCGGGGAAACTATAGAGGCTGTCCATCATCAGGGTCAAGATACGATCCGGCCAGCCGCCCCAAAAGCCGCTTAACAGGCCCAGCGGAATACCCAGGGCTGCGGCAAAGACGGCTGAGAGCATACCGATAATTAACGTGGTGCGCGTGCCATATATTAGACGGCTAAACACGTCCTGGCCGAGCACATTCGTTCCCATCAAAAAGCTGGATTTATAGACTCGGCCAACATAACTGGCAATTCTGAGGTCAGGATAACTATTTAAAAGCTCTTCAGCCTGCTTTTCGGTGAGCAGTGCCCCATCATATTCACCGTCAACAATACCGCTAAGCACCGTTTCCACGCTATCGTCAAATGCACGCATGGGGCGCGGGCCTTTCATATTCAAGGCCTCACGCTGTTCACTGATGATCCGGCTGGAAACCTCATTACGCACGGCAATACGTGCTGCCTGGGATGCTTTTTCCACGCCTTCGTCTAGACTCTTAAAGTCCGTATAGGCTGAATCTCTGCGCACCACCAAAACGTAGTTGTCCGGGGATTGCCCAGGAGCTAGCTTGCTTGGCCCTGCCTCCTGATCATAATCATAGGGAGCGATCAGATTTGCCACGCCAGGAACCAGACCAATCAGAACAAACAGCAACACACCTAACGCGCTGATCGTCACCAGCCACCAGTTCACCCCATGCCAGCGGCTCATTTGCATGAAACGCCGGAAATACCCTACCCGCTCAAGCTCGGCTTGCCACTCTGGAAGAGCTTTTTGTGCGTCTGTCATAATTAGCTTCTCACCCCCTAGTACCGGATGCGCGGGTCTACAAAGGCATACAAGATATCCATCAACATGGTGGTAATGGCGATCATCACTGCAAAAACCGTGACTCCACCCTGGACGAGAGGATAGTCACGCAGCGCGATCCCATCCCTCAGCAGCAAGCCCATGCCCGGCCACGAAAAGGTGGTTTCGGTCAGCACTGCTCCCGCGAACAAAATCGCGATTTGCAGCCCGATCAGTGTCAGAATCGGGATGAACGTATTACGCAGCGCGTGGAAATAGACCAGCTTGCCTTCAGGTACGCCGCGCGCGCGCCCGGCCATCACAAAGTCTTCTTGCAGCGTTTCGATCATATTGGCGCGTGTCAGCCGCACAAATACTCCAACTAATGCCAGACTGAGTGTTACTACAGGTAAGATCATATGTCTGGCGGCACTGCTCAGTGCCTTCCAATTGGGGGTGAAGGTCAGCGCGATTCCCCCGGCTAGCAGCAGGATCGCCAGCACATAAAAGCGCGGCAGCCAGATTTCCAGCCAGTCACTACGTGGATGGGCAGACAGCTTGTGCTTGACAAACCAGGGCCAGAAACCCTTTAGTGGAAGGCCGAGAAAGATCAATAGGAAGATGATCACTGCCCGGAAGCTGTGATCGGTGATGATACTATCCAGCAGCAGCAGATTAGTGTGTCGGTTCAGCGGAACGGTGGGATCAATGCGGCCTGCTACGGGCAACCATCCCAATTGTAAACTAGAGATCATTTGAAGCAGCAGCCCCATCCAGAAAATCGGGATCGAATAAACAAAGACTGCTCCCAGCCGAATTGCTACATCAGGCGGCTTTTTGTGTTGATTCGCAGCAAACGCGCCGCTTGACACACCCACTAGCAGCATGATCAGTGATGCGGGAATAACCAGTTCAATTGTCGCGGGCAGGCGCTCACTGATTTTGTCAGCGACTGGACGTTCTTCTCCAACGATAGAGACTCCAAAATCGCCATGTATCAGGCCATTCAAATAATCTACATATTGGATGTGAATGGGATCATTCAGGCCTAATGATTCGCGGATTCGCGCGATCTTTTCAGGATCGGTGCCGGGTTTCATGCGCGATTTGATCGGATCTCCCGGCAAAACCCGCATAAACAGAAATACGACCGTTACCAAAATCCAGATCATGGGAATGGTGAGCAAAATACGGGCGAGGATAAAGCTCCGTAACGATGCGCTGCCTGTGAGCAGGGCATATAATACAAACAACCCGACAATGCCCAGGCTGCCGATGCAGAGGGATTGGAATGTAAGCTCCATCGTCTAACTCTCTTACCGTACTTCCTAAATGCAAAAAAGATTAAAAATTCATACGCAGCAGCGCTTTGATGCTACCCAAAAATAATACCCATGCCAAAGATTCTTATACTGCTGCCTCAACTGAAACCGGCGAGACATAGGCTGCCTCGCCGGTTACGTTTATGTTGCAAGGGCAAAACTCTACACGTTTATTCAGCCGCTTTGGTCAGTGATGCGAAGTGGAATTCCAGGGCTGAGCCTAGCACTACGCCTTCAACGCCATCTCGGTAGAGATAGTTAACGGTGCCCACATACATTGGGACGGTAACAGCTTCTTCCGCATAGAACTGCTGGAGATCGGCATAAGTTTGCGCACGGGTATCAGGATCGGATACTTGGGCACGAGCAGCCGTGATGAAACCATCCATCTGTTCAGTGCAGTAGAATATGCCCATGTTATCTGAGCCGTCACATTCCGCGAATGGGTCAATGTAGTTGCTGCTGTCGGCAAAGTCGAAGAACCAGCCGAGCATGAAGATCGGGTAATCACCGTTGGTTGCCGCGTCGATGTAGGTGCTCCACTCGGCGCTTTGCAGTGTTACTTCCACAACTCCGGTGCGCTCCAACTGCTCCTTGAAGACGGCGAACACGTCGGCGGCGGTATCACCGTAGTGCTCCGGCGGATACCACAGTTCAACCTGAAGCTTGTTGTCCTCGGTGTAGCCAGACTTGGCGAATTCAGCTTTGGCTGCTTCCACATCCGCACCCAGGCCGTAAACATCCGCAAAGGCTTCATTCGCGCCCAGGAAGCCAGGGGGGATCATCGAGTACAGCGGCTCAACCGTGCCGCTCATGGCTCGGTCTACAATCTCATCGCGGTCAATGGCGTAGGCGAAGCCACGACGTACATTAGGATCGTTGCCGGGTTCAGCTTGATGCTGGAAAGCAATAAAGAGGATGCTGCCGGGGCCACTGACAATATTGATGCCCTCGGTCTCGCGCAGAGCAGCGAGTTCGGTGGGTGCAATGGAACGCATCGCCACATCAATTTCGCCGGACTCGATAGCAAGACTCATTTGCGGGGAGTCCTGGTAGTAGCGGACGATGATGCGCGGAGTCAATGGAGCGGTTCCGTGATAATTCGGATTCGCCTCGAAGACGGCCTGCTCTTCCACCACGTATTCGGTGAGCATGTATGCGCCGTTGCCCATGATCTGGGCCGGGAAGTTTTCAATGGCATCAGCCGGGTAGTTCGCCGGGTTAATCACCACATAGGGTACGGTGGCAACCACCAGCGGGAACAGGTCGAAACGCTCGGCCAGGGTGAAGACCACGGTGTTTTCAACCGCTTCTACGCTGGCAACGTATGCACTGACAAGCCAGGCCGGGTCGCCATCCAGGGCGATCACACGGTTAATGCTGGCAGCAACTTCAGCTGCGCCATAGGGTGTGCCATCAGCAAACATCAGGTCGGGTTTCAGTTCAAAAGTATAGGTTAAACCGTCCTCGGATACGGTGGGCATCCCAGTAGCAATCGCCGGTTCCAGATCAGTGGTCCCAGGGGTCAGGCGCAGCAGCCCTTCGTTCGTATTGCGCAGGATTTCCCAGTCGTGGTAGCTGTAAGCATCTGCTGGGTCCAGTTTCGAAATGCTGTCGGTAGTGCCGAGCACGATAGTGTCAGCCTGGAGCGCCGTCTGGCTGATAGCCGGGGAGTTTTCGCTGGCGCTTACCGAGCCTACGCCGAGTGCGGTGACGATCAGAGTCAAAACAAACAACCAGTTTAAGCGTTTCATTCTCTTCCTCTTCTCCACACAGGATATGGGTAAAGACAATCAGGTTTGGTGCGGGATTCTTTTAGCTGGGCATCCTCCTTGTGTTCACTCGTGAGCGATGGTGCCCAAAATACGAGGCATTTGAAGTGTAAAGAGAATACTATCAGAATCAAAAGATTGCAAACATTTTCTCCTCAAAAGGCAGGGAAAATCATTCAGGATAAAGATTATGGAGGCTCTCTATCTTTAAAAAACTTTAAATTGATTTCCATACCAAAAGTTTTAAAACAGGTTAAGATAGGAAAAGGTATTCGAGCTTAACTGGGCCGAGGCTGTTATGAAAAAAATCCTTCTCGTTGAAGACGATGATACACTTCGCAAAACGTTGGCCTATAATTTGGAAACCGAGGATTATGAGGTTATCCAGACGGGTGACGGAGCAGAAGCATTGAATCTGGCGCGAGATAAAACGCCGGATTTGATCGTGTTGGATGTTATGCTGCCATCCCTGGATGGCTTGTCAGTCTGCCGTATCATTCGCAACGAATCCAGTGTGCCTATCATTATGCTGACTGCACGCGGCAGTGAAGTGGATCGTATCGTGGGTCTGGAGATCGGGGCCGATGATTATATCGTCAAACCCTTCAGCCTGGGCGAATTTCTGGCTCGCGTGCGCGCTATTTTTCGCCGTACACCTTCTGCACATGGTGTAGTAGATCGTCTTGAATCCGGCGATCTGGTACTGGACCTGATCGCGCGCCGTGTGACACGTGGCGGTGTGGAGCTACGGATGACGCACAAAGAATTCGATCTGCTGGCGACCTTGATGCGCAACCAGGGTGCAGTGCTCTCACGCGATCTCTTGTTGGAGCGGGTCTGGGGTTATGATTACAGCGGACAAACCAAGACCGTTGATGTGCATGTGCGTTGGCTGCGCGAAAAGATCGAACAAGACCCATCCGAACCTCAGCGCATTGTGACCGTGCGCGGTGTTGGATATCGGTTCGAGGGGTAAATGTTGGCCTGGATTGTTGCTCTTGGGGCTGTGATCGCTGCGGGTGTTTTGGGCTGGTGGTGGTGGCAGGCACGTCAGCTTTTGGCAGACCAACAGCGTGAGCTTACACTCACGCGAGAAGGGCTGCTCAATGTCGTTGACGATGGATTGCTGATTCTCGACAGTGAGCAGCGCATTCGATTTGCGAATTCTGTGGCTGAAGCGCTGTTGGGTCAAAACTTAATCGGGAACAAGCTGGCTGCTGTCATTTACCATACTGAACTTGAAGCGTTGCTTCAGGATGCCCATATTGTGCGGGGCGAAGGGGTCGAGCGGCGGATCGAGTTTGGCAAGTATATCTTACACGCTCGAGCAATTGTGCTGCGGGATGGTGAAACTGTCTTTGTCGCGCTCACCCTGCGTGATGTCACCGAAATTCAACGCCTGGAACGGGCACGGCGGGAGATGGTTTCCAACATTTCCCATGAATTGAGTACACCTATCACAGCGATTGGTCTGCTGGCCGACACCCTGTTGAACAGCGCTATCAAAGAAAAGCCCAAAAAAACCCGCAAAATGGCCGCCGATATCCGGCGCGAAGTAGACACGCTGACTCAGTTGGTTCAGGAGATGCGCGATCTATCCCTGATCGAATCGGGGCAGATGCCCGTGCGTCTGACGCCCACGAACCTGTTCTGTGTAGTCCAGGCCAGTGTTGAACCGCTTCTGCCGCTAGCCGAGAACAAAAGCCAGGTAATTCAAGTGGTTGTGCCGGAGAACATCAGCGTGCTGGCGGATAATCTTCAGATTCAGCGCGCCATCAAAAATATTGTGCATAACGCAGTGAAATTCTCGCCTGAACAGAGTCAAATTGTTGTCTCAGCCAGAGTTAACGGGGATGAAGCTATCATTGCCGTTAAGGATGAAGGTCCTGGCATTCCTTCGGACGATCTACCTCGCATTTTTGAGCGGTTTTTCCAGGTGGATCGGGCGCGCCGCAGCGGGACAGGGCTAGGGCTGGCAATTGTACGCCATATTGTGATGGCACACGGTGGTCATGTCTGGGTGGAGAGCAAAGAGGGTCAAGGAGCCACCTTTTATATTGCCCTGGTCCTGGCCGAATCCCCGGTGCCTGCATCTTAAGAAAATTTAAACTGAATCCCCTACCCATTTAACCTTCGTTTTCTTGTCGCTTTATCTCTTCCCCTTATCATTGCTCCTGGTTCAATAAAGGACACATGATATCTTGCTTGTATGCGAGGAGTAAACATGCAGCACAAACGCACTTTTGGAAAGAAACTGTTCGGGCTGGCGATGATCCTGGGGCTGGGCCTGCCGCTTGCGAATGTATGGGCGCAAGGCGGTGACGAGGTCGAGGCAATCGTTCTTCCCGCAGTTGATCCCCTGAGCGTCACCGGGGACATTGCCATTGCAGGCAGCTCCACCGTAGAGCCTGTGACTGTTGCGATGGCCGCGCTTTTTCAGGACGAAGGTTTTACAGGCAGCATCACCGTTGACGAGACAGGGACCAGTGCAGGTTTTGAGCGTTTCTGTGTGGAAGGTTCCACCGACATCAGCAATGCCAGCCGTCCTATCCGTGACGCCGAACTCGAAAGCTGCGCCGCCCTGAATCGTGAAGTTTTGGAATTCTACATCGGTGTCGATGCGCTGACAGTCGCTGTTAGCACCGAGAATGATTTTGTCACCGAACTAAAACGCAGCGACCTGCTAAAGATCTTCACGGGCGAAGTCACGATGTGGAATGAAGTCAACCCGGAATGGCCTGCTGAAGCGATCCAGCTCTTTACGCCGGGAACCGACAGCGGCACATTCGATTTCTTCGGTGAAGCAGTTCTCGGCACTCGAGGCCAGTACGCGGAACGGGAAGCTCGTTTTGATGCCCTTCTCGCCCCCAATCCTACCGTTAGCGAAAATGACAACACGCTGGTTGAAGGTATTCAGGGCAGCCCGTATGCCATCGGCTACTTCGGGTTCGCATACTACATTGCCAATCAAGACAGTCTGAAGGCCGTCGCTATTGCGAATGATATCACATTCGATGATGCCGACAATATGGTAGTTATCCCAGAAGAAGAATGGACCGCCGATGCTGAGAATCCGATTGAATACGTGGCTCCCAGCGAAGAAACTGCCGAAAGCGGTGAATATATGCTGAGCCGCCCGCTGTTCATCTACTCGGCTAAAAACATTCTTGAAGAAAAGCCCCAGGTTGCTACCTTCATCAACTACTACCTGACCAATGCGAATGATGTCGTGGTTGAGACGGGTTACTTCCCGGTCAGCACCGAAGCATTGAATGCATCCAAGCAGGTCTGGCTGGATGCAATGGGCCTGGAAGCTGCCGAGTAATTACGCTGCTGCTGGTTTATGAGAGCCTGTTCGGGGGGAGAGAAATCCTCTCTCCCCTATTGTCCTGTCTGGACCTGCATACAAGCTGTCGGAAATGAGGGATTGGAATGGATAACCAGGCGGTTATTATCGGACCAAAGCGCGGAATCACAACTGGCGCTGGCAAGGATATTCAACGGCTAGGACTCGGTAAGAAAGTACGTCGTAATGAAACTCTGATCCAGGGTTTTCTCTTTTTGTGCGGCTTTATCACCATCTTTACGACTATCGCAATTGTGATTGTGCTGGGACGTGAGTCTCTGCTGCTGCTCACTACCAACTATGTGGATGAAGCTGGGACTATTCACAAGATAGGTATTCTCGACTTTATCAATACAACCGAATGGCAGCCACATCGTTATAAAGTGGGAATTGCGCCCCTGATGTCGGCCACCATGATGAGTTCGGTAGTCGCCATGTTGGTGGCGTTGCCATTAGGGTTGGGGTCTGCGGTTTATCTGAGTGAATATGCCTCGCCTCGCGTGCGCAATACACTGAAGCCCATCCTGGAAGTGCTGGCCGGGGTTCCGACAGTGGTCTATGGATTTTTTGCGCTGCAATTTATGACTCCCCTGCTCCAGGATATCTTTGGCAGAGACGTGGTGGAAACATTCAACGTCGCTTCTGCCGGGTTGGTTATGGGGATCATGATTTTGCCCCTGGTAGCTTCGATGAGTGAAGATGCACTCAGCGCAGTTCCCCGTTCGCTGCGGGAAGCTTCGTATGGACTGGGATCGACCAGGCTCGAAACGACCATCCACGTGGTGCTGCCTGCTGCTGTGTCTGGAATCATCGCGGCAGTCATCATTGCGGTCTCGCGGGCAGTTGGCGAGACGATGATTATGGCGGTGGCGGCAGGTGCTCGTCCCAATCTCACGGCGAATCCGTTTGAATCAGCCTGGACGATGACGGGATATATTGCCAGCATCAGCGGTGGTGATCTGGGATATGACACTCTGGATTATAACAGCATCTTCATGGTGGGCTTACTGCTCTTCATGATAACCCTGGGCCTTAACATCCTCAGCCGTGTAGTCGTGAACCGTTTCCGCGAAGTGTACGAGTAGGTGCGTCATGGACCGTGTAGCCTTAATCGCTGCCGCTTTTTTCAGCCTGTTAGTTGCCACCAATGGCAGTATGTCTACTCCGGCAGTATTCGCCCGCAAAGGATATAACCCCCGCGTGGGAATGATCATAGGGGCGTTGGTCGGTGGCGCGGGTGGGCTTTTATCTGCGCTGATCTTGCTCACGCTGTTCCCGGAGCAGGGTGTGCTGGGAGCGCTCAGCAGCCTTGCAGGTGGGGTTGGCGCATTGACGCTGCTGTGGAACCGTCTTCCCAACCGCCGTATGCAGGCCAAAGGGTTGCCTGAGGGAGATGCTCTCAAGCAGAACATTGTAGCCCGGCGTATTCGCGGCGCGATTGTGCGCGTTCTGCTGATTGTGGCAATAGTGATCGCGCTGGTGTCGCTGGCGACTCTGCTTTGGACCGTGATCAATAAGACCGTGGGGTTGACGGCTGTTCAATACGCTGTTCAACCTGAAGATCTCACCCTCAATGGCGAGCCAACGGGCCGTCCGCTCGAAGACCTGTCTGCGGAGGAACTCGGCGGTGCATTGGCCGAGAGTGTTCGCGCGCCGCGTTTGCGCGTATTCGTGATGCGTGATGTTGTGTTGGCTCCCGAAAAGGACTGGCCGACGCTCAGCCCTGCTCCGGTGTCAACCGTTTTGAAGGGCAAAGAGTATCCAGACGAGTTGTCCGAGACGCCGTTTAATACCTTGAATGAGGCGCAGGCTGCCGATCTTTTGGTCCGTAACCTTCAGCGGGACGATCTGCAAAATCTACTCTTTACTGAGGTCGTGCAGCCAGAAGTGGTCAAGAGCTGGACATTGTGGGAGTCCGCGACTAATCGCTCGGAAATCAAAGCTCTGACCGCTGAGAAGTTCCCAAATGCTGAATTGAAATGGCGTTCGTGGCTTAACTGGAAATTCATCAGCGGCGCGCTTGATCCGCGCAAGCCGGACGCAACCGGGCTGCGCCCGGCCCTATACGGTTCGCTGATGGTGATCCTGATAACCATTCTGGTTGCTTTTCCGGTTGGCGTGGGGGCGGCGATCTATCTTGAAGAATATGCCGCCAATAATCGTCTTAACCGGATTATTCAGACCAACATCAATAATCTCGCCGGAGTGCCTTCGATTATCTACGGTATGGTGGGCCTGGCGATCTTTGTGCGCGCGATGGAAGGTTTGACGAGTGGCCGTATTTTGGGGACTGATACAGCTAACGGACGAACGGTTCTTTCTGCCGGGTTCACGCTGGCGCTGTTGATCCTGCCTGTGATCATCATCAATGCTCAGGAAGCCATTCGAGCGGTTCCGACCTCACTACAACAGGCCAGCTACGGACTGGGTGCGACCAAATGGCAGACTATCTGGTATCACGTGCTGCCGAATGCTATGCCCGGTATCCTGACTGGAACTATTCTAGCGATCTCGCGTGCCATTGGCGAGACTGCGCCGTTAGTGTTGGTAGGCGCAGCAACCTACCTGACTCAGGACCCGAAAGGCCCCTTCTCAAACTTTACCGCGCTGCCGATGTTGATTTATCGTTGGACAACTTTACCACAGGCCGAGTTTCGGAACGCTGCTGCTGCCGCCATCGTGGTGCTGCTGGTGCTGCTGCTGTCGCTGAACTCGGTGGCAATCATTTTGCGTAATCGCTTTAGCAGGAGATTATCATGACGGCTGGCATGAATGGCCGCTATGCCATTGAAACTCGCAGTTTGAGCGTCTACTACGGCGATTTTTTAGCCGTACAAGATGTGAGTATGCGGATAGAACGGAATAAGAT
>Ga0073934_10009815_pt1 | contig 12110 bp, 10 predicted proteins | sample LarsenN4metaG_FD_76834 | JGI IMG/M metagenome (GOLD analysis project Ga0073934, IMG submission 76834) | Hot spring sediment bacterial and archeal communities from British Columbia, Canada, to study Microbial Dark Matter (Phase II) - Larsen... ... | reverse complement strand
CGTCGTCCGCGCACGCCACGGCCGGCTCGTCCTGCGCCTCGGTCGTGTACGTGTTGACCTGGAACTCGGTGCCCGCCGGCGCGCCATCGCTGGCGAACCGCTGCCCGAAGATCCCGAACGAAGCCCCGTCGTTGAACTCGTTGGTCCAGATCACGGTGAAGGCGCCGGTCGAGTCGCCGCACACGTTGGAACCCGCCCGCCAGAAGAACTCGTTCTCGGCGGTATAGGAATTCACCTGGAACTCGCTGCCGAGCGCCGAGCCGTCGCTGCCGAACCGGCGGCCGAAGATCCCGTAACCTTGGCCGTCCTGTGCATCGCTGTTCCAGACCACCACGAAGCCGCCATCGGGATGGGCCACGACGCTGGCATGCCTTTGCTCACCGGTAGTGTAGCTGTTGACCTGGAATTCGTCTCCGAGCGGAATGACGAGTGACCGCGCCGGAGTTGCGGTCGTGGCGAAAATCGCGGCCAGTGCGAGTAGCTTCAGACTGTAGTGCATTCTTCTCCCCCTTTGGATGCGCGTTCGTTCTGATCCCGCCTGTTCAGATCACGCGGTGACCTCCTCCGTCCAGGACCCAACCCGTTCGGGTGTCATCTCCGGGTTGGGCAGCTTGTAGAGGCCGCGGCGTTCCAGGTTCCAGATTTCGAGCAGTCCCCGCAGCATTCGCGCCGAGGACGACGCTAGCTGGATCGAGCTCTTGAAGTCGCGGTACTCGACGCAAACGGGCACTTCGACGACGCGGATTTCCTCCGCCCGCGCGGCCAGCAGGAGCTCGACGTCGAAGAGGAACCCCCCCAGGCGGGTCCGCTCGAAGAGCGTCAGCGCCGTGGCGCGGTCGAAGCCCTTCAGGCCGCACTGCGTATCGCTGAATGAGAGCGACAGCAGCAAGCGGACCAGGCGGTTGAAGGTGACTCCGACGAAGTGGCGGCGGGCCGCATAACCGAGCACGTCCATGCGGACGAGAATTTGCGACTCGGGCATGCGGCGCGACGCGATCACTACCCGTTCGCCTCGAACCAACTCCTCGGCCACTTGCCGGTAGCAGCCGGCCGAGAACGGCAAGTCGCCATCGGTGAAGAAGACGTGCGAGTGGCGGGCGGCGAGGATGCCCAGGTATACGGAGAGCGCCTTGCCGAAATTGCGGCGGTTGCGCAGCAGGCGGACACCGGCCGTTCGCCCCATCAGGGAAGTCACGACGCGCGCCGTCGCGTCGGTGCTTCCGTCGTCGACGACGATGACTTCGGTCGGCAGGTTGAACGGCGCCAGCTCGTTGCGCAGCGCCTCGACGGTTCTTCCGACGATGTGCTCCAGGTCCAGCGCCGGCACGACGACCGAAATGCCGCTTGCCTCGGCCGGGGATCGGGGTGTTGTCGTGGCCGCTTCCGCCATGGCGGAGCGCTCTTTTGCACGTCCGCCGGGATGGCGCCAGGTCCGCCTCTTCGGTTATGGGCCACCGCGATGACGGGTGCGAACGGAACGGCCGCGGCGACCTGCTTGCTGTGCAAGGGACGGATCTCGCTGCTGCACCGCTTCGGAGAGCGGTCGGTCTGTTACTGTCCGTCGTGTGAGTTCGGCCAGCTCGACCCGCTTCCGACCGAGGACGAGCTGCGGCGGCTCTACGGGTCGCGCGAGTACTTCGAGGGCAGCGACCGGGTCGGTTACGCGGGGTACGCGCAGGACGCCCCGCAGTTTGCCCGCACGTTCCGGCACAAAGTGCGCGATCTGCTTGCCTGCACGCCGGTTCGCGACCTGCTCGAGATCGGCTGCGGCCCCGGGTACTTCCTTGCCGCGGCCGAGGAGGCTGGCATCGCCAACGCGGTCGGGATTGACCTCAATCCGGCCGCCATCGAGGCGGCGCGGGCGGCGGGTCACCGCGCCGAGGTTGGTGCGATCGAGCAGGTGGAGGCGGACCGGAAGTACGACGCCATCGTCATGTTCGACGTCCTCGAACACATCACCGCTCCCGTGCCGTTTTTGACTTCGGTGCGTGGTCACACGCGTGAGGGCGGGGTGCTCTATCTGATGACGCCGAACATTCGCTCGCTGCTGGCGCGGGTTTCGGGGCGTCGCTGGGTGTCCTTCAAGATTCCCGAGCACGTCGCCTACTACAGTCCGCGCAGCATCCGTCTGTTGCTCGAGTCCGCCGGCTGGGAAGTCGTGTCGGTTCGCCCGACCGGACAGTACGTCACCCTCGACTTTCTCCTGAGCCGGGTCGAGCGGTTGTTGGCTCCGGCGGCGCTGCTCCGCGGGATGGCGCGACGGCTGCGGTGCGACGGACTGGTGCTGTTCGTGCCGAATGGCTCCATCGACGTGATCGCGCGCTTGCGCGGTACGGCGCGTTAGATCCCGCCCGCGGCGCTGACCGCGCCGGCTGTTTCAGCGGCCGCGCAGGCCACCGCGCGACACCGTTACGCGCCGTGCCAGCGCCGGATGCGCAGCAGGTCCACGAACGCCGCGGCGGCGTGCGACATGCGCACGCGCGAATCGGGGGAGTTGACCCACACCACCGGCACCTCGGCGATCCTCAGGCCGGCGAGGCGCGCCAGGTAGAGGATCTCGACGTCGAAGGCGAAGCGGTCGATGCGCATGCGGGCGACCAGCGGCAGCACCGGGGCGCGCCGGAAGAGCTTGAAGCCGCACTGCGTGTCGTGCAGGTCGGGCAGCAGCAGCAGGCGCACCATCGCGTTGAAGAACTTGCCGCCGAGGTCGCGGAAGAGCGGCTGGCGCACCTGCACGTCGGACTGCGGCAGGGCGCGGCTGCCGATGGCGACGTCGGCGCCGGCGTCGAGGGCCGCCTTCAGGGGCTCGAACGCCTCGATCGGGGTGGAGAGGTCGGCGTCGGTGAACAGGACCAGCTCGCCGCGCGCGGCGGCGAGGCCGTGGCGCACGGCGTAGCCCTTGCCGCGGTTGCCGCCGTACGACTCGACCCGCAACTCGGCGCGGCCGCCGGCCGCCGCCACCGCGGCCTGCGCGGTGCCGTCGCTGCTGCCGTCGTCGACCACGATGAGCTCGAAACGCGGATGGCACGCGTCGAGATAGCGAAGGATTTTTTCGATCGAAGCGGGCAGGCGGGTCGCTTCGTTGTAGGCCGGAATCACGACCGAGAGCGGCGGGCTCTCGCCGGCAAAGTTCGTTGACAAGGTGCAGGTCCCCCGATAGACAGCTCGGACTTCGCGCCGCAATCGGGCGCAATTTTCATTAGCCGCCCCGTATGACAGAGAGCGTTCTCGACCGCAAATTCGCGGGCCGCTTGACCGTCGAGCACGCGATCCACCTGGGGCTGTTGCTGGTTGCGGCGCTGCTCTGCCTCTACGCGCTCGGCGAACGCCCCTACCACCACGACGAGGCGATCCACGCGTTCTACTCGTGGAAGATCTCGCGCGACGGCGTCGGCGTCTACAAGTACGACCCCGTCTACCACGGCCTGGTGCTCTACTACGCCGCTGCCGCGGTCATGAAGGTGCTCGGCGACGGCGACTTCACCGGGCGGCTGAGCGCGGTGCTGTTCGGCCTCGGCACCATGGGCCTCGCCTGGCCGCTGCGCCGCTGGCTGGGCCGCTGGGGGGCGATCTGCTTCCTCGCCCTGCTCACGTTCTCGCCGAGCTGGATCTACTTCGCCCGCTTCGTGCGCCACGACGTCTACCTGGCGCTGTTCGTGCTCGCTTCGGTGTACGCCGCCTTTCGCTACGGCGAGACGCGGCGGCCGCTCTACATGTACCTGGGCGGCTTCACGCTCGGCATGGCGGCCTGCACCAAGGAGGACACGTACCTGCTGGGGCCATGGCTGGTGCTGAGCTTCGTGCTGATGCTGGCCTGGGGCGTGGCGCGCGGCGAGCAGCGCGGCCCGCGCGCGGTGCAGGAGGTGAAGGACCTGGCCCGCCAGGCGTGGATTCCGTTCCTCACCGCGCTCTTCGTGTTCCTGTTCGTCTGGATCGTGATCTACAGCGCGTTCGGCACCGACGCGCGCTACGCGAACCTGCTCCGCGACCCGAAGCTGCTGTTCAAGCCGGCTTTCGACGCGATCGACTACTGGGGCGGCCAGCAGGAGAAAAAGCGGATCGGCGGGCCGTGGTGGTACTACCTGCCGCAGCTCGCGCTCTACGAGCCGCTGATCTTCTTCGTCGGGTTGTTCTGCGCCTTCCAGCTGCTCGCGCAAAAGCGCGCTCCCGACCGCTTCGCGCGCTTTGCCACGGCGTGGGGGCTCGGCGCCCTGTTCATCTACGGCTGGGCGCAGGAGAAGGTGCCCTGGCTGCTGGTGCCGCAGGTGCTGCCGCTGGCGCTGCTGGCCGGCCGCTGGTTCGGCACGCGCATCGAGCGGCGCGAGATCAAGAAGCCGGCCGTCCTCGTGCCCACCGCTCTGGTGGGCCTGCTCACGCTGCACACGCTCGTCTCCGCCAACTACCGCTGGGACGCGCCGCGGCCCGAGGAGCCGGGCGCCGGGCGGAACCCGCCGGTGCGCCACGCGGAGATGCTCGCCTACGTACAGTCGACCTACGACATCCACCGCGTCCTGCAGCGCATCGAGCAGGCCGGTCAGGCGCTCGGCAGCGGCATGGGCACGCGCCTGATCGTGTCGGGCGAAGCCACCTGGCCGCTCAGCTGGTACCTGCGCACCTACCCGGTCTCCTACCCGAAGGAGGTCGCCCGCATCGACACGCCGCTGGTCGTGGTGAACAAGGACGCGCAGATCGAAAAGGCGATCGACGAAGCCGTGCAGGGCAAGTACGAGAAAGTGCCGTTTCAGATCCGCGGCTGGTGGCAGTGGGAGAACCCGCCGCACCCCGACCTCGGCGACGTCCTGCGCTTCCTGCTGACGCGCGAAACCTGGAGCGGCGTCGGCTCGAGCGACGCGGTGCTGTACGTGCACAAGGAGCCGCGGCCGGGCCTGACAATCCCGCCGATCAGTGTGGTGCACGACGAACGGCTGCGGCCGAAGGACTACGACAGCGGCGGCCCGGCCGCGGTCTCCGCCGCCGTCAGCTGGGGCTCGCACGGCAGCGGGCGCGGGCAACTCGACGAGCCGCGCGGCATCGCTCTGGACAACACCGGCGGCATCTACGTGGTGGACAGCAAGAACAACCGCGTGCAGAAGTTCGATACCGCCGGAAACGTGATCGGCAGCTTCGGCTCGGCCGGCAGCGGCAATGGCCAGTTCAAGGACCCGGGCGGCATCGCGGTCGGTCCGGACGGCTCGGTCTACGTGGCCGACACCTGGAACCACCGCGTCCAGCAGTTCGACGGCCGTGGCACGTTCATGCGCGTCTGGGCGGACGAATTCTTCGGCCCGCGCGGCGTGGCCGTGGCCGCCGACGGCACGGTGTTCGTCACCGACACCGGCAACAAGCGGGTGAAGGTGTACACGAAGGACGGCCAGCGCCTGCGCGACTGGGGCGGGGAGGGTAGCCAGCCCGGGCAATTCATCGAGCCGGTGGGCATCGCCGTCAATGCCGCGGGCGAGGTCGTGGTCGCCGACACCGGCAACCACCGTCTGCAGTTCTTCAGCGCCGAGGGCGAGTTCCTGCGCGAATGGCCGGTGAGCGGCTGGAGGGATTTCTACACCGAGCCCAACGTCACCACGCAGGGCGACGATGTCTTCGTCACCGACTCCAGCGAAGGCCGCGTCGCGCGCTACCGTGACGGCAAGCTGATCGGTTCGTGGGGCGGCCCCGGCAGCAGCACGACCTTCAATCGCCCGATGGGCATCGCCTCGGGCGGCAGCGGCGTGCTGTACGTGGCCGACACGATGAACCACCGGGTGCAGAGGCTGGTGGTGAACTGAGGCGGGGCGCCTGACAGGGGCGAACGGCGGCCCGGCGGTGTCGTACGGCAGTGGGCGGGGCAAGGGCGAACGGCAGTCCGGCGGTATCGCTGCGCTCAACCGCCGGCTAATTGCTGCGACCCCTACGGGGTCGGCCGCGAGGCGGCTTCGGTTCAGGAGCCTTTGGAACCTTTGCTGTCGTTGCTGTCCTTGTTGCCGTTTTGGCTCCGGGCCTGGTGCTCGGCCAAAATCTTTTGCCGCAGCCGGAACAAGTCGTAAAAGGCCCGAAAGATCACGCTCAGGTGGGCGCCCGTCTGCACGCCGGCGGTGCGCGGGTAGTGGTGCACGCCCACTTCCCTGATGCCGAAGCCGCGCCGCACCGCGCGGCCGTAGAGCTCGGCGTTGATCAGGGCACCGGTGGACTCGAGCGTGATGCTGTCCAGCACCTTTTTGGGGATCAACTTGAAGGCACAGTTCAGGTCGGTCACGTAGACGTTCAGCATGATGCGCACCAGCCAGCCGCCGAAGAGCTTGGCGTTGAGGCGGCGCATGAACGGGTCCTGGCGCGTGATGCGGTAGCCGGTGACGATGTGGTCTTCGCCGGCAAGCGGCAGCAGCAGATCGAGCTCCTTGATGTCGAACTGGCCATCGCCGTCCATGTAGAAAACGTACTTCTTCGTCGCCGCGTCGAAGCCGGTGCGCAGGGCGGCGCCGTAGCCGCGATTTTGCGGATGGTGCAGCGGCCGCACGCGCAGCATCTCCTTGCCGAGCCGCTCGAGGATCTCGCCGGTGCGGTCCTTGCTGCCGTCGTTGGTGACCAGCACCTCGTAGTCGGAGCTCTTCGAGTCGAGGTAGGCGACCACGTCGCGCACCACGCGCTCGATGTTGGCTTCCTCGTTGTATGCCGGCAGTACCACCGACAACTCCCGCACTTCTCCGCCCACTCCCTTGCTTTTTACTTCCTGGCTCATAGAATCCGCTCGCTTTTCATCGTGTGCCCGTGGTCATCGAGTGCCCAAATTGCGAGACGCGGTTCAAGTTCGACGAATCGCGTTTCACCGCTCCGCGGGTGCGCCTGAAGTGCGCGCGCTGCCAGACGATCTTTCCGTTCGCGCACCCGCACCCGCAGACCGTCGCGCGCAAGCCGGCGCGGCCGGCTCCGAAGCCGCAGCCCAACGGCCGCAACCTTTCGTTCCCGTTCGAGGAGGACGGCTGGGACACGCGCTCGCTCGCCGACGAGAAGATCCCGGAAGAGAAGTTCTCGCTCGACCTCGACGCGCCGCAGTCGGCGCCCGGGGCCGCCGCACCGCATCCGGCGCGGCCGGCGCGCAACGCGCCGCTCATCCCGCTCTCCGAGGAGTACCGCGAAGAGGAGCTCCTCGAGGACGAGGACGGGGGAGAGCCGGAGGAGGAGGAGAGCGACAGCGGGGAGGACGGCAAGGAAGGCATCCGCGTGATGCCGGTGCTGCTGTTCGTGTACTTCGTGGTCCTCCCCGCGTACGTCATCTTCATGATCGCCCTCTACAACGATCCCGTCTGGGCGGAGCAGATCGCGCGCAAGCTGCCGTTCATCGGCAGCCTCAACCGCGACCGCCTGCTGAGCCGCAAGGTGGTGCTCGGCTCGGTGCAGGGCTCGTACGAGCGCATCAAAGAAGGCCGCGAGGTGTTCATGGTGCGGGGCGAGGCGGCCAACCACGCATCGGTGCCGTTGAGCAGCATCCAGGTACTCGTCAGAGTGCTCGACAAGCAGGGGCGATTGCTGGAGGAGCGAACGGTGTTCTGCGGCGGCGATGTCCCGAAAAAGCTGCTGCGCGATCTCAGCCACGTCGAGGCGTCGATCATCGGACAGCTGAAACCGCCCAAAACCTTCGTCGTTCAACCCGGCGACCGGTCCCCTTTCGTCGTCGTTTTCACGGATCTGCCGTCCACGGTCGGCGATTACAGCGCCCAGGTGTCCGCCGCTCAGCGCTAGGCTTGGGGTCCCGAACCGCCCCTGCCGGGGTCCTGCGGGTCGTCCTCGCGCTGCGGCGAAGGGGTGACGTCGATCTCGTCCGGCTGGTGGACGGCCTTGCGGAAGCTGCGGATGCCCCGTCCCAGACCTTCGCCGAGCTCGGGCAGTTTGCCCGCGCCGAAGATGATCATCACGATCACGAGAATGAGCAGCAGCTCGCCGATGCCAAGACCGAACATGTGTCGTTTCCCGCTTGCGTTATGGCAAAGGGCGGTGGGTGGCGCAAGGTGACGTTCGCGCTATACGCAGTCGACGGATGCATTATCGGCTGCGCCTGGCTTCGGCCCTGCTCTTTTCGGTCGCGCTGCACGCACTGCTGCTCGTGCTGTTTGCCATCTGGCAGGCGGCAGTGGCGCTGGCGCCGAAACTGATCGAGATCGACCTGACGAGCCTGCCGCTGCCCGCACCCGCCGCCGCGCCGGCGCCGCCGCCGCAGGCGCCGGTCGAACCCCGGGTGGAAGCCGAGAGCCAGCCGGCACTGACGATTCCCGAGCGCCAGATCGTGAATCCCCCGGAAGGCGGCGAAGAGCGCGCGCCGGAACAGACGCGGCTGCTGAGCGACCGCGACAACCGGGTGCCGGAGCAGCAGGTGCGGCGCGGCGAGCCGGCGCACGGCGAGGACTCGCGTCCGCGCCCCGCCGCCAAGCCGGCCGACAAGCCGCCCGCCCGCCGCGAAGCGGCACCGGCACCTGCCGCGCGGGGCGTCGGGCAGGCGCCGGGGGCGGGTTCGCGGCGGGCGCCGGCGGCGGGATTGAAGGACCTCCTGCCCGGCGCCGAGCAGCTGGCGCTCGAGGGTTTCGGCGATGCCGGTGGCGGTGCTCAGCCCGAGCAGCTGGCCAAGGCCGAAGTGCCGCAGCGCCGCGATCTGCTCAAGCACGGCGACCCGTGGGCCTCCGGCCGCGGCGGCACGCTCGACTTCCTGCCGGACGTGCGCGAGGGCGACATCACGCTGCTCAACACCAAGGCCGAGCTGTTCGCGCCGTTCGTGCGGCGGGTCGGGCTGCGCGTGTTCCAGAACCTGGTGATCTTCCTGCGCCGCGACCTGGCCGCGGCGCGCGCCGCCACCAACGAAGCGGTGGTCGCCGAGGCGGTGATGAGCCCCGGTGGCGAGATGATCGGGTTCGAGTTCAAGGACCGCTCCGCCACCGGCTCGCTCGGCACCGACCGCAACCTGCAGCGCGCCTGCCAGGAAGCATTCTTCGACCGCAACCCGCCCTCGGGCGCCGAGATGGCCGACGGCAACATCCACTTCCTGCTCAGCACCCAGGTGCAGGTCGTCGCCGGCCCCGAAGGCCGCGCGCTAGGCTACAGGGCGGTGTTTTCGATCGGGCTGATGTAGGCGCCGCCACGGGTGTCCATGGTGTCCATGGTGTTCATGTTGTCCATTGTGTCGATGCGGTGGGCCGAGCTCGATCGGGTGGACACGATGGACACGATGGACACCACGGACACCATGGACAAATGGACCCGCGCGATCGCACCTCACCCGATCACGACCCGGCACATGTCGCCTAACACCAGGCTGACCGTGGGCGAGGGCTGCGGCTGGCCGGTGATCTCGACCTTGCAGCCGAGCAGGCTGGCCTCGATCGGCTGGCGCACGTCGCGCAGCGTGCAGCCGTCCATGACGACGGAGTTGGCGAGCACGCAGCGCTCGATGCGGTTGCCGTCGCCGATCGAGGCATAGGGGCCGATCTGGCTGTCGGCGATCTCGACCCCGTCGCCGATCACCACCGGGCCGCGCACGGTGCTGCGGACGATCTTGCTGCCCTTGCCAATGCGGACCTTTCCCTCGATCCGGCTGTCCGCGTCGACCGTGCCCTCGTTGAGCGGCTCGAGGCCGTCGAGCACGGCCTGGTTGGCGCCGAGGATGTCTTCCGGCTTGCCGGTGTCCTTCCACCACCCCTTCATCACATATGGGTAGACGGCGCGCCCGAGCTCGATCGACTTCTGGATGGCGTCGGTGATCTCGTACTCGTTGCGCCACGACGGCTTGATCTGCCGGATGGAGTCGAAGATCGTCGCGTCGAAGATGTAGCCGCCGACGATGGCGAGGTTGGAGGGCGGATCCTTCGGCTTCTCCACCAGCCGCGCGATGCGCTCGCCCTCCAGCACGGCAATGCCGAAGGCGCGCGGGTCCTCCACCTCCTTCAGCATGATCACGGCGTTGGCGCGGGTGCGGCGAAACTGTTCGACCGAGCCGGTGAGCCCTTCGGGGATGATGTTGTCGCCGAGGTACATGATGAACTCGTCGCCGGCCACGAACTCCTTCGCGCAGGCGCAGGCGTGGGCCAGGCCGCGCGGCTGCGGCTGCTCGATGTAGCTCACCTCGATGCCCCAGCGCTCGCCCTTGCCGCAGGCGCCGGCGATGATCGGCTCGCTCTCCTTGCTCACGATCATGCCGATCTGCCGCACGCCCACCTCGATCAGGCTTTCGATGCCGTAGAACAGCACCGGCTTGTTGCCGACCGGGATGAGGTGCTTCGCCCTGGTGAACGTCAGCGGCCGCAGCCGCGTGCCGAGTCCCGCGCAGAGGATGATCGCCTTCATGGTGCGCGCCTAATCACGACGCCGGAGGCCGATCAACGTGCTGTGCGCAGGCTGCGAGGTGGGCGGTGGGCGCGGCAAGAAACGGCGGCAAGGACTACAAGGACTACAAGGACAGCAAGGACTACAAGGACAGCAACACGACAAGGACAGCAACGACAGCAAGGGCAGCAAGGGCAGGGGAACAGACTGCTCGTCAGTGCAGTCGTTGCTGTCGTTGCCGTCCTTGTTGTCGTTGCCCTCCTTGCCCCTTACGGAAACGGCAGCGGCCCCTTCACCACGTGCGCGATCACCGGCTCGAGCGGCCAGCGCCGCGCGTAGAGCTGCGTGTGCTCGTCGCGGTAGACGATCTTCCAGTCGGGGTCGGCGCGCACCGCCGGCATCGAGCCCGACGGCGCCAGGATGAGGTCGGGCGGGTGTTTCTCGAGCAGGGCCGCGGCCGAAGGTCCGTAGCTGTAGAACAGCTCGAAATTGTCGTGCACGATCTGCGACGTGTAGATGGTCGCGAAGCGGCCGTCGATCGATACCCGCACCGCCGGGAACAGGTGCCAGAGCACGTAGGCGCCCCAGTCGAGCGGAACCGCCATCTTGCCCGAGAGCGAGTGTTCGCGCGCGAAGCGGGCCGCCCCGACCGGGTACTCCTCGGCGAGATACGTGAGGCGGAAGCCAGCGGCCGCCGAGCGGTAACCGGTGAGCGCGAGTTGCACAACGGCAAGCACACCCACCAGCGCCGCGATCGCGTGCTGCGCCTCGGGGGACAGGCGCCAGCTGCTGCGCCGCGCGAACCACTCCACGGCGCCCTCGAGTTGCGCCGCGAGCGGCGGCGCCACCACCAGCGCCAGCACGGGTGTGTAGCGCTGCGAGCGGAACGCCATGAAGCCGACCCCGGCCACCAGCAGCGCCCGCCAGGACTCCCGCCGCCAGTCGCGCACGAACGGCAGGGTGAGCGTCCACAGCCCGAGCAGCACGAAAAACGGCCGCTGCGCGGGGTCGCCGAGCGCGATCGGCTGCCATTCGCTGATCGGATGCGGAAAGCTGAGCTCCTGCACCACGTAGGCGAAGATCCGCGGCCCGTAGGGGTTGAGGCAGGTGCCGGCCAGTGCGGCCGCCGCCAACAGCCAGGCGCCGCGCCGCACGGGCCACGGCGGCACCAGGGCGTGCAGCAGCAGCACGAGCAGGCCCAGGACGAATCCGCCGTGCGAGTTGGCCCACAGGCAGAATGCCGCGCCGGTGGCGAGCATTGCCGCAGGCGAGGCATCCGACTGCGCCTCGGGCTTGCGCCGGCTGCCGCGCGCGAGAAAGTACGACAACCAGGCGACCGCGCAGTAGGTGAAGATCTGTGGTCGCGTCGAAAAACCGCGCGACAGCACGGCCATCGCGAAGGTCACCGCCATGCCGCGCATCCATTCGCTGCGTGCGGCGCGGCAGGTCGCGGCCCAGATCCCTGCCGCGGTCAACAGGCCGACGAGCAGCTTGAGGACCCACAGCCCGGCACTTCCGCCCAGGGCGTACGCGGCTCCGAAACAGACCTGGCTGAGCCACTCGTGGTTGTACCAGGGCTGGTTGGCCGGCAGCGTGTACGAGAGGTAGTCGGTGTGCGGGATCTCGCCCCGGGCCAGGATGTCACGCCCGAGCAGGAGGTGGATCCACAGGTCGTTGTCGGCCTCGTTGCTCGACAGGAAATAAACCGCACTGGTCCAGGCGAGCAGCGCCCACGCATGGCGAAGGGCCGTCAGGCGCGAGTCGGACGCGCTGAGCCCGGAGCCGCTCACCGGCCGCCGCTCCCGAGCCCG
>Ga0073934_10009814_pt1 | contig 12111 bp, 10 predicted proteins | sample LarsenN4metaG_FD_76834 | JGI IMG/M metagenome (GOLD analysis project Ga0073934, IMG submission 76834) | Hot spring sediment bacterial and archeal communities from British Columbia, Canada, to study Microbial Dark Matter (Phase II) - Larsen... ... | reverse complement strand
GCATAACGCACCGTCATCGTGGCAACCGGGCCACCTGCGAAGAGTTTTTTGGGCACAAGATTCACGGTGGAAGCCGTCGTCGGATTGGTCGCAAAACCCTCGCCTTCGAACCAGGAGTAGGTGATTTCGTCGCTTCGCCTTCTTTTGAAAAAGACCTGATTGTAAACCTGTTGCGTGGTGAACCAGCAAAAATCCTGCTTCGCCGGAAGGTTGTTCAGGTCATTCGGAATAGCTGCATAGCGTGCTGCCTGCCCTGTCGTTTCCCAAGTCAGGAAATACGCCGTCGTGTCGTTGAAAAGGCTGTACCAGGGGTTCAGATTTTCTTCATCCGGATTGCCAAAAAGGTATTTATCCACCCCGTCGCGGTTTTTTTCTCCGAAAAATTCGAGGAAATCCTGCGTGCCAAAAATACCATCCGTCGTAACGAAAACCGGCTCCTGCACACCATAACGATACAGCCGCCACTGGCTTGCCGGTACGCTCCCGACAGGAAAACCTGACGAGGCAAGCATTTGATAGTCAAGCCGATAGACACCGTCGTCAGCGACTTTTATTTTGAAATACGTTTGGGAAAAATCAATCCACTCGTTGCCGTAGAGCGTGTCCGTGCCGTTCCACATTTGAGCGTGGGCAAACTGACCGAACAAAAGAAAAAGCGGGAGTAAAATCGGTTTTTTCATGCGGACAAAATTACACCTTTGCCCCGCTACCAATCGCCGACAAAATGCCATTTAGCGGAAAAAAGCCGAATTCGCGCAGGGAAGCGACTAATGTTTCGAGTCTCCCGCTCCCGGAATGGCATCGCCGTACCGACGCTGCCCTCGTCTGGCTGCGCCGAAGTATCGAAGCCACCGGAGGGCAAGGCTCGTCGCACAGTTGGTCGCCACTCTTCGGCTGGGCCAAATCTTACCCCGAAACAACTGGCTACCTCATCGAAACCTTGCTCAACTACGCCGAACTAAAACAGGACGATTTGCTTCGCAACCTGGCCTCCCGATGCGCCAACTGGCTGGTTTCCATACAATTGCCTTCCGGCGCTTTCCCCGGTTTGCTGGCCGGGCACAAAGAACCGAGCGTTTTTAATACAGCGATGATTTTGTTCGGATTGTCCCGCAAAACTTCTTCGCCGTCGGCCAAAGAAAGTTTGGGGCGCGCTGTTGACTGGCTCGTTTCGACGCTCGAATCCGATTTTTCCTGGCGCAAACATTCTTACGTTCCGGGCTTCACACCGAGCTACTATACGCGCGCTGTGTGGGGTGTTTTGCAGGCCAATCAAATTTTGCAAAATCCTGAAAATGAGGAAAAAATGCGGCACGCGCTTCATTTTTACGCCCGCCGGTTTTTACCGAACGGGGGCGTGCGCGACTGGGGTTTTTGGCCTGAAAAACCGGCTTTTACCCACGCGATGGCCTACACGCTCGAAGGTTTTTTGGAAAGCGCAATTTTGTTGGGAGAAGTGGAAATTTTGCAAAAAACAATCGCGTCGGGAGAGCGATTTCTGGAAGTAAGCGCGCAGGCGGGAAACCGCACGGCAGGGCGCTATGACGAGCGTTGGCGGGGCGATTATTCTTTTTTGTGCGTCACGGGGAATTGTCAGTTCAGCGTGTTTTTTCACCGGCTTTGGGAGCTCAGTGGCGAGGATAAATTTCGCTGCGCAGCAGACAGTTTTTTATCGGAAATAATTGATTTTCAATATTTAGGGAAAAATAAAAATCGCTTTGGCGGACTACCTGGCTCGATCCCAGTTTGGGGGCCTTACCTGCGGTTCCGGTACCCAAACTGGGGCCTAAAATTCTTTCTGGACGCCATGCGGCTGGCTTATTTCAGGTTCAAAAAGGTCTGAAAATCAAACTTCCACCTCGGCTTTAGACTCCACTTTTCGCCAGGGTTTGATGACGAGGCGCAGGCTTTGGTCGTAGGAAACGTAGTTCCAAACCCAGTTGATAAACACGAACACTTTATTTTTCGCGCCAAGCAAGGAGAACAAGTGGATAAAAAGCCACACGAACCATGCAAATACGCCCTGAAAACGCCAGAAGGGTAAGTCCGCAACCGCTTTGTGCCGACCGATGGTTGCCATGGAGCCGAGGTCGCGGTAACGAAAAGGCCGGGGCGTCTGACCACTTTCCAGCTGTCGAAGATTTTTTGCTAAAAGTGTCCCGTGCTGAATGGCGACTTGTGCGACTTGCGGGTGTCCGTTCGGCCATTTTTCTTCTGTCTGAAAAGCAATATCGCCGATGGCGAAAATATTTTCCGTACCGAACACCTGATTGAATTCATTCACTTTCAGACGATTACCTTTAAAATAAGCCTCTGTGGGCAAGCCTTCGATCTGATTGCCGGTGACGCCTGCCGCCCAAATCACCTTGTCAGTTCGAATCGTGGAGCCGTCGTTAATCGTCACCGTTTCACCGTCAAAATCCGTCACCACCTTGTCGAGCCAAAGTTGCACACCGAGCTCGCGGAGGTACAGTTCGGCTTTCGCCGAAGCCTGTTCGGACATGGTGTTGAGCAGTCGCTTGTCGCCGTGAATGAGGTGAATGTCAATCTCCTTGCTGTCGAGGTCGTTGTAGTCTTTGGCGATGATGTGGCGTTTCATTTCGGCCAACGAGCCCGCTATTTCCACCCCGGTAGGCCCGCCGCCGACAATCACGATATCAAGAAAACGCTGGCGCTGGTCGTACCCTTCGGCAGTAACGGCGCGTTCGTAGTCTTCAAAAATCGTATTGCGCAGGTAGAGCGCTTCGCTCACCGATTTCATCGGAATCGCATTGGCGCGGATACGCTCGTTGCCGTACCAATTAGTGTCAGCGCCCATGGCCAACACGAGATAATCGTAGCGCAAAGGGCCGATATCAGTTGCAATTTCCTGTTGCAAAGGATTGATAGAGAGAACTTTTGTCACCCGGACAAACACGTTTTTGCTTTTTTGAAAAACTTTCCGGAAGGGAAAAACGATGCTCGAAGGCTCGAGGCCTGCCATCGCTACCTGGTAAAAAAGCGGCTGGAACTGGTGGTAATTGTTCTTGTCGATGAGGACGACCTGAAAATCGGATTTCGCCAGTTTACGGGCGAGCGTGAGGCCGCCGAAGCCGCCGCCAACGATGACGACGCGCTTTTGACCGGTGTCGGGAATGTTGAATTGCATATCTGGAGAGGTTTAAAAACTACTGTTTCCAAATGATATTTTGTAAAAACAGAACGAGCAGGGCTCGAAATGGTTTTTTATTTGGCTGAATAATTTTCAAAAAAAATTGAAAATAAAAAAAACCTCTTGCCGGGTAACAAGAAGGCTTTTCCCCAAAAGAAAATTTGGACGCTTATTTCCCGCCGCCGATAAATGCCGCGATGCCTATCGTCAGACCAAAAGTGTTGGTACCATCTTCTTCGTCCGAGAATTTGAAGGTATTGTACCCCAAAATGGCCTCAAGTGCGACGTGTTCGTTGAAAAAATAATCGAGGCCGGCGCCCAAGCCAAAGCCAACTCCGGATTCGGAGTCGAGGTCTCCCCCAGGGTCAAGACTTAGCCAGTTGAAGTTGCCCTGGCCAAAAAACCGGGTGGAGCCGCTGCCGTTGAAATAGTAACGGACAGCCGGGCCAAGCCCGATAATACTGCCTTCGGCGTCGCCGCCAAAAAAATTCAAGGTGACTTGGCCACCGACCGAAACGCGATCGGTCACAAAAAATCCGAGCAATGGCGACAGGGTAATTTGGGTTGCATTGAACCCTCCCGAACTGGTGGACGTAAACCCCGCGTTTCCGCCAATGAGGATGGAGCCTTTGCCTGGTTGCGCGTACGCTGCAAGAGCGCCGACAGAGAAGCAAATCGTCAGAATTAATTGATTGATTTTCATTGTTATAAAAATTTTGGTGTGAAGAAAAATGGGTTGATTTAAGCTGCTTTAAAACGGAATGAACAAAACTCCCAAGCTCATTCGTCCGGTGTTTTCATGCCCGGAAATTCCCACTTGTATCGCAACACGATCAGTCGCAAGCCTACTACAAAAAAGATGGAAAGTGTAGCCGCCAATGGTGCGAACATGTCCCAACCGGCAAAGAGAAAATACAAAATGCCGCCCAGCATGGAAGCCGAAGCGTAAATGTCCTTCCTGAAAACAAGCGGGATTTCGTTGAGCAACACATCGCGCACCACACCGCCAAAACAGCCGCTTACCATGCCGAGCGTAACGCAGATGGCAGGGCCAAGATTCGCTTCGATGCCGCGTTGCAAGCCGACAATCGTGGCAAAACCCAACCCGACAGCGTCGAAAACAGCCAGGGTTTTGCTGAAATGACGCAGGTATCGTCTGAAAATCAGCGTGAGCAGGTAGGAGACAAAAATGACGGAAATCGTCTGTTGGTCCTTGAGCCAGGCGACCGGCGTATTGCCGATGATGACATCCCGGATGGTGCCGCCGCCCACTGCCGTCGCGAAAGTAATGACCAATACGCCGAAGACATCGAGCCGCTGCCGCATGGCTGCCAATGCACCTGAAATGGCAAAAGCCGAGGTGCCAAGCATTTCCATGATTTCACTGAAAAATGTGGCGTTCAAGGTGTTGAAAAAAATTTCGGAGCAAGATAAAAATTACCTGGCAGGCTCGGAAGCAGCTTGTTCAAAAAATACGAAGCCATTTTTCCGATACAATTCCCGGCAGTGCAGCAAATCCCGGCATTTCTCCACATCGCCGATTTTTGCGACAAAATAAATTTTCCCTTTTGACTCGCCGGGCTTTTTAGCAGCATAAAACAAGTGAGCGCCACTCCTGAAACCGACAGGTTTTATCTCGCAATCTTCGCCGCATTTACTTTTGTAAAACTCGATGGCTGCGCGTTGAGAGTGGCCTTCAAGATTACACACTACGAACAGCATGGTCAATTTGGTAAAAATCGCACCGCCGCCAAAAAGGATTTGCGCCGCAATCCAGGGCCGGTTTTTTTGCCAAAAATATAAACCGCCCAGCGTTGCGCCCACAAGTATCAAGCCCGGCAAACCATGCCAGAGCGTCCAGCCCAAATCAGCCTTCAGGGCTTCGAGCATAAAAGGATTATCGGCAAAAAACGGCGTCAAAAGTTCGGTGTGCTGACCCAAATAAGGAATTGCGAATACCGCCAGACCGATTAAAATACCGATGACGGGTAAAAGCCAGGTGGTTATTTTAGGCCGCACATCCCAGCGCACTGCTCGCCAGATCGTGACTGCGCCCAAATACGTGAGCGGAAAATAGGCAAGCGAAGAATAGTGCATGGCATTCGTCGGAGCGAAGACAAAAAGTACGAATGCCGTCCAGAAAAGCAATTGCAGCCAGGTGACCAGGTCGGATCGCTGACAGGCCGCCAGGGTATCGGATTCGAGCAACTCGTCCTCTGGCTGGCGGTCGCCCCAGAGATTGGGCAAAGCGAATACTGAAATTGGGAAGCATCCCAGCAAAAGTACTAACGCATGATATCCCGGAAAACTGCCGGCCTCGCCAATGGAGGGAAAAATGTGCAATTGGTTCAGGACGAATTTTTCGGCAAAATCGCCGCCATATAAAACAATTTCCAAGGCAAACCATATCAAACCCACCAACCACGCTGCCGCCGAAAAAAGCGCAAGATGTTTGAAATAGCCCCGCCCCCTGAAACGATACCGCGCCCAATACAGCACCAACACAGCCATCACGATGAGATAGGCGGTAAGCCCTTTTGTCATAATCGCCAACCCCAGCAAACCGCCGCCAACAATCAGATAACGGTACTTTTGCCAGTAAGATGCATGTTTTTGCTGCGTCAAAAATTGCCAGCGAAACTCGATAAATCCATACAATCCACAGAAAATCAGCAGATTGAACCAGGGGTCAATAATCCCGGTACGAAAATAAAAATGTGGCAAAAAACTCCCCAGCCATGCCAACACCCACAACCAGGCGAACATCCGATCGTGCAACCGCAAGCCGATTCGGTACACAAGCAACAGTGTGACCAGGCCACAAACAGCATTCGGAAAACGGGCGGCAAACTCATTCACCCCAAAAATTTTCATCGAGAGCGTTTGCACCCAAAAAAACAACGGCGGTTTTTCAAAAAATGGCTGAAAATCAATCTGCGGACGAATCCATTCGCCCGTCAGCAACATCTCCCGGGCACACTCCGCCACGTAGGCCTCATCCCAATCGAACAAGTGCATCCCTCCCAGAAATGGGAAAAAGAATAAAAGTGCCAAACCAATGACAAGAAAATAATCACGCCGCATAGCCGACAGGAAACAGCAATTTAAAGTAGATGGTTTTCAAAAACTGTTTTACCGCTTTTTATCCTCGCTCATCGCCTCACCGATTGCATTGAGCGTCAGCACCGTCAGGCAAATCGCCAAACCCGGCGGCAACGCTACCCACCAGGCCGTGACATTGGCGCGGGCGCTGTTGAGCAAAGTCCCCCAGGAAGCATTGTAAGTGCCGCCGCCAAAACCCAAAAATGACAAGGAGGTTTCCAGAATCACCGTCTCCGCCACGCCGAAGGCGAATGCGATCATCGTAGGTCGCAAAGCATTTGGAAGCGCATGTCGCCACAAAATCCGCCACTCCGAAAACCCCAACCCGCGTGCTGCCGTCACAAAATCCAGTTCACGCACCCGCAGCAAGTCCGCTCGCACATAACGCGCCACACTCGTCCAACTCATCGCCCCGATCAATGCAATGAGAATCCAAATAGATTGGCGTTCCTTAGGCAACAAAGCCGCCACGACGAAAATAAAAATGAGTTTTGGAATCGAGTGAAACAACTCCGCCAACCGCATGATGATGAGATCGGTTGGAACAACGACGTTTTTTTTCAGAAAGGAAAAGCGGCTTACTATCGCTCCCAAACTATTGAAAACCAGAATAATAAAAACAAAAAGGGCAATGCTGACCGCCCAATCGGTCCAGCGCCCGGCCTCCAGTTCGTAACTCCGCGCCACAAAAACATAAAACCAGGCCGGCAACAATCCCAACAACGTCAGCCATAATCGCCCCCGCCGTACCCGCAGCCGGTCGTCGCCCCAGAAACCCGCCAACGCTCCCAGCAAAAGCCCGATGCCGACAGCCATTGCCATCGCCGTCACGCCCGTCAGCACCGCCGTCCGGGCGCCTGAGATTAGGCCAGCCGCCACATCGCGCCCCCGGTCGTCGGTACCGAGCCAATGCCGGAATCGGGCGGAAAGTTGCGGATGAATCGTACCAGGTTTGGCCGGTGTCGTCTGTGGCCGGAAAGGCGGCTTGGCAATTTCGCCGGGAGAAAAAGGAATCGGGGCAAAAACCGAGGTTTCGTAGGGAAAAGTTTTCCACAAATCATTGCGCCGAATCGAATCCAGCACCGGATGCACGAACGCAGCCCCCGGGTCTTTCCACACCGTTCGCAGTCCCGGCCAATGCGACTCGCCCGCGATGCGGCAATAAAGCGGTCGGCCATTTGCCAAAAAATCCCGCGCCAGCGCCGCGAAAAGCAAGACGCCAAGTACCCAAAAAGCCGCGCGAAGATTTTTTTTGTGCGTCATGGAAAAGTCGCCGGACTATTCAAAAGGAAAAACAATTCTGAACTCGCCTTCGAGCGAAGCCACTACCGCCCTGTTTTTGGCAAAACCAAGTACGAAGCCACCGCCGCCAGCGCCGCAGATTTTCAGGGTAAAATCCTCGTTGTCGAGATTTTTTTGCCAAAACGCTCTGACCGTAGCGGGCACCATCGGCTCGAAATGTTCCAACTGAAAACGCGACACTTTTTTCAAATTTTGCCAAAACGTTTCGGGCGCCGCATCCAGCCAGGATTGCACCATCGCCTCGTGCGCAGGCAGCAATTCGGATTGCAATTTTCCGGCAAAATCTTCGTCGCCATTTTGTTCCAAAAACCACTGCACGAGCGGGCCGGTTTGGCGCGGCAATTGGCTGTCGAGCAAAAAAACGACCGGCCGGCCCGAGTTCCATTCAGCCATGTCGGCAATCGAAACTTCGACTTTATCCCTGATAAACAAAGGTTTATTCAAATAACTTGTCAGAGGGTCAATACCCGAACTCGCCCCGTGAAAGAAACTTTCCATGCGGGCGAAAACCAATTTAAGCGCGGTCAGGTCGCTTGTTTTTTCCCGAAAATAACGGTCATAAACGGCTGCGCAAAGTGCCCCCGAACTTCCCAGCCCATAGCCGACCGGGATATCGGAACGAAAAAACAGACCGAACAACAAGTCTTTTTTCAGCCGCGCCGCGTCTATGCCCGGAAGGTCGTCGAGATGTTTTGAGAACTCCGCGAGCTGCATTTGCAGCCCCCGGATGTCGGCTTTGGGACTTGCCTGTTCCCAGTAGCCGCCGAACGCGGGGACAGGCACAGCCAGCGCCGAAGCGCCGAGGAGAAGGACGTGTTCGCCGAAAAGGAGCAGTTTGGCCGGGTAGTGTTTCATGGCAGCGCAAAAGTGCAAATTCAGAATCAATCCGAACTTGGAAAAAGCGTCGGGCTGCAATATTTGACGCCTCCGAACAATCATTACCTTCGCGCTGTTTTTTCACCCCCTTCTAAATTCACCATTCACTCATTCACCCATACACTCATTCAATATGAGTCAATTCCCACACCCGGACAGGTTCGTCCGCCGGCATATCGGACCCAGCGAGGCCGACACCCAGGAAATGCTGAAAACCCTCAAGGCCAAATCGTTAGACGAGTTAATCTGGCAAACCGTCCCCGACGCTATTCGTCTGAAAAAACCGCTTGACCTCCCACCCGCCCTTTCCGAATTCGAGTATTTGCAGGAACTGAAAAAAGCCGCCATGCAAAATCGCGTGATGCGCAACTACATCGGCATGGGCTACTACGGTACCATCACACCTTCGGTCATCGCCCGCAATGTGTTCCAAAATCCCGGCTGGTACACGCAGTACACGCCTTACCAAGCCGAAATCGCACAGGGACGTCTCGAGAGTTTGCTCAATTTTCAGACGATGGTGAGCGACCTCACCGGTTTGCCCATCGCCAACGCCAGCCTGCTCGACGAAGGCACCGCTGCCGCCGAAGCAATGCACATGTTTTACGCGGAAAAAAACAAACGCGCCAAACACGGCGAAGAAGCCAATGAGTTTTTCGTGTCTGACAAAGTATTTCCGCAAACGATTGACGTGTTAAAAACCCGCGCCCAACCGCACGGCATTCAACTCGTCATCGGCGACTGGAAATCATACCATTTTTCAGAAAAAACCTTCGGCGTATTGCTCCAATACCCTGATAAAGAAGGAAATGTGGAGGACTATCGCGCCTTTGTGGAAAAAGCGAAAGCCAACAATGTCTTCGTCTGCGTCGCTGCCGACCTGCTCTCTCTTGCACTGCTGAAGCCGCCTGGCGAATGGGGCGCCGACGTAGCCATCGGCAACACGCAGCGATTCGGCGTACCAATGGGTTTTGGTGGCCCGCATGCGGCTTATTTCGCGTGCAGCGAAGATTTCAAACGTCAAATTCCGGGTCGCATCATCGGCGTTTCGGTGGACAAACACGGCAAACGCGCGCTCCGCATGGCGCTCCAAACCCGTGAGCAACACATCCGCCGCGAAAAAGCGACTTCCAACATTTGCACAGCGCAGGCATTGCTGGCCAACATGGCTGCCATGTACGCCGTTTATCATGGCCCCGAAGGTATTCGCGGAATCGCCGAACGTGCTCACGCGATGGCTCTCGCACTTTCGACTGCTCTGGAAAAAGCCGGTTTCAAACAAACGAACACTCATTTCTTCGACACCATCCGCATCGAACTGTCTGAAAATCAGGTAAAAGACATTCGCAAAAAAGCGGAAGACGCGGGCATCAATTTCTTTTATGAAAAAAATGCCTTGCAAATCGCGCTCGACGAAACTGCGACGGAAGAAGATCTGAACGACATTTTACGCGTTTTCGGCATCTCCGAAAACGTCCAAAGTCCAAAGTCCAAAGTCCAGCATCCCGCAAGTCTCGTGCGCGAAAGCGAGTATCTGACTCACCCGGTTTTCAACTCTTACCACACCGAGAGCGACATGATGCGTTACATCAAACGCCTCGAAAATCGTGACATCTCGCTCATGCACTCGATGATTTCGCTTGGCTCCTGCACGATGAAACTCAACGCTGCGACCGAAATGATTCCGGTGAGTTGGGAAAACTGGTCGAACATGCACCCCTTCATGCCTGCCGAACAGATAAAAGGTTATGCACACATTATCAGCGAGTTGGAAAAATATCTGTGCGAAATTACGGGTTTCGACGCTTGCTCTTTGCAGCCAAACTCCGGCGCGCAGGGCGAATATGCAGGCCTTATGGCAATCCGCGCCTATCACCTCGCCAACGGCGATACGCACCGCAATGTGGCGCTCATTCCCTCGTCGGCACACGGTACCAACCCTGCTTCGGCAGTCATGGCCGGCATGGAAGTCGTCGTCGTGGCTTGCGACGAACGCGGTAATATTGACGTGGCTGATCTGAAAGAAAAAGCCGAACAACACGCCGCCAATCTCGCTTGCCTGATGGTGACTTATCCTTCCACGCACGGCGTTTTTGAAGCAGAAATCATTGAAATCTGCGAAATCATTCACCAGTACGGCGGCAAAGTGTACATGGATGGCGCGAACATGAACGCCCAGGTCGGATTGACCAGTCCGGCCACTATCGGTGCGGATGTTTGTCACCTGAATTTGCACAAAACTTTCGCTATCCCGCATGGCGGCGGCGGTCCGGGTATGGGGCCGATTTGCTGCAACACGAGTCTCGCGCCTTTTTTGCCCAAACACGTTTTTGCTGAAACAGGCGGAGCGCAAGGCACGACGGCTATTTCCGCCGCTCCCTGGGGCAGCGCGAGTATTTTGCTGATTTCTTACGCTTATATTAAAATGTTGGGCGCCGAAGGTGTCACCGACGCGACGAAGTACGCTATCCTGAACGCCAACTATATGAAGGCTCGCCTGGAAGGCGCTTACCAAATTTTGTACGCTGGCGATAAGGGGCGCTGTGCGCACGAGTTTATCCTCGATTTGCGTCCTTTCAAAAGTGTGGTGCTCGCCGAAGATGTGGCCAAACGCCTGATGGACTATGGTTTCCACGCGCCGACTTTGTCATTCCCGGTAGCCGGGACGATTATGATCGAGCCGACCGAGAGTGAAAGCAAAGCCGAACTCGATCGTTTTTGCGACGCGTTGCTGGCGATTCGGAAAGAAATTGACGAAATCGCTTCCGGCGACTACGACGCAGAGGATAACGTGCTGCACAACGCGCCGCACACTGCCGATGAACTCACCGCCGACGACTGGAATTACAAATACAGTCGCGAAAAAGCGGCATATCCCCTACCCTATTTGCGCCAGGGATTCAAATTCTGGCCTACGGTGGGTCGGATTGATCAGGCTTACGGCGACCGCAATCTGGTTTGTATTTGCCCGCCCATCGAGGCGTATGCGACAGCGGAATAGGTCATTTTGAGGGATTTATAAAAAAAGAACAGGCCACGCGGAGTATTCCGTGTGGCCTGTTCTTTTTTCGTCAGTATCAGAATTTTCAGAATTAGAGAATTTTCAGAATTAAATCGCGCAAAATTCTGGTAATTCTCCAATTCCGAAAATTCTGATTCAGACAGCATACTTCGGATTAAAAATCAACTTGTACTCAAGGCTTTTTCCGCCAAAATTGATAAGCAAGCCTTTTGGAAAATCATACGCTACAACATAGTTTTTGGCTTGTGCCAAATGAACATCCTCCAGTTTTACCATTGCCTTCAATTCCACGATAACTTTGTTTTCCACCACAAAATCTGCGCGACGTTTGCCAACGAGAACCCCTTCATAGAATATGTCCTGTTCTTGTTCCCGAGCGAAATTCAGGTCGGTTTTTCTCAACTCAATTTCCAAACAACGCTGATAAATGACTTCCTGAAATCCGTTGCCCAAAGTGTTGAACACTTTCATCGCGCAGCCAATAATGGTATAGGTGAGTGGGTCTTTTTCCATATTGTCAGTATCAGAATTTTCTGAATTAGAGAATTTTCAAAATCAGCAAGCGTCGGAATTAGAGAATTTTCAAAATCAGCAAGCGTCGGAATTAGAGAATTTTCAAAATCAGCAAGCGTCGGAATTAGAGAATTTTCAAAATCAG
>Ga0073934_10009813_pt1 | contig 12113 bp, 11 predicted proteins | sample LarsenN4metaG_FD_76834 | JGI IMG/M metagenome (GOLD analysis project Ga0073934, IMG submission 76834) | Hot spring sediment bacterial and archeal communities from British Columbia, Canada, to study Microbial Dark Matter (Phase II) - Larsen... ... | reverse complement strand
TGCTGCTCGATCAGCGTGTCCTTGTAGACGTCCCAAGTGAGCTTGACCGGGTCGCCATTGACCTTCTCCAGCGCCTGGTCGATCGGCACGGTGCCCATCGGCACCGGCGAATTGCGGATGATCCATTCGCGCGTAGTGTGGATGTTCCCCCCGGTGGAGAGGTCCATCACCGTGTCGGCGCCCCAGCGGATCGCCCCACACCAGAATTTTCTTTAAGTTCAATGGCTTGTAGTAATAGGAAAATATACTTGTGATCGCCATAGGGCTGTGATAGGATAGAAATCACATTACCGCAGAAGGCCTTTGATCATGAAACGTTGGACACCGCAAGTTTCCTCACCGGCGCCTCAGCGATGGCAGTCGCGCAGAGAAATCCTAAACGAATATCTGGACAGCCTTTCACCCGATGAAATGTTGCGCTCCCACCCCTACCATTGGGCGCTACGTCACGGCCCAGGGAGCAGCAGATACGCGGCATTGGAAGAAAGGGCCTTCAATCCAAATCAGCCCCGTGTGCCCGCGGGCAATCCCGATGGCGGCCAATGGACTAGCGACGGAAGATGGATAGGTACGCGCTTCGCGGCTGCGGAAGGCCCGAGAATAGGTCCGCTCGAACGGATCAGATTAGCATTGGAGACGGCGAGAAAGCTCATTGATGCATTTCGATCGGAAAACGGACTTTGGGATTTGTTCGGCCGACGCGACGGCGCGGTCACGGTCACGACCATCGACGGCAAGGACATCTATGGTTCGAATTCCGGTTTACCCATGTACCGGGCCATTGATCGCGCCGAGGCTGACAACCTGCGCTCCACCTTGTTCGAAAAATACCCTCAACTTCGGGAGAAATACCCTCACCTCGCCGACAGCGACAGTGGGATGCCACTCAATGCGCTGTATCACGCCGAAACAAACGTGCTCGTGCGTGCGGCGAGGGAGCACGGCGGTTCGCTGGCAGGCAGGACACTTGAAATCTTCGGTGACAGGCGGCTCTGCAACAACTGCGATGTGGTCTTGCCTTATGTCGGCCTCGAGATCGGTAATCCGACCGTGACCTTTGTCGGGCCGAACGGTGCGAGAAGGACCATGCGCGACGGACGATGGATCGACTAGGAGAGCAATCAATGCAAAAGCGGACGTATTTCGATACACACGATGGTCCTGGATGGCCGGACAAGGCTTGGCTGGAGCCATACTTTCTAACGACGGCCGGACGCAGCAAGTTCTTTGAATCCGGCAACGATAGCTGGGGCCTGAAGGCGTATGGTGCCGGCGGCACCGATCACCTTCTGCCGCATACGGGACGCATCGATCTTGATCTCACGATCTTGGGCAGCCCCGAACATGGCGTGCTGCTCTGCTATCAGAAATCAGGCGCCGACGGCATGGAAACGCACTATTCCAAGAGTGACCTGACGAGGCTGCACGAGTGGGTCAAGACAATGCATGGCGACCTCATGCCGATCGGATTGTTCATTCCCTTTGAGTGGGCATGGAGAGCAGTCAAGGAATTCCTGGAAACGGACGGCGCATTGCCGAAGAGCATCTCGTGGATTGCAAGCCGCGATATCCCGGCAGGAGCGTTTCCCGACCCGTACATGCAGCGTAGATCGTAGCCCGCAATGAGCGTCAGCGAAATGCGGGGCGTGGATAGAGCGGCCCCCGGATTTCGCAAGGGCTCCATCCGGGCTACGAGGAATGCGGGCTACTTGCTTCACGTCGTCGCGGTCGGGCAGGCCCAGGTGCTCCTTCGGCGTCACGTAGCAGAGCATGGCGCAGCCGAACCAGCCGATCATGGCGGCGCCGATGCCCGAGGTGATGTGGTCGTAGCCGGGCGCAGTCAGGCCGAGTGGACACCGGTCGGCCAGCCCGGATTGCGCGCCCACTGTTGCAAGAGTCTTGGCGATGTCGGTGGTGAGCGGGCCGAGCGTATAGAACGGCGCCTCGCCGCACTCCTTGAGCTGCTTGTCCATGTTGATCTTGATCTTGTGCAGCGGCAAAGTCTTGGCGCAAATCCTGGCCGGGGCCTTCGATCCATCACCTGGCAGCCGCGGTCCCACGCGACCTTGGTCAGCTCGCCCAGCGTCTCCAACTCGGCGAACTGGGCGCGGTCGTTGGCGTCCGCGATCGAGCCGGGCCGCAGCCCGTCGCCGAGCGAGAAGCTCACGTCGTATGTGCGCATCAATTCGCAAATCTCGTCGAAGTGCTCGTAGAGGAAGCTCTCCTTGTGGTGGGCGAGGCACCACCTCGCCATGATGCTTCCGCCGCGCGACACGATGCCGGTGACGCGGTTCGCGGTGAGATGCACGTAGCCGAGGCGGACGCCTGGGCACGGTACCGATCGGGACGGGCGAATTGCGATGATCCATTCGCGGGTGGTGTGGATGTTGCGTCCGGTGGAAAGGTCCATCACCCGTGTCGGCACCCCAGCGGATCGAAATATCAAGGAATTCAATGGATTGCTGTATAGGAAAATATACTTGCAACAGCGGACGCGCCATGATAGGATAGTAATCATATCAAAGCCAAACAGGTTTTTTGATCATGAAACGTTGGATACAACCAAACCCACCACCTCCCTCGAAAGGCTGGCAATCCCGAGCAGAAATCCTGCGAGAGCATTACGCCAGCTTGAGCCCGCTCGAACTTCTGCGCGTGCGACCTGACCTCTACGCGCAGACCTGGGGATGGGATTTCGAGAACAAGCGATACGCGTCCGGCCGCTTGGCACTGTACGAGGAGTTGGAACGAAGAGCCGGCTTCAGATGGGACCAGCCGCGGTGGCCGAAGGGAAGCGGAGATGACAGCGGTCGCTGGTCTGGTGGAGCAGGCACGGGGCCACAGGAAACAGGACCTGGACGTGGTCCAATACGTGGGCATCACTTTGTCGACAAGGCGCTCTACAAGAATCTGTCCTTGCGCCCGGAGACACGACAAGTATTCGATGAGGGTACGACAGGGCCTCTCCATGCAGGACCGCATCGATGGAGCAAGGAGCACAAGATATACAACGATGCGGTTGCGGAGCACTTCCAAAGATTTTTGAAGGAGCATCGAATTCAGCCGGAGCAAATGACACCGGAACAAGCGCAAAGATTCGTTAGTGAGGTAAAAGGCTCACGTGATCCGCGCATACGGAGCTTCAATACGAAGATCTTCATGCGAGAGATCAGATACTGGTTCCGTCGTATGCCGCGCGGAAGTGAATAAGGATCATTGTCATGAACCGTGAAGAGAACGACCGCAAACAGAAGCAGATATTCGAACTCTTGTCGGCACAAGTCGACAAATTGCTCAATCGCTTCGGTAAATCAGATTCGTTGCTTGGGCCAGGGGATTACTCAGTGTATGGCGACTACTGGGGTCATCCCCAGGTCAAGGTCACCGTCAGCAATCTTGAGCTTCTGCGGCCTGACGTCGTCAAGCGAATGCAGGCGATTGTCCGCGACTTTCCCGGTTGGGAACTCGTAGTCGCCGTAGCAGTCCCGGGCCACTATGACAATTGGCCGGACATGGGATTGTACGTACGGCCACACGAAGTCATTGACGGCTTGCAGCGAAAGTATTTTCCGAAAGAGTTTCAGGGCATCGAATATGAAGGGAGTCGGCGGGGGACTGAAAGAGATTGAGTTAACCCTGCATTGAGGCGGGTGACGACGGGATTGCTGGCAACGATAGGGAAGCGACGCCAGCGCGGCCTTGGCGGCGGCGGCGATCAGGCGGCCGTGTTCGTTTTGCTTGGCCATGGCGTGGCGATCGTAGCCCGCATGGAGCACAAGCGAAATGCGGGGGCGTGGATGGAGTAGCCCGGATTTCGCAAGGGCTCAATCCGGGCTACGAGGATGCGGGCTACTTGCTACCCGACCGATGAATGCGGGCTACTTGCTGCATCCTGATTTTTGGAGACCCATCATAGTGGACATTGATCGATGTGTCCTACAACACCTTATTGCTCGCTTTCACCGCCGCGGCCTGCTCCACATAAACCTCGCCGCCCATCTTCACGAACTTCTCGCTCATCTCCTTCATGCCCGCCTGGGCCACGTCCGGATACAGCGCGGCCTTCTCGTTGTCGCTCAAGCCCGCCGCATATTCGCGCACATCGGCGGTGATCTTCATCGAGCAGAACTTCGGGCCGCACATCGAGCAGAAATGCGCGACCTTGTGCGCCTCCTTCGGCAGCGTCTCATCGTGCATCGACCGCGCCGTCTCCGGGTCCAATCCCAGGTTGAACTGGTCCTCCCAGCGGAACTCGAAGCGCGCGCGCGACAGCGCGTCGTCGCGCAGCTGCGCCGCCGGATGGCCCTTGGCGACGTCGGCGGCGTGGGCTGCGATCTTGTAGGCGATCACGCCCGCCTTGACGTCGTCGCGGTCGGGCAGGCCGAGGTGCTCCTTCGGCGTGACATAGCAGAGCATGGCGCAGCCGAACCAGCCGATCATGGCGGCGCCGATGCCCGACGTGATGTGGTCGTAGCCGGGCGCGATGTCGGTCGTGAGCGGCCCGAGCGTGTAGAACGGCGCCTCGCCGCACTCTTTCAGCTGCTTGTCCATGTTGATCTTGATCTTGTGCAGCGGCACGTGGCCGGGACCTTCGATCATCACCTGGCAGCCGCGGTCCCACGCGACCTTGGTCAGCTCGCCGAGCGTCTCCAACTCGGCGAACTGGGCGCGGTCGTTGGCGTCCGCGATCGAGCCGGGCCGCAGCCCGTCGCCGAGCGAGAAGCTCACGTCGTATTGGCGCATCAATTCGCAGATCTCGTCGAAGTGCTCGTAGAGGAAGCTCTCCTTGTGGTGGGCGAGGCACCACTTCGCCATGATGCTTCCGCCGCGCGAGACGATGCCGGTGACGCGGTTGGCGGTGAGGTGGACATAGCCGAGCCGCACGCCGGCGTGAATCGTAAAGTAGTCGACGCCCTGCTCGCACTGCTCGATCAGCGTGTCCTTGTAGACGTCCCAGTTCAGCTTCACCGGGTCGCCGTTGACCTTCTCCAGCGCCTGGTAGATCGGCACGGTGCCGATCGGCACCGGCGAATTGCGGATGATCCATTCGCGGGTGGTGTGGATGTTCCTCCCGGTGGAGAGGTCCATCACCGTGTCGGCACCCCAGCGGATCGCCCACACCATCTTGTCGACTTCTTCCTCAACGGAAGATGTGACCGCCGAATTTCCGATATTGGCGTTGATCTTGGTGAGGAAGTTCCTCCCGATGATCATCGGCTCCAGCTCGGCGTGGTTGATGTTGGACGGAATGATGGCGCGGCCGCGCGCGACCTCGTCGCGCACGAATTCCGGCGTTACAAACAAAGGAACCGACGCGCCAAAGCTCTCGCCGTCGTTGCGCGCCCATTCCGCGCGCTCCAACTGCTGCTTGCGGCCGAGGTTTTCCCGCTCGGCGACGTAGATCATCTCCTTGGTGATGACGCCGCGGCGCGCCCATTCCAGCTGGGTCAGCGGTCTGCGGTCATGCCCATTTGTAAGGGACGCAGGGCCTCCCTCCCCCCTTGTGGGGGAGGGTTGGGGAGGGGGATTGCTCGATGTGGCAGTGCTTTCGCTACCGACCCCTGAAAGGGGAGAGGAACCCAAAGGCCGTGCCTCCCTTACACGAGTGCCAACGCTCGCGCCCGTCGTGGCGACAGCGCGGAGCGGCTTATGCACGGTCGGGAACACGCGCGCGGCGTGCTTGCCGCTCACATTGCCGTTGTCCTCCGGCTTGATGCTGCGCCCTTCGTACTCCTCCACCCCGCCGCGCTCCTTCACCCAGGCGGTGCGATGGCGCGCGAGGCCTGTTTCGACATTGATCTCGACGTTGGGGTCGGTGTACGGGCCGGTGGTGTCGTAGACCGGCAGGTTCGGCTCGCCCGCGGCTTCGCTCAGCATGATCTCGCGCACCGGGACCTTCAGGTCTGGTGCGGCGTCGGGGCGGGCATAGACCTTCTTGGACGCCGGCAGCGGGCCGGTGGTGACTTTCGGGGTCTCGAATTTGCGATCGTGTACGTTCATTGTTGGGGCTCCCGTTGAGCGTCCGATGGTGTCAGGGATCGTGTCAGCGAACATAACCGAAGAAGCAGAAGATGGCGCCGATGGCGAGCCAGATCGCGCCGCCGATGTTGAGCGCCCAAGGCTTGCCGAGCATCGTCTCGCCGATGGTGCGTACCTTCTCGGGGAAAGCGATACGGGCCGCGCCGCCGATCGCGGCCAGCCAGCCGAATACCGTGATCAGCACCGGCCAGTTCGCGACCCACACGTTGTGCGTCAGCACGATCGCCACGCCCACGGTCATGGTGAGGAGGCCGGAGAGGTAGATCAGCGCCGGGCTGCGCAGGAACTCCTGCGCCATCGCGCGATAGGCGGCGGCGTTCAGGAACAGGCTGACGGCGGCAACCAGCGCCACCGGTCCGATCAGCTTGGCAAGGAATATGGAGTTGGCCACGGGTCCTGTCCCTTCGCCGGTGCTAACCGGATCAGGTTCAAAGGGTGTTCGCGCGAAGCGAGCGCGGTCTCAGCCGGCTCCTGCCGGCACCCCTCGGAACGCCCGTAATGTAGGCCCCCGCACGGGGGTGTCAATCGGCGCCGACCCGCGTGGCAAGGCCGGAATGGAGAGGGTGTCCCCGGCCGGGGCGGGCAGTGGATCGACCGGCGGCAGGGCTCTGAATCAGCGCGCCGGCCAGCGCGGCGCCGCGGCCGGCGCCTGCGCTGACCGCGCCGTGTCGGCCGTGAGCGGGCGCTTGAGGAGCTTGAAGCGGTCGGAATCGAGCGCGGCCGATTGCAGGGGCGGCGGCTCGGTGAAGCTGCCGAGTTCCGGACTGGTGTCGATGCCGCCGCGGTAGCTCATGGTCGCGCCACGCCAGCGCTCGATCACGCTCGCAATGAATTCCGGCGACTCGTCGCGGCTGGAGAGGTGGCTGCCCTCGTTGATCGCCTCCCGGGCCGGAAGCACGTGGATCGGCAGCTCGCGGAACTTCAGCCTTGTCGGCAGCGCCACGCCTTCGCCGAACGCGAACACCTCGCGCGTCGCCAGCGACGGCAGGAAGGCGACCAGGCTCGCCGCCGCGTCCGAAACCGCCGAACGCATCAGCGCCTGGTCGCGGTCGTTCGCGAGCCGCATGGTGAACAGCGTCGAGCACTGGGAGAGGATCGTGGCATCGAGCTCAGCCGGCCGCTGCGTCACCAGGCCGAGGTAGACGCCGTACTTGCGGCCTTCCTTGGCGATGCGGGAGATCGCGCGGCGGGTCGGCCCGAAACCGACATTGCGGTCGACCGACGCGTAGCGGTGCGCTTCCTCGCACACGAACAGGAGCTGAATCGCGCCCTCGCTCCACAGCCCGAAGTCGAACGCCATGCGGCACAGCACCGACATCACGGCATCGACCACATCCGACGGGAAGCCGGCGAGCTGCATGATCGTCATCGGCTTGCCGTTGGCGGGCATGCGGAATAGCTGCCCCAGCACCTCCGCCATGGTGTCGCCGCCGACATTGGCGTTGTCGAACATGAAGGCGTAGCGCGGATCGTTTCGCATCGTCTCGATGCGGGTCATCAGCCGGTGATGGAACATGCGCGACGAGCGGTTTTCGAGCTTGCCCATGCGCTCGTCGATCAGGCCGGCGAGGTCGGCAAGCCGATACGGTACCGGTGTGTCGACGGTGAAGCCGGTGTTCTTGGGATCGAGCGACTTGACGGCCAGCCGGTTGCCGGCGCCGCGATACTGGGTATAGCTGCCCTTGGCGAGCGGGATCACTTCCGACAGGATCTCGATCTCCTCTTCGACTCCGGCGCGCCCGTTGAAGAAGACGTCGACGGTCTCCTCGAAATTGAACAGCCAGAATGGCAGCTTGACGTTGCGCGGCGTCAGCACCAGCGCGTTGTCGCCGAAGAACTTGCCGTATTCGTTGTGGGCATCGACCAGGAAGATGCGCAGGTCGGGCCGCGACTTGAGCAGTTCCTGGAGGATGATGGCGACGCCCGACGACTTGCCGACGCCGGTGGTGCCGAGCACGGCGAAATGCTTGCCGAGCATCTCGGCGCCGTTGATGTAGCCGCCGATGCTGTTGTCGAGCTGGAGGTGCCCGATATTGATCGAACCCGAGCCAGACATCTCGTAGATAACGCGCAGCTCTGCGTTCGACATCATGGCGGCGCCGTCGCCGATGGCGGGATAATTCGCAACGCCACGCTGAAAGCGGGCGCCGCGGGCGCCGTCACACATGATCTCGCCCATGAGGTCGAGTTTTGCGGTCGCGTAGAATCCCTTGTCTGTGGCTGCCGCCGGGATGTCGATGGAGACATCCGTGACCATGCCGATCAGCATCGACGTGCCGCTGCGGATGGTCAGGAACTTGCCGACGGTGGCGCGCGCCTCCTCGGATGCGCCGGGCTGGACCGGCAGCAGCCCGATGGTGGCCTGCGACCCATTGACCGCGAGCACGCGGCCGAGGAGTTGTGGGGCGGGAGATGGAGCGGGTACCGGGGTCGTTGGTGCTGGGCTCGATGTCTGCACTGCGGCTGTCTGGCTCGCAGCCGCGCGAAGGTGTTCAAGGCTCACGTCCGCCACCCCATGCACTGCGGTCGCGAACGGTATGCGCCGCCAATTTGTTGGTCGGAGTGTCTTACACGCGCGACCTTTTAGTCCCGGTTAATGGGCGCGGATTGTTCGAGTTTAACATTGAATGAAACGCGCCGCAGACGCAGTACAGCGGACGAGCAATCTGTGACACGGTGAACGGTTGCTGAATTTGCCGGAGCCACCGGCCGCATCCGCGACGCGTCAGCGCGGCGCAGAACGCCCGAACTCGATGTAAACGAGGTCGCGTGGCACCCACCGGGTGAACGCCGGACCTTGGGGGGTGCCGTTCTGAAAGACCTGGCACGATCCCATTTCGCAGCGGATTTCAAATCGCCCGACCGTCGAAGCACCGTTCTTCCAGACCAGGGTATCTTCGGCCGCCTGTTTGGACGGCAGCTCGGCCGGGCACTTGTCGACACAGATGAAACGAAGGCTCGAACGTTGCATTTCGGGCGGCGGGGTGGTCTTTTCCGGACGCTTTCCGTCGATTGCGATGACATAGCCGCTCGAACGGTCGATGATATCGCCGCCGATTCCGCGCCACATGGTCTCGCAGTGGAACACCGAGATGGTTCTTCCGTCGCGAAACACATATGTCAGCGTGATCGGCGGGCAGGCCTGCGCCTGCGCGGCGGACTGAACGGCCGGGACGGGGAGCGTGAGCAGCGCGGTGCCCATCAACGCCGCAAGGACCGTTCGGGTCGGACCCATGGTTACAGCACCTTTCCTGGATTGAGGATGCCCTGCGGGTCGAGCATGCGCTTGAACGAGCGCATCAGGTCGTAGGCGACCGGGTCCTTCACGCCCGGCAGCAGCGCGCGCTTCATCACGCCGATGCCGTGCTCGGCCGAGATCGAGCCGGAATATTTGGCGACCACGGCGAACACCGCGTCGTTGATCTCGTCCCAGTGCGTGATGAACTCGGCCCGGTCGGCACCCACCGGCTGGCTCACATTATAGTGGATGTTGCCGTCGCCGAGGTGGCCGAACGGCACCGGCCGGCAGCCCGGGATCATGGCGGTCACCCTGGCGGTTGCCTCCGCGATGAAATCGGGCACGGCGTTCACCGGCACCGAGACGTCCTGCTTGATCGAGCCGCCCTCGTATTTCTGGGTGTCGGCGATGTGGTGGCGCAAGAGCCAGAGCGCCCTGGTGCGGTCGAGGCTCTCGGCGATGGTGGCGTCCGCGATCAGTTTGCGCTCGGCGCCGGCGACGAGAATGTCCTCCATGGTGGCGCGCAGGCCTTCCGAACGTTGCGACGACAGCTCGATCAGCACATACCAGGCGTGCGTGCCCGCGAGCGGGTCGCGGCAGCCGGGCGCGTGCTTGCATGCGAATTCGAGCGCGATGCGCGGGATCAGCTCGAAGCCGGTCACGCTGCCGCCGGCGCGTTCGTAGGCGAGGTTGAGCAGCGCCAAAGCCTCGTAAGGGGAGGGCAGGCCGACGAACGCGGTCTCCTTCGCACGCGGCTGCGGGAACAGCCGCAACACGGCGGCGGTGATGATGCCGAGCGTGCCTTCGGCACCGACGAAGATGTGCCGCAGGTCATAGCCGGTGTTGTCCTTCTTCAGCTTGCGCAGGTTGTTGAGCACGCGCCCGTCGGCGAGCACCACCTCGAGCCCCATCACCAGCTCGCGCGCCACGCCATAGGCCAGTGCGCCAGTGCCGCCGGCATTGGTCGAGAGGTTGCCGCCGATGGTGCAGCTTCCCTCGGCCCCGAGCGAGAGCGGGAACAGCCGGTTCTCGGCGGCGGCGGCTTCCTGCGCCTTCATCAGGATCACGCCGGCTTCGCAGGTCATGGTATTGGAGGTGGCGTCGACCTCGCGGATGCGGTCCATGCGCTTGAGCGAGACCAGGACCTCGCCGCTGTGCGGGGTCTGTCCGCCGACAAGCCCGGTGTTGCCGCCCTGCGGTACGATCGGGGTGCCGGTTTCGCTCGCGAGCTTCAGGATCGCGGAGACCTCGGCGGTCGAGCCCGGCCGCAGCACCAGCGGCGAGCGCCCGTGATAGAGCCCGCGATCCTCGATCATGTAGGGCTCGATGTCGTCCGCTTGGGTCAGCGCATGGCGCGGACCCACGATCGCCGCGAAGCGGGCGATCAGTTCCGGCGGCACGGGCTTGACGGGGCGTTCGACGATGTTCATGCGGCACTCGCGGTTCCCATGGTTGAATTATAGGACGAGGCTTGCTCGCGCGTAATCCCGCTGGCGAATGAGCGCAGGCCTGTCCTGCCGGTCAAATCCGCGGGGCGGCGGCGCGCTTGAGCCGGTCGTTGATCGCCTCGCCCAGGCCTCCATGCGGCACCGGCATGACTGCGATGGTCGTGGCGCCGGCTGCGTCGAGCGTGCGCAGGTGCGAGAACAGGTTGGCCGCCGCTTCGATCAGATCGGCGCGCGGCGAGAGGTTGAGCACGCGCGCGGCGCGCTCCGCGCCCGCCGGCAGGTCCGGCCCGAAGGCAAGCAGCGCCTCGCCCGGCGCGATATGCGTTGCATCGAGTCGCAGCCGGCCGTGCGGGGCGTAATGCGAGGCGAGCTGTCCCGGCGCCAGCGGCGCCTCGCCTTCATCGGTCGCGGTGGAGGCGGCCTCGGCCAGCGCATGCCCCAATACGCGCTCGATGTCGGCGCGCGGCACTCCCCCGGGCCGCAGCAGCGCAGGCCGCCCGAGGCAGGCGACGATGGTGGATTCGACGCCGACCGGGGTGGCGCCGCCGTCGACGATGAGGTCGATCCGCCCGTTCAGGTCGGCGAGCACGTGCTGCGCGGTGGTCGGCGAGATGTGTCCGGAGCGGTTGGCCGACGGCGCCACCAGCGGACGCCCGAAGGCGACGAGGATGTCGTGCGCAACCGGATGGTCGGGTACGCGCACGGCGATGCTATCGAGACCGGCGGTGGCGAGATCGCAGACAAGGCCGTTGTCCGCCTTCGGCAGCACGAGCGTCAGCGGTCCCGGCCAGAATGCCGCCGCCAGCCGCTCGGCCGCGGCGTCGAAGACGGCGAGCCCGCGCGCCGCGCCCGCGTCGGCAACATGCGCGATCAGCGGATTGAAGGCGGGCCGGCCCTTGGCGTCATAGAGCCGCGCGACCGCCATGCCGTCACGCGCATCGGCGGCGAGGCCGTAGACGGTCTCGGTCGGAAACGCGACCAGCCCGCCGGATGCAAGGCAGCGGACCGCCTCGGCGATCGTCGCTGGCTCGGCCTTCATCACGCGGGTGGTCGGGGTCACGCGCAACCTCGGTTGACCGGTCGGAGATCACTGACTACTTCATCCGCGGGCGGCGTCACAGGCCTGGGCAGGTTCGCTTGCAGCCCCTTGGGGGCGCCGTTATAAGGCCGGCAGTCGGAGCGTGGCTCAGCCTGGTAGAGCACCTCGTTCGGGACGAGGGGGTCGCAGGTTCAAATCCTGCCGCTCCGACCAGCCTTCGCGCTGCGCGCTACGGCTCGGCGAGCCGGCGCGCAGCGCGAAGGCTGTCACGCCGTAGCGCCCTGCGCGGAGGCGGACGGTCGAGCCGGCGTGGAGGCCGACGATCTTCCATGACCTACGTCTACATTCT
>Ga0073934_10009812_pt1 | contig 12113 bp, 15 predicted proteins | sample LarsenN4metaG_FD_76834 | JGI IMG/M metagenome (GOLD analysis project Ga0073934, IMG submission 76834) | Hot spring sediment bacterial and archeal communities from British Columbia, Canada, to study Microbial Dark Matter (Phase II) - Larsen... ... | reverse complement strand
GCATCCATCGACTTGAATTACGGGACCCTGCAATTGCAAGCGAGTCCGGGATTCGCATTCGATTTCGCCGGGAGGCTACCGACCGCCGTGGATTCCGTGGGGATGAACGGTACGTCGATTCCTGCTCTCGCCGGGACTTACATGGGCGGGGCCAATGATATTTACACGTTCACGGTCCTGGGCAGCGGAACGGTCGGCGTCACCCCGGGTCTGACTCTCGAAGTGCGAAACGGGGCGGGTGCGCTGCTCAACACCATCAACATCGGCGCCGGATACACTCCCGATACGTTGATTCACGCCGCGGATGGCATTTCGTTTCGGCTCTCCGCGGGCACGACGAACAACGGCAGTTTTTCGAGCCGAGTGATCGCGGAGCCGGACACCGCGGGAATATTGCCGAGCCTGGGAATCAATTCGATCTTCACCGGCGCGAGCGCCGCGACCATCGGCGTGCGCGGCGACCTGTTGACCAACCCGGCGCTCCTGTCGGCCTCGCGCAACGGAAATTCCGCCGATGCTCGGAACATCGAACGGCTGGCGGCTCTTCGTGATCAGCCGCTGCTTGCCGGCAACACGCTGACGTTCGAAGGTTATTCGCACAATCTGCTGGGACTTGTGGGCTCCGAGGTCCGCGCCACCGACCTTCGGCACCAGGCTTCGCAAACGCTGTTGAACGGCCTGCAGCAACAGGAACAAAGCATCATCGGCGTCGATATCAACGAAGAAATGGTGAAGTTGCTCGAATTTCAGCGAATGTTGCAATCCGGCGTCCAGTACCTCTCGGTGGTGAATAAAGCCCTGGACGAGATCCTGAACATCGTGCGCTAGCGCTCGGCGACGGAGCAGTTTCCATGCGAGTCAGTTCACATCAGGCGATCGAGCAGACCATTGCGCGACTGCAAGCGCAGACATCGCTGATCGGCGAGCTACAGGACCAGATTAGCTCCGGCCTGCGGCTCACGCGGCCGTCCCAGGATCCGGTGGCGTATCTCGAGGTGCGCAACGGCCATAGTTTGGCGACGCAATTGGACACGTATTCGTCGAATGTGCAGCATGCGGAATCCACGCTCGACGCCGGCGTGCACGCGTTGCAGCACGTCAACGACATTCTCACTCGGGCGGCAGAAATCGCCAGCGAGGGCAGCAACGCCTCGACGGACGACGCGGGCTATGTAGCGCTGGCCGGCGAAGTGGATGAATTGATCAAGCGTTTGCTGGACACGGTCAACGCGAAGCATGACGGGCGATATCTATTCAGCGGCACCGCCGCCGATACTCCATCCTTCGTGGTCACGGCAAGCGATCCTTCGGGCAAGCCGGTGCAGATCACGTACCAAGGCGGAATCGAACGTGCTCGAACCCTCGTGGGACCGGATCAAACGGTCGATAGCCTGTACACCGGCGATCATACGTTTCAAAAGCCGGGACTCGACGTGTTTCAATCGCTCATCGGTTTGCGCGACGACCTTCGCAATCCGGCATTCGACCTGTCCGCTCGGGCCCAGGCCGTATCGCAAAGGCTCGACGCCATTCAACGGTCGGCTGATTCCACCCGGCAAACGATGGGCGAACAAGCGGTTTCGCTCGAATCCCTGCGGGCGTTGTCGAATCGCTTTTCCGACATCAAGCTCGCGACTCAAACTCGGACGTCGGAACTCGAAAGCACCGATATCGCCGCAGCCATCGTTCGCCTGCAGGAGCAACAGAATTTGTTCCAATCCACTTTGGGCATAGCAGCCAAACTATTTGGCCCCAGCCTGCTCGACTTCATCCGGTGATTCCGACACTACTCCCAGGGGTCGGCAGAAATCCAAAATCGTCGCGTGTGTGAGGGGAGCCGGGTCATTGAGCGCCGATGCGGGTTATGGCGTCGCCGGCGGCGGCGCGAACGTCGGGGATCGGGTCGTTCTGCAGTTTTTGCAGTGCCGGGATGGCCGCCGCTGCCGGCGGGCCGATCCGTCCCAACGCGCGAGCAGCGAGCAGTCGGACGGCGTCGTCATTGTCCTGCAGATCGAGAACGTAGGCGCCGACGATCTCCGCACCCGGCTTCAGATTGGGTTGAATTGCCTTCAAAGCCGCAATCGTGACGCGACGAATGTCGGCATCGCTGTCGCGCAGCATGTTCAGCAAATCGGGAACAGCGGACTCGGCTTTTGCTCCCATCGCTCCCAGTGCTTTGACGGCTCTCAGGCGCTGAGCCGCGTTCGGACGCAGGAGCTCCTTGGTTAGCTCTTGCAACTCGGCTCGCTCGGCGGGAATCATGATCTGGTCGATGGCGGCCTTGACGGCCCGGTCCGTATCCAGATCCTGGCCGATCAGGCGAGTCAATGTTGGCACCGCTTTGCGGGCGGCCGGGCCGATCTTGCCCAGCGCATGGATCATCGCTTCTTGCAGTGCCAGTTGCTCGCCCCAGCGGATGCGGCCGAACTGACGCACCAGTGGATCCACGGCCGGCTTCGCCTCGGGACCGAGCTTTTCGAGCGCTCGAAGAGCTTCGCGCTGGGAATTCGAATTGGCTTGCGGGTCCACGATGATTTCGACCAGCCGGGCGACCAGTTCCGCGGTGGGCGCCGGCGGATTCGGCTCCGCGCCCAGGAACATCGCCAGTGAAACCGCGACCAGGGCAGTCATTCCGCATCTCCGGTGGACAGTATTTCGAATCGGCGCTACGACCCGGCAAGTTGGGGTAATCCGAATAACCGGGACGCATTTCAGCATCGCCGCTCGTTATTACTGCTACGCGTTTCTGTTTGGCCGGTAAAGCAAGCGAGCCGGATAAAGTGGGTAAACTTTGAGCCACTCGTGCTGAACTTGTACTTTCTGCCCGGCCGATTTATAGCGACTCAGGTTTATGCTGGCGCCACTCGCTGGAATCGGACAATGAAGCGAATCATCACGCTCTTGCTGGGGTTGGTCGCAGGTTCGGCGGTCGTTGCCCAGGATGCAACCCGACCGAAAGCCGGCGTGGCGGTCAACGTCCCCCTGCCCCCTCGGACCGCCGACGGTTCGGACCGGCTGAAGCAGTTTCAATCCGAACTCGAAGCTTTGAAAAAAGCTCGCAGCGAAGCCGCAGCATCCGGGGCGACCGGCTCGGACGCGACGCAGGAAGAACGCGCCAAACTCAAGACGCAACTGAACGAACTGATCGAACGTCTGAAGGCACGCGAGGCGGCGCCGCCCGTGCCGCCGCCGGCGCCGGCCGACGCAGCCAAGAGCGAGTCCACGGATTCGACGCGGACGATCGACCGCCTGCGGCTGGTGCATAATCTGCTTCGCGTTGGTGAAAACCAGGCGGCGCTGCGGGCGCTGCAGTTAATCGAGCCGGCCACGCTGAACCCGAAGGAAGCGATCCTCGTGCAGTACTTGAAAGCTTCCTGCTATCGCCGCCTGGGCCAGTTGGGCAAAGCCAAGGAAATCTACGGCGGGATTGCTGGATCGAAGGAAGACGCATTTCTTGCGGAATGTGCCGCCTGGCAGCTTCGCAGCGTCGAAATGCGCGAGGGCTCGGCCATGCGTGCCGATACAACCGCTGCCAAGGGTAGCTCCAAGTGAATCGTGACCGACATTCGCAATCATTCTGACGACGCCAAGACCGACCATCGGCTATCTGTTGAGTTGGGCAATCGGCTCACCGCGGCGTATTCCGCCGCGATGTCGATCTTGCGCCGATTCGAACAAGGCGATCCCTGCCCCGAGGCGATTGCAGACTTGGAAGTTTCGGTGCAATCGATCCTGAATAGCGTGGGGCCATCGACCGGATTGCCTGCTCCGTTGCATGCCGACCTGCGTCGGCTGCTGGACGCATTGGCCGAGGCGCAAAGGAAGGGCGCTCGCTGGCTGGACACGGTGTTGAGTCCGGAAATTGAGAGCACTGTTCGCGAACAGCGCCTGCGGTCCGCCTACGGGCAGCGCGACCTGCCTGCTGCGTAAGGCAACTGGAGCGAGTATCATGGTCCCCCTGGCCGGCCTGCCGTTTCTACCGGGCGCGAATCCGCCGGCATCGGGTACGTCCAAAGCTCCCACAAGCCGCACGGAAAAACAGGGTCCGCCAGAGACTTTCTCCGATTGCCTGCGGAACGAAACCAGTCGCTGTCAATCGAAATCAAAACGCGAGACGGATGATCGCCAGACGGACGAACCGCAAGAGAACTCGAAGCACGATGAAGTAAAGGACGACTTTACAACCGCAAGCGCAAACCCGGCGGCGTCAACACCGGTCAAAACTCCGGCGCCTCCGCTGCTCGACGCGCAACCAGAAGTCGTGCTGGCACAAGCCGCCATCGTCGAAGTTGACTGGACGAGCTTGCCGTTATTGCCAAATCGATTTGTTGCCCCCCAGGTTGCGGAATCAACGCCTCGGGGCGCCTTGCCGCCGGACCTTTTGCAGGCAGTCGAGACGAAAGCCATTGAAGCCGTCTCCGTTCCGCTGGAGCCAAACGCACTCGAAGTGGGCGTGAACGTTGAAATGCAGATTGGTGAAACGATCCGCCCGGATGAGCAAGCGATCAAGTTTCAAGCACCATTGCCAGGCTCTCAGGTTTCAAACTTCGCACTGGATTCAGCGATCGCAAAGCAATCGGAAGGCTTGCTGCCGGGCGATGAGGCATTTGCCCCGGCGCGTTCCTTCGAAATATCGCCGAGAAAACTGACTGCGTTCGATCAGTCCTCGATCGACTCGAAAACGCCTGCGGTAATTTCACCGGCGGCGATCGATCAGCGAATCCCGGTGATTACAACGAAGCCATTCGATGCCGCCTCACCCATCGCCTGGCAGCAGGCGGTCGACCAGATCGTTGCCGAGGCGCCGTTGTCGTTGCGTGCCAATGGCGAGGCGGAGTTTCGCTTTCGGATTTCACCGCCGGACATTGGCCCGATCCATATCCGGCTCGCCCACTCAGGCTCCGGTGTGACGGCCGAACTTACGGTCACTTCGGAAGCCGTTCGGCAGATTGTCGAGAGCCGGCTTTCCGAACTGCATCGGCGTTTCGAGACGGCGGGGATCGGAACGAACGGGTTCACCGTCCAGTTGATTCATGACGACGCTCGTCAATCGCACGGCAATGCGTTCGCATTCTGGCAATCGGCCGCGGATGGCCGCGGCGAATGGCCGATACGACCGGCGCGGAGCCGGGGACGAAGCATGCTCGGAGTGACGGGTGTGGTGGATGTAACGGCGTAAACGGATTTTTCAGTTCTAGAGGAGCTAGCGGTATGTCAACCAACAGTGTCTCGGGAATGGCTTCGATTACGCAGGAGCAGTTTATTTCACTCTTGCTTGCCGGGCTGAAGAACCAGGATCCGCTCGAGCCGATGGACAGCCAGAGTTTTCTGTCGCAGCTATCGCAGTTTGCAAATCTGCAGGGAATGCAGAATCTGAACACGAGTTTTGGAGAAATGTTGAAACTGCAGAACCTTTCCGAAGGCGCAAACCTGCTTGGCAAGACGATAACCTACACAGCCGATAACGTCGAAAAGAGCGGCCGCGTCGGCAGCCTCGCCGTCGAAAACGGCAAGGTGGTGCTGGAAGTGAACGGAGCCAAGGTGTTGCTCGATCAGGTACAGTCGGTTCGTCCTTGAACTGTGGGATTGCCGTTTGACGGACTTCAAGAGGTAGGCATCGATGGCGATTAATGCGATCTTCACCGGCATCACGGGCATGTCGGCCAACTCGAGATTCCTCGACATTGTCGGCAACAACCTCGCCAACAACAGCACGACGGCATTCAAATCGCAGGTGCCCTTGTTCAAGGATCTCGTGTATCAAACGATCACGCGTGGCTCCGGCGCTGCGGGTCAACAGGGCTCAATCAATCCCAATCAGGTCGGCTTCGGCGTCGGAATCGGCACCATCCAGAACTTCTTCGAGCAGGGGACTCTGAATCCCACCGGCCGCAATCTTGATCTGGGAATTCAGGGAAAAGGGTTCTTCGTCGTCTCGAACGCCAACAACACGTTTTACACGCGGGCCGGGACTTTCGACGTGGACTCCGCCGGCTTTCTCGTCGATCAAGTGACCGGCATGCGCGTTCAGCGATTCGGAAGCATCGGCGAAAGCGCGCCTGGTTTTCAAATCCCCGGCGATTTGAACATTCGCATTCCTTACGGCGCCGGGATTCCGGGCATCGCGACCGCCAACGTGACAATGCAGGGCAATATCAGCGCCACGTTGCCGATCGGCCAATCGGTCTCGACGGCCATTCAGATCTTTGACACCCAGAGCACTGCACGCGCGCTCGGCGTGACGTTCACGAAGACTGCGGCCAATACGTTCTCCGTGTCGGCCACCGTCAGCGGCGGCACGGCCACGGTCCCACCGACGCCGGTCACGTTCGACGCGAACGGCTTGCTCGTTGGACCGGCGACGATTCCCGTCACGCTATTAGGCTTGCCAGGTCCGCAAACCGTCACCTTACAGCTGGGAACGCCCGGCGCGACGACCGGCCTGACGCAGTTCGGCGGTTCATCATCGGCGACCGCGCTGTTTCAAGATGGCACCGGTTCCGGAGCACTGGACGCCGTCTCGGTCGATACGAACGGCGTGGTGGAAGGGCTATTTAGCAACGGCCGCATTCTGCCGCTTGCCCAGCTGGCGCTGGCCCGATTCACGAATGAGAATGGTCTATTCCGCGAGGGGAACAATCATTTTTCGGCGTCGCCGGCGTCCGGCCCGGCGCTTCTCGGCGCAGCCGCCGAGGGCGCGCGTGGCACCGTGATCGGCGGCGTATTGGAAGGCGCCAATGTCGATGTCGCTCTCGAGTTTACGCGGTTGATCCTCGCCCAGCGAGGTTTTTCGGTAAACGCTCGCGTGGTGACGATCGGCAACGAGGTATTGCAGGATTTGACGACGATCATCCGTTAACGTCGTCAGGCAGCTTTTCGGACCGTGGACAGCAGCGCCATCATGTCGGCGACCGTGGGACCTTGTTCGCGGCCTACTCGGTTTTGTTCAATCGCCGCAAGTACGCCGGCAAATTCGCTGTCCACCAACTGGCACGACTTCAGCCCAGTGGAATCGACCGCGAACAGTACGCGCGCCGTACCCGCCTGCACGAGTTGCATCGCGGAGTGGCTATTCAGCGCGATCTCTTCCACCAGGCGCAACTTGGCAGGATTGACGGCGGCCGTCAGGCCGCGACGCTGCATCTTGCGAATGCCCCATAAAACGCCCGCACAAATCAGCAAGACGAAAAGCGTCATGCCAAAAAGGCGCGCCAGCATCGACGTGGCACTGGGCTGCGGCGGCGCTTGCGGCGGCGCATAGGGGATGTTCGTGCCCGAACCCGGTTCCGGCTCGGCTGCCATGAGCATCGGACCGAAACTGGCAAAAAAGAGCAGCGCCAAGAATGCGAGTCCATGCAGAAACCTGCGCATCAACTTCCTCCGGCGCCATTGGGCCGTGCGATGGCCAATTCCTTGATTCGAACGGCGAATCGATCGTTGACGACCACGACCTCGCCGCGAGCGAACACTTTGCCGCCGACGACGAGTTCGACCGGTTGCTGGATCTCGCGGTCCAGTGTGACCGTTGCACCGGGACCGAGCTTGAGCAAATCGCCGATTGAAAGCGTGGTCTGCCCGAGGCGTGCGGAGAGAGTGATCGGTATGTCGTTGAAAACGTCCAACGTCCCGTTGGCCGCCGACTGAGTGGACGCCAATTGAGCGAATTCGGCCATGCGTGCGACAACGTCCTGCATTTCGTTTGGCGACTTGGCTCGCTCCAACGTACCGGTAGACATTCTCGTACCTCCAGAGTGTGTTGCTTGCAAGGGGCGGCTTACGCGTCGCCAACCGGCCCCGCTTCGTCCACGCAGCAAAAGGAGCAGACCTGAACGGCCTGCTGGTTGCCAATCGCCCCCGGCGATACGCGGAATCGAGTTTTTCCTTCGACTTGCCCGATCAACGGTTCGACTACTCGCCGGTCGAGCACGAGGATGTCGCCCGGTTTCAATTCAGCGAACTCTCGCAGCGAGAGCCGCGTTTCCCCCAGTTGAACCGAAAACTCAACCGGCAGTTCCCGGATGACGCTTTCACACTGGGAACGTTCGAAGGCGTGAGCGCTGTGGCTGGACGGCGAATCTTCCGCGTCGGACGACAGCGGTCCAAATTGCGGGAGCATCAAAATAACGGTGTGGGGGGCAACCTCAATTTGCAGCGACATGCGAATTTCGATGACCGGTTCTGCAGCCGGAATTCGACAGACATTTTTCGGTACGCCGAATGATGCCACGGCCAGCTGCAACGGATCCGCTCCCGGCCACGTCGCCGCGAAGGGGTGCAGCAGTTGCGGAATCGCATAATCGACCAGCGAACGCTCGACGTGCGTTAATTCACGATCCGGCGGAATCGAGGCGACGGGTTCGCCGATGACCCCCGAAATAATGGCGAGCAAAAGCGGACGCTCAAGGATCAGAAGTCCGGCCAATGACCGATTGCCGCCGAGATTGAGATCGACTGCTAGCGCGGTTTTCGGAAGTGTTGCCAGCGTTTTTTCCGGTGCGCGTCGTTCGACACGTTCGACGTCGAGGCGTTGCAGGAACGGCCAGGTCCTGGTCCAGAATTTGGTCGCAACTTGACTGGCCTCAGCCAACCATGTGATTGCCCGGCGTTCCGAAGGTCCGATCGGGGCCGAGCGAAAGTCGAACGGGATCGCCGTCATTGCACCACGAATTCCTCGAACAGCACTTCGAACGGTTTTCCGTCACCGTTCGGATAAAACGTTTCTTCAAAGCGTTCCTGCATTTCGCGCAGTATTCGCTTGACGCCGACAGTCCCGCCCACATCTTTCAGCGACTTACCCGACAAATAGCCGATCAACCAGTTCTTCAGCACCGCTTTGTGCTTCTCCAGTTGTTTCGTCATCTCTTTCACGTCGTCGGCGTCGGTCAACAGGACGATCTTGATCCGCAAGTAGCGGGTCATTCTGCCATCGTTCAGATTGACCGTCACTTCGCCAAACGGGACAGTCGCCGGCTCACTGTCTTTCTTTGTCGGTGAGGCGCCAAAGAGGTTGTGGGTACCGACGGCCATTGGCGTCGCCGCGCCGGCAACCATACTGGCAATGATGACCAATATCCAGACGAGTTTCCGTTTACCGGATTTTGCCGGTTTGGCTTCGCCAGGGGAAGTGGTTTGAGCGTCTTGGGCCTGGGCCATTTTCGTGACCTCGCGTTCAGTGTCACGAAAAGCATAGTTTATCTTTTTTGCCCAGGCTTCCTATTTATACGATTATGTGCCTTGCTAATCAAACGTTCATCACCCTCCGTCAACGGAGCGGGGAGTGGCTCGTCGACCGGCTGAACCTCGGCGGGCTGTTGGGGGACGGCGGCGGCGACGGCCTTGGGCAGCACCAGGCGTTCGACCAGTTCGTGGGCGACAAAGCGTTGGAACAACATCGGCGATGCCAGCGCAAGTTCCTCTCCAGCATCACCTTGCGGATGAACGATCGCCTTGGAAATCATTGGGAATCGGACTGCGTGCCCGGTTCGATAATAGGCCTTGGCTCGTACCGCCGTTTCGGCAAACGTCCCATCCCAAAGGCCATCCACGCTGGCGGCGACCTTGGCATGGAGCGGACTGACTGCCTGAACGACGACGCCCAACCGGGGTTGCGGGTACGGCGAATAATGGGTGATGGTGGCGTGCAATACCACGTCGGCCGCGAAGATGTGTGCGATTTGAAGCATCGCCAGTTCATCGAATCGGCCATGCAGGTGGATCGCTTTCGCGAGGCAATCGGCATCATCGGGCGGCGGCGCGACGATCTCGAAGCAGCCAAGTCGCTGTAATTCGGCAGTGAGCGCCCGGCGAAATTCCTCGCCGGCTCGCGTGTACGACGACTCGTTGTTCACCGGCAAGACAACGACACGAGCGACTTGTTTCCAATCGAATTCCGGCAAATGATACTCGGCCACCGGCGCCGGGGGCGGCAGCGTCTGCGCCGGTCGAAGCACGACTTGCCTGCGAGACCATCCACAACCGGTCGCACAGAGTATGGCGACGACGAGAAAAACGAAATGGTGGAGAAAGGAAAGCGGCGAACCTCGCTTAGCGACCGGGCTTGGCGGCCGGCGCGCTGCGAACCAACTGCTCCAGCAGGAGAATGACTTCTTGCAGCGTGTCGAGCTCCTGTTTATCCAGACGCCGCAAGCGTTCTCGCAGCGTCGCCACCTCGCCATGAAGCGCCTCCATCTGCACGCGCGATTTTCGCAGTTCCTCGGTCGCCTGTTCCAGTTCGATGGTCAAGTCGGGCCGGGTTCGCTGCAAGGTCTCCAACTGGGATTCCAGTGCCGCTACTCGCTCGCGTTGAACCTTGGCATCGGCCTGGGCCTGTTCGAGCAGTTGGGACAACAATACGGCTCGCTCGGCCACCGAGTCGTTCGGGCCCAATCCCAGGCGGCCGCCGGTGGCAGTGGGCGTCGATCGTCCCGCGCCCATGTCGCCGGGCAATGCCCGCGGCGGATTCTGCGCAAATCCCTGGGCCGGCTGATTCTCTCCCGGCGACGGCGCGGCAGGATCCGGTGTCGGCGGCGGCTCCGGACCAAATGGGTCGATTATCTGTTGTTGACGTCCGCCATTTGCCTTGTCCACCCACTTCGCCTGCAGCACGTCGCTTGAATCATTTTGCGAATTCGCCTGACCCCGCAATTTAGTATCGGCCGAATGTCTCTTATTTTGCTGCAATTCCGCAAAACTGGTTTTACTTCCCACATTGTCGGTCTGCGCGATCGGCTGACGATGCAGACAACCTGCGGAAGAGATGAGCAATGCGGCAAGCAACAGTAGCCTGGGCGAAACCACCATACCCTGCCATGCCTCGAGAATTCTGCAATCTGAGCCACGAATGAGCGGCTATATCTTTGCTCGTGCGGAAACTCAAGGCGAGGTCATCGGTTCAGACAATTGCGGACCACCGTGGCGCGGAACGAGACTTGCACACCTGGAAAAATGCTTCCGCGCGATGAGAACCGGTGTTCACGCTCGCTGATCGTGAATGCTTCCAGACGATTCTGTGCCAATGGATGGGCAGCAGCCTCAATGGTCCCCTGCCCGAGCAGCGCATCGTTTTTCTTTTCTTCCTATTTCTTTTTTTGCGAACGCATAAAACGTGGAGTCGCACAAAACGAAGCGAGCCAGCGTTTCGAGACAGTTCGATTTCCCCGAGCTTGCCCAGATTGGCATAGTGCTTGCAACGCTGCACAGCGTCCCTTCCTGACTGGATGTCGGTCGCAAATCCCTCGGGCGGCGTTCGAGTGGATGCCGGTGCGGGCTTCGACGCCCTGCACTTCCTGAACGTGGACGACGGCGGGCTGCGCTCCAACCTGTTCGCGTCAGCGCTGGTGGACATTGCCGCCGAATTGATCGATTGACAAAAGGAAAAACGGCGTCGGGACTTTTGAAACGGGTCCCGACGCCGTTTTTCGCCGTTCTCGTTAGCGCCCGTAATAGCCACGATAGCCGGAATAACCGCCGTAGCCGCCGTAGCCGCCGTAACCGCCGTAGCCGCCGTAACCGCGGTAGTAGTACGACCGGTTGTGATAGCTCGTGGTGGGACCGAGAGGTGTCATGCTGTAACTGCGGACGTCGCCCCAGGGCGTCACGCGGTGGCTGTGCGGCAGGTAGTCATGCATGCCGTTGCCATACCAGTACACTGGGCCGAAAACTGTGTTGGTTTTGTGCCAGTGCGGTCTCACATCGTGGTAGCGACTGCCGGAATAACCGCGAGAGCCGCTCACTGGATCGTGGGCGTCGGCTTTCTGAACGGCGACAAATCCGAGTGAAGCGACGCCAAGGACAGAAGCAATCAGAAATGTTCGCATAACCGGTTCTCCAACATAGGGCGGAGTGTCAAACCTCGGATGCGGTTGGGCCGACGATCGCGCCGGATTCCGCCATGGGCGCTCGCCCGCCAACAAGCGGACGCATTTTTGAAGGTCAGCTTGCGCCGAGTTTTGCGCGAATCGAAACAACGACGGGCCGATTGTAGTGCCAGCCTTCGACATCCCTGGTGAAGCAGCTAATCCCCGATTGCTGCGAGAAAAACGTCAAATACTTGGACTTTTCCGGCTGACAGAGGCGTCGCCATCGGGTATCCTCGAAGCACCTGCCGAAAGTTG
>Ga0073934_10009809_pt1 | contig 12114 bp, 10 predicted proteins | sample LarsenN4metaG_FD_76834 | JGI IMG/M metagenome (GOLD analysis project Ga0073934, IMG submission 76834) | Hot spring sediment bacterial and archeal communities from British Columbia, Canada, to study Microbial Dark Matter (Phase II) - Larsen... ... | reverse complement strand
GGTCGGGGCGCTGGGCCGGGTTGTCCTTCAACCAGCCGCGGCGCATGCCGAAGAACAGCACGCGGCGCAGCACCCGGACCATCATGTTGGCGAAGGCCGGCGCGGTCTTCGCCTGCGCGCGGTGGAAAAGGTCAATCAGCTCCCGGTCGATGGTGCGCACCTGGAGGTGGCCCAACTGGTCGACCATCCGATCGAGGCATTGGTCGTAGCTGCGCCGCGTCGCCGGCGCCAGGCGTGTGAACCACTCGTCCTGCCTGTAGGCTTCGATCAGGGCCTCCAGGGAGCCGGCCGCTGGGCCGCGCTGCCCGTCGCCCTCGCCGGCGCGCCAGGCGTCTACGTCGCGGTTCAGCTCAATCGCCTGGGTGATCGCCGCCGCCTCGTCCTCGCCCAGCACGCGCGGCAGAAAGCCGGCGTTGCGGAGCAGCCTGCTGGGCTGCCAGTACCATCGCCTGCCCCCACCCCGGGCAGGCTTCGCCACCAGAAACTGCACCTTGAAGTGTGCCATTGGTCATCTCCGCGAGATGAGGCCGGGCGCATCAAGAAGCCCGGCCCCGAACCTCGTCAAGCGGGTTCAGTTGAGAGAGGGGCGTCAGACCTGCCCGCCTCCCGCGTCCAAGAGGCGGCGCAAATCCCGGATCGCGGAGACCGCCAGCTTGATGTCTCGTAACCCCCGCGACCGGCACCTCCAACCCTCTTCGCTCCAGCCGCCCAACACGGCGGCGGCTTCCAGCTTCGCGTGTGCGCCTTGAACCGTATGGGCCGGCGTCGCTATGGCCCGCTCCATGGCGCGGTCGTGCTCGATGCGGGCCAGGCGCACCTGCTCCTCGCCAGCATCGACGGCGGCAAGCGCCCGCACCCCCTGCTCGACGAGCTGGGTCAGCCCGTCGGGATCGCTGCGGCGCGGGGTGTAGCCCTCCAGCCGCTGATGCTTCGGCGCAAGCTGCAGTTCGGGCTCGGCGGCAGCGATGAGGCGTAGGGTCGGTCGTTCGTTGTGATCGTCCATGTCGTGCTCCCATGTCAGCGGGCGTCGAGGACACCCGCATTGGGCCGGCGATCAGCGCCGGCGCCGGGAGCTCAAAACGGCCAGGTGCAGCCGCGGGCTTCTTCCCCTTTCGGGTCTTGTATCCGCCGCACTCCCGACATTGGGGCACAACAAAGCCGCCAACGGTCGGAGGCGGGGTCCGGCACCTGAGGCGTTTTGAGCGCCATAGTTATGGTACTGCGGGACGGCTGAATGGTCCAGAGGCTTGCCTGTTTACTCTCCGGCGCCCCTGAACTGTCGTAATGTCGATAGCGTTCATGCGCGCCCAGGCACGGTCCATCATAATGCGGTGGCATATTTCAAAAAATAAATGGGCCTCAAATCTAAAGTGATCTTGCTTTTCCGGATGCCATATTTTCTTCCTCGCTAGCGAGTGGTGATGAATAAAACCACGCGTATCGGCAATAAAGTCAGATACGGCGTATGGCTGTCTGCTCTGTAGTGTTGTCGCAAATTTGTCCGGAAACTTGCGCGCAAACCATGCCATATCATCTTTGTCGTTCAGGACATTCTGAATTGCATTTTGTAGTTCTGAAGATGAACGATAGGATTCCTTTACTTGATGCACTCGATATTTGCCGTTGGCAAATATAGTTTCAATCATGAAAAGAAAATCATAACACGCTTCTAAATATCTTCTATCCGATACGTCTACAACTCCACGACGATAGAAGGCGAGGGGAACTTGTAAATCAAATGCGTCGTAAGCTGCCACTATAGCGCGCGCAACTATGTCTGTCGTTATGTTAGGTAAGGATCGAATATCAGGGTCAGCAAGAGACTTTTGAAAGTGAGTGATCTTAATATTTTCCCTTTCCTCCGCGTTTTCCGGCTCCCAGGTTACGTCAATGTTCTCTAGATCGACGTGGTGAACACCAAAAAATGTAAGAAATCCCTCCAGATTGCGCAACTCCTCCGCAATGAAGTCTAACTCTGGTGTCTTAAAATCAAAGTCTGCCGCTATGCCAGGCTGAGCTGACGCAGTCATCTTAGGCCAATGCTGAGGATCTGAAACACTGACACTCACTGAGATGTGCCGAACAATTCCATCTATGCTCAAAAACTCATATGTTCTTCTTTTGTAATCAAACAAAATATCATTTGGAAACTTAAACCAACCCGCCACTCTGAACTTATATATTACACGCATTACTGCACCGCGATGCGAGAAACCCACCAAATGTACCACAAACAATGAACTGGCGTGATCGCCACTGCGCTACAGCGCAAAGGCCCCGCCACCACCCTCTCTGGTGCCTGGAAATTGCATACCCAGGAGAGGAGAGGAGATGACGGGGCCCCAGGCCCATTCGGCGCCGAAGGAGGGCCTGACTTGCGTAGCAGGCTGCTTCGTGCCTCGCGGGCGGGCTGGAAGATCGCGCCGTCGGGGTGACTAGTCAAGACAGGCCCACCAGAAATCCCCATCAACGCCGCCGAATGTCGTTCCACGTGAAACCGCGTTGACCGTCCGCGCTCCCCGGCGTACGTCACGCCCGGCCCCCGCTCCCACGTCGGCCCGTATACCAGAGGGCCGACGTGCGTAGGCGCCGGCAGGGTTTACCCCTCCGGCGTCGCCGGGGAGCCTTCCAGAAATCCGCGCGCGGTTTACGGGCGCGCGGTCGGCGCCCCGTCCTTGTAGAAGGACACCACGACGCGGCACGCTCGCTCGGCGAGCACGCTGAGCCGCCGCACGCCCTCCACGTTCTTGCGCTCGGGGTTCAGGTCGGGCGCGCCGCCCTCGGGCATGCTGTCGCGTAGCTCGGCGTCCTCGTTGGCCCGCACCCAGAAGTCGTCTGTCCCCTTGAACGTCGCCGTCTTGGCGCCCTTGGGAACGGCGACGCTCCGCCGCTCGCCCTGCGCCAGCTTGAACACCATCGTGGCCTCCGAGAACGTTGGCACGCCATCGACCCATGCGCCCAGCGCCATGAACTTCATCCCATCCCTCCGTTGTGGTCTGCAAAACCGCGCGCGGTTTCCCGGCTGCTATCCGCCGAACGCCTGGGCCATGTCCGGCCCGCGCTCCGGCGGGAAGCCCTGGCCGATGGGCGCGAAGTAGCGTTGGCCGTAGTCCTTCAGCCGCTGCCGCTCGATGCGGCGGAAGCGTCGCGCATAGTCGGGGTCGATCGCCTTCTCCAGCTCGTCCAGCACCAGGCGCTCGAAGGCGAGCTTCGTGTACCAGAGCGACCGGCCGGGCAGCAGGTCGGTGGCGAACCGGAAGAGCTGCGGCGCGATGGGCGGCTTCTCGTCGCCCTCGGCGCGGCCCGGGATGTCGGCGATCTGCGCCGCCTTCCATCCCGTTCCGATGAGCGGGCCGCCCAGGGTTTCGGCCATGCCCATGCCAAAGCGGTTGGTCCGCGCGAACAGGAAGTCGCCATAGATGCCGAGCCCGCCGCCCTGCGTCAGCGCGGCCAGCCAAAACCTCCGGCCGCCATCGTCGCCGGGGCTCATGTCGATCGGGTCGCGACCGGCGGCAATCTGCTTGGCCTGCACGGCCAGCGCGCCCATGACGGTCAACCCGATGAAGAGCCGCGCCGCGGTCTTGATCCGCGTCAGCGGCGGCAGGCCCGCCAACCGACGCAGGTACAGGTGGGCCAGCGTCACGCTGAAGGTGTGGAACTGCACCTCGCTTCTGGCCAGCTCGCCCCAGAAGGTGCCCGGCGGCAGGAACTGCACCATCTGGCCCCGCACGCGCGGCGTCGGGCTGATGACCGCGAACTCCACCTCGGTCATGGGCACGCCTTGCAGCTTGTTCGCCAGCGTGTAGGCCGCCTCGCGGTGGAGGTCGGTGCGTTCCAGGATGCTTTGCGCCCGCAGGAACGTGGAGCCCGTTTCCGGGTCGGTCCACAGTGGGGTCTCCCGGATCGCCTGCCAGTCGGAGGGCGTGAGCCCATTCCGCTTGAAGGCGTCGCGCAGCAGGGGCGGCAGCTCCTCGAACCGCTTCTCGACATGGCGCGTGATGAAGCCCAGGTACTCGGTCTGGAAGGCCCACCGGCCGGCCTCGGTCCAAGGGCTCAGCAGGGAAAGGCGCATCGTCGTGTCGGCCAGGCGCTGGCTCCAGGCGCGTCCGGCCATCTCGCCCGTGTACCGCTGCGCGCCGATGGCGCGTGCTGCCCAGCCCTGGGCCGTGAAGCCCAGGCGGATGGCCTGGCGGCGGTCGGCCGCGTCGAGCGGGTTGAACAGCTTGACCGCCCGGGCCACCACGCGCGCGGCCGACAGGCCGTTCATGCCGGCCGCCACCCCCTGGGTCGCCACGTCGGTGATCGACGTGATGAACGCGCCGCCCAGCCGGGAGGCGACCATCAGGTTGCGGGCGGTCGCGCCGATGTCCGCCCAGCGCGCGCTCCCCGGTTGCAGCGCATGCCCCGCCTGTTCGTTGTAGACCGCGCGGATCGCCAGGGGCTGGCCTTGCGCCTGCCGGATGAGCCGCTCTGCTTCCTTCCCGCTCGCTGCCGCCGCGCGCATGCCGTGCGAGCGCTGCACCAGGCTCTCCATGTACCGCGCGGTCGCTCCCGGGTTCGGACCCAGGACGTGCATCTGCGCGATGTCGCGCGCCATGAGGGCGACGTGGGCGACGACCGTGTTGAAGGCGTCGCTCTCGCCGAAGTCCCGCTGGTACTCCAGCCACGCCGCGGCATCCTTGAACACCAGGAACCGGCTCTCCTGGCGCCGTCGCATCATCGAGCGCCCGACGAAGCCGGCGCCGTCCAGCTCGTTGAGGCCGTCGCTCACGATGGTCTCGTGCACCTCGGCCAGCACCTGGCGCAGGCGCAGCTCGGTCATGGGCAGGCCGGTCTCCAGGTCGATCATGCGCGCGGGGTCCAGCCGCGGCAGGATGAAATCCATCCACTGGTCGCGGCCGGCGCGCCCCACGCGCAGGCGGTCGTGGGTCTGCGGCAGGCCCCAGTCCTTGCGCTTCGGGATGGCCCCGCCGGCGTCGTTGAAGCGCCGGCGCAGGTACTCCATGCCCTCGGCCAATCCCTTGGCAACCTCCCGCGCCGTGGGATTGCCGCTGGCCTCCCCGAACAGCTCGCGCACCACGTCGCGCAGCCCGGCCACGTCGCGCGTGAGGCCCGCCATCTTGGAGCGGTGCCTGTCGAGGAAGCTCACCATGATCGCGTGCGCGCGGCCGGTCTCGGCCTCGGTCAGCTTGTGTACGTTCTCCGGAACGGGGATGCGTCCGCTCGCGTCGAAGTCCAGCACGGCGAGCATGGCCTGGTAGGTGTCGTTGGGATGCGCGTCCGCCAGGGCGCGGATGCGCCGCTGGGCGCGCACCTGGAGCAACGTCGCGCGCTTCTTGTCCCGGATGCGCCTCTCCAGGATGTGCAGCGTGTCCTCGGCCGCGCGCATGTCGGCCGAGCTCGGGCCGGTGCGCTCGTAGTCGGCGCGCAGCCGGTCGAAGATCTCCACCGCCTCCGTCGCGCGCCGGCGGTCGAGGCCGGCGTCCCGGATCTTCGCGTACAGGCACTCGCGCGCGCTCATGACAGGCACCCCTTGGCCGCGCCCAGGAACGCATCGTCGCCGTCCAGCTCTTCCAGCAGGGCGCCCGCCGTGACCGTCCGCGTGTCGTCGCCGTCCCCCAGGATGAAGGGAATGTCGGGCTCCTCGGCCAGCTCCTCGCGCAGACGCAGCATCGTCGCCTCCTCGTCGGCCAGCATGCCGGCCTCCTCGTCATCGACCAGGCGGGCGTTGAGACGCAGCGCGTCCGCCTCGGCGTCGAACGCGGCCAGGGCCTCCATGCGCGCACGCGCCTGGTCGAGGTCGAAGCCGCGCACGCTCCCCGCGATCGCATCGTCGGGCTGCGCCAGGTCGATCCCGGCGTCGTCCAGCTCCTGGCGCAGCGCGCCCCAGTTGTCGATCTCGGCCGCCAGGGCTTCGTCGTCGGGGTCGATGCGCCGGCCGCGACCGTTGATCTCGGCGTCCAGCGCGCTCACGAAGTCCTGCCACGTGGCGCGCCCCTCGATCGCGTGCGGAAAGAACCCATCCTCCGTGGCCCGAAGCGCCGCGTCGTCCAGCGTCATGCCGGATCGGTTGTTCAGCAGGCCGGGCCGGGTGCGCGCGGTCAGCCCGATCGCCTTCAGCTCCCCCTTGTCCTCGCGCAGCCCGCCCTTCGCCACCGCCCAATCGACCAGCGAGCGCGGCCGGCCCTTAGGTGGCGTCCGTGCATAGGTCAGCAGCTCGGCCAGCGTGCCGGCGGCCTCGGCCTCCTTCAGCGACGCCATCACATCGACATGGCGCGCCTCTGCGGCGGCGCTCGCACCCGCCAGGCGTGCGTCGGCGAACGCCGCCTCGCGGGCCCGGTCATCGGCGGCCAGCTCGTCGATCGCGCGCCGCTGTGCGGCCAGCGCCTCGTCCTGGGCCTGTGCCGCCGCGCGGCTTGCCGCCGTCGTGGTGGGCGTCGGCAGCTCGATGTTCCGCCGCGCCCGCCGCCGGCCGAAGGACCGCACCCTGCCGGGCACGGCCGCCGGTACGTCGGCGATCTCCGGCGCGGCATCCTCGCGCAGCGCGGTCAACGTGTCGTCGAAGCGCCGTGCATGCTCCGTCGCGCCGGCGCGGTCGCCTGGCGCGTAGGGGCTCGTGTCCTCCATCGCGTGCTTGCGGGAGAGAAACGACAGCGCGTTGCGCACGGCCGAGGCGCCACCCAGCCGCCCCTCGCGCGCCAGGCGTACCAGCTCCCGCCCGCCCAGTGCGGCGCCCTTGATGGCGGCGCCGGCCACCCCGCCGCCCAGCGCGGCGAGGCCGATGTCGGCCAGGGCGTCCTCGGTGGCGTAGGGCGATCCGATCCTCGCCTTGAACCGTACGCGGGCGGGCGCGGTGATGGCCGTTCCCACGGCCGCCATCCCACCCTCGATGGCAGCGGTGCGCAGGATGCCGGCGGCTGCCGGCGCGCCGGCCGCCATGGTGGCCAGCACGGGCGGGTCCAGCATCGCCCCCGCCATGCCGCCCAGCACGTCGCCCACGCCGCCCAGGAAGGTCTGCCGCGCCGCGATGCCCGCATGGCGCTCTCGCGTGGCGCGGCGCTCGTCGGCGATCTCGCGCCACATGTCGCTGAGCGTGGGGATGTCCACGTTGGGAAAGCGCCTGCGGATGGCGCCCAGCTTCACCTCGTCCTCGACCACCAGGCGTTCGCGCTCCTTGGGCGCCACGCGGTAGAGGAAGTGGTACGGGTTGCGCAGCCGCTCCCCGGTCAGCTCGAACACCAGGTCGTTGCGCTCGTCGTACTGCTCGCGCACCGCCTCCGCCTCCGAGGTCATCCAGTCCTCGCCGCGCGCCACGTCGAAGTGCGCGGCCAGGTTCTCGAACAGCGACGTGGACGGCCCCTGCGCCGGGTTGCGCGCCGCCTGCTGCAACCAGTCGGTGGCGTCGAAGTTCATGGCTGGCCCCGGCTGCGCAGCAGGGCGCCCAGGTCCAGGATGTAAGGGCCGGCTGTCGTCGTCTCGATGAACCCGATGCCGTCCAGCTCGAGCGTGTAGCGGCCCTCGCCGACGGTGGTGTAGATCACATCTTCGTCGCGCAGCATCTCGGCGATGAAGGGGTCGCCCGTGCCGTAGATCGGGCGCTCATTGCCGAAGCGCACCAGGTCCTGGTCGGTCACGGCCTCGATCGCGTCCTCGAACCCGTCCTCGTCAACCCCCGGAGCGGGCGGCAGGATCATGTGGCCGTTGATCTCGAAGGGCTGGCCCATCACGTCGGCCAGGGCGCGCTGAAGCTCCTCCGTCCCGCCGTCCATGAAGTCGAGCTTCCCGTAGGGCACCCGCCGCGCTGCGAACACGGCGACCGCCGCCTCCGCGTACATCGGCAGGTATTGGGGGATGGCGCGGAACGCATCCCCCGCGACCGCCGCCACCGCCTCCGCGATGTACTGGGTGTCCGGCTTCGCCGCGGGCGTCTCCTGCAACCGCCTGGCGCCAACGATGATCTCCCGGGCAAGCAGGGGCTCGGCGCCCGACTTGTCGAGCGCCAGCGCCAGGCGCGGCTCCTTCGGCCAGAGCTGCTCGGCCACCAGCGGCATCTTCCGGCCCAGACCCGCGTTGAGCCGGTCGAACAGGGCCACGGCCGTGTCGGGGTCCGCCGTCGTGAGCGTACGCCGCAGGTAGTCCACCTCGCCGTCGCGCAGCGGCGAGACGGGCAGGCCGAAGTGGGCGCCGGCCACCTCGGCCTGCTGCACGCGCAGCGCCAGGGCGCCCGGCTCCAGCGAACTGATGTCGGCCGGCTCGTCGATCTGGCCGATGCTGTGCGCATAGCCCAGGGGGTCGCGTTCGATCTTGGCGGCGACGTCACCCGCAACGCGCGTCAACCAGTCGATCCGCTGCACCTCCTCCGGCGTCTTCACGTCCCCGCTGTTCAGGCGCTGCAGGATGGCTTGCTGCTCGGCCGGAGACTTGAGCGCGAAGGCGACCGCCTCGCGCCCGAGGGCCTTCAACCGGTCCCAATCCCCCGCCAGCTCGGTTCCTGCCGTGAGCGTGTCCAGCTCGGCGACGTTCGCCGGCGAAAAGCCTGCCGCCCACACGTCGGCGGCCCCGCGTATCTTGTCCGCCACGGTCGCCAGGTGCGCCCGGCGCTCGGCTGCCGTGCGTGCCTGCTCGCGCAGCTCGGCCGCTTCGATCTCTCCCAGCAGCGTGTCGGCCACGCGCGGGTCCAGCTCGCTCCCCAGCTTGTCGTTGTCCACGATGGACCGGGCAGCGTCGTAGGCGCCCTTCTCCGCGAAGCTGCGCGCCATCGTCACGATCAGCTCGGCGCGCATCTCCTGCCGCAGCTCGGCCCTCGACTGTGGGTTCAGGGCGTCGTCGAAGTCTCCCAGCATGAGGTCGAGCGCCCCGAACGCCACGTTCCCGCTCGTCGGGTCGATGCGCACCTGGTAGGCGATCTCGTTGAAGCCAACCTTCAGCGCGTTCTCGGTCTCCTGCGCCCGCGCGCCGCGCATGATCTGCACGGCCTGCCGGCTGTAGAGAAGCGCCCCCTCGCGCAGCCGTGGCATGAGCTGCGCGATCGCCTCCTCGCTCACGGTCGAGCCGTTCGGGCCTTGCGGGCGGGCGGCCAGAAGGTCGCGGATGCGGGTCTCGGTCTCCTCCTCGAAGGTCTTGAGGAACATCGGATCGGCCGGATTGCCCTCGTGGGCGTACTTGTCCAGGGCCGCGGCCGTCTGCTGGTGAAACGCCGCCAGGGTCGTGGTGTTGAAGTTCGCGTCGTCGAGCCGCTGTTGCCGCGCCAGGGCCTCGTCACGCCTGCGCTTCAGGTCCAGCGCGATGGCGCTGGTCGCGTCGCCGACGCGTGCCAGCGCCTCGCCCGGCGCCGCGACGGCGTCGAGCCGCATCAGCGCCGGCGTCGCAACCTTGATCTCCTCGTGGCTGTCGTAGACCGGGACGCGCATGGCTGCCCGCTCCTATGCCGCGACGTCGCCGGCCACCGTCGGGCTCTCGACGGCGCCAGCAGCCAGCTTCGCCCGCGCGTCCTCGGTAAGGCGCACGTGCTCGTCCAGCTCCTCGATCCACGGGCGGTGCGATGCCCTCTCGATCTCGCTCAGCGGGACAGCTTCCCGGCCCCCCCATAGGGTGAAGGCTTCCGTGAGCGTGCCATGAAGGTTGGGACATCCGCGCACGACGAAGTCCACCAGGCGCCGGCCAAGCGCATCGCGGTCGAGGTGTCCGTCGGCCAAGTACATCGAGTTGGCCTGGAGCTGGAAGTTGCCCCGGATGAACGAGTATCGATCCATGATCTCGCCGAACGCTCCATCGGCCAGCTTCAGGGCGTCCCCGATGCGATCGGCTAGGGTCTGACACTCCTCAAAGGCCCGCTGCACCTGCGCGCGCTTCTCCTCCTCCTCGGGGCTCGCCTGAAGCACGGTGGCGTCCCACAGCCGTTTCCTGGCGGCGGCGGCGGCGGTCTCCAGGTCCTCGATCTCCCGGTGCACTAGCGCCAGCTCCTTCCGCCAGGCATCCGCCTCGGCCGCCGCCGCCGCTTGCTGCGCCTTGGCGTTGGGGTCGTGAGCGCGGATCGATGCAGCTTCCCGTTTCCGCTGGGCCTCGGCGGCCTCCGCACGCTTACGGTCCAGCTCGGCCTGTAGCCGATCGACCTCCATGCGGTGCGCTACCAGGTTCATCATGACGTCCTCCCTAGGCCGGCGGATCGGTTACGACCGTGGGCGGCGGCCAGACGCCGTTCGCGCAGATCGCGTTGATGTGCTCGGCGACCGCATGGAGGAGCTGGTACGCCTCCACGGGCGTGCGCAGCTTGTCCGTGCGGATCACCAGCCGGGCGCACTCCATCCGGATCAGCTCGTTTTCGGCGGGGTCGTCGGCCTTGATCATGGTGTCGGGCGCACGTGTCTCGTCGCTCAGGACGATCCCGTGCGTGATGGCGAGCCGGTAGTCGGCGCGCCCATTGCCGAACACATGGCAGATGAAGCCGGCGGGCCGGGGCTGCTTGGTCATGGCGCCGCCCCCTAGGAGGTGGCCGCCGGGGGCCAGCCCTTGGCCCCGCGGTCGTTCAGATCGTTGAGAAGGCGCCTGACCGCGGTCCACGCCTCGCCGGCGCTCTTCACCTTCGCGGTGTCGATGAGGATGCGTACTCCCTCGCCGCTGCCGGGGAAGTCGCCCATCGTCCCGAAGCTGCTCCCCGTGGGGGCCGCCTTGACGATGTTGTCGCCGGTGCTCCCGTCCAGGGGCTTCGGCGTCGCGATCGAGAACGTTGCCATGTGTCGCTCCTACTAGTTGGTTGCTGACAGGGTCGATCGTCCCACTCCCGCACCCTCGCCCAGGCCCTCACGGTTTTTCGGCCCGGCCTTTCGGCCAGAGCCAATTACCTCCGGGGCGGGGGAGAGACAGACACGCGGGCGGCGCGCTGGGGATGGGGGGCACCCCTCCGCTTGAAGCGCGCGGAAGGAGGGGGGAGGGGTCGAAGCCGCGGCGCCTGGCGCGGCCGGCGCTGCGCCGAGCTGCGCGACCAGGCGATGCAATGCCATTGCGCTGTTGCGGTTCGGTTCGCGGCGGCCCGGCAGATCATTGATCAGCCGGTCGGACGCGCTAACCGTCGGAAAACGCGCGCTTTTCGCCCCACCGTCCAACTCGCTTCGTCCAACTCGATCCGGGCCAAGCGCGTTAAGCGGTTGATTTTGCGTTGTTTTCCTATCGACGGCGCCGTGAAGATCGCGCCAGCCCTGCCACGGGCCTGCCGACTGCCGGCGACGCCTGAGCGTGACGCTGCACGCGCTCCTGCGGGGCGCTGCACACACCCGATCGACGCCTGGCCCGTGCGCCGCGTGGCGGCTCGGAGCAGCTTGGCCGCATCCTTCGGCCGACATCGCGGCTCGCGGCGCTACAGACGAGCCGTACTTTATTGGAAGAATTCGCGTAACGGGCGATCTTTGGCCGTTACAAGGTGCGTTACAGACGACTTCTCTATTCATTTCCATTACTTAGAGAGTGAATGTAACGGAGTAACGGTTGTAACGGTATCCATAGCCCCGCAATGCGCGCACGCGTGTACGCATTGGCGAGGCCATCCGACCGTTACGCCGTTACAGATCACCATGCGCGCCTCGCAAGGCACTGGCTCTGAAGAAAGATCGGTCTGTAACGGTGCGCGTAACGGTCGTGTAACGGCGTTACGGCCCTGACACTTGTGTGTGTCCAGCCCTTCACGCGGAAACATGCCGATCCCCAAGGGTGGGGGCCGCGCGCGCGCTTCCTTGCGGCTCTTGCAAGGCCACGGCTAGGGGCAGAAGGGTGCATCGTTGGATGTGCTCGCCGAAGCGATGGCAGCGGACTGAGGCGCCGGCGCCCGGGAGCTGGCGGAGCGCGCGCGCCCACGAACGATAGGTGCCCCATCCCCCCGCCCAAGGCGTGTCCGCGAGGATCCGGGCAAGCGCGGGGTGACTGTTTGCCACGCCGATGTACCCACTCATGATCAGGATGCCGTGATCCTTCAGCGTACCCGTGGCGTGCGGCACCCGGTCATCGTCTGGACAGCGGCCGACGGCAAGCGCGACCCATTCGCCGACGGTCGAGCCGTTGACTGTGGCACTCAGCAGGTGCGCGAGGCATCGTTCGCCCTCGGTGCCAGCGTCTGCGGCAGGG
>Ga0073934_10009808_pt1 | contig 12116 bp, 10 predicted proteins | sample LarsenN4metaG_FD_76834 | JGI IMG/M metagenome (GOLD analysis project Ga0073934, IMG submission 76834) | Hot spring sediment bacterial and archeal communities from British Columbia, Canada, to study Microbial Dark Matter (Phase II) - Larsen... ... | reverse complement strand
TCGCGGCCGATCCTTCGGCCAGGGCGATGGACGGGCCGCCGCTGGTGTCGCGCTCGAATTCGTCGAGCAGGGTGCCGCTGGCCGGATCGTAGGTGATGCCGCGCGTCTCGCGGTTGAAGCTGATGTGCCGCCCGCCTGCCTGGAACTCGACGCGGCGGTAGCGGCTGAACGGATAGGCGAACTGGATGGTGACCTGGCGGTTGATCTGGCGGAACAGCACCTCTTCGTCGGTCACGGTGCCGTCGTTGTTGATCCGGCGCTGCACGAAGCCGCTGAGGTACGGCTGCTGCGCCACCGAGAACGCCCAGTCGAGCCGCTGCTTCAGGTTCACGTAGGCGAACTGGGCCGCGACGTCCTTGAAGCCGCCGTTCACCTGGAGCATGGTGAGCAGCTGGCGGTCGCCGAGCATCGAGCTCCAGAACAGCGCGGCGCCGCCGCCGACGAAGGTGCCGAAGCGGTCCACGCCCACTGCGAACGACGGCTGGGCGACGTAGTCGAGGCCGAAGCGCGGCCGGTAGCGCGTGACCGTGAAGCTGTCGCGCGGCGGCAGGCCGGCGCTCTCGTCGGCCAGGTAGGCGGCGATGTGGCTCGGCAGCCGCGAATTCTCGGGCGGCGGCAGCACCGCGGCCCGCACCAGCCGGTCGCCCGACGCCGGCGGCGGATCCACCGCCACGCGCGAAGCGTCGTCGAGCCGGTAAACCTCGTGGTTGGTCTCGCGCTGCACCGAGAAGGCGATCCGGTCGGCATTGGTCGCGGCCGACAGGGCGGGGCTGAGCGTGGCGATGCCGGTGACGCCGGTGAACAGGCTCGTCACCCGGGTGATCGCGCCGCTCGAGACGTCCATCCGGTAGACGTTGGTGATGCCGTCGGGGTCCGCGAGGAAGTAGAGCAGGCGCCCTTCGGCGGCCCACTGCGGATTGATGTGCTTGCCGCGCGGGAAGCCGTTGGCCTGGGTGACGCGCCCGCTGGCCACGTCGAGCATGGCGAGCCGGTAGTTGCCGTAGCGCAGGCGGTCGATGTCGGTGCCGAAGCGGTCGGTGACGAAGGCGATGGTGCGGCCGTCGGGCGACCAGGCCGGCTGGAGGTCGGCGAAGGCGTCGGACGTCAGCCGCTGGGTCTGGCCCGAGCCGAGATCGTAGACGTAGAGATCGGTGAGGCCCCCGGACTGCCCGGCGAACACGATCCGGTTGCCGTCGGGCGACCAGCTCGGATTCGAAACCTCGTCGACTTCGTCAATCCGGATCTGCCGCTCGTTGTCGCCGTCGTCCATGTTGAGGATCGCGAGCGCCGCGCGGCCGCGCACCTGCGCGGCGATGACGAAGCGGCGGCCGTCGGGATGCCAGGCGCCGGCGGAATTGATGAACTGGATGCTCTCGAAGTGCTCGTCGAGGGCGGTCGACATGATCTTGCGCACGCGCCCCGTCGTGACGTCGGCCACGAACAGGTCCACCGAGAACAGGTCGCGCTCCGAGAGGAATGCGATCCGCGAGCCGTCGGGGCTGAGCACCGGCCCGATGTTGAGCCGCCCGCCGGTGACCACCCTGGTCAGCAGCGGCTGGGCGGCGTCGTTCGCCGTCTGGGTGCCGGTGCGCAGCGGGTCCCACTGGTCCCGCATCGCCTGGTGCCACTGCGCCGAGAGCGAGTCCGGGTCTACCGCCAGCGTGGTGGCGAGCGCCGCCAGCACGTCGCCGCTGCGCGACGCCGAGCGCAGCACCCGGGCGATGGACTCGTCGCCGTAGCGGCCGCCCACGTAGGCCCAGAAGGCGTGGCCGTAGCGGTAGGGGAAGTACTTCGGGTCATCGAGGTCGCGGATCCGCGGCAGCTTGTCCTGGAGCACGGCGTCGCGCAGCCACATCGCGGTGGTCGGGTCCACCGGCCCGATGGACAGGTACTCCGCCATTCCCTCGACGAACCACAGCGGCAGCCGCGCCACGCCGGGAGCCGAGGCGCGGCCCTGGCCGGTCATGTCGTACTGGAAGGCGTGCACCAGCTCGTGGCCGATCACGTGGTCGGTCTCGGCCAGCGAGACGGTGAAGGGCAGCACGATCCGCCGCTTGAACGATTCGGTGACGCCGCCGGTGCCTTCGCCGACTCCGCCGCCGATGGCGTTGGTCTGCTGGAAGTGCGCGTGGGCCGCGTAGAGGATGAGCGGCTGCCGGCCGCGCAGCTCGTGGCCCATGACGCTGGTGAGCCGGGCCCGCCAGCGCTCCGCCATCCGCGCCGCCATCTCGACCGCTTCGCGCTCGGCCGGATAGAAGTGGATGTCGAAGTTCTCCGTCCGCATCACCTGGAAGTCGAACGTCTGGTACTGGATCTGGTTCTGCCCGAAGTACTGGGCGTGCAGCGGGTCGGGACCCGCCGCGAAGGTCAGCATGACGAGCGGAACGATCAGGCGGCGCATGAGAAACCCGGTGTTTAGGTCAGGCCTCAGGCCCGAGGCCTGAGTTCGCTGAATGATACCTACCGGGGGTTCTGTCGTTCCGCCACTTGTCACAGCCGGCGGGCCGGGCGGCGTTATATCATGGTATGAGCGACAGGATCTCCAGGACCGACGACGACTGGCGCCGTAACCTGACGCCGGAGCAGTTCCGCATCCTGCGCCAGAAAGGCACCGAGCGCGCCTTCACCGGGGCCTACTGGGACAGCAAGGACAAGGGCATCTACCGCTGCGCCGGTTGCGACGCGCCGCTGTTCGACGCCGACACCAAGTTCGACTCGGGCACCGGCTGGCCGAGCTTCTTCAAGCCCATTGACGAAAGCGCGGTCGCGGAAGAGGCCGACGACAGCATCGGCATGCGCCGCGTCGAGGTCCACTGCGCGCGCTGCGGAGGCCACCTCGGGCACGTCTTCCCCGACGGCCCGAAGCCGACCGGCCAGCGTTACTGCATCAACTCGGCGTCGTTGAAGCTGGAGAAGAAGTAGCTCCGCTGCTCTCGCTTTTCAGCCTGTTGACGATGTCATCCGCAATCGTCCGTGCCAGGTTGACCGGGAGCTGCGTGTAGTAATTGGAAGGCAGCTGCACGCTGAGGTACTTGCCGGCCTGCTTCGATTCCAGGACCACGGTCCGGAACGGGTGACTCTCGACGCGGCAGAGCCAGTCGTTCTGCGGCATGCCGGCGGTGATGCTCTTGCAGAGCCTGACGACCTCGCTGTCGAACTCGGCGAACCAACTGTCGCGGTTGGACATGAGCTTGATACCCACCGGGCGCCATCCGTTCCCTGCCTGAGAGGCACCCCTTCTGTCGGCCCGCTTCTTGCGCCATCTTCTGCCGTCTCGCTGCGTCCATCCAACTCGCTGGAGTCCTGATGCGCCTGCGCCTGTCAGCCATGGCCGCGGTGGTGACCGCGTTCGCCTCGCTTTCCTGCTCGGCCGACCGCGTTCTCGGTCCCGCGCCCACGCCGAATTTCGACCATGTCCCCGGCACGCCGCCCCACGTCGTCATCACCGAGCTGATGCCCGACCCCTCGAGGGTGGCGGATGCCTCGGGCGAGTGGTTCGAGGTGTTCAACGCGGGAGCGCAGCCGGTCAACCTGATGGGCTGGCGCATCGTTTCCGGCGTGACTGTCACGCCCGAGCAACACGTCATCGGCAGCAACGTCGTGATAGCTCCGGGCGGATACGCGGTCCTCGGCAACAACGGCAACAGCGCGACCAACGGCGGCCTGACGGTCAACTACGCCTACCCCGCCTCCGGCGCCGGCTCGATCATCCTCAACAACAGCAACACCGACTGGCTGGCCCTCAAGATGGGCGACGGCACGCTGGTGGACAGCGTCGCCTATTCGGCTCGCAACTCCAGCGGGACGATCGTCGCGCCGACCACGACTCCGACCTCCGGCGCCTCGCGCGCGATGATCGGGCCGGATGTCTCGGTGGACAACACGCTGCTGGGCGGCGGACAGTGGGCGCTGACGCCAACCGGCACCACCTACGGCCTCGGCGACCGCGGCACGCCGGGCAGCGGCAACTACGTTCCGATCGTCCCGGGCGGCGATCCGGTCACCGTGACCATCAGCCCGCTCGCGTCGCAGGTGGTCCAGAACCAGACGAAGCAGTTCTCCGCCGTGGCGCGCGACGTCAACGGCGCGGTCAGCTCGACCACCTTCACGTGGACCAGCTCGAACACGGCCGTGGCCACGATCAGCGGCAGCGGGCTCGCCACCGGCGTGGCGGTCGGCCAGACCACGATCACGGTCACCACCGCCAACGGCGTCAGCGCCGCCACCACGCTCGACGTGGTCGAGCCGACGGTGGCCAGCATCACGATCGCCATCAACTCGCCGCGCGAGGTGCCGGTGGGCTTCGTCAAGCCGGCGTTCGCCACCGTGCGCGATCCGGGCAACGCGGTGATCAGTCCCGCCCCGCCGCTGACCTGGAGCAGCTCCGACCCGTCCATCGCCTCGGTGGACAACAACGGCTACATCAGCGGCCTCGCCGAGGGCGTGGTCACGATCACGGCGACCGCGGCGAACGGCGTGTCGGGTACCAGCGCTTCGTTCACCGTGCTGCCGCACACCGTGCCCACGACGGCGGTCTACCGGAACCACCTCGAGTTCGGAGCGCCGTCCGACGGCAACCCGGCCGACGACATCATGATCTCACGGCCGCAGTACGCGCTGTCGTACAACGCGGCGCGCGGCGGCCCCAACTGGGTGAGCTGGAACCTCAACGCGTCGCACTTCGGCGCCGCGCCGCGCTGCGACTGCTTCTCGCCCGATCCCCTGCTCCCGGCCGGCGTCTACCGCGTGGTGGACTTCGACTACCGCAACGGCGGCTACGACCGCGGCCACATGGTGATGTCGGAGCCGCGCACCACCACCTACCAGGAGAACGCGACGACGTTCTACCTGACGAACATCCTCCCCCAGGCCGCCGACAACAACCAGGGGCCGTGGCTGGATTTCGAGATCCACCTGAACGACCAGGCGCGCATCTTCGGCCGCGAGGTCTACGTCATCCAGGGCGGCGAGTACGGGCCGGCGCCGGGGTCGCTCAAGAACGAAGGCAGGGTCCTGATTCCCGACTGGACCTGGAAGATCGCGGTGATCCTGCCCGCCGGCGCCGGACTGTCGAGCATCGATTCCTACGACGACGCGCAGGTCATCGCCGTCCGGATGCCGAACCTGACCACGCCGGGCCACCCGGCCTCGGCGATCGGCCACCGCACCGATCCGTGGGAGAACTTCCAGGTCACGGTGGACCAGATCGAAGCCGCAACCGGCTACGATTTCCTCGCCGCCCTGCCCGACCAGATCGAGCTGCTGCTCGAAGCCAACGACCGCCCGCCCGTGGCCAACCCCGGCGGACCCTACAGCGGCACCGAAGGCTCGGCGGTTTCCTTCAGCGGCGCGGGCTCGAGCGATCCCGACGGCGACGCCCTCACCTACTCGTGGGACTTCGGCGACGGCGCCACCGCCACCGGCGCGGCGCCCAGCCATACCTACGCCGACAACGGCACCTACACGGTGACGCTCACCGTGGCCGACCCGATCGGAGCCACGCACACGGCTACCACGACGGCGACGATCGCCAACGCGGCCCCGGTGATCACCGGCGTTTCGCTCTCGGGCACGCTGTTCGGCGCCGGCTCTCCCGTGAGCGCGGGCGTCACGTTCACCGACGCCGGCAGCGCCGACACCCACGAGACGACGTTCGACTGGGGCGACGGCTCCACCGGCACGTCCGGCACGCACTCCTACGGCGCCGCGGGCTTCTACCAGGTGAGCGTCACGGTGCGCGATGACGACGGCGGCAGCGCCACCAGCGTCATCGGAACGGTCGTCGTCTACGATCCCGACGCCGGCTTCGTGACCGGCGGCGGCTGGTTCAGCTCGGGCGGCCGCTACCACTTCAACGTGGAAGCGCGCTACGACGGCAACTCGCCGGAGGGCCGCGTCGACTTCCGGCTCCAGGCCAACCGCGGCATCGACTTCGCCACGGGCGGACTCGAATACCTGGTCATCACGCCCTCAGCCGCATTCATTCGCGGATGGGGAGCGGTGGCCGGCCGCGCCGGCGTGCATTTCGTAGACATGCGAATCGAAGGCGACGTGGTGCACGTGCGGATCACCGATTCCGCCGGGTCGGTTGTTTACGACAGCGGGCCGGTGAGCTTGAGTGGGGGAACGGTCAGCATACATCGCTAGATGGCTGATGGCTGATGGGGCGGGACTTGTGCCCGCCCCGCGTTTTTGTATCATCTGTATCTGTGATATCTCAACTGAATCACATCGCCGATCCCCAAGTAGCCATGGCGGACTGTATTGATGCTGTCGCCATAGTGTTCAAAGCGCATGGCAACGGGGAGCCGATGCCGGGCGGCGTGCTGGGCGTCGAGCTTCCCGGCGGGGGCGTCCATATCAAGGCGGCAGCCAGGCTTTCCGGGCGGCCGCTTTTCGCTACCAAGATCAACTCGAACTTCCCGCGCAACGCCGCGAGCGGCAGGCCGACGATCCAGGGGCTGCTGGTGCTGATGGACGCGGTTACCGGCGAGGTGCTGGCGACGATGGACTCGGGGCCGGTGACCCGGCTGCGGACCGCGGCCGCCACCGCCGTCGCGGCCGATCACCTGGCGGCGGCCGACGCGTCGGTGGCGGCTTTCATCGGCTGCGGCGCCCAGGCCCTCGACCAGCTCCGGACGGTTCATCACGTGCGGCCGCTCGACGCGGCAACCGCGTTCGACCTTTCAGCCGAGGCGGCGGAGCGCTTCGCCGCCCTCGCGAGCGAGGAGCTGGGCCTGCCGGTGCGGGTCGCGAGTCTGGCCGACGCGTGCCGCCAGGCGGACATCGTGGTGACCTGCACCACCAGCCGCGAGGCGTTCCTGCTGCCCGAACATGTGAAGCCGGGCGCCTTCGTCGCGGCCGTCGGCGCCGACAACCCGCACAAGAGCGAGATCACCCCGCGGCTGATGGCGCGCTCGGCCGTCGTCACGGACGTCACCAGCCAGTGCGCGGCGTTCGGCGATCTGCATCATGCTATCGAGGCGGGCCTGATGAAGCCGGCCGATGTGCGGGCCGAGCTGGGAGAGGTCGTGGCGGGGCGCCGGCGCGGCCGGCACGACGAGAGCGAGATCGTGGTCTTCGACAGCACCGGCACGCCGATCCAGGACGTGGCGCTCGCGGCGCTGGTGTGGGAGAAGCGGCAATGAAGGAGGCGCCCTGGCTCCTGCTGATCCACCAGATCCCGCCCAAGCCGGATTACTTCCGGGTGAAGGTGCGCCGCCGGCTCCAGAAGCTGGGCGCGGCGCCGCTCAAGAACTCGGTGTACGCGCTGCCCAACAACGAGGATTCGCTCGAGGACTTCCAGTGGCTGGCGCAGGAGATCCGCGCCGGCGGCGGCGAGGCCATCGTCATGGAAGCCTCGAGCGTCAGCGGCATAACCGACGAGGAGATCACCAGGATGCTGGTTCCGGCCGATGTCACAGCAGCGCCCGGGCGGGGAAACGTCTGGGTTACCCGCGCGGGGGTGAAGGTTGACCGCATTTCCAGCGCCTGGCTGATCCGCCGCTTCATTGATGCCGAGGCGCAGTTCAGGTTCGTGCCCGCGAAGGGATACCAGGCGGCGCCGGGCGAGCTGCGCTTCGACATGTTCGAGGGCGAGTTCACCCACGATGGCGACCGCTGCACCTTCGAGGTGCTGCGCGACCGGTTCGTCCCGGGCGATCCGGCGCTCGTCGCGATCGGCGAGATCGTGCACGAGCTCGACTGCAAGGATGAGCGCTACGCGAGGCCGGAAGCGGCGGGGGTGAAGGCGATCCTCGAGGGCATCATCGCTTCGACCGCCGACGATGCCCTGAGGATCGAGAAAGGCTCCGGGCTGTTCGAGAGTATCTACCTGTCGCTTACCGCTCGCGCCTCGTCGAGATGATGTTGGCGTTGAGGCGCGCTACGTTGCGGTCGAAGATCGCCTGCTGCTCGGGCGTCAGCTGCGCGCGCACCTGGGCGTCCTGCGCGTCGAGCGCGGCGCGCTGCTCGACGGTGATTCCCGAATCGGAAACGACGGCCGACAGCACCGACGCATAGCGGACGCGGATCGAGTCTATCTGCACCTGCTGGGCGTCGGTCAGCGTGATCCCCTCCAGCGCCTGGCAGAGGCGCCGGTCGGCCCACGACTGGCCGGCCTGTCCGCGAGCCTGCTCGCTGGGCTGCCGCTGCTGCTGCTGGCTCAGCGCCGTGTCGCGGCGCGCCCGCGCCAGCGAATCATTGCCGCGAGTGACGGGGTCGGGTGTCTGGGTGCGGCTGGGGTCCGGCATCCGGCGGTCAGCCGGCGTGCATCGAAAGTCCGCTGCCCGGGTCTGCGCCGAATTCTTCTGAGACGAATCCTGCGCGGTGGGGGGTTGTCCTGGGCCCGGGCGGCGCCCGCCACAAGGGTCAGGATAACCGCCGGGCCGAAGATTTTCGCGTATCTCATCTATAGCTCCCACGCCATAAAGGCGATTGTGGTTTGGTACAGGCGTGGGTGATACACCAGAAGCGGATTAGCGGATGAGCGGATCAGCGGATGGGCTATCCGCTCATCCGCTGATCCGCTAATCCGCTTATCCCCTAGGGCCGTCCTCTGCCCATATTCTGCCGGGCCTGCTCGAGGTTCCGGTCGAAAACCACCTGCTGTTCGGCGGTGAGGACCGCCCGGATCTCGGCGTCCTGGCGGGCCATCAGGGCACGCCGCTCTGCCATCGAGGCGGAGTCCGGCGGCGTTCCCGGGGTCATCGCGGGCATCAGCGAGCGATACCGGACCTGGATCGAGTCTATCTGAGCCTGTTGCTCGGCGGTGAGCGTGATACCCTGCATCAGTATTGCGATGCGCCGGCCGGGACCGCGCTGGCCCGGAGCGGGCTGCTGCTGATCGGCGCCCGCGGGCGCCTGCGCGGTGGCGGCTCCGGCCGAAAGGGCCAGCGCAGCGAGTAGACCGAGGGTGATGCGAATCACAGGAACCTCCGTGGGGGTGGCTGATGGCGGCTGATGGCTGATGGCTGGTGGCTGATGGCAATCCGCCATCCGCCATCCGCCATCATTACGTCCTGGCTGCCAATGTCGTTGTCAGAGAGGTCCGATCCATGAAGCTCGTCACCTGGAACGTGAATTCCATCAGGGCGCGGCAGGAGCGCCTCATCGGGTTTCTGGCCCGCGAGCAGCCGGACGTGGTCTGCCTCCAGGAGCTGAAGGTCAGCGACGACGCGTTTCCGCGGCTGGAGCTGGAAGCGCTCGGCTGGCACTGCGCGGTGCAGGGACAGAAGACTTACAACGGCGTGGCGATCCTGTCGCGCGCGCCGCTGGCCGACGTGAAGATGGGGCTCGACGACGGGGACCCGGATCAGCAGGCGCGGCTCGTCGCTGCGACGACGGGCGGCGTGCGCGTACTGTCGGCGTACATGCCCAACGGCCGGAGCGTCGGGTCGGAAAGCTGGGAATACAAGCTGATGTGGATGCGGCGCCTGATCAGCCATCTCGAGCGCGTCTACCGGCCCTCGGATCCGCTGGTGATCGCCGGTGATTTCAACATCGCGCCGGAGGACCGCGACGTGGCCCGGCCCGACGAGTGGCGCGCGTCGGTGCTGTGTCACGAGGAGGGCCGCGCGCTCGCGCGCGAGATGCTGGCGTGGGGACTGGTGGACACGATCCGCTTGCACCATGCCGGTGAGGGGCCGTATTCCTGGTGGGACTACCGGATGCTCTGCTTCCCGAAGGGAAACGGCCTGCGCATAGACCACATCTTCGCGACGAAGCCATTGGCCGACCGGTGCACGGCGGCCTGGGTGGCGCGCGACGAGCGGAAGGGAAAGCTGCCGAGCGATCACGCGCCGGTGGTCGCGGTGTTTCAGGAACCGGCAATGAGCAATGAGCAATGAGCAATGAGCAATGAGCAATGAGCAATGAGCAATGAGCAATGAGCAATGGGCAATGGAAGGACCATTTTTCCGGCCACGCGGCATCATATGCGGAGTTCCGCCCGCGTTATCCGGACGCGCTTTTTTCATGGCTCGCGGATAACGCGCCCGCGCGCCGCGTGGCCTGGGACGCCGCGACCGGCAACGGGCAGGCGGCTGTCGGGCTGGCGCGCCACTTCGAGCGGGTGATCGCCACCGACGCCAGCCGGCAGCAGATTGCGAACGCCGTGCGGCCCCGTATCCCGTATCCCGTATCTCCTATCTCGTATCCCGTATCCCGTATCTCGTACGTCGTATCCAGCGCCGAGTCGTCAGGACTTCCCGCGAGCTCGGTCGAGCTGGTGACCGTCGCCCAGGCCCTCCACTGGCTGGATCCGGCCGGCTTCTTCGAGGAAGCGAAGCGGGTCCTGGTGCCCGGCGGCCTGGTCGCCGTGTGGACCTACGTCGAGCCGGCTCTCGACGATCCGGCGCTCGATGCCGTGCTCCAGGAGTTCGCCGGGGCGATGCGCCCGTGGTGGCCGCCCGAGCGCGCCATCACGGAAACCGGATACCGCGGCGTCGCGTTTCCATTCAGGGAGATCGAGGCGCCGGCGTTCGAGATGAGCATGGTGGTCACGAAGGAGTCGCTGGCGGGATACCTTCGAACCTGGTCCGCCACCCGGCGGCACATCGCGGCCCGCGGCAGCGACCCGGTTGACGATCTCGAGAAGCGGCTCGCGGCCGTCTGGCCGGACGGCGCCAGGAAGAAGCTGAGCTGGGCCTTTCACCTGAGGGCTGGATGGTCGCCAGGCTTGTAGTCCTCTTCGTCGTCGCGTTCGTGGATACGGTCGGCGCCGCGCTGGTGGTGCCGATCCTGCCGTTCTACGCCACGCGCTACGGCGCCGGCGCGCTGATGGTCGGCATCATGATCTCGGCCTTCTCGGTCGCGCAGCTCGCCTGCGCGCCGGCCTGGGGACGCCTGTCGGACCGCTACGGGCGCCGGCCGGCCATCATCGCCGGCCTCGTCATCTCCGCGGTTTCGTACGTCGTATTCGCGTTCGCGCAGTCGGTGCCGCTGCTGCTGCTGTCGCGGGTCGTTCAGGGACTTGCCGGCGGCACCATCAGCGTCGTGTCCGCGTACGTGGCCGACGCCAGCCCGCCGGAACAGCGCACCAAGGCGCTGGGCTGGCTCACGACGGTGACCAGCCTGGGGTGGCTTTCGGGCTCGGCGCTCGGATCGCTGCTGGTGACCATCGGCGGCGAGCGCGCGCCCGGCCTGTTCACCGCCGGCCTGGCGCTGGTTGTGGCGGTATTCTCGACTCGATACCTGAAGGAATCGCGCGGCATGCGCGCATCCGGCACCTGGCCGGCCGGCGTGAAGCCGCGCACCGGGCGCGAAGCGATCACCCAGGTGCTGCGCCGCTGGCACGAGCCGGCGCCACGGCTCATCTGGATCTACGCCGTCGGCATCGGCGGCTTCTACGGCACCGCCGCGGTGATGCCGCTGCTGCTCGCCGACCGCCTCGGCATCACCGAGCGGACGATCGGCTACGTCGTCATGTACTTCGCGGGCCTGGGAGTGGTGATCCGCGCGGGCATCCTGGGAAGGATGGTTGACTGGCTCGGCGAAATCCGGCTGGCGCGCGTGGGCATCCTGCTGCTGGCTTCGGGGCTGGTGCTGGCCTCGGTGGCCCGGAGCCACCTGCTCCTTTACACCAGCTTCACCCTGATGCCGATCGGCACCGCGTTCCTGTTCCCCTGCGTCTCGGGGCTGCTGTCGCAGGTGGTGGCCGGGCACGAGCGCGGCCTGTACCTCGGCGTTCAGCAGACTTTCGGCGGCATCTCGCGCGTGGCTTTCCCGGTCTTCGCCGGACTGCTGATGGACTCACTCGGGCTCGGCGTGCCGTTCCTGGTCGCCGGATTGATGGTGCTCGCGACGTTACCACTTGCCAGCGTCATACCTGCGCCGGCACTGCAACGGGAGGCATCCTGAGCGGTCGGATGGACGGGCGCACGGGAGCGCGACCCATGAACCAGCGCGAAATCCTCTACGCCGCGGCGGAGCTGGCCGCCGACTATCTCGACAGGGCCGAGCACTATCCCGTCGTCCCGAAGATCCGGCCGGGCGACGTTCGGCGGCAGCTGCCGCGCACGCCGCCGGAGCAGGGCGAGCCGATGGAGAAAGTGCTCGCCGACTACCAGTGGCTGATCGAGCCCAACGTCACCCATTGGAATCACCCCGGCTTCTTC
>Ga0073934_10009807_pt1 | contig 12119 bp, 10 predicted proteins | sample LarsenN4metaG_FD_76834 | JGI IMG/M metagenome (GOLD analysis project Ga0073934, IMG submission 76834) | Hot spring sediment bacterial and archeal communities from British Columbia, Canada, to study Microbial Dark Matter (Phase II) - Larsen... ... | reverse complement strand
TGCTCTCGACGCCGCCGGCGACCACCAGGTCTTCCCAGCCGCTGGCCACCTTCTGCGCGGCCAGGTTCACCGCCTCCAGGCCCGAGGCGCAGAAGCGGTTGATCTGCATGCCGGCGACGCGGACATCCCAGCCGGCCTTGAGCGCTGCGGTCTTGGCGATCACCGAACCCTGCTCGCCGATCGGCGAGACCACGCCCATCACCACGTCGTCGAGCGCAGCGGGGTCGAAGTCGAGCCGTTTCTGCAGCTTGACCAGCAGCCCGGCCAGCAGGTCGACAGGCTTCACCTCGTGCAGGCTGCCGTCCTTCTTGCCCTTGCCGCGCGGCGTGCGCACGGCCTCGAAGATCATTGCGTGGGTCATGTCCGCATCCTTTGCACGCCCGCGGGCGTGGACAATCCATTATCGAAAGCGGCAAGGCCGCCGGCCATCATCGACAACCATGCCCCAGAACATTCCCTTCGAAGCCGAGTTCGTGAGCGGGCTCAAGGACATCTTCGAGCAGCGCATCGTCTTCAACCGCGTGCTCGGCCTGCGCATCGGCGAGGTCACGGGTGAAGCGGTCCGCGGGTCGATCGAGATGCGCGACGACCTGATCGGCCACTACGGCCACCACCGCCTGCACGGCGGCGTGATCAGCGCCGGGCTGGACGCGATGGGCGGTCTGGCGGTGATGGCCGCGATCGGCGCGCGCCACATGGACGAGCCGCCGCTGCAGCGGCTGCACCGCTTCGGCAAGCTCGGCACCATCGACCTGCGCATCGACTACCTGCGCCCGGCCATCGGCGAGCGCTTCGAGCTGCGCGCCGAGGTGCTGCGCCTCGGCTCGCGCGTCGCCTCCACGCGCATGAGCTTCAGCGGCGCCGATGGCAAGCTGCTGGCCACCGGCGCCGCGGCCTACATCGTCTCGTAGGCCTCGCGCGTCACTGCGCCTTGACGTAGTCGGTCACCACCTTCCAGCGCTCGTTCTGCAGCTGCGACATGCGCGTCATGTCGCTGCCGGCGCGCTTGTTGGGTGCGAAGCTCGCCTCGGGCGAACCGAACATGTCGGGCGGGAACTTGGTCGTCTCCATCGCCTTGATGAAGCTGTCCACCGTCAGGTTCGGGCCGGCCTTCTGCGCCGCCTGGATGAAGGTGTCGATCGCGTTGTAGCCGTACACCGAGAACACCGTCGGGTCGTCGCCGAACTTGGTCTGGTACTTCTTGGCCCAGAACGAGATCTTCGGCGACGCCTCGTCGAGGTAGGGATGCTGCGCGGTGTGCGTGGCGTACAGGCCGTCCATGGCCTTCTTGCCGAGCTTGTGGATCAGGTCGGTGTACGCCGCGCTCGAGCCGAGGAAGATCGGGTTGAAGCCGGTCTTGCGCGACTCGCCGATGGTGCCGATGGTCTCGCGGATGATGGTGCCCAGCACCACCAGCTCGCAGCCGGCCGCCTTCATGCGCGCCACCTGCGAGGAGAAGTCGGTCGCGCCGCGCTTGTAGGTGGTCTTCTCGGCGAAGTCCATGTTCATGGCCTTCAGGCCCGCCTCGGCGCCGCGGAACACCTCCAGGCCGAACTCGTCGTCCTGGTAGATGGTGCAGACCTTGCCGACCTTGTTGTCCTTGACCAGCTTGGGCAGGGCCACGCGCATCTGGTCGTAGTAGCTGGAGCCGAGCGCGAACTTCAGCCGGTGCGGCGGGTCGCTCATCTCGCGCGCCGCGGTCACCGGCATGAAGTTGAAGACGTTCTTCTCGAACTGCACCGGCATCGCGGCGTTGTTCGTCGGCGTGCCGATGTGGGCCACCATCGCGAAGATCTTGTCCTGGTTGACGAGCTTCTGCGCGGCCAGCACCGCCTTCTTCGGGTCGTAGGCGGAGTCCTCGACCAGCAGGCGGATCTTGCGGCCGTTCACGCCGCCCTGCTCGTTGAGCTCCTCCACGCGCAGCAGCATGCCCTGGCGGACCTGCTTGCCGAAGCCGGCGATCGGACCGGACAGGTCCTGGATCGAGCCGAGCACGATCTCGTTCTTGGTGACGCCCTGCGTGGCTTGCGCCTGGGCTGCGGTGCCGGCCAGCGCGGAGAGCGCGACGGCGGTGACGGTCAGGGTGCGCTTGAGCACGGGTTTCATCGTTGCCTCCTTCGGCGGGGTCAGGATCGGTCAATCGCGATACAGCGCCTCGATGCGATCGGCGTACTTCTTCTCCACGAACTTGCGCTTGAGCTTCATCGTGGGCGTGAGTTCCTCGTCCTCGGCGGTGAGCTGCGTCTCGAGCAGGAAGAACTTCTTGACCTGCTCCGCTCGCGCGAACTTGCGGTTCACCCGCTCGATCTCGCCCCAGATCAGCTGCTGCACCTCGGCCGCGCGCGTCAGGCTGGTGTAGTTGCTGAACGGGATGTCGCGGTCCTGGGCGAACTTCTCGACGTTCTCCTGGTCGATCATGACGATCACCGTCAGGTAGGGCCGCTTGTCGCCGATCACCACCGCGTCGGTGATGAAGGGCGAGAACTTCAGGTCGTTCTCGATCTCGCTGGGGGTGATGTTCTTGCCGCCGGCCGTGATGATGATGTCCTTCATCCGGTCGGTGATGCGGAAGTAGCCGTCCTCGTCCTGCTGGCCGACGTCGCCGGTGCGCAGCCAGCCGTCGGGCGTGAAGGTCTCGGCGGTCTTCTCGGGCAGGTTGAGGTAGCCCATGAAGACGTTCGGCCCCTTCACCTGGATCTCGCTGGTGACCGGGTCGAGCCGCACTTCGTTGAACGGGCAGGCCGGGCCCACCATGCCGGGCTTGATGCGGCCGATCGGCGTGGAGGTGGCGGCGCCGCAGGTCTCGGTCATGCCCCACACCTCGCCGAGGGGGACGCCCAGGGCGAGGTACCACTTGATCAGCTCGGGCGAGATCGGCGCCGCGCCCGTCACGCAGAAGCGCGCCCGGTGCACGCCGATGAGCTTGCGCACGTTGTCCAGCGCGATCCAGCGCGCCAGCATGAACTGCAGCTTGAGCCACGCGCCCACCGGCTGCGCGGCCATCACCCGCTCGGCGATGCGCGTGCCCACGCCGATGCCCCAGGCGTAGGCGGCCTGCTGCAGCCGGCTGGACTCCTTCAGCGCGATGGTCACGCCGGAGTAGAGCTTCTCCCACACGCGCGGCACCGCGGTGAACACGGTCGGTGCGATCTCGCGCACGTTCTCGGGCACCGTCTCGGGCCGTTCCACGAAGTTCAGCTTCGAGCCGGTGTAGACGGCGAAGAAGGCGCCGCCGATGCGCTCGGCGATGTGGCACAGCGGCAGGAAGCAGATGCGCTCGTCGCTCTCGTACTGCGCCACGATGAGGTTGTAGCCGCGCACCGTGTAGACCAGCCCGGCGTGCGAGTGCATCGCCCCCTTGGGCCTGCCGGTGGTGCCCGAGGTGTAGACGAGGATGGCCAGGTCGCCCGGCTGCACGGCCGCCACGCTCGCCTCCAGCCGGCCCGGGTGCGCCTGAGCATGCACGCGCCCCAGCTCGCGCAGGCCCGCGAGGTCGATCACGCCGGGGTCGCGGAAATCGCGCAGGCCCTTCATGTCGAACACCACGATCTTGCGCAGCCGCGGCAGCCGCTCGCGCACCTCCAGCGCCTTGTCGAGCTGCTCCTCGTCCTCGACGAAGAGCACGGTGCTGCGCGAGTCCTCGCAGAGGTAGTGAGCCTGCTCGGCCGAGTCGGTGGGGTAGATGCCGTTGCTGACGCCGCCGCAGGACAGGATCGCCAGGTCCGCCAGCATCCACTCGACGCGCGTGTTGGCGAGGATGGAGGCGCACTCGCCGGGCGCGAAGCCCAGGCTCATCAGGCCGTGGGCGATCTCGCGCACCGCCTCGCCGGTCTGCGCCCAGGTCCACTCGCGCCACAGGCCGAGCTCCTTCTGGCGCAGGAACACCTTGGGGCCGCGCTGCGCCACGCCGTTCCAGAACATCGCCGGCATCGTCTCGCCAGCGAGCACGACCTCGGTGCAGGGCTTCAGGGCGCTCAGATCCCACAAGTTCGGCACGGCCTCACCTCCAGGTTTTCTTCTTCTTCCAGCGCCGCTCGCCGCGCACGCCGGATTCCTTCATGCCGAGATAGAACTCCTTGATGTCGTCCTTCTCGCGCAGGCGCTCGCAGCTGTCGTCCATCACGATGCGGCCGTTCTCCAGCACGTAGCCGTGGTCGGCCACGTTCAGCGCCATGTTGGCGTTCTGCTCGACCAGCAGCAGCGTGGTGCCGCGCTCGCGGTTGATGCGCACGACGATCTCGAAGATCTCGCGCGTCAGGCGCGGCGACAGCCCGAGGCTGGGCTCGTCGAGCAGCATCAGCTCGGGCGCGGCCATCAGCGCGCGCGAGATCGCGAGCATCTGCTGCTGGCCGCCGGACAGCAGCCCGGCGTCCTGCTTCGCGCGCTCGCGCAGGATGGGGAAGTAGCCGTAGACGGTCTCGAGGTCGCGTGCCACGCCGTCGCGGTCCTTGCGCGTGTAGGCGCCCATCATCAGGTTGTCGTGCACCGACAGCAGCGGGAACACCTCGCGGCCCTCGGGCACGTGGCTCAGCCCGCGCTGCACGATCAGCGCCGGGTCCTTCGCGGTGATGTCCTCGCCCTTGAAGGTGACGGTGCCCTTGGTCGGGTCGAGGATGCCGGAAATGGTCTTGAGAATCGTCGTCTTGCCCGCGCCGTTGCTGCCCAGCACGGTGGCGATCTGGCCCTTCTTCACCGTCAGGCTGACGCCGCGGATGGCGCGGATCGGGCCGTAGCTGCTCTCGACATTCGCGAGTGCGAGGACGTCGGTCATGTCTGCCCCTCGCTCGCCGCGCACGGCCAGCGATCCCCCGAGGGGATGCTCGCTTGCTGGGGGCGGCCCGGCGCTGCGCTCGCATTCATGCCGCCTTCCTCCGCAGGCTTTCCACGTCGCCGGCCGATCCGAGGTAGGCCTCGACCACGCCGGGGTGGCTCTGCACCTCGGCCGGCGTGCCCAGCGCCAGCACCTCGCCCTGGTTCATGGCGAGTACGCGGTCGGAAACCTTCGAGACCAGCGACATGTCGTGCTCGACCATCAGCACCGTGACGCCGAGTTCGTCGCGGATGTCTCGGATCCAGAAGGCCATGTCGCCGGTCTCCTCGACGTTCAGGCCCGACGAGGGCTCGTCCAGCAGCAGCAGCTTGGGCTCGGTGCACAGCGCGCGCGCCAGCTCCACCACCTTGCGCACGCCGTAGGGCAGGCCGGCGACGAGCGAGTCGCGGTGCTTCTGCAGCTCCAGCAGGTCGATCACCTCCTCGGCCTGGTGGCGCGCGCGGATCTCGGCGTCGCGCGTGGCGCGGGTGAAGAACAGCTGGCTCCAGAAACCGGTCTCGCGGTGCACGTAGCGGCCGATCAGCAGGTTCTGCAGCACGGTGGCGTGCTCGAACAGCTCGATGTTCTGGAAGGTGCGCGCGATGCCGAGCTGGGCGATCTCGTGCGGCGCGTGCGCGAGCAGCGGCGTGCCGTCGTAGTCGAGGGAACCCGAGGTCGGCGTGTAGATGCGGCTGATGAGGTTGAACACCGTCGTCTTGCCGGCACCGTTGGGCCCGATGAGCGTGAACACCTCGCCGCGATGCACGTCGAAGCTGACCTTGTTCACCGCGAGCACGCCGCCGAAGCGCACGCTCAGATCCTTCGCCGACAGCAGCACGCCGGTGCTCATTTCAGCCTCTCGGACTTCTGGAAGCTCTTCTGCCGCCGGAACATGCCGCGGCGGTAGAAGGGGAAGAGCTGGAACCAGGTGCGCAGCTTCAGCCAGCGGCCGTACAGGCCGAGCGGCTCGAACAGCACGAAGGCGATCAGCACGCTGCCGTACACCACGCCCTGCAGGCCCGGCGCGAGCGCGATCGCGTCGGGCAGGTGGTCCTTCGCGAGCGCGATGACCTGCGGCATGGTGATGAGGAAGATCGCGCCGAGAAAGGCGCCGTGCACCGAGCCCAGCCCGCCGATCACGATCATCAGGATCAGGTCGATCGATTGCAGCACGCCGAACTGGTCGGGCGAGATGAACTTCAGCTTGTGCGCGTAGAGCGCGCCGCCGATGCCCGCCAGGGCGGCCGAGATCGCGAACGAGAGCGTCTTGAAGCGCGCCAGGTGGATGCCCATGCTCTGCGCCGAGATCTCCGAGTCGCGGATCGCCACGAAGGCGCGGCCGGTCGGCGAGCGCAGCAGATTGAGGATGCCCAGCGTCGCCAGCACGGTGATCACGAGGCAGAGGTAGTAGAACGGCTCGCCGGACTCGACGGTCCAGCCGAACAGGCTCGGGTCCTTCACGTGCTTGCCGGCGTTGCCCCCGGTCACGCTCTCCCAGCGCGCGAACACCTCCTCGACGATGAAGCCGAAGGCCAGCGTGGCGATGCCGAGGTAGATGCCCTTCAGACGCAGCGCCGGCAGGCCGACGATCACGCCGACCAGCGCCGACACCCCGGCTGCCGCCGCCAGCGCCACGGGGAACGGCACGCCCGCGCCCGTCAGCGCCGCCTGGGTGTACGCGCCGACACCGAGGAAGGCGGCGTGGCCGAGCGAGAACTGGCCGGTGAAGCCCGACAGCAGCATCAGCCCGAGGCCGACGACGGCGTAGATGAGGATGAAGGTCACCTGCGCCAGCCAGTACTCGGAGACGATCCACGGCGCGGCCAGCATCAGCAGCACCAGGGCCGAGTACCAGAACACGTGCCCGCCGTGCTTGGCGAGCCGGATGTCCTGCGCGTAGTCGGTCTTGAAGATGAAGCGCATGCCGCTCAGACCTTCTTGCGCAGCTTCTCGCCGAACAGGCCGTTCGGCCGCACGACGAGCATGATCAGCACCACCACGTAGGCCGCGACGTCCTTGAAGCCCTCGGGCAGGTAGAAGCCCGAGAGCGCCTCCACCAGCCCGATCACGATGCCGCCGACGATCGCGCCGGGCAAGCTGCCGAAGCCGCCCACCACGGCGGCGGGGAAGGCCTTCAGCCCGATGAAGCCCATGTTGCCGTGCACGAAGGTGATGGGCGCGAGCAGCAGGCCGGCCACCGCCGCCACCGCCGCCGCGAGGCCCCACACCAGGCCGTTCAGGCGCCGCACCGGGATGCCCATGTAGTAGGCGGCGAGCTGGTTCTGCGACGAGGCCTGCATCGCGATGCCGAGCTTGGTGAAGCGGAACATCGCATACAGCAGCGCGCTGAGCAGCGCGGTCGCGGCGATCACCACCATCTGCTCGACGTTGAGCACCAGCGCGCCGACGCTCCAGGCGTGGTCCTTGTAGGGCACGGGCAGCGTGTGCGTCTCGGTGCCGATGGTCGGGATCATGGTGATCAGGCCGCGCGTCACGTAACCGATGCCGATGGTCAGCATCACGATCGAGAACGCCGGCTGGCCGAGGATGGGGCGGATCACGACGCGCTCGAGCGCGATGCCGAACAGCGCCATCGCGGCGATCGCGCTGAGCACGGCGAGCCAGAACGGAAAGCCCAGCAGCGTCATCAGCCCGAGGCCGCAGAAGGCCCCGAGCATCATCAGCTCGCCCTGCGCGAAGTTGACCGTCTCGGTCGCCTTGTAGATCAGCACGAAGCCCAGCGCGATCAGGCCGTAGATGCAGCCTTGCGCGATGCCGCTGATGATGATCTGCAGGAGCTGCAAGCAGGGCCTCCGGGCGCTCGGCACCGGCGTTCCCTTCGCCGGCAGTGGGCCCGGTTGTATGCGAAGGGCCAATCCGCGGGTGATCGTGGAAACCCGGGCGCTCCGTCACCTTCGCGACACCGGCCGCCCGTTCGACGGCATGTCCGAAAACGGCCAGCGGCGTACGCCCGGCTGCCTATCATCCCCGGCATGACGCTCGAACCCGACGCCGCCTACCAGGCCCTCGCCGCCCGCGATGCGCGCTTCGACGGGCGCCTGTTCGTGGGGGTCACGTCCACCGGCGTGTACTGCCGGCCGATCTGCCGCGTGCGCACGCCGCAGCGGCGCAACTGCCGCTTCTTCGAGACGCCGGCGCAGGCCGAGGCGGCCGCCTTCCGGCCCTGCCTGAAGTGCCGCCCCGAGATCGCGCCCGGCGCGGGCCTGCCCTGGAGCGTGATGGACGCGTCGCGCACGCTCGCGCAGCAGGCCGCGCAGGCGCTGGACACGCAGGCAGCCGGCGGCGAGACGGCCTCGCTCGCCGCGCTCGCGGCGCGCCTGGGCGTGAGCGACCGCCACCTGCGCCGCATCTTCGTCGCCGAGCAGGGCGTGACGCCCATGCAGTACCTGCAGACGCGCCGCCTGCTGCTCGCCAAGCAGTTGCTCACCGACAGCGCGCTGTCGGTCGCGCAGGTGGCGCTGGCCAGCGGCTTCCGCAGCCTGCGACGCTTCAACGCGGCATTCGCCGAGCACTACCGCATGAATCCGGCGCGCCTGCGCGGGGCGGCACGGCAGGAGCCGGCCGCGGCCGGCGGCGGCGACGCGATCCGCGTCACGCTCGGCTACCGCGCGCCCTACGCGCACGCCGCGCTGCTGCGCTTCCTCGCGCAGCGCGCGATCCCCGGTATCGAAGCGGTCGACGCGCTGTGCGTGCGGCGCTCGCTGCGCGCCGGCGCCGTCGCGGCTGCGCCCGGCTGGGTGCAGGCGCGCTTCGACCTCGCGCACGACCGCGTGCAGCTGAGCTTCGCACCGGCCCTGGCCGGCTCGAGCGCACGCCTGCTCGCCGCGGCGCGCCGCTGGCTCGACCTCGATGCGGCGCCGGCGCACGTCGACGCCGCGCTGGCGGACCTGCCGGGCGAGGCGGGCCTGCGCCTGCCCGGCAGCCTGGATGCGTTCGAGCTCGCCGTGCGCGCCGTGCTCGGCCAGCAGGTCACGGTCGCCGCCGCGCGCACGCTGGCCGGGCGGCTGGTGGATCGCTTCGGGGAACCGCTTACCTCCCCGTGGCCGCAGGTGACGCGCCAGTTCCCGGCGCCGGAGCGGCTCGCCGCCGCCACGCTGCGCGAGGTGGCGTCGCTGGGCATCGTGCGCCAGCGCGCCGCCGCGCTGATCGCCCTGGCCGACGCCTGGCCGGGCCTGGAGACGCTGATGGCCCCGAGCTCGGCGCCCGAGGAGTTCATCGCCGCCTTGTGCGAGCTGCCGGGCATCGGCCCCTGGACGGCGAATTACGTGGCGATGCGCGCGCTCGGCTGGCCGGACGCCTTTCCGCCCAACGACGTCGCGGTGCGCAAGGCGATGCAGCGCCTGTTCGGCACCGCGAGCCCACGCAGCGCCGAGGCGCGCGCCCAGGCCTGGCGGCCGTGGCGCGCCTACGCGGTGCTGCGCCTGTGGAACAGCCTGGAGACTTCGCCATGAGCACGCTCGCCCAAACCCTGAACGCCGCCTGCACCGCGCAGGCGATCGTCGACACCCCGCTCGGCCGCGTGCGGCTCGCCCGCACGGCGACGGGGCTCGCCGGACTGTGGTTCGAGGGCCAGAAGCACCATCCCGGCGAGCTCGCCGCGCCGCATCGGCCCGACGACCCGCTGCTGCGCGAGGCGGCGCGGCAGCTGCAGCGCTACTTCGACGGCGCGCTGGCCCGCTTCGAGCTGCCGCTGGACCTGCAGGGCACGCCCTTCCAGCGTTCGGTGTGGACGGCCCTGCTGGGCGTGCCGCGCGGCCGCACCTGCAGCTACGGCGAGCTGGCGCGCGCCATCGGCGCGCCGGCGGCGGTGCGTGCCGTCGGCGCGGCGGTCGGCCGCAACCCGGCCTCGCTGGTGGTGCCCTGCCACCGCGTGCTCGGCCGGGGCGGCACGCTCACCGGCTACGCCGGCGGGCTGGCGCGCAAGCGCGCCCTGCTCGCGCTGGAGGCCCGCGCGTGAAGGCGCACGACCTCGGCGAGCTGGTCGCGCTGGCCGCGATCTGGGGCGCGTCCTTTCTGTTCATGCGCCTGGGCGCCGGCGAGTTCGGCCCGGTGGCGCTGGCCGCGGTGCGCGTGGCCGGCGCGGCGCTGGTGCTGCTGCCGCTGCTCGCGTGGCGGGGCCAGTTCGGCGCGTTGCGCCGGCACTGGCGCGGCATCTTCGTGGTCGGGGTGACCAACTCCGCCCTGCCCTTCCTGTGCTTCAGCTACGCGGCGCTGTCGATCAGCGCCGGCCTGTCGTCGATCTTCAACGCGTCGACGCCGCTGTGGGGCGCGGCGATCGGCTGGTGGTGGCTGCGCGAGCGGCCCACGCCGGCACGGCTGGCCGGGCTCGCGATCGGCTTCGCCGGCGTGCTCGGGCTGGCCTGGGAGAAGGCGTCGTTCAAGCCGGGCGGCTCGGGCTGGGCCATCGTCGCGTGCCTGGCGGCGGCGCTGCTCTACGGCCTGTCGGCCAACTTCACGAAGAAACGATTGCAGGGCGTGCCCCCGCTGGCCTCGGCCGCGGGCAGCCAGCTCGCCGCGGCGCTGGTGCTGGCGCTGCCGGCCGCATGGTGGTGGCCGGCCACGCCGCCCTCGGCGCAGGCCTGGACGATGGTGGGCCTGCTGGCGCTGCTGTGCACCGGGCTGGCGTACCTGATGTACTTCCGGCTGATCGCGCACGTCGGCCCGTCCAACGCGATCGCGGTGACCTTCCTGATCCCGGCGTTCGCGGTGCTGTGGGGCTGGCTGTTCCTCGCCGAGCCGCTGACCCTGGCGATGGCGCTCGGCTGCGCCGTGATCCTGCTCGGCACGGCGCTCGCCACCGGCGTGCTCGCGCCGCGCGCGCCGGCCCCGCTCAGGCCGTGACGCCGTCGCGCCGCGTCGCACGGCGCGCGGCGAGGAAGCCCGCCATGTGCTCGGCGATGCGTTCGGCCGCATGCCCGTCCCACAGCTCGGGCGTGCGGCCGCGCTTGCCGCCGTTGAAGATGCAGTCCCACACCGCACGGGTCGCGAGCGACTTGTTGCGCCCGACCACCAGGTTGGAGCCGACGCTGGTGGCAAGCGCACGGTCCTGGCCGACACCCAGCGTGAGGCAGGGCACGGACAGGATGGTGGCCTCTTCCTGCACGTTCCAGGAGTCGGTGAGCACGCAGGTGGCGTTGGACATCAGCTGCACCAGCGACGGATAGCTCTGCGAGGGCAGCGTCGCGATGCGCTCGCTGGCGACGATCGCATCGAGCTTGAAGCGCGCGAGCTGCTCGCGCGTGCGCGTGTGCATCGGCCAGACCAGCGGCACGTCGTGCGCCACCGCGCGCAGGATCGCGATCAGCTCGGAGAGCACCTGGCGGTCGCCCACGTTGGCCGGCCCGTCGAGCACCACCACGCCGTAGCCGTTGCGGTCGTTCAGCAGGTTGGCCGGCAGGCCGAGGCGCTCGCGCGGGTTGGGCGAGGCCAGCCGCGTGCGCAGCGCCAGCTGCAGCGCATCGGCCAGCGTGTTGCCGACGAAGCGGATGCGGTCGGCGGCCACGCCTTCCTGCGCGAGCTGCTGGTTCGCCTGCGCCTCGGTGGTGTAGAGCACGTCGGCGAGCTGGTCGGCCAGGCGGCGCGTGATGTCGGCGGCGTCGGACGTGGTGCCGCTGCGCAGCCCGGCGCCCACGTGCAGCACCGGCAGGCCCTTGCGGCTGGCCACCAGGCCGCAGGACAGCGCGGCGTCGCTGCCGTCGAAGACGATCACGGCGGCGGGCTGGCAATGGTCCACCACGAACTCGAAGCGCTTCATCAGCTCCGCGGCGCGGCCGGCGTAGGTGCCGCCGGCGATGCCGAGGTTGACCAGGCGGCCGGCCGTGTCCAGGCCGGTGAACAGCTCGCGGTGACGCTCGAAGGCGCTGTTGGCGTAGCAGCGCACGAGCAGGGTCACGGGCAGTTCCGGCCGTGCGGCCATCGCGTGCATCAGGGCCGCGGCCTTGACGTGCTCGCCCTGTCCGCCCACCACGCACAGCAGCGGCCGCGACTCGGGCCCGCTGCGCAGCGCCGGCAGGGTCGGGCTCGGCTGGTCGCTGACCGGCTCGGCATCGACGTCGAGTTCGAGGTCCACCGCGGCCGCCGGCGCCGGGCGCTCGCGCAGCTGCTGGCGCGGCTTCTCGCGCGCGCGTTCGGGCTCCGCGTCGGCCACGGCCTCGGTGAGCAGCGGCGGAGGCGGCGCGGTGGCGCGCACCGGCGCGGGCGCCGCAGGCTCCTCCAGCTCGCGCAGCGCGATCTCGGGCAGGGGCGGCGCGCTGGAGAGGTCTTCGACCGGCGCCACCAGCGGCACCGG
>Ga0073934_10009806_pt1 | contig 12119 bp, 13 predicted proteins | sample LarsenN4metaG_FD_76834 | JGI IMG/M metagenome (GOLD analysis project Ga0073934, IMG submission 76834) | Hot spring sediment bacterial and archeal communities from British Columbia, Canada, to study Microbial Dark Matter (Phase II) - Larsen... ... | reverse complement strand
TCTGGGTCCTCGCTAACGGGGACCGGGATGCTCGGCGTGCGCCTCCAGCTCCTCGATGGTGTCCGGAACGCGGATCCGGGTGGATCGCCGCCGTCCGAGGTAGAGGAGCGCGGCGAGCACGACCACTGCGATGGTGAGGGCCACGGCGCTCCACGGGTCGAGGAGCGGACGCGTCGACCCAGGCTGCGCCCGAACCGCGGCCGGACGGGCGCGGAGTCGTTCCTCGAGGTCATCGACGCGCGTCCGGAGCTCCGAGCCCTCGGCGGCGGTCAGGTCGAGCTGCGTCCGGAGCCACTCGAGCTCCTTCTCCGCCTTGCGGAGCTGGCGCCGCAGGCCGAGGACCCTTCCCCCCAGGCGCGCGTTGGCCGTCAGCAGGTCGGCCTCGCGCTCGGTCCCCACGATCGAGATCTCGCCGGACAGCGGCTCGGCGAACCCCGAGATCGTGCAGGGCTCGTTGCAGAGCGCGACGCGGTAGCGGTCCCCGGGCAGGCCGGGGACGGTGAACGACGCGCGGAGCTCGAAGACGCCCCGCTTGCCCTCCGTCACCTGGAACGTCCCGACACGGATGGCTCGGTCGGGGATCGGGCGTCCCTCACGGAGATCTGCGCCGTAGGGGACGACGAAGGCGTAGAACGGACCGCGATCGAGCAGGTCCTGGCGGCGCTCGGGGATCTGGACGAGCGCCGCAGCCACCGCGGTCTCGCCGGGCAGGTAGTGCGTCCGATCGAGCTCGAGGTACGCGCCCCCGTTGGCGGAGGCCGTGGAGGGGACCAGCCCCGCCGTACCCACGAGCAGACCCACGATCACGCGCCGACGCATCGCATCCACCCCCACCCTCGAACGGACATCCACCAGACCGGCTGCATCAGACGGAGGTTCCCGGGAACCTCCGTCCTCCTCGGGCGGTAGTTCCGGTCGAGAGGTGCGGATCGGTTCCTCCGCCGCCGGCCGGCGGCGGAGGCGGAAGGAGGACACACCGTGATGCGTGGTGCCAGATCCATCGCCGTCGTCGGGATCGCCGCGCTCGCGCTCGGGGCATGCACCGGGCAGACGGCGACCCCACCCCCGGCTCCCGTCGAGCTTCGGCCAGGGGAGGTCCTGCTCCTGGGTGCGGGTGGGGAGCAGCTCGGCGTGGAGGCGTCGTCGGGGTCGTTGCTGTTCGAGGCCCCCGGAGCGCTCGCGAGTGCGGACCGCTCGACCGTGTTCCGGACCATCACCGGTGCCGGCTCCACGGTGGTGGAGGCGATCGACGTCGCCAGCGGCGCCGTCGTGTCGCGCACCAGCCTGGACGGCCGGTGGGAGGGCTGGGTCGCGTCGGGGACCGGGGACGCCATGGTCCTGATGGAGCCGCTGCCGCCCGGGTGGGACCGCGAGGTGCCCGTCCCTCGGTCGCGCTCCGTGCTCGTCGTCGTCGACCCGACCGGAGCGGCGGAACCGATGCGGTTCGAGCTCGAGGGGAACTACGAGCCCGAGGCGTTCTCGGTGGACGGGTCACGCCTGTTCCTGCTCCAGCACCTGCCGGCCGAGACGCCGAACGCCTACCGGGTGCGGATGCTCGATCTCGAACGCGGGAAGGTGCGTCCGGTGTTCGGTCCGTTCAAGAGCCCGCCGGAGCGGATGCCGGGGACGCGCCTGCAGCAGGAGCTCGGCCCCGATGGGGCCCGGCTCTACACGCTGTACACGAGCGCGAAGCCCGGCTACGCGCCGCACGGCGCGCCCGCGCCGGAGCACGCGGCCGTCTCGTTCGTCCACGTGCTCGACCTGCGAGACGGGTGGGCGCACTGCGCCGGCCTACCGAGGGCGTTCTGGGACCGCCCGGCGAGCGCTCAGGCGATGGCCGTCTCCTCGGACGGAGCGCGGCTGTACGTCGTCGATGCCGAGCTCGGGCGGATCGTGGTGATGGACGCCGAGACGTTCGAGACCCGGACGGCGCGGCTGCCGATCGGCGTCGAGAGCCCGCAGGGGACCTCGGCGCGCCTGTCCGCGGACGACCGCGTCCTGTACGTCGCGACCGCCGGGGGAGACGGGGGGCTGTGGGCGATCGACACGGGGACGCTCGCGGTCGCCGACCGTTGGGACGTGGGTCCGGCCACCGCCCTCGCCCTGTCGGGAGACGGCCGGCGCCTGTACGTGGCGCTCGACGGCCGCGTGGCCGTGCTCGATCGGGTGACGGGCGCCGAGGTGGGCGAGGTCCCCTTCGCGAGCCCGGCGCCGGTGGTCGACATGAGCGTGATCGGCGCGTGAGGCCCCGGGAGGCTTCCGTCCGTGTCCGAGCCGGCAAGTGAGGCGGCTAACTGCCGACCGCCCAAACACCGTGCGGCTCGCGTCCCACGGGGATCGTGCGGAGCCGTTCGCGCGTGGCCGCATCGTAGAGGACCAGACGACCGTTCGCGTGATCGGCCACCGCGACGCGTCGGCCCCCGGGCAGGACGGACACATGGTGGGGTTCCCCGGGGAACGGGATCCGCTCGACGACCCGAAGCGATCCGACCCGCAGCACGAAGAGGGCGCTCGCGCCGTGGTCGGTGATCCATCCGAACCGCCCGTCGGGCGTGAAGTCCAGGTGGTGCGCCTCGACGCCGAGCGGGATGGATCGGACGAGGCGGGCGCGGCGACCCTCGAACACGTGGAGGGCGCCGGCCCAGTCGGTGACCCAGAGCCGACCGTCCGGCGCGAACAAGATGTCGTGTGGACGTCCATCGGTATCGACGTACCGCACGGGCCGGTCTCGGTGCAGGAGGTCGACGACGGCAAGGTCGTCGCTTCCCTCCAGCGTCACCCACGCGTGCCGCTGCTTCGGGTCGATCGCCAGGTCATGTGGGTCGGCCTTGAGCAGGATCCGCCGGACGAAGGTCCCGTCGAGCTTGACGAGCTGGACACGCTCGCTCACCTGGTTGGCGACGACCGCCATGTTCCGGGCGATCTTCACATCGTGCGGGGCACCGCCGAGCCGGACGAACGTGCGCTCGCCCTCGCGGAGGATCACGATCCGGTCCGAGGCCCAGAGCGCGGCCACGACCGTGCCGTCCGAGGCCACGGCGATGTTGTGCGGCCCGCCGCCCCGCGTGTCGACGCGCCGGCGCACCCCGTCTCCGAGCACGACCTTCGCGAGGCGGCCCTCACCCTCGAGGGCCACCCACACGGTCGGACGAGGCTTCTTCGCCTCGGCGATGGGCCCAGCCGTGGGGAGGAGAACGATCACGAGAACCACCGAGATGACCCCTCGTACCGGTCTTCGACGCGAGCTCATGCAGGGGAAGACCGCTCGGGTCCGCAGATGGTTCCGCGGTCCCGTTCGACGGATCCGGCGGGGATGCTGGATGACCTCGCCGCCCCGCTCAGAGGTCCCGGCGTCGCGGCTGCACGAGGAGCGCGTCGGAGGCCGATCGGGGTACCGGTACGGTGGCACGCCGAAGCACGCGCCCTGGGTTCCGTTGAGCGGGGCCTCGGCGGGTCGTAGCATCGGGCGGACGGCCGGCGGGAGGAGGCGACGGTGCCCGAGGAGCAGAGCGGCGACCCGGGGTTCGTCGAGGAGACGCCCCCGATCGAGCACGACGACATCATGAAGCGGCTCCTGGCCTACCAGGAGCGGCTCCGGCGGGACCTCGAGGCCGCCGGGTCGATCGCCCGGCCGTCCCCGTGGGCCACGCCGGCCGGCGCTCGGGAGCCCGCCGCGACCACGACCGAGGACCTCGTCGACGTGGCGCGCGAGGAGCCCACGATCCCCGAGGCGACGGAAGCCCGGGTCGATGAGCTCGAAGGCGCCATCCGCCAGGTGGACGAGATGCTCGCCGACCTGCGCCAGCGGTTCCAGGACCTGGCGGTGGCGGCCGACGATCGCCTGGCGGCGATCCAGGACCTGCTCGCCAGGACCCGTCGCCGGACCGGGTCCCCCTAGCCGTTCGGCCCTGCTCGAGGCCCATCCCCGGGCGTACGCTGGCCTCGTGGACCATGAGCTCCTCGAGCACACCGCGGACCTCGGGATCCGGGCCTGGGGGCCGACCATGGAGGCGGCGGTGGCCGAGGCCGTGATCGGTCTGGCGGAGGTGATGGGCGTGCGCGCCTCCGGACCCGGCGAGGTCCTGACGGTCCGGGGCGACGGCGAGGACGACGGCTCGCGGCTCGTCGCGCTCCTGAACGAGGTCGTCTTCGCCGTCGAGACGGGTCCGGTCGGCATCGCCGGCGTCCGCGTCCGGCGCGATGGGGGTGGCCTGGTGGCGGACCTCGAGGTGGTACCCACGACGACCCCGGGCGAGGGCGTGGGGGTGAAGGCGGCCACCTACCACCAGCTGGCGGTCGAGCGGCGACCCGACGGGCAGACGGAGGTGCGGGTCTTCCTCGACGTGTGAAGAGGGGCGAGGGATGACGGTGGAACCCGAGCAGCTCGAGCCGTTCGTGTGGCGCCTGCCCGTCGGCACGGTGGACGGGATGCGGGTCCCGGCGATCGTGTACGCGTCGGAGGAGCTGATGGACAAGGCCGTCGAGGACCGCGCGGTCCTCCAGGCCGCGAACGTCGCCACCCTGCCCGGGATCGTCCAGGCCTCGTACGCGATGCCGGACATCCACTGGGGGTACGGCTTCCCGATCGGCGGCGTGGCGGCGTTCTCGGTGGAGGAGGGGGTCGTCTCGCCGGGCGGCGTGGGCTTCGACATCGCCTGCGGCGTGCGGCTCCTGCGCTCCGAGCTCGAGTGGGAGCGGGACGTGCGGCCGCGGATCGACGAGCTCGTCCGCACCCTCGGACGCGAGACGCCGCGGGGCGTCGGGACGAGGGGACGGATGCGGTTGTCGCGGAGCGAGGCCGAGCGCGTGCTGCGCGACGGCGTGCGGTTCCAGCTCTCGCGCGGGATCGGGTTCGAGGAGGACGCGGAGTTCTGCGAGGACGGGGGCGTGCTGCCGTCGGCCAGGCCGGAGCACGTCTCGGACAAGGCGTACCAGCGGGGCAGCACGCAGCTCGGGTCGCTCGGCGCGGGCAACCACTTCCTCGAGGTGCAGGTCGTCGAGGAGATCGCCGATCCGGCCGCGGCCAGGGTGATGGGGCTGTTCGAGGGCCAGGTCTGCGTGATGGTCCACTCGGGCTCGCGGGGTCTCGGGCACCAGGTCTGTACCGACCACGTCGCGGTGATGGACCGGCTGATGCCGAGGCTCGGGATCCAGGTCCCCGACCGACAGCTGGCGTGCGTGCCCCTCTCGCACGAGGCGGCGGACCGGTACCTCGGCGCCATGGCCGCGGCGGCGAACTTCGCGCGCGCCAACCGACACGTGCTGGCCGACGGGGTCCGCGAGGCGTTCCAGCGGGTGTTCGGGCGCTCCGCGAGGGACCTCGGCCTGTACCTCGTCTACGACGTGGCGCACAACCTCGCGAAGCTCGAGGAGCATCGCGTCGACGGACGGACCGTGACGGTGTGCGTGCACCGCAAGGGCGCGACGAGGGCGTTCGGGCCCGGTCGCCCGGAGCTCCCGGCGGCCTATCGTTCGATAGGCCAGCCGGTCATCATCCCCGGGAGCATGGGGACGGCCTCCTACGTGCTCGTCGGAACCTCCGAGTCGGCGGCCCGCTCGTTCTCCTCGACCTGCCACGGGGCCGGTCGCGCGATGTCCCGCCACAGGGCGAAGAAGGTGATGAGCGGGCACGACCTGGTCCGCAAGCTCGAGGGCGAGGGGATCACGCTCGCGCCCTCGCACGTGGGGCTCCTGTCCGAGGAGGCCCCGTACGCGTACAAGGACGTCTCCGAGGTCGTGCGCGTCTGCGAGGGCGCCGGCCTGTCGAGGATCGTCGCCAGGCTCCGACCGGTCGGCGTGGTGAAGGGTTGAGCCGTCCGGGGCTCGCCCAGGGCCCACCGGCGGGCTACCCTCCCGGCATGGAGGGGCCCGGTGTCGAGCGGCGGGCCGGGCGGGACCTGCTCGGCGTGGTGGCCGATGGGCTGACGCTCGGGCGGCTGCTCATCGCGATCGCGCTCGTGCCGGTCCTCGGGGCCCGCAGGATGGGGCTCGGCGCGGCGCTCGTCGGGTCGGCGTGGCTCTCGGACTTCCTGGATGGCCGAGCGGCGCGGGCCTCGAACGGCCCGACGCGGATGGGCGGCGTCGACCTCTGGGTCGACACCCTCGTGGGTGCGGGGGCCGTGCTCGGGTTCGTCGCCTGGGGCTGGGTCCCGCCGGTCGTGGGCATCGGCCTCGTCGTGGCGCTGGTCGCGGCGTTCGCGTCGTTGCGGAACGAGGCGATGTCGATGGTGCTGCAGGCGACCGGCTACGGGCTGGTGCTGTGGCGCACGTGGCGGGACGGACATACCGCCTCGCTCACGTGGCTCCTCGCGATCATCGTCCTCGTGGCCGTGGTGAACCGGCGGCTCTTCTGGGAACGCTCCCTGCCGACGTTCTTCGGCGGCATCGCCTCGCTGTTCCGCCGGCGCTAGCCAGCGGCGATCCCCACGGGATCGGATCCGATCGAACGGCGGGGTCAGGTCCCGCGGACCACGGGGCGACCTCCTGGACGAGCCGGTCGATCTGCTCCGGCTCGTCGCCGGGCAGCCAGAGGACGAACCCGTCGAAGCCCGTCTCCCGGAAGCCGGCGAGCGGCTCGTGCCAGAACGCCGGGGGCCCCGCGAGATCGCTCGGGACCCTCCCCGCGGCGCTCACCTGCTCGCGCCGGTCGCCGGGTCCTGGCCTGGTGATCGCACCGCCGACGTTGAGCAGACGCAGGACCGCCGACGGGTCTCGCCCGGCCGCGCGCGCCGCCCGGTTCAGGAGCTCGAACGGGAGACGCACGCGGACCGGGTCGTCGCCGACGCCACCGTTGACCGTGGTGATGACCCTGCCGTTCGCCCGGTCCAGGGCCTTCTGGAACCCGGAGCCCGCGAGGTCCCAGCTCCCCTCGATGTACCGGTCGCGTCGGGGGCCGCCGCGGCCGTCGAAGCCGACCGTGAACCAGCCCTCCTGGGGTCGGCGCGACCCGATCGTCCACCGTCTGGCCCGTCCAGCCCGGTTCGGGAGACCCCGGTGCTATGGTCCGAACGACGGGGCGGTAGCTCAGTCGGTCAGAGCAGCGGACTCATAATCCGTCGGTCGGAGGTTCGAGTCCTCCCCGCCCCACTGTTTGCCCAGGTCAGGGCGGTTTCCGCTCGGACGCTCGGCATGGTGCTACCCCCGTGCTACCCAACATGCGAAGAATCCCGCGAATCCCTGCCGAACGCCGTCTTCGTCGGCTCACTGGCCGCGCCGGGGATAGAAGCAGCATCCGTGCCCTCTCACGGCCGTGGGAGGACGTGGATGCCGAAGCGACGAACCACGTCCAGCTCGAGATCCTCACCGATCTCGCTCGTTGTCGGAGACGGCCACTGCCTGGCCTCTCCGGCCTTCCCGAACAGAGCGATCCCGACCCTGCGCTGTGCGGGATCGTGACGGACGTAGTAACGGATCCCGTCGAAGCCGGTGGCGGCGAGCGCGCGGGCCCACCGCTGCGTGAGGTCGTAGTCGATGGTCGTGTGGATCTCCCCGGTACATCCGAAGCTCCGAGACGCCGCGTTCGTGCAGTCAGCCAGCCGGAGCGTCCTGGGGACGTGAAGAGCCGAGAGCCGCCGCCGCTCGATGTCCTCCTCTGCCACGAGGGTCACGTCGGTGAAGACCTCGACGAAGGACCCGAGCGGTTCCTCCCCCACGTAGCAGGTCCCCTGCGGTGCTCGGAGGTCGAAGCGGCACTCGAGGTCGCTGCAGAACCACCACGGACCGTCGTCCTTGAGGTGGATGCGCCAGAGCGTCCGGCGGGGGGTCGATCGGCGGGCCGGAAAGCCTCCCAGGTCAGAGGGGGGCTCTGTCAGCGACGGTCGGCGCCTCACCGACCGAGGCGCGCTGCGCTACGTCTGGCGGCCCGGACGACCAGAACCGGATCCTGGCCCTTGGCGAGCCACTCCGCGGGCGTCATCCGCGCCAGAAGGGCCTGAGGGGTGACGAACCACGACGCGATGGTCCAGGGGTCCACGTGTGCCCGCGCTTCGAAGACCTCGAGCACCTGGGGTAGCGCCTCGAAGGGTCGGCCGGAGTCGCCGAACTGGAACGCGGGATAGACCACACGGCCGGACCCCTTCGGGAGTCCCAACAGGCGACGCCTGGCCCGAAGATCGCTCACGGCCTGTCGGGTATCCACACCGAGGAGCTCTTGGACCTGCTTCGCGTCGAGAAGCGGTCCTACATGCCTCGTCCATACCGCTTCCGCCGCTGCGACCAGGGCAGCGCGCCTCCCGAGCTTGGCGGGATCCCCGACGTCAGGCGAGACCCGGGTTAGTCCCAGCTCCCGGAGGGTGCTTTGGAAAGACTCGGCCGCTGTGGCAACGAATGACCGTCCCATGGTCTGAAGACTGCCATTGTCAAGTCTGTCAAGTCAAGAGCGTCAAGAGCCCAAGAGCACGGATGGCAAGTCCCCCCTTGACAGCTCCCTGGAGGGGCTGTCATAGTTATGTCATAGATAACATAGATATGACATGAGCGCCAAACCCGCCAGCGTCCGCCACATGGAAGCGACCCGCAACGCCATCCTCGAGGCCGCCGTCGACCTGTTCCTCGAACGGCAGAGCGATGGCTTCTCGGTTCAGGAGGTGGCCGACCGTGCCGGCATCACCCATCGCACCGTCTACCGCTACTTCCCCACACGCCAGGAGCTCCTGGGCGCCACCGCCGAGCGCCTCGCGCCTGCTGTGGTGGACCAGCGCTTCGCCGAGGTGTCGACGGTGGAGGAATGGATCGACGCGGTCGGGGCCCACTTCGCCCACACCGAGGCCAACTTCGAGCTCGTGCGCAGCGTCGTCGCGGCGCTGTTCACCTCCGAGGACCAGCGGCTGTTCGGCCAGCACATCCGGGAGCGGGACGCCCACCGTTGGGAGGTCTTCCGACGCCAGTTCCCCCATCTCCCCGAAGGCGACGCCCGACGAACCTTCGCCACCCTTCGCCATCTCATGTCCTCGACCTCCTATGTCCTGTACCGGCGGCGCTTCGGGTTGTCACCGGCTGAGGCCACGGAAGCGATCCGGAGCGGTGCCTCGCAGATCGTGGAACAGGCCGCCCGTCGAGATCGGGCCGCGAAGCCGGGGAGGAGGAGACGATGACCAACGATCAGGCTATCCGGGCCTCCGCCGTCCGTCTGGTCAGCCTGGACGATCCCGCCTGTGAGGCACCGGCCCTCGCCGGGAACAAGGCCGCCACCCTGGCCGTGCTCCGCCGAGCCGGATTCGAGGTGCCGCCGGGTGTGGTCGTGCCCGCGGACGCATTCGGCGGCGTTGCCGACACCCTTCCCCCAGCGGTCCGAGCGGCGCTTCCGAAGGTGCCCAGTCTGCTGGGACCGGGACCCTGGGCGGTCCGATCGTCGGGCACCGCCGAGGACAGCGCGGATGCGTCCTTCGCAGGCCAGTTCGAGACGGTCCTGGGTGTCGACGAGGGCGGGCTCCCCGACGCGGTGCTCCGCTGCTGGCGGTCGGGGTCCGCCGATCGGGTCAGGGCCTACCGCGGCGACCGGGGGGCCGGCTCGATGGCCGTCCTCATCCAGCCGATGGTCGCGGCCGAGGCGGCCGGGGTGGCCTTCACCACCGACCCGGTCACCGGTCGCCGCCGCACGGTCATCGAGGCGGTGGAAGGGCTGGGCGAGCGTCTGGTCTCCGGGGCGGCCACCCCCGAGCGGTGGACGGTGGAGGAGGACGGCTCGATCGAGGCTCCCCCGGGGATCACGGTGTTGGGCGCGGCCAGGGCCCGGGCGATCGGCGATCTGGCCCGGAGGGTGGAGGAGCACCTCGGGCGCCCCCAGGACATCGAGTGGGCCATCGAGGGCGGCTCCCTCTGGCTCCTGCAGGCCCGGCCCATCACGACCCTGCCGAGCGCCGGACCCGAGCTCATCCCCATCCTCATCGAGGTGCCGCCGGGCTACTGGGAGAGGGATGACTTCCACGAGCCCGTTCCGATGTCGCCGTTCGGGAGGGTTCTCCTCACCGAGCAGATCATGAAGGTGTTCCCCGCCGCGTTCGCCGAGTTCGGCATCCTCATAGACCGAGCCGAGGCCGCCTTCATCGGCGGTTGGATCTACCGCCGCGCGGTCCCGGTGGGGGCGCCCCCTGCCGGGCAACGTCGTCCCAGCCCGCCTCCCCGGTGGCTGCTGAGGGTCCTCATGCGGCTGCATCCGGCCATCCGCCGGCGTACCACCGCCGCCAGACGGGCGATCGACTCGGACCTCCCCACCGCCGTCATCCCGGTGGTTCGACGAGTGGCGCCCGGAGCACCAGGAGGACATCGACCGGGCGCTGGCCGTCGATCTCGGATCGCTCTCCGGCGAGGATCTGGCTGCCCAGCTCGACCACCGGATCGAGGTGCTCGGTCACCCCGCCCACATCGCGGTGGCCATCGCCTACTGGATCCTGGTCTACGAGCTCGCCGAGGCGTGCCGAGAGCTCCTGGGGTGGGACGCCCCCAAGACGCTCACCCTCCTAGAAGGCCTGTCGACCACGTCCACCGAGCCGGCCCGACAGCTCGCCGACCTCGCCAGGCTCGCTCGGACCAAGCCCGCCGTCAGGGAGCTGCTCGCTAGGGTCGATGAGACCACCCCGAAGCGGCTGGCCGACGTGGATCCCGAGTTCGCCCGGGCGTTCTCCGACTACGTGGAAGCAAACGGGCACCGCTCGCTGCTGTACGACGTCATCGAGCCCACGCTTGCCGAAACGCCGCATGTCCTCCTCCGCCTCGTCGCCGACCAGCTCGAAGCCGAGTTCTCGCCGGACCACGAGGAACAGGAGGCGCGGCGACGGCGCCGCCAGGCGGCGGAGGAGGCCCGCCGCCTCCTGGCCTCGCACCCGGAGGCGGACCGGCAGCGCTTCGAGCGGGCCCTGGCGCGTGCCCGTGAGGGCTACCCGGCCCTGGAGGACAGGGCGTGGTGGACGAACAGCGTCCAATCAGCCCTCCTCCGCTACGTCGCCCTGGCGATCGGACGCCGGCTGGTCGACCGGGGCCAGCTGGGCGCCGTCGACGACGTGTTCTTCCTGGAGGCGCAGGACGCGCGATCGGCGCTGTTCGACGGGGCCGACCGCCGGGACACCGCCAGGGTGGCCAGGGGGCAGCGGGCGTGGGCCATGGCCCATCCCGGGCCATACGCCTATGGAGAGCCGCCCCCCGGCGAGCCTCCCTTCGACCTGCTGCCGCCCCCCGCTCGCCTGGTGAACCGGGGGGTGATGTGGGGAATGGCCCAACTGTTCGGGGAGCCCCCGGGCGCCCGGGACGAGCGGGTCGTCGCCGGCACCCCTGCCTCGCCCGGCCGGTACACCGGCTCGGTCCGGGTGGTGATGGGCGAGCACGAGTTCGGCAAGATCCGGCGGGGCGACGTGGTCGTGTGCCCGGTGACGTCACCCGCCTGGTCGGTGGTGTTCCCCAGCATGGGCGCCCTCGTCACCGACATGGGCGGGATCCTCTCCCATCCGGCGATCATCGCCCGGGAGCGCGGGATCCCCGCGGTGGTCGGCACCGGCAACGCCACCAACGTCCTCCGCGACGGCCAGACCGTGACCGTCGATGGGACGGAAGGTGCGGTGGAGATCGGGTGACCACTCGCCCGGTCCGGCAGGAGCACGGCTCGCCACCCGGCGCCGTCGGTCTCGAGGAGGTGATGGGCCTCCAGGTTCTCCTTGGTGGGGCGGCGGCGATCCGTTCGGCGGCGGCGGTGGGCCTCCTCGAGCTGCTCGCCGAAAAGAGCGGGTCCGCCGGGCATGCGGCCGAGGCGCTGGGGCTCGACGAGCGTGCCACCCGTCGACTCCTCGATGTGCTGGTGGCCCTCGGCCTGGCGGCGGCGGACCCCGACGGCGGCTATCGGTCGACGGTGGAGGAGAGGACGCTGGTCGAGGACCACCTGCGGATGTGGGACTCGCTCTCGGAGGTCCTCCGGAACGGCCCGCCCCGGTACCGCGTCGACCGGCCCGAGGGCGCCCAGCAGGTCTACCCGGGCCCGGTGGGGATCCTGGGACGGATGAAGGCGGAGGCGGCCCGCCGGGCCGCCGAGCACCTCGCCCGCCCCCGCCTTCGGGTCCTGGACCTCGGGGCCGGCGCGGCGCCCTGGAGCTTGGCCGTGGTGGCCAAGGAGCCCTCGTGCCGGGTCACCGCCG